>ERZ1066137.357-NODE-357-length-36197-cov-17.802723_pt1 | contig 36197 bp, 34 predicted proteins | sample MGYA00382784_ERZ1066137 | MGnify/ENA primary metagenome ERZ1066137 (study PRJEB33369, sample SAMEA5778367) | biofilm metagenome | biome: Industrial cooling water; feature: Water cooling tower basin; material: Biofilm | place: United Arab Emirates | collected... | reverse complement strand
CCACGAAGAAGGCGGTCGCCGAGGAGCCGGGTGTCCAGCCGGGTGAGGGCGGACCAAGGCCCGGCGTCGCTCCGAGTCCGCAGGCCCCGAGCGCACCGCCGACCCCGCGCCGGGATCCCCGGGTTCAGCCTCGTCCCATGTTCTACAAGCCTTCGATCGCCTGGGGAGGGCCGGACGACGACGGTGACAGCGGCGGCGGATCCGGGTCGGCTTGAAAACGACCCCGCGCGCGGTCTACAACCCGACCAATGCGCGCGTCCGTCCTGCTCACGGGAGCCCTTGCCGCCGGCTGCTTCAACCCGACCGGCTCGGTTTTCGCCTCCGAGTCGACGAGCACCACGGAAGTGAGCAGCGACCCGGGGGCGAGCTCAGGCACCGACACAGGCCCGGGCTCGGAGGCGAGCTCGAGCACAGTGGCCGAAGGTTCGACCTCGGCCACGTCGGATGAGGTCAGCTCCTCCTCTGCGTCGAGCTCAGTCGATTCGTGTGGTGACGGGCAGCTCCAGGAGAGCGAGGAATGCGACGGCGAGGAGGGCTGCACAGCTGAATGCACCAAGGCGTTCCGTCGGGTGTTCGTCACGAGCGAAGTCTTCACGGGGAACCTGGGCGGCATCGCCGGTGCAGATCAGAAGTGCCAGACTGCAGCCGAGAATGCAAGACTTCCCGGGGAGTACATGGCATGGATCAGCTCGTCGGAGGGGGCGCCTGCCGAAAGATTCGTTCAATCGGTCGTTCCCTATCGCCAGCTCGACGGAGTACAGATCGCAGCGAGTTGGTCCGAGCTAATAGACGGTAACCTCGAATCTGGCATCTACTTGACGGAGTTGAAGACCTTTCCCCAAAAGGGGACGGCGAAATCATGTATGCTCGACATTGCCTTTGCATGGTCCAACACTCAGGAGTCCGGGGTCCTCTGGCAGACAAACTACGCCTGCGGCAATTGGTCGGAAGAGGCGGGCTCTGGTTACACTGGACGGGTTGGCCTGAGCGATGGCGGGTGGACGGTCGACTGCATCGCAGATTGCCTCGATGAGGCTGCGTTGTACTGTTTCGAGCAGTGAGGCTCCCTGCGCCAAGCGCGCCATGGCATCGGATGGGGTTTCAGAGTACACTTGAGCGCATGAGGCCAACATTCCGGCCCATCTTCACTTCTGCTCTCGCGCTCGCCTGTCAGCCCACGGAGGGCGACTCGTCTCCCTTCACGACAGTTCCTCCGCTTCAGGAGACATCGGACACGAGCGGCAGCTCAACAAGTTCAAGCAGCGGTGGATCGAGCACAACGGGTGGCGAGTTGTCGGCCGGCTCGGGCAGCGTTGCTAGCAGTGCGGGGGACACTGGTGCGGTGAGCACGTTCGACGTCGGCAGCACACAGGATTTCGGCTCCGACAAACCTGCGGGATGTGACGGGAAGATCGACTTTCTCTTCATCATTTCCCGCTATGCAGGGATGGAGTTCTTTCAAGCCCAACTTCTCGACGCGTTCCCGCAGTTCATCGACACCATCGAAGCGAAGTTTGCCAACTTTGATTACCACATCATGGTAGTGGACGCAGACGAGCTGTGGGGGCTGAGCACTTGTGACGAGAAGTGTCCAGTTCAGTGTGTTCCTGGCTATCCGTGCGGCTATACGCCGACGACGTGCGACACGACGATGGGGGCTGGTGTCGTTTTTCCGGCTGGTGACGACGCTACGAACAAGTTGTGCAAGATCGATGGCGGCCGACGTTACATGACCAAGGGACAAGCGGATCTCAAGGGCACGTTCCCCTGCGTCGCACAGGTAGGCAGCAGCGGCCGTGACTGGATGGGCGAGGCGCTGACGGCCGCAGTCAAGTCCGGGCTCAACGGCCCCGGAGGCTGTAACGCAGGCTTTCTGCGTGACGACGCCTTGCTGATGGTGACATTGATCTCGAACACCTTTGACTACGGTCCGAAACCGTGGGGTTCCGTGGGTACGCCTGAGACGTGGGCTGCAGCTGTACTGGCAGCCAAACATGACGATCCCGAGGCTGTCGTGATGTTGAGCATCACCGACCCCGGGCAGCCAGAGTGCAACGCTAATGACAGGATCTGCCAGATGGTCAAGAAGTTCCCGCACAGGCTGTTGTGGGACGTCTGGGCGCCGGACTACGGCCCGGCGTTTGATCATGCGACCGAGCTGGTTGACGAGGCGTGTGCGGACTTCGTGCCGCCAGGATAGCGAACACGCGGGCGAGGAGGCTGGCCCAGCCGATGCGGCGCGGGGCCCTGGATTTGGGCGACTCGGGCGGGCCTTGCGGCCCGGCGGCGTCGCGGCCGGCGCGTTCATCTCGGATGGTGCGCTGGGCGGGCTGGGGTCCTGGACCCTCTTGATCCCGGCGGACCGGGCGTGGTGCCTGATCCAAGATCTGTACCTGCGAGCCGCCGCGCGATAGCATCCGCGCATGGCAAAAGCATCCTGGCCCCCACAGGGCGTACCCCAGCAATTTGCGGTCGGTCTGCTAATCGGCGTCCTCGGTGCGAGCGTGCTCGTGCTCGGCTATCTCGCGGTCGCTCGCACCGGCACTCGCCCGCCACCGGTCGCGGCTCCGCTAGCGGTTGTCGCTGCTGCTCCAACCGTCGCGGCTCCGCCTCCCGTAGCGCCCGTCGCCTCGCAGGTTGTACTTGCTCCTGAGCCGGCGACACCGCCCGCGCCTGTCGTCGCCGCACCACCACCGCCGTCGACTCCGCCGCCGTTCTCGAAGCCGGCGACACCACCACCGCCGCCGCCTGCGCACCTCATCCCCGCCGAAGTCGAACTGGTGGACTGCACCAGAGCCGGAGCGCCGGCATGGTGCCGGCAGGTCCGTGCTGCGACCAAGAGCGAGCGAGCCGGAACTCTCGTCGCGGTCGTGCGCTCGAGCGTTCCCGGCGACGTATTCGCGTGCAGCGGTGGTCTGTACATCGGCGAGGTCACGCCCGAGAGCTACGCGTCTGCCTCGCTGGCCAAGAAGCTCGGCGCCCATGCCATCGACCGGATTCCGCGCGGGTCCGCGTTGCAGTACAGCTACGCGATCCGTCCGCAGGGCTCCGGCTTGCCCGAGCCGGAGTACTTGCGCTCCTGCTTCTGACGCCTGATCGACGCTGCTGCCGCCGCCGCTCGAGGTGTCGAGCGGCCGGCCGCTTCCAGCGCCGTCATCCCTCGCACGTCTTCCTCCACCTCGCGGCGATATCGCCAGCGCGCATGCCCTGGTCGCCGGCAAGGCCGGCCGCTCGAGTTCGGCGGCCTCGGCGACCCGCGGAGAGTTCCGTGGTTAGCCGCCAATGTAGGCGACGGCGGGATAGCCGTTCTCGCCGAGGCCGCCAGCGTAGACCTCGCCGTACTTGCCGATTGCCAGCGCGAGCGCCAGGTGAAGCATGCCAGCGTCGGTGCGGGCGTACGTCCACACCGGATCGACCTTGTCGTCGGCGAACGCCCGGACGGTGAACGCGGCCTCGCTCCCCTTCGCGCCCCCGGTCACCACGACGGCGTAGCCCGCCGGGCTCCATACGAGGTCCTGCACTGCGAACCCCTTGGTCGGGAATGTGCCGAGCGGCTTCACGTCTGCTAGGTTGCCTGGTTGAGCGTAGGTGCGCAACTCGCCCTCCGGCTTGCAGTCGTCATCGCAGACGAATGCAGCGATGATGAGACGGCCGAGGTTGTCGACGTCGACCGCTTGCGCCCCGTTCTGCGTCTTGGCGCCGGGTGGAGCGATGTTCCATTCGCCGAGCGGTGGCTTGTTCGTGTCGACGGTGAGTATGAAGAGGCGGTCGCGAAATTCGTTCTCGGTCCCGTGCTTCCCGTTCGCCTCTCCGACGAGGGCGAGCACGTCGCCCGCGAACACACAGCCTCGCGTGCGCTCGGAGAACACGTGCGGCAGCTTGTCCGCGGGCTGATAGTCGAACGTCCGAGTCTCGCCCGGCAGGTTCGGCCGGTAGATGCGCACCCTCGCGTCCTCGTCGAGCTCGGGCGTCGGGGCGAAGAGGCAGGCCGCGACCATGCCGGACGGGTGCGCGGCGAGGGCCACTGCGGTCTCGCCCTCGTCGCCCTTGTCGACGATTTCCGGCTCCGCCTTCCACGCGGGCATCCGCACCAGCCACCAGCGGGCCTGGTTGCCGACCTTGCGGTTGACGAGCGCGAACATCACCCCCTGCGCGTCGATCTTGAGGTCGATCGCCGAGCACTGCTCGTCGGGGAAGAGCGTGACGACGTCGCTCAGCTTCCACGCACCGCCCTTGTCGCGGCGCCGCGTGTAGCAGCGTGCGCCGTTGTTCGTGAACAGGGTGCCGAGCTCGATCACGTCGCCGCCGGGAAGCACACCCATCGCCGCGATCTGGCCCTGGCCGATCGTGTTGCCGGACTCCCAGTGACCCTCGCTGCCCGGGTCGGGCAGAGCGATCGTGTAGGGCGCTTCGACCGTCACGCCGTCGAGCGTCGCATCCCACGGGGTCAGCAGGGCGGCCCGGGGGCCGTTCTCGAGGCCGCTGTAGACCGCGATCTCGCCGCCGAACACGCCCGGCGCGAGCGGGGTGAGCTCGATCGGTTCGCCCGTGCCGAGCTGCATGCGGATCCCTTCGGTGTGCTCTGCGGTGACGGACACCGTGATCAGCCCGTTGTACTGGATCGGGTCCGGCGTCAGCTCGAAGTCGACGATCGCCGGCAGCTCGTCCGCAGGCTCGCCCGAGGTCTCGGTCCCGAGGCCGGACGAGGTCGAGCCGGCGTCGTTGGCGTCGCCGGTGACGGTCTGCACTCCGCTCGCGCCGGTCGTTGGGCTCGTCGTCTCGCTCGGGCTGTCCGTCGACGTCGAATCACAGCCTGCGCCCTCGCACTCGTCCCACTGCGGCCACGGCAGAGCCGTGCATGCGAGCGGGGCGCACGCGAGCACGAGCGGGACGAGGCGGACGATGGGCGTGTGCATGGTGGGCTCCTCCAGTTGTTCAAAATCGAGCACGAAGCGCAAGCCCCCCGGGCGCGGGAAAAAGCGCCGTCCGGGAGCCCGCTCGTGCGAGCCGCCGGCCGCCGACCGCCGACATCACGACCCCGACGATCACGGCCGCGCCCCCGGTGAGCGCTGTTCCGAGGGCCAGCGCGTTCATGGTGCGGAACTCTGCCGCGAGCGCCTGGTCCCGCGCGCGGGCTCCGACGTCGGGCGGGCCCACGACGCTGTCGTGCAGCGCGACCGCCTCACGGTAGGCGATCAGGGCGCGGCCGCCGGCGTAGCCCGCGACGCCCGCGAGGGCCATGCCAAGCCCGAGCGTCGCCCCGCCAGCGACGACGAGCGGGCGGCCGGGGCGCGACTCAGGAGCCCTTCGCGGCCGCGGGACGGGCAGCAGCGGATCGGGCCGCGATGCCGCCGGCTCGGGCTCGAGCAAGGCGACGGACGGGCGCGGGCGGGCGGACGCAGGCGTCGGAGGGGTTGCGGACGAGGGCGCCGGCGTGGGCGAGGCCGAGGGTGCTGGTGCGAGCGAGGACGCCGGGACGGGGGACGTGGGGGACGGCGCGGCGGCGGACGGGGCCGTTTCGCCAGGACGCCCCACCGCACGTGGGGGGGCGGCCGTCGCCACGCGAGGGGCTTCATTTGTCGTCCGCGCCCTGGTCTCGCCACATCGCACACCGCGCGTCGCCTCGCGCTGTTTCAGCTTGGGCCGCTCCACCTCGAAGCTCGCGCGCTGGCTCTCCGGTTGGCCCTGGATCGACACGCTCGCCTCGAAGGTCCGTCGCGCGTTGCACAGGTGCTGCACGTCACCTGTCTTGTCGTACAGGCTCAGATAGGACAGGTACGCGCCGTGAAGGCGCAGCGCGCGCTCCTTCGGCGTCTTGCTCGCGCGAGCCCGCTCCTCGAACCGCGCCGCCTCGCAGGCGTTGTCGCCGATCGGGCACTCGGCGTCCTGCGTGGCGAGGGCGAGGGCGAACGCGCAGGTGATCACGATCATGGCGTGTACTCCCGGGTGAAGGACTCGGCCTCGGCAGGCCGGAAGCGCAGCGGCGCGGTCGCGTCGCGCACGCACCGGCGTACCATGTCCTCGTCGACCCCGCGCACGTCGACGGCGGAGAAGCGATCGGCCCCCGCGACCGTCTCGAAGTGGACGAGCATGGGGCCGTCCGCGAGGCCGGCGCAGCGGCGCAGCGACCCCGAGGCGAGGGCGAGGGCCTCTTGCATGGTCGGCAGCGGCGGCGGGACGGGTTCGTCTGCGACGACGCGGGCCGCGGTCTGCGGCTCGCTCACGGCTGCGACGACCTCGCGCTCGGGCGGGACCGGCGGGGCACTCGGGGCCGACATCCGACCGCCCCACCACGCCAGCCCGAGGGCGAGCCCGGCAACGGCCGCGCGGGCCACCTGTCCCATCCACGTGCGGGGCACTCGCCGGCGCGCGGCCGGCGAAATGTGCGGACCGGGCGAAGGCTCTCGCCCCTCGTCGGCGGTCACCCCGGACGGCTCCGGTGGCGGAGCCGGCACGAGCGCCGGGGCGACCTCATGGGCGCCTGGTCCGGCCGCGACCGGCGATTCCGACGCGACCGCATGGGCTGGCGAGGCGGTGGCCTCCGCGGCCTGGCCAGGCGCATTCGCCGAAGCGGCCTCGGCCTCCCTCGCCTGGTCCGCCAGCTCTTCTTCGGCGGCGTCGAGCTCGGCGATGAAGTCCTGGACGTCCAACCGCTTCTGCGGGTCCTCCTCGAGCCCGCCGAGAATCGCCGACTCGAGCGCGAGCGGGCAGTCGACCCCGTGCTCGGTCGGAGACGTGGGCACACCCGTCTTGCCCCCGGTCGGCCGCTTGCCCGTGAGCATCCGGTAGAGCAGGTGCGCGAGCGAGAAGACGTCGCTCTTTTCGGTCCAGCCCTTGCCCGCCTTGGCCTCGGGCGCGGTCCAGTCGAGATCGCGCCCGCCGTCGTTCAGCCGCGCTCGCCGGTCTGGCCTGGTCAGGTACCGAACCTCGGCGGTCGCGTAATATCGGTCCGTCAGCGCGGCCATCCCGAAGTCGACGAGGGTCGCGGTGCGCGTCTCGAGGTCGATCAGGACGTTCGAGTTGTTGATGTCGCGGTGCAAGATGCCGCGCGCATGCAAGGCCGTGAGGGCCCCCGCAATTGCCTTGCCAACCGCGATGACCTCGGTCGGGGCGAGCCGGGTCGCCTCGAGGCAGAAGTCGCTGGCGCGCTGCCCCCGGGCGAGGCTCATGGCGATGAAGGGCCGCTTGCGCCGCCGCGTGCGGCAATCGACCAGCGTCGGCAACGACGGGTGACTCACCGCGCGAAGGACCCGGGCCTCACGCACGAACCGCTGCCGCTCCTCCCGACCCGCGCCCGCGCGCAGGAGCTTGAGCGCGACGTAGCGCTCCGCGTCGTGATGGTAAGCGCGATGGACCTCCCCTTTCGCGCCGGCCCCGAGGAGCTCGATCAATTCGTAGCAGCCGTCGAACAGGCGAACCTTCCTCGCCCCGCGGATCGTCTCGAGACGCGCCCGGAACTCGGCGGCCGTGGCGAGCCGCTCGTCGGGGCGCTCGGCGAGCGCCGATGCGACGAGCTCGTCGAGCTCACGCGGGATGTCGGCGGCCGGGCGGACCTCCTGCATCGGCCGCAGGCTCGCGCGGTCGGGAATCACGCCGGTGCAGAGCAGATAGATCGTCACCCCGAGCCCGAACACGTCGAATCGGGGATCCGGGGCCGCGTCCGGGGCCTCGGGCGGGTAGAAGCCCGGCGTCCCGACGACCAGACCGACGTCGGTCTGGTGCCGAGGCGGAGGCGTCAGGCCGGCCGCTTGCACGCGCCGCCAGTCCTCGACTTTGGCCGTACCGAGGTCGATCAGCTTGATGAACGGCCGGCCGGTGACGCTGCGGATCTGCACGAGGTTGCTCGGCTTGACGTCGCGGTGGATCACGCCGTGCGCGTGCAGGGCCGCGAGCGCGCGGGCCGCCTGCGCCGTGAGCTCGACGACCTCACGCCACGGCAGCGGCCCCTCGGCCTCGAGCCGCGCCTGCAGAGTTCGACCAGGCAGCATCTCGAGCGCGAGGAAGGGCGAGTCGTCCTCCATCTCGCCGGCCGCGAGCACATGCACGAGATGCGGGTGCCGGAGGTTGGCCAGGAGGACCGCCTCGTCCGCGAACCGCCGCCGAGCGTCCTCGGAGTGGTCCCGCAGTACCTTGAGCGCGGCGCGGCAACGCAGCGTGCGGTCCTTGCACGCGAAGACCCACGATGCGCCGCCCATCCCGAGCAGCGGTCCGCGCTCGAACCGCCCGCCGACCAGGGCGGGCAGGCCGCCGGCCGTGGACGCATCTCTGTCCTCATGCATGGTCCACCCCCGAGCGTGTTGCGGGGTGTCGGCGGTGTTCGGCGGTGTCGGCATGGATCTCCGTTCGCGTGCCTTCCCTCGCCGCGGCCTTGCGTCGGAGGCCGCCGGGGGCCCGAGTCTACAGGGTCCTCGTTCGATCCTTCGTCGCGGGCGAGGCCATGGATGCTCATGCGTAAACCGATTCCTCGGGCGCAACAAGGCCAGGCATGAAGCCGGTCGCTCGACGCTTGTAAGGAAGAGAATTCGAGAGAGAGGCCGCCCAGGCAGCAAAACCCCGTCACCCGGCGGAGTGATCTCCCGGCGGCAGGCCCGAGATCTCCGTCCCGAAGCCGCCGGGCCCACTCCTCCGCAGTCATCGACGAGACGTCGAGCCAGTAACCGCCAGCCGCGCCGCCTGCAGCGACGCGTGCCATTACTCACATCTGCGCCATGGCGACCGTTGGACGCCCCGTAGCCGACGTTGATATCGTCGATACGGTTATCTGCTCGTCGAGCTCAGCTCAATCAAGCAGGAAAGAGAACCGTACAACATGAATCAAGCTTCAACCCAGAGCGGAACATCAATCCTTCGCATCAGCATTGGGGTATTCGTAGGCGGCTTGGCTGCGATGGTTGGCTACAATCTCCTGACCGCCGCTGTTGCAGTAAAAGTCGAGCACTCATATGTTAGCGCTAAAGCCGCAACTACATGGAACGAGGTCGTGGAGATCTCCCGACTGTGTGATCAATATAAGATGATAAAGGCAAACAAGTGCCCTAAGAATCTACAGGATCTCGTATCAGCAGGGTTGATTGGGCGGGAGAAACGCGACCCGTGGGGAAACGCGTACACTATCACGTGCCCAGGAGCACATGATGAGGTGGACGTTACCTCGAACGGTCCAGATGGGCGGCCGGATACGGGCGACGACATTAAGTCTTGGCAGAAACCACATGAATGAATGCCTAGCACCGCACAGGCGGCAAACCCGAGGCACAACACGCCGGCTCGGCGGCTACGAGTCTCAGCTCAGCCTGCGGGCCCCGGCGCGGCTGATCGTCCGCAACGCTCACGTCCGCGCAGACATCCGATTCACCGCCTCGGCCCTGCTCCAGGGCCTCCCGGCCGCCCACCTCGCCCCGCTGACTGCGATCGCGGCATTGCTCGCGGATGAGGAGCGCGAGGCGGCCGAACGCGCCGCTGCCGAGATGTACGACGACGATTGAGCGGAACCGACCGCCGCGCGGAACCGACCGCCGCGCGGAACCGACCGCCGCGCGGAGCCGACCCCGGCCTGCGGCCGCGCCTCGCTTCCTCCGCTCCGCCCCGCGGAGTAGAGTGCCCTCGTGCCGACTCCTGCCGCGCCCGAAAGCCCGACGCGTCCTCGCGCCCACGTCTTCTATTCCTGGCAGTCGGACTCGCCGAACCGCACCAACCGCGGCTTCATCGAGGGCGCGCTGCGCGGGGCGATCGACAAGATCCACAAGCAGGGTGAGCTCGAGGTCGAGCCCGCCCTCGATCGTGACACCATGGGCGCCTCCGGCAGCCCCGACATCGCCCACACGATCTTCAATAAGATCGACCAGGCCGAGGTATTCGTCTGCGACGCGAGCGTGATCAACCGCCACGCCGTCGACGAGTGCGGCTCCCGCGCGACTCCCAACCCAAACGTGCTGCTCGAGCTCGGCTACGCCGCCAAAAGCCTCGGCTGGGAGCGTGTGATCGTCGTCGTCAACACGGCCCTCGGCAAGCTCGAGGAGCTTCCGTTCGACATCCGCGCCCGCCGGATCCTCACCTATCACTTCCCCGAGGCCGACAAGCCGGCCGCGGCCCGCGAGGTCTTAACGGGTAAGCTCGCCGACGCGCTGTCCTCCATCCTTAAACAGGGCACGATCCGCCGTGCCTCGGGCCCGGCCCCCGAACTGCGGTGGATCCCGCCACCGCCGCGCCCGCACCGCGATCACGCCCCCGACATCTTCGGCGCCCCTCCAGCAGCCCCGGTCGAGGGCGGGCGACTCGTCCTCCCCGCTCCTCTGTACCGCGATCAGGCGGCCGTCCTTGAGTACTTTGACGCCGAGGTCGCGCGTCACGCCGGGCAGAAGCCGTCGCTTGACGCCTGGTCCTCCGTACGCGCGGTCTCCCCCGCGTCCTTCCGGCAGCGCCTCGCCGACCCCGCGAAGCTCCGCGACTGGTACGTCCTCTTCCACGGTCGCCACGGCGTCGTCACGGCCGAACTTGAGCTTGCCAACGAGGGCACGGCTCCCGCCACCGATATCGACATACGAATCAAGCTCCCCGAATGGCTGGTGCTCGTCAGCCATTACCGCTGGTATTCTCTCGATCACGAATACGGCGATGTCGATTGGCCGTACTTTCCTTATCAGCATCAAGGCTTGAGCTGGCAAAGGCCCGAGCCCCACCCCGGCGATTATGTATCACGATACGAGGATCGCTTCCTGCTCGAGCCCGATAGCCCCGACTCCCTGCACGGCACATCTCCGCGATTGCTCCACACATATACGCTCCGCGCACGCCTCCCGATCGCCCTCATCGCCGTCCCCGGAGCCCCGCCCGGCCCCTGCCACATCGACTACGAGACCTTCTGCAAGGAGCTCCCCGCACGCGTGCACGCCCGCCTCCCCCTGACGATCGCCCCGAAACCGGAGTGACCGCCGCCACGCGCTGCCCGAAGGGTGAGGGCGGCCGTGCGGGCGTCGGGGGGCCGTGGACGAAGCGTCCGCGCCGCCGCGCTAGCGACCGCTCACGACAGCCACCCCGAGCGTCCGGAGCGTGAGGGCCCCCGCAATTTGCTTCCCGACCGCGATGACCTCGGCCGGGGCGAGCCGGGTCGCCTCAAGGCAGAAGTCGCTGGTCGCTGGCGCGTTGCCCCTGGGCGAGGCTCATGGCGACGCTCACCTTCTCTCGCCGCGGCCTTGCGTCGGAGGCCGCCGGGGGCCCGAGTCTACAGGGCCCTCGTTCGATCTTTCGTCACGGGCGAGACCATGGATGCTCATGCGTAAACCGCTTCCTCGGGCGCAACAAGGCCAGGCACGGCAAGCCCGAGCCTCAATACCCCCGCTTGCGTGATATCCTCTCCGGCGTGTCCGAGCCGGCGCGCGCAGACCCCCTGATCGGCGTGGTCCTCGACGAACGCTTCCGCGTCGAGCGCCTGCTCGGCGAGGGCGGGATGGGGCGGGTCTATGCGGCGACGGAGCAGCTGCTCCGCCGCCGCTGCGCCGTGAAGGTCCTCCTGCCGGAGTTCGCCCGGGACAAGGACAGCGTCGCCCGCTTCCTGCGCGAGGCTCGCGCGATCGCCCAGATCCGGCACGAGAACGTGGTCGACATCTACCACCTCGGCGGCGACGCCGAGTCCGGCGTCGTGTTCTTCGCCATGGAGCTGCTGACCGGCGAGGACCTCGAGTCCCGCGTCGCCGCGCGTGCGACGCGGCCGTTCACGTGGCAGCAGGTCTGCGGCTGGATGGCGCAGGTCGCAGGAGCGATGGCCGCCGTCCACGACGCCGGCGTGATCCACCGCGACCTCAAGCCCTCCAACGTCTTCCTGTACCGCCGTCCCGACGGCCGCGAGCAGGTCAAGTTGCTCGACTTCGGCGTCGCCAAGGTGACGGACCAGGCGGCGCTCACGAAGACAGGGGACGCGTTCGGCACGCCGTTCTACATGTCCCCCGAGCAGATCCTCGCGCAGCCGCTCGATCCCCGGACGGACGTGTACTCGCTCGGCGCGGTGCTCTACGAACTGCTCGCCGGCCGGGTGCCGTTCGACGGCGAGCCGATCCAGGTGGCGATGCAGCACTGCAACGTCGTCCCGCCGCCGCTCGGAGCGCATGTCCCGCCGGAGCTCGCGGCGTTCGTGCTGCGGATGCTGGCGAAGGAGCGCGAGACCAGGCCCCAGAGCATGGCCGAGATCGAGCGAACCATTCGAGGTCTCGCGGCCTCCCGCGAGCCCTCGTTGCCGGCGCCTGCTCCCTCTCCCGCGCCTGCGTCCATCACCCCGGCGACTCGGGGTCGCCGTCCGCTAGGGAAGTTGTGGGTGATGCTCGGGGCGTCCACTCTCGGTGTCATCGCGCTGGCGTTCCTGTCTGCACGGGCTCCTCGCGCTTCAGACCCGGCTCCCGCCGTACTCCACCCCCCAGAGACCTCTCCGCCGTCTCCACCACCGACCCCAACGATGAACCCCGAGGCGAAGCCTGAACCCCCGTCCTCGGCCGAACTCCACGAAAACAGCTCCCGCGCATCTGCACCACCGGTGGAGGACGTGAAGGGCGCTCCCGAGGTGAGCAGACCCGAGAAGCCGAAGCCGGGCGCCGCCGACCCGCTGAAGGCAGTCCGCAGAGCGGCGCTTGCATGCCGCCAGAGGTTCGACGCGATCCGCGGAGCGAAGATCACCATCGATTACGCCGTCGGAAGCGACGGATCGGTAACGCGCGCTGTTCCCACGGTGGACTCCGACCTCGGCCGGTGCCTCGCCGAGAGTCTCCGGAGCGCCTCGTTCTCGCCCAAGCTCCGGCTCGGCCTCAAGATCGACCTGTAGGCCACCATCGGCCCGAGGAGGAGCCGCGGTCCGCCGCCGCTCTGGACACCCGTGCAGCCAGGAGTCGTCCGCTACGGCGGACGGAGCCTGGCTAATTCACCGTGGCCCGGTAGCGCGTGTTGCCCCGCTCGCCCTCGCGGACGATCTCGCCGTTCGTGACCAGCTTCTGGAGCGCCAGCCTCAGCTGGTTGATCGACCCGCCACTCTTTTCGTGCAACGCGCTCGACGTGACCCACCCGCCGGCCTCACGCACGAGGGCCAGGACGGCGGCGTTGTAGCGGGCCATCTCCGCTGCCTGCTCGGCCGACATCCCAGGCGGGCTCTTGGTGTTCGAGGCGGCCTTCCCGGCCCCGGCCTTCTTGGCCTGCTTCTTCCCCGCCTTCTTGCCCTGCTTCTTCGCTGCCTTGCTCGCAGGCGGCGGAGCCTGCACCGCAGCTCCCGCAGCCTCAAGAACGGCCGGCGTCTCGGATGCTGCCGGCACCGCGGACGCCGCCTGCGTCGCCTGCGGCTTCTTCTTGACGGGCTTCGTCCTCGCCTTCTTCGCAGGCTTCTTGGTCGCCGGCTTGGACTTCTGCGTCGGTTTCTCCTTGCCTACCTTCCCCTTCGTCGCCGTGGCCTTGCCGCTGCTCGGGGCTGGAGTCTCGGAGGACACCGAGAGTACCTCTGCGACCTTCACTGACCCGAGCGCCTTTCCGAGCGGGCTGGCGAGCAGCTCACGCAGCTCGGCGAAGGTCATGGCAGCGATGCGCCTGCGCAGGACCTGGACGAGCACCAACCGCTGCTGCTCAGCGAGCGCCTGTTCGAGATCCTTCTGGATGAGCTGGACAAATCCCATGGGCCGAGGATGCCCGAGCGTCGCGCCCGCGTCGAGTCACGGTGTCCGCTCAACATCCGCGGACATGCGCTTCATCGCCGTTTCCTTGGTCGCGGCTTGCGACTCTCCTCACGGAACGGGGTGTCCGACTCGTGGACCTGTTTCCTTCTCTCCGAGGGACGGGTCCATGAAGGAATATTCAGATGCCACTCGGTCTCTGAAGGTTCGAGCCGGAACCATCGAAGAAAATCGTGCCACGCGGAGGTCAAGAGCTCGGGGAGGCTCCCGACGGCGGTCGCGTCGCCCAGAAGCGCCATCTTCCAGGCCGCTGCATTCTTGTAGGGCCTGCCCCCACGAATCCGGCGTGCCCTGCGACTCCTCGTCAAGAGTGCTCGTGATCAGCGAGGGCGGCGGCATCTTCTCTTCTAGCTGAACATCCCAGCCGGCATAATCCTCCTCTGACTCCTGCAAGATGTATCCTTTGGCAAGAAAGCGCAGCAGATTTACTCCTGCTTTTCCTTGCTCTCTGCTCTGTGCGCCTGATCCGGGTCTTGCGTTCATTGTCTTGCCTGCTACATCAAGTCTGGCTCTGTGGGAATTACACGACTGACCAACATTTGCCGGTTGAGACTTTTTTCCAAGCGCTCCACTAGGTTCTGTGCGGAATCGCTGCTTGTGATTATACCATCTAGTAGTGATAGGTCGACGAAGAGAGTTTCGCGTACTCTCTGTTCGCTAGCATCCCCAAGGTCCCGCAGATGTTGTTGGATTTTGGTCTGATGGCGAGTGATTTCTTCACCGAGCCGTGTCGCGGGGGTCGTTGTCACCTTGATCGAGCAGAAGTGAGAGAGGACAGCACCGGAGTAGCCAGGTCGGTGAAGTTCTCCGAACGTTCGTAGCGACGCTGACAGGCTGTAGATCTTCGCTGATCCGAGCGTAAGCGGCTTCCGCTGTCCGTCCTGAAAGACCTCGAGGGTTCCCTCTTTGCGCAGATACACCTCGAACCGCAATAGTTGTTCCTGACTTTTTAAGAACACGCGACGCAGGTACTCAAGCGTCGCGTGGTAGCCACCCGACCAGTTGAGCGGTGCCTCAGCCATCGCCTTACACTCGAACACTACAATCGCGCTCCCGTCACTTAACTCTATCATCGCATCGATGTCGCCCAGCTTTTCCTTCCCGCCTACTTTGTAGTAGTCTCCGTGTACGACTGCTCCTAAGCGTGAAAGCTTGCTGCGCAGGAAGTGCTCGAACGCGATTCCGAGATCGTGGGGATTGAGGTTCAGGCGGCGCTGAATCTCGCCTGAAAAATCCGTCATAGTGGTGCGCGGAGCGATGATGCGTGATCCCCGGCCCATGTCGATGACAGGCTTGGAGACTAAGTTGCCGCCGAGCGCGCTGCGAAGAGACTCGCCGAACCCGGTGTTAGGGTCAGGTGCGGAATGGATCCACGCGTCAGGTAGATTTCTGTGGCCGACCTCAGTGCCGGGAACCATGCTCAGGCTAAACAGGTTCTTTGCCTCATCCCACCCGATGACTGTTCCATGTCGCTGGACGAGATAGTCGGCAAACTCGAGGTCTGCGGAACGGCGCCACCTGTCCGCAACGCACAGCCGGATGTACAGAATCGTGCGCGCGATCTCCTCAACCAAAAATGCGGGCTCTGCCCACAGGGCTCCCATACATGCCGGCTGATCGAACCGCATTAGATGCATGAAGTGAGTGACGAGAGCGTCGAGACGCGATGATGCGTTGCCGTTCGAATTTGGAAGCCGTCTAATATATTTGCCTCCGTAGTTTGCCAACAATTCGTAGGGGAGCTTGCGGTCCGCCTTTGAGGCAGCCACCCGCCAGGCAAGAATTGTGCTGCCCCCGAGTTGGCGGCAGAGTGAATCAATTTGGCGAAATATTGGGTCTAGGCTGTCGACGTCGGGATAGATGATGCCGTGGACGTCTTTGAGTTTGAAGTCAGTGGTTATGCGAGAAAAGTAGAGTGCGGCTCTGTAAAAGTCTGTGGCGGGCGTATACATCCGTAGGGGCGGATCTTCCCAGGCGCGTTTGCAAATCTCGATCGCCTCGCTAAACCAGTTGTCGTCAAGGTCACGATTCCCGCTGGCTCCGCGTCGTGCTTGGGTCGCTAACTCTTCGGCGATCTCCCGAGCCTGTTGCACATCTATATCCGAGAGAACTCGAAGACCGATCAGCGCCTCAGGAAGCGAGAGAATTGCTACTTGGGATTGGACAGATAGCGCCGCGACGTGTTGATAGACAGCACTAGCTCTCATCTCGTCTGCTTCGACCCGTGAGGCAGGGGCGGTATGCTCTCGCACCAGGTCGACGAATCGCTGAGCCCGCTTGAACGCCGGAAGGGCCAAGGTGTTGGCGATCCAATTTTCTTGCTGCCTGCTGCGCTTCATGTTGTCTTTCCGTCCAGTCTGTTATTCGGATGGAGGTCTAAGCTGTGTGAGACGACGGCCGAGTGCAACGCGGGCTTGCTGGCGGTCCGGTGGGGGCCGAGCGCAATCGGTCAGAAAATACGATGCTGGGCGCGACATCCACGAGCCCTTTGCCGTGATCGATCTCACACACCCTCCCCCGCTGCCCTGTCCACCCTGAAGCCCGGCGAAGGCCACCGGCCACGCCCGCGAGGGGTGGACGGGGGCGCCTGGCAGGGCAATCTCTTGCATGGTCTGGGGGCGGGCCTCTCGCTCCGTGGACAGCATGCGCTGGATCAACTCGTGCTCGCCCGGGATTCCGGCCTCTGGGAACCCCGAGCGCATAGATGTCCGCACGCGCATCGAGCTCATGCGCCAGCATGTACTCCGGGGACATGTACGTCGGTGTTCCGTGGGTGACACCTGTCTGTCCTGGTGACGGAAGAGTAGGCGATCTTGGCGATCCCGAAGTCGAGCAGTTTGACGCGTTCGCCCCCGTCGCGGCGTGACGGCCCATCCCTCCCTCGCCGAGGAGGCGCTCAACTTGAAACCGCCCCTCAAGCGACGTTGTCACGAGGGCGCGGTCGGGTGGGCCAGGGCGGAGATCTCGACCGCGCGCGGTCGCTACCGCGGTCCGAGGACACCCGGCCACACCTCCGCAGCGCCAGCGACCTCACGCGGCACCCGGCACCCGTGGCCGGTCTTTGCCCCCTTGCGCGCGATGTCGCGCCGGCGTTAAGTTCTCCAGATGGGGAAGAAGCAAGCCGAGCAGAGCCGGAAACGCCAGCGCGCCAGAACCGAACGCCGTCGGGTGGAGGCCGGGCGTCGGAAGGCTGAAGCTCGCGCGAGCGCCGCAGCCACGCCCAGGGTCGCCGCTCCGCAGTCGACCCAAGAATTCTCGGTCATTCGCACTGGCATTGAGGAGCTCTTGGCCGGGGGCGGCGACGTGGCGGTGTCGGTGCGAACGTGGTCGCCCGGGGAAGGGGATCGGCCTGCTCAAATCACGTTGGACGTGCGGCTACTCGGCATGACGGCCACGATGTACGGGACCTTCCATAAGATGCTCCCCGAGGACTTCTTCGGCGAACACTACGCCAGCATGTCCGCCGAAGAAATCGAAGAACATCAAGAAGGCTGGGGCTGGGAAAATGCTACTGCCGCACGGATCACTCTCGACAAGGTGAGGCAGGACAAATCGCTCGCTACGGCTGTGCTCCTGCACTCTGAGATCGACCGCCTTGTCGACGAGCTGAAATGTGATTGGGCTGTAGTACAAAAACTCTACACCCGGCTCGGCCTCGCTGACGATCTTGCCGACGTCCTTGCTCCGGTCGCAAAACAGCTTCCATCAGAAGAAAAGTCATTCTGGTTCAGTATGAAGCGCCTGAACAGGTGGCCGTCGGGTATCTGGAGTGACTTCATCGACTACTTCGAGCGCGAATCCACGGGACCGCTTGTCGAAGCGGTGCGTTCGTTGGATGCGGCTGCGCTCGCTCGTCTGCCCGCGCGCCCGTCCCGGCCGCATCACCCCGTCACCCGCGTGCCCCCGCCTTCCCCCGAAGCGGTCAAGAAGTTCCTGACCGCCCTGGACGAAATCATGCAAGGGCGCGGCTCCGTGTCCGCAGAGCTGAAATCGTGGTCGCCTGGCGCGCCCCAAGGTACAGCCGCCGAGGCGATCCTGGAGCTGCGGCTTTTCGGTCTTGACGTTACCGTGAGCGGGAAAATCACGCCCCTCACCCCCGAAGTGTTTTTCGGCGCCGACATTGTCTACTTCTCCGCCGCTGACATCGAGGCAGACCCCGAGTGGCAACAGACCGCGACCGCGCGGCTTGTTCTCGACCAACTCGTCACGGACAAAGCCCTCGCAGTGAATGCGATCCTGTCGCAAGCGATCGGCCTTCTCGTTGAGGATTATCTCGGTGTCGGCATGCCTGTGACAGAAAAAGTCTGCGAGGCATTTGGAGTACCACTGGACATCGAGCCGATCCTGGATCCGATCGCTCAGCGACTCCCGGAAGACGCGAAAGCCGAGTGGTACGAAGACGGCCGCGAAGAAGACGGCCGCGGGGGAGACAGCCAGGACGGGCGCAGCGAAAAGCATTACTTGCCGGGGAACATCTCCGAATGCCTGTGGGACGCAATCGAGATCGACCCCGAGATCGCCCCCAACAGCTCTTTTCTCGATTTCACTGACGGAATCGACGACAAGCTCCGCAATCGGCTGCGGGCCTTGGTGCCCCAGAACGCGAATGCCTACCAGCAGCTCTGACACCGACCACGGAACTCCGCCAAGCCTGTCGCGCTCCGTGACCCCCAGCCGGTCGTCCGGCCTATCCGTGCGCGCGCAACGATGAGCGACAGCGCCTCGCGCGAGCGGGTCGAATGCGAGGGCCGCGGCGAGCACGTCGTTGCCGACCTTGTGCGCGAGGTAGGGGAGGAGCCAATCGCCGTATCCCTGGTCGACAGTGGACCCGACGACGAGCACGACCGGGACCGACGTGACCGGCGACTCGAGCAGGCTCGGGCTCGTCGCGGCCCGGCGACACGACCGCGAGCGCCTCGGTGATCTTGAAGCTGGCGTCGAGTGCGACGCCAGCCGCAGACGGTCCCCGTCCTAGTGGACGGCGCGCTCACCCTGCGCGCCGGCCCCGAGGTCCGCGGCGGCGTGCTGATGCCGCCGACGCTCGCCGGCTGGCAGCAGTTCCTCGCCCTCGCGCCCGCGAGCGGCGCGACGTTCACCGAGCTCAAGAAGGCCGGCGAGCTGTGGTGGGCGCGACGGATCCCGCAGGACCTGCTCGCGGCGGCGCGCGATAGGAGCACGCGATGCTGGCGCTCGTCCTCGTTTTGTCCGCTCCTACTGGCGATGCCGCGACGGCCGAGTCGTTCGCCGCCTCCGGCGAGGCGCACCTGCTCGAGGCGGCCTCGAACAGCCACCCGCTCGACGCGTTCGACGAAGCGCACAAGAATTTCGAGACCGCGTTCCTCCTCGGCGCCGATTCGCGGCACCTGTTCCGCGCCGTCGAGACCGCCGAGCTCGCGCTCCGGACCGCGACGATGAACAAGGACTCGCGGACATCCTGGCAAGAGATCTGGCGGGACGACATGACGCGGCTCCGCGCTGAAGCCACCAAGCAGGGGCGCGCCAACTGCCGCTACGACGGCAAGGGCGACCGGCTTCCGCCGCGCTTGGAGTTGCTGGTGGACGCCGGTGGGCCGCCAGCGACCGAGTCGGCCTCGCCGGCGGCCCCGCCACGGCCTGTCTCATGGGACAGAAGGCCGCGCGCGGCCGCGCGTGGGCTGCTGATCGGCGGCGGGCTCCTCCTGGCCGCGAGCGCAGCCCTCGGTGGCGTCGCGGCGAGCGGCTACGTGCAGCGCGAGCGGCTCGTCGACCAGGAGCGAGCGCTCGCCGCAGACGCGTGGGAGCTCGGATACGCCGACGGGGCGACTTTCGAAGGGCAGGCGTCGCTCGGCGAGGACATCCGCGCGGCCCACCGCCTGATGCTCGGCTCGGCGATCGCCAGCGGGATCTCCGGCGGCGTCTCGATCTTCATGCTCGCCAGCGGCGCCCGCCTCGCGCGCGCGGGCGTAGCGGTCCGGCCCACGCTCGGGGGCCTCGTGCTGCTGGGGAGGTTCTGAGATGCACCGGCGCGTCCTCCTGCTGGCCCTGGGGCTCTCCGCCTGTCCACTGCCCGATCTCAGCGCGCTCCCGCCTTACTGCGAGCCCGCGGAACAGGCGTGTCCGCCGGGCGCGTCCTCCTCCTCGGGCGACGCGGAGCCGGCTCCGGAGCCGACCGGCGGAATCCAGACCGTGACCGGCCCCGAGCCGGACACGACCAGCTCCGACACCGGCGACCTGGGTTCGACGTCGACGACCGACGAGCCGCCGATCCCCCCGCCGATGATCGTCGAGGAGCCCATCCTGACGCCCGACCCCCTCAAGTCGCTCGGGACCGTCGACGCCTCGGTGCTCACCGCCAACGCCGACGGCGTGCGGATGCGCGTCGACGACGGCGATCAGGTCGAGCTCGGCGGCGGCCCCGACACCTTCGTCGGTGGGGCTCCTTTTTATTCGGGCCTGTCCAATGGGACACACAAGGCCGAGTTCGTCGCCTGGCGCGGCGACCTTCAGAGCGAGCCCGCGGTCGTCTTCTTCGAGGTCGACCTCCCCAAGCCGGGCCAGGGCTACGTGTGGGAGTCGCTGAACTTCATCGGCCTGGGCACCGTGGCGGCGATCGTCGCGCTGCCGCATGCCGACAGCGGGCCCGTGATGGTCGAGCTCGGGACCTACTACCCGGTCGGCAAGCCCCGCTGCTACCTGCGCCGGCGCGATGCGGACGGCGCGTGGAACCTCGCGAGCGACGTCGTAGAGGTCTTGCCGGACGTCCCGTGCATCGCTATCGACCTCGAGGTCGACTCCGAGGGCCGGCTGTACCTGCTCGTGATGCGCGACGTCGGCATCGACGATCGCTGGTGGCTCGGCCGGGTCGACACGTGGGAGAGCGCGGCGACGCCCCAGCACCGCAACTCCGGCGCGCCGGGCGACACAGCCCACGCGCTCACCATCCGTGCGGGGAAGGAAGTCGTGTGCGGGACGCGGGCGGTCAACAACCCAGTCGACAAGCTCGACGCCGCCATATCGGTCACCGGACAGCCGGTCCGGCTGTTCGACCACAAGACCGACGACGATCACCTTTACGACGAGACGCTGCGCGACTGCGCGCTCGACGGGAACACGCTCGTGGCCGTCGGCGACGCGTTCGGCAGAACTCTGGCACAGCAGCTCGATCCCAAGCGTCACCATCACCTGCAACTCCGGCTCGATCTCGACACCAACCTCATGACGGCGCACGTCGGCGCCGAGATCGGGTCCGCGACGCAGAGCGCGGCCAATGCCCTTGCGATCCTCGGCGACAGCGGGGTCGTCACGGTCGGCTACCAGTGCGGAAACCCGTGCCAACCCGAGGCGCAGCTCTGGGTGCATGGGCCGGACGGGTCGCTCAAGTGGTACGCGGCGCTCGGGGCGGATCTGGCGGCACCGTTCGCGATCGCGGCGAGCCCGGCCGGCTACGTCGTCCTCGGCGGAGCGGTCAAGAAGAGTGCCGAGGGTCTCCTTGTCGGTGATCAGCGCGCGCAGGTGGTACGGTGGTACAGCACCATGACGATCGCGGCCGGGGTCAGGAACTTCTTGAGGTAGGGGCCGAGGGCTTCGCCGCCGTGTACGCCGACGTCGGCGATCGGGAACGCGGGCCATTCTTCTGGCCCTCGAGCAGCGGGGACAGGTCGTGGACGCGTCAGGCGGCCGCCGGATCTGGACGAGGTCGTTCTCGAGGCCGTCGAGCTTGTCGCGCGGGGTGATGTAGCCGATGGCGCTGTGAAGGCGGCGGTGGTTGTAGTGATCGATGCGGGCGGCGATGGTGGCGCGGACGCCGTCGGGCGTGGAGGCGTGGAGGGTGTCCTTGTCGAGGGTTCGGTGGTAGCGCTCGATCTTGCCGTTGGACTGCGGGTAGTTCACGGAGGTGCGGACGTGGGTGAGGCCGGTGAGGTCGATGAAGCGGCGGACGTCGCCGGCGATGAACTGCGGGCCGTTGTCGGAGATGATCCGCGGACGGGCGCCGGGATGCGCCTCGAGGGCGCGCTGGAGGATGAGTTCGATGTCGGCCTCGGTCATGCGATCGAGGAAGTCCCAGTGGACGACGTAGCGGCTGTCGCGCTCATTGTGGGGAACCCAGCGGTCGGTCAGGGCTCCCCAGCACCGCCGCCAGCTCGACCGCCACGCCCGAGACGATCGAGGCCGCGGCGGCGTGCTGGTAGCCTGCCGCGGGTGTGACCACGACCGCGTCCCATAAGCGCGGTCGTGTTTTGCGTCAGAGCATCGCCCAGTGCTTGGCCGCCCGCTTTGCACCCGCCAAAGTGCGGTACGAGGCTTCGGGCTTCCCGTCGATCTCCAGGCCCCAGCCTTCATAGGTCTCCGTGACGGTCTCGCCGTGGCGCCGACGATACTCCGTGACCTTGCACGCCTCGATGAGAACTTCCGGCCGGTCGGCGTGTTGGAAGCGGCCCGGTTCGATCTCGTTCCACTTGTCGGATGTGGTCATCCGACGATGGTACCCGAGGCTGCATGGCTGAGCACGCCCGCGCCGCGACAGCGGGCGGCTACCGACAACCGGCCCCGCCCGCCGCGGGGCAGATAGGGCGCGGGTGGCGCTAGCCCGCGCTAGCCCCCCGAAGCAGTGCTGGGCGCCACCTTCGCCTCGTCGGCATGTCGGACATGCGCGAAAACGTCCGCCATGCTAGACGACCTCCTGTGACTCTCGACGACGCGATCAAGTACATGCGCAAGGCGATGCTCGTCCCGACCGACGCATCGGACGGACCGCACCTCCGCGCCGCCCTGCAGGTGCTCGAGCGTGTGCTCGACCCGCTCGCGCGACTGCCAGAGGACGAGCTGGAGGCCGTGCTTGACGAGCTCTCGGTCGCATGGGGGCCCGCCGCCGTCGCCCTCCACGTGAGCGATCACCCTCACGCGGGTTGAGCAGGCGCAGGTGAGGTGACGGGGTCTGGCACCCGTCGCCGCGCCCGCGAGCTTGATCCCCGAGACCGCCGAGGAGCGTGGCGAGGGCTGGCCCTTCGGGATATGACCTCACGAACCCACGGCGTCTCGCAGGCCGCTTCTGACAGCACGCGCTCGCCCCGCCAGCGCCACCCCGCCAACCGGCGGCATCGCGCGACGACACCTGCGTCAGCTTGGCCTCGGCGGCACCTGAACACGAGGACATGTTCATCGTGTCAGCCATCCTCGCGCTCGAGTCGGCCGCACCCCCGCCGTTAAGCCGCGAGCGGGGCTTGCTCACGCCGCGGTGATGATGTAGGTGAAGCTCACCATGCGGATCTTCTTGAGCTCAACATCCTACGACATCCAAGATCTTCGCGACCTGACCGTTGCTCGACTGAGACAGGCTGGTCATGAAGTCGTCTATTTTGAAAGCCCGGCCTTTCCTGTATATCTGGATGAACACTCGCATGATCAGTGCATATTATCAATTGAAGGCTGCGACCTCCTAATCTGTATTATTGATCGGCGATATGGTGGAAAGTACAGAGGCCGACTTGGCGATCGGTTTCCGGATCAGAAGATCAAGATTCGCCACGGTGCCAGTGGCAAGAAACGAGAGGTCATAATCAAAACGGCCGACTTGAGCGCAACTTGGTGCGAGGTACTCGAGGCGCGACGTCTGAAAATAAGAGTTATGACATTCGCACGCCAGGGTATCATGGATGAGAAGGAGACAAGGCGAGAGAATTGGCACATCAAGGCGTTCCGGACGGCATTCGCCGAAGATCCGCGAGTGTTTGACTTTCTTGACTGGACTACGCAGCAGGACACCGGGAACTGGATTGTTCAGTATCGCAGCATCGCGGAATTTGAGGACAAACTCATGAAATGGGTCGAGTCGTACGCTGCTACGTACGTTTCCGCGCACCCTATCGGAGGCGCTGCCGCTTCTCCCCCCATACCCACGGCGACGGTGATGACACAGAAACTGGGGAGACCCGCAACCACCGTACCAATCGAAGTCCCCTCCCCGGGGGAGGGGACCGCGCCGAGTGTTTGTGTGTTATGCGAGGGAAGCACGGACGTGTTCATCGTGAAGCAGATTGTCGAGCAGTTAGAGTTGCCGGTGCCGGTGAGATTCATTGCGATGCACGGCGGGGGCAAATCAGTGTTTGCCGCCTTGCCTGGGTTGGTAGAGAGCTTACTCGTGCAATACGAGCGGTTTGTTATCCTCGTCGACAGCGATACCTGGGACGAAGCAGAAATCGCAGCCAAGACCAAGCGTATCGAGGCAGGAGCCGCGGCAGTGGGCACGGGCAAGGTCAGCATCATTCAGGCGGTCCCGAGCATAGAAAGTTGGGTGATCGCTGGGATCGACCCTGCCGCGCTTAATGAGATGCGTGCCCGGCGCGCTGCGGAGAGAGAGTTGAAAGAGTGGGTTCGGAAGACGCGCATCTCGGGACAATCTGCGTTCCCCTCACTTCGAGGCTGGAATATCGCGTCTGCTCGAAATGCTTCGCAAGATCTTGACGCATTCATATCTGCACTGCTGCGTGCCAGCGAAAAGTGAGCGAGATTACTGCCGAACGCTGAACCCGCGCGACGCGCCGCGGCGCCCTGATCCACAAGCCGGCCGGGTGGCTCGCCTGCGGACGCCGCCACGGGGCCCGCGTAGACCTGTTACGCCACCGAGGTCAAGCTCCTGTCTTCATCCCGTACGCGCCCCGCCCAACAGCGCTGATTGCTCGGCCCATTCCCGGGCAGACCATGACTCCACCTTCGCCTCCGCGAGGCGGGTGAAAATCTCACGAATCGCAACGAACGGCTTGCCCTTGCAGAATAGCATGAACAACAGATCGCGCGCTCGAGACGCCGCCACGAAGAAGTTCGCGTGTCCTTCGACCGGATCCTTGCCAAAGCTCCACCATTGTTGCGCGTCCATCCCGAGGATCAAGACGATGGAGTACTCGAAACCCTTGCTCCGGGTGATGGTCAACAACGGTACCTGTTCGGTCCCGCGGTAATGGCGAAAGACCGCGGGCCAGTTATCCGAAGCCTCGACGGCCTGTAACAGAAACTTGCGAGTGGCCTCGATGACCGTCTCGAGGAATTCCCCCTGCAGGTACTGCGCCCCCAACCGCCTCAGGCGGTTGTTTGAGAAGAGTAACCGGGCGTGTTTCAACAACTCCGAGAGCCGTTCGGCGTCGGGGAGATCGCCTCGGTCGATCCGACGCTCACGACAGAATTCTTCGAGCTCTCGTCGGACGCCCGCGGTCTGTGCGAGGTCCTCGTCAGGACCAAGGCCATCCGCTTCGTAGAGCAGCTCGAGCGTTCGCAGCCAGGTTGCTCCGCCTCGCGCCGTCGTCAGGAGCTCGACTGCATTCAAGAGGGCGTCGGACGCCGGCTCCGTCATCAGATCCTGGATACGTACGCCGCCGTGGACATCCTCGTCTTCGTTTCTAATCCTCAAGCCTCGCCGTTCAAAGGCACCCTCCAACCGCTCCCGCCACTGCCTTGCTTGCTGGCGCACCAGGAGTGCGACTTCGCGCACAGGCACCCCGCTCTCGATCTGCCGACCTACGTATCTCGCCACACATTCATTCTCCATATCTTCATCGGCAGAAATGACCACCGAACAAACCTCCTTCGCAGGCAAGTTCGGTGCTGGTCGTACCGGCACGAGCTGGGCCTCGTTCGGAGCGATGTGGGATTTCAGCACATTTAAGATCTCCACGATCCTGGCATTGCTCCTATAATTGCGCGTGAGCTCCAGCTCCGGCCTATTCGCAAGAAAGTCTCGACGGTACTGCTCAAAAACGTCGCGCTTCGCCCCTGCCCACGCCATCACTCTCTGTTTGGAATCTCCGACGCACGTGAGCACCGCCGACGAAGAGTGAAAACAGGCGCGTAAAAGTGCGTACTGCGCGCCAGTAGTGTCTTGAAATTCGTCCACGAACACGTGGCTGTAGGTCGCCAGCAGGGCCTCACGCAAGGGTCTATTGACACGAATCAGCAATTCGACGAGCCGCGCGATCGTCGGGAACGTCAACTCTGCGGAGCCGGAGTGCAAGCTCGTCATCACGTGCAAGAAGTACAAGAATTCGGCATCGTTGGTCGGCCTCGTGGACAGCGACACATCGTGCACCACCCTGCTGAATTTCTCCCGACTGACAGACATCAACGATCGAGGGTGAAACCCGCCTTGACCGACCAGCCACTTCGGCCACTTGCCGGGGAGGTCGAGCTCTTCGATCGCTTGCCGTTGAAAGTCGCCGAAAGCCTGGTCGCCGAGGCCATTGCCGATCCGATAGCCTCCTCTCAACTTCCACGGTTCGGGCAAGGCCCGCCAGTGGCGATCGAAAAGCCGCTTGGCGAACGAGTCAAAGGTCGCCGAAGAGAACCGCAGCGCCTCATCCCAACCACAGCGAAGCTTGACTCGCTCGAGCAAGTTCTTTGCGGAACTCCGCTTGAAACTGATAGCGAGGATGCGACGGGGGTAAGTACACGCCCCTGTCTGTAGGAGGAAGTCGGCCCGTTGGCCGAGAAGTTCTGTCTTACCAGCGCCTGGGCCGGCCGTCACGAGTTCATTGCGCGCCGATCGAATCGCCCTCTCGGCCGCCTCTTCGAGCGAAGCGATGCCGGACGGCGCCCAAGCTGAAGGCCGTGCTAGCGCTGCGGTTCCCATGCCTGCACCCCGAGACTCTGGCCAATGAACCGAAACAAGCGAACCAGAACCTCGGGGCACTTCCTGCCGAGGTCCGGCTCGTTAATCCGGGCCAGCGCCGCCAGGTGGGACGCGGGCTTTCCTCGCTTGTCCATGAACAGATACGTGTACCAGGGGAAATGAGCCAGGGCATCTGAACCGTAGGCCTCGTGCCCGATCCCGTCCTTCCCCAGGGCCCTCTTTGCAGCGTCAACCTGGCGATCCTCCTCATCTGTCTTCTGTGGCCCCGTGGCTCTCCCTTCCAGTCGTGTGTACTCGTCGGGAAACGCCTGCAACATCAGCATGTCGAGATCGAGGGGAGCCGAGAAAAATACACCATGACTCTCGAGAAGGTCGAGGGCAGCTTTTTGTCGCGCTCGGTCGAGCGAATCTCGCTTTAGGAGCTTGATCTCCGCTAGTGCTGTCTTCTGCGGCTTTGTCAGAGAGTCGCAGAACTTGAGCAGTTCATCGGCAACGACGTGCAGTTGCTGGACGTCTCCGCTGCTCCGCCCCAGGTCGAAGTCCAACAGCGTCACGTAAGGTATTCGGAGATGTGAGGCCAGACGCCAGAAATGATGCACATGACGTCCCTCGACCGGCACGATTGCGACGAACGAGGGATCGAGCGGAAATCCGAGTGCGGATGCGAGTTTCGGCAGCACGATCTCCTCCGACGTGCCTTCGCAGAACAGAGCGAGGCGAGCGAAGTATATCTCGGGATGAGCCCTCACTGCTTCGTACAAGAACTTTGATCCTTCGGTGCCACCGGGGATCGAGATCTTCTGGGCCGAAGAATGGCCGGTTCCAATGTCGCGGCGGAAATAACGCACCGCGGCCGGCTCCAGTCGGCGGACGATCGACGCCGAGTGGCTGGTGATCACTCCCTGCGCTCGCTGACCTCTGGTGACGGTCTCAAGGATCGCCACGAGCCTGGACAGGAAGAACGGCGAGAGGTGGTTCTCCGGTTCTTCGAACGCGAACACCGTGAGCGGAGGCGGCCTCATATAGTCCCTGGCGAACGGCACATGAGGGTCCGCGATCGGCGTCGCTGCCCCTCCCCCGGATTCGCCCGCAGCAGGGTTCATGGCCGTCGATGAAGGCGGGTCGTCGGTGCGAACCTCAGCCGACGGTTGCTTGTCAGATTTGACCGGGGCCCCTGGCGACTCGTCCGCGTGCCCCTCGCCCGATGGCGCGGCTGGAGGCTCACTCTCCGGACGAGCTTCGAGATGCAGCTTGAGATCGAGAATCGCCTTGACCAACACAAAGTGAAACAGGGAGCGCTGTCCGTCGCTGAGGTCCTCTAGGGCGACGTTGCGCCCGTGAGAAGCCTGAGTAAACATCAAGGCAAATCCCTGGGTGACTCGATCGAAATCTGGCGCAATAATCGTCAGCAGCGCATCTGTCCCGGTGTCGACCGTGTCCAGGCCTCTCCAGATTCGATTAACCTCATGATTAGTCATCCGGAGGGCAGGCTCCGCAGCGAAGGCCGATTGAAGCTGGCGCAGCAATTCCTGGATGTTGTCTTTCTGCTTCCACTGAATGTTACGCACTAGCTCGCGCCCCAGGCTCCGCAATGCGAGCTCGGACAACGCGCGGATATCTCGCGTGGCCGGGATGTAGCGCACAGCGATGTTGCTCCGCTCCGCCTGCGAAAGGCGAGGCTTGGTACCGTCAGCAGCGTCACCTTTTGCTAGCTTTTCGGGGGGAGTGAGGGGATCCAGGACAAAGTACGCCTGCTCCTCGATTGTTCCGTCCAGGGTCGTCCCTCGCTCCCACGAGCCTTCCAGGCGAACTCTCACGAAGGGTGGAGCGCCCGGCTTCTCGACTACCATCTCTTGGAAGAAGGGCGGTACGGTCTGATGGGCGTGCGACTGACTCGACGTCAGCTCCGGAAATGAGATTGTCGCCTCGATGAACAGTTCGCGACTGGTCCTGTCTTCCAGCCTCTCGCCAGGTAGCAGGTGGAAGTCCTGTACTCTGAGCGCTCGTTCCTCCCGTGTCTCGCCGAAGAGGCGAAGAAGCGCCTGAAGCGCCGCGGTCTTCCCGCTCCCGTTCGTGCCGAGGCAGACCGTAATGGAGGGGTCGAGATCGAGCACGAGCGGTGCCTGTGCACCGAAGCAACGAAAATTGCTGAGAACTATTTTCTCGAGTTTCATGTTGCTCCGACTGGCCGGCAGCGTACAACGCGCTTCACACATACACAACGATCCGCTACGGAGCGCGAGAGTGCGCTAGCGGTGGGGTAGCAGGGCCCCGTAACGAGTGTCCCGCAGGCGGCCACCCGGCCGGCCCGCGGGCCTGGGGCCTGGGCGATGTCCTGCCGCGCCCCCGTCGTGACGGAAGGCAACGGAGTAACGGTGTTCTCGGTCTCATACGCGCAATTTGCGCGGTCTTGTCTCGTGTATATTCTCGCGCGTGCGTGCCCCGCTCTCACTCTCCCTCCTTCTGGTGAGCTGTGGCGCACAGGCCGGTGCCCCTCCCTTCGGGACGACCCTGCCAGGACCGCCGCCACCCGGCTCAGCGAGTTCGTCCGGTTCGACGAGCGGAAGCTCGACGGGGGTCGATGGCAGTTCGACGAGCACCAGCGAGCACGCCGGTGGCTCGGCGAGCACGACGGTGATCTACGACGTTGGGAGCGACCTCGAGACGGGAAGCTCTAAGCCCGAAGGCTGCAAGGGGAAGATCGATTTCTTGTTTGTGATCTCGCGGCTCATGGGCTCCGTGAACGAGGGGACCGTGTATGACAGCCTCGTCGCCGCTGCACCGAGCTTCTTCGCCACCATCGAGACCAAGTTCGCCGACTTCGACTACCACATCCTCGTCACCGACGGCGATCCAACGTGGGGCTCGGGGATGTGCAATGACGAGTGCCCCGGCCCGTTCATGAGTTGCAAGGTCCCCGACGAGTACCCGTGCGACGCGCTCGGTCACCTTTCGTCCTGCGATCTGACCTGGGGCGCCGGGGTCGTGTTCAATGCAGGCTGGTTGGCGCCGAACAAGCCGTGCGAGGTCGCCGGCGGCAAGCGCTACATCGCCAAGGGCCAGCCGAACCTCGCCGAGACGTTCAGCTGCCTCGCCCGGGTCGGGGGGAGCGGCTATGACCTGATCGGCCAGGCGCTGACGGCTGCGGTCAGCCCTGAGCTTCGCGCGCCCGGAGGCTGCAACGAGGGCTTTCTGCGTGACGATGCCCTGCTCGTCGTCACGCGTCGGCCTCGCGCTCGAGGGCGACCTCGCGCGCGCGACCTGGAAAAACATCCCGACCGACCGCCAGAACCCGGCCAAGATCGGCGTCTCGACCGTCCACGCCGCGCTGCTGCTGGTCGTCGAGCCGAAGGCCCCCGACCGCACGCTGATCGCCGTTTCCGGCTTCGGCTCCGTCAAGCGCGTCGAGCTCGGCGCGTCCGCGGCCCCGGGCGATCGCCTGGATGAAGGGCCAGGTCCCCTCGGACATCAGCGCCGGCTTCGACCTCGGCTTCGCCACCCTCACGCTCGACGCCGCCGTCAACGGCTCGACCTACAGCGCCGGCCTGACCGTCGACCCCGGCAAGTTCGCCCTGAGCCTGCCTCGCCTCGTCGCCGTCACCGACGCCGGCATCCTCGGCTTGCGGCTGACGCACGACGATCCTGCGGAGGAATCGGCGCGTGCGGGGCCGCCAGGACTCGCCGGGGTAAGTGCCCGACCGCGCCCATCCTGACGGCATGAGGGTGACTTTTCTATGGCACGTGCCGGAGGCACGAGCCGATGGAAGAGCGTCACCGAGTGCGACTGGAGCAGATCCTGTGGCGGATCAGGCTCAGCGAGTGGGACCGCCAGGGGATCGAGGAGCGCTGCGAGGGGTGGTGGCCGTCGTTGGCGGCGTTCGTGGCCGAGCAGATGAGCGGGACGAAGCTGCCGCCGCCCGCGGAGCTTTTGGGGGTGCTCGAGGCGGTGGGTCAGTCGTGGATCGACGAGGAGAGGGTCACGCTGCTCGAAGACGACGGCGGTGAGGGCGGCGTCTTCGTGTTCCGCGCCGGGAGGTGGTGAGCGTCTGCGCCGCCAGGGGAGCTCAGGTGGCCTCGGTCAGCGCGGTCATGGGCAGAGGCGGTGGTGCGATCCCGTGCGCATGGCCCCAGCGATCGGGCATCAGCTCGTCGAGCCGACGATTCGGCCATCCGGCGCCGAGCTTGGCGAGCACGTCGCGGAGATAAGCGTGGGGATCGAGCCCGTGCAGCTTCGCCGAGGTGATGACCGTGTACAGGATCGCGGCCCGCTCGGCGCCCATGTCGGAGCCGGCGAAGAGCCAGTTGTGGCGGCCGACGGCGATGCCCCGGAGCGCGCGTTCGACGGCGCCGTTGTCGAGCTCGAGCCGTCCGTCGAGGAGAAAGGCGCCGAGCGCTCCGCGCTGGTTCCCCAGGTACGTGATCGCCTTGCCGAGCGGGCTCTTGGGCTCGTGGCGGCCGTCGTGTTTGGCGAGCCACGCGTCGAGCTCGTCCATCAGCGGTGCCGAGAGTTCGCGCCGCCGCTTCAGCCGCGCGCTTTCGTCCTCGCCGGCCTCCTTCGAGTCGCGCTCGATCCGGTACAGGCGCTGGATGATGTCGATCGGGATCGCCGCGTCGATCGCCTTGGCCTTGAAGGCCCCCAGGAAGTAGCGGCGCACGTGCATGAAGCAGCCGACGCGGATCGCCAGGGCGGGACCGCCGGTGAGCGCGTCGTAGCCCTTGTAGCCGTCGGTCTGGAGGTAGCCCGCGCAGCCTTTGAGGAAGCTCGCCGGGTGCGCGTGCTTCCAGTCCGGCGAGTAGTGATAGGAGACGAAGCGGCCGTCGCCGACGTTGGCCCATAGATGGCCCTTGCGCGCGCCCTGGGGCTTGTCCTTGTCGAGGACCGAGAGGCCGGTGTCGTCGCTCTGGATCACCCACGAGCGCACGACACGCTTGTGGATCCTCCGCGCGAGCGGCTCCAGGGTCTCTGCTGCGGCCCGGATCCACTCCATCAAGGTGCTCGGGGACAGCGTCACGCCTTCGCGGGCGAAGATCTTCGACTGACGATTCAGCGGCTGGTGGTCCTCGTACTTCAGGATCACCACGTGCGCGAGCAGGCCCGGCTCGGGCAGCCCGCCGTCGATCACCCGCGGCGGCATCGCGGCGGCGACCGGCTTCGAGAAGCCACAGCTGCACCCGTATACCTCGGTCACGTCGCGGACGACGACGAAGCGCGAGGGGACGTAGTCGAGGCGCTCGGCGACTTCCTCGCGGATCCGCTGCTTGGGCTGCTGGCAGCACTCGCAGATCCGATCGGCCGCGGCGAGCGCGTGCCGCCTCTCCTCGCGGGGCAGGTCCGGCGGCAGCGGGGCGCGCCCGGGGTGAGGCTTTCGCGGCTTCTTGGGCGGCGGCGGCGGCGGCACGGCCGGCTCATCCGGCGCCGCCTCGGACGGGTCTTTGCCCTGCTGCGCGAACTCCCGCGCGCGGAGCTCCTCGAGCGCCTTGCGCAGCGCGTTGGGATCGATCTTCTCCGAGCTCCGGCCGTGGACCTGCCGCGTCAGCTCGAGGATCCGCAAACGCAATCGGTCGTTCTCGCGGCTCAGCTCGCTATAAAGGCCGACGAGCGTCTCGACGAGGCGCTCGTGGTCCTCGGCCCGCAGGAGGCCCTCCAGCAACGCACGGAGCTCGCTCTCGGCGAGCTCTGGATCTCGGGGGGTCGGCATGACGCGCGATCGTGATCACGCGCGATCACGGCGCAAGCCCGGGGCGGACACTTGGATCCAACCGTGGGATCCACCGTGCTCTTCGGGTCGCGCCGACGAGGTCGATTCCCTCGAGCACGAGCATCAGCTCGGAGGCCTCCATCTCGACCGCCGCGGCGCCGTCCGCGGCGGGCTCAGGCAGGTGAAAGCAGCCCTTCTCGAGGCGCTTCGCCCACAGGCAGTAGCCGCTGCGGTCCCAGTAGAGGGCCTTCACCATCGTCCGCCGGCGATTGAAGAACATGAAGATGTGCCCCGACCGCGGGTCGCCGCCGATGTACTGCCGGACGGCGCCCGCGAGCCCGTCGAACTGGGCGCGCATGTCGACCGGCCTCAACGCCACGTGGATCCGCACGCTCGGCGGCAGCGTCAGCATCGCACCCCCGCGAGCGCCTCCACCAGGCGCACGAGCTCCATCGCGTCGAACCCGGCGCCGACCCGGATCTTCATCCCGGAGGCGAGCTCGACCTCGAACGGCGAACCCGGCGCCGTGCTCGCCAGTGTCGACCCAGACCGGACCACGACCGGCACGATGCAGGGATCGCCTTCGGCCGGCTGGTCGGCCATGGCCCGCATCCGGTAGAACGTCCGCACGCTGATGCCCTCGCGCTTCGTGAACTGGACGACCCCGAGGCCGCTCGCTCGCCATTTCTCGATCGTCTGCCGCGCCTGATTCTCATCGATGACCTTGCCCACGACTCGAAGTCAGCCGCGCGAGGCCGGCAACTTCAAGATGGGTGCGCTCGGCGGCTTACTCGCCGGGCGAAGGCGGCGGCGTCGGGTCCGTGCGGGAGGAGGCGCCAATCACGGGATCGGGCTCGGCTGAGCGACGACCGGCGGACCGACGGACGCGGGGCTTTGCGCCGCCGGCGTCGGCGGGGTTTCGCGCATCGGCCTCACCCGCAAAGGCCAAAAGCGATCGCCGCGCCGAGCGTAGCCGGGCGGGGTGGGTGAGCAAGGGGACCTCCCCCCCCCTCTCCTCAGAGGAGGACCGGCAGGAGTGACTGGGCTCGGTCGCTCGGTCGGGAGGCACCTCTTATGCGCGGCCGCAACGGGGGGCAAGCGATCTGTACGAACGCCAACGGTTGTCGGAGGATGGATTAACTTGATGGTCTTGGGGCTTCGCCTTACCCTCACCAACCAATCATCGACACGATGCCTTGTGATACACCTCACACGCCTCCCGACGGCATGCAGATGGGCATGGCATTCCCGGCTTGGGTCAACCCGAGCCGCCGGGGGAGCTTCGGGAAAAGACGCCGGTCAGTTCCACAGTCTCAGTAGGATTGCTCATGGTTGCACAGGTTCCGCGACTGAGCGGGGATGAATGGCAAGAGTGGGCTACAAAGCTCCTGAGTTGCCACTATGGCCCCACCGAATTTCAACGCATTCCAGACCACGATCGCGGGGATGCAGGGCTCGAGGGGTTCACACGTTCTGATGGCCATGCCTATCAAGCCTATGGCTGCGAAGAACCTGTCAGCACGAGTACTCGATACGAGAAGCAACGCAATAAGATAACGCAGGACATCAACAAGTTCTTAAATAACAGCGCGGTGCTACAACGACTCCTTGGCTCGGTCCAGATTACGCGATGGGCACTTCTCGTCCCGTATTACGACAGTAAAGACATAGTAGCACATGCGGCGACCAAAACAACCGAGGTTCGCTCCAAAGGTCTATCGTATGTCGCACCCTCGTTTCAAGTCTGCATTTGTCAAGAAGATGACTTCCCGGTCGCGCGAGATCTACTTATGAACACGGGGACTAGGAGTCTTCAAGTCTTGAGCAGATCTCCCTCCGCTGAAGAAGTGGCGACGTGGTCAGCCGCAAATCAGCAGCCATCGGCCATCCTAGCCCAGAAATTGGGCCGTCTTCCTACATTGAAGACAGATGTGCAGCGCGCGAACTTTCAGAATAAGGTTCTACATTGGTATCTCCGAGGTCAGGAGATTCTTGAGGCACTTCGCCTGTACCCAGAAGTTTATGCCAAAGTGCTGGAGGTAAAATCCCACCGTGAGGAGTTTCTGGCAGCTGCCCTTGTGAGCGGAGTACCCTCCCCGAACATCTTGAATGAGGCGATCAACGAATTTCGCGCGACTCTTCAGCGAGAAGTGCGTGAACTCCATCAGTTTCCTTCGGAGGCGCTTGCGTATGAAGCGGTTTCAGATTGGCTTCTCCGTTGCCCGCTAGACTTTCCCGAGGCATAGAGCACAATGTCCGAGAAGAACCAATCGCCGCTCGAAATCCCTGAACTCAGAACACAATTTGTCTTCCAACGCCGACCAACTTCAATCCCCGCGGATCTTCGCCCGGCGTGGAGAATTGGTCTCATCGTCCTACTGCTTAAACACTGTTGCCGGGCTGAACGAGCGAGTCTAGCGAAGCTCCACGTTCTTAACTGGGGGCTGAGATCCACTCAGGGACGAGATCGATTAATTGCATTGGCCACGGGCAAGCTGTCGCCAGGTGCCCTTGTGGTTCGGTTCGAGCCGTTCCTAATCCAAGCCGTCGATTTTGCTCTCGCAGAAAACTTGATTTGTCGAGACGGCGGCAATCGAGTTAAGTTGATTGAGCGCGGCAAGACACTGGCTCAAGAACTAGATGCACAAGACGCCGTTTTCCTTGCCGAGAAGCGGGTCATGTCGATCATTCGAACGAAGATCTCTGAAGATCTCGTCAACAAACTGCTCTCTGGAGGGAATTTTACATGAGATTTCGTCGACTTGTCATTCGTCTTCAGACCACAGACGGCCCCTACGGTGCCTCGTTGGATTTCCCAGACGGACTTGTCGTTGTTTGGGCTGACAATTCCATGGGTAAATCTACGTGCGTGAAGTCGATCCTCGTCGCTTTGGGGATGGAAGCCATGTTGACAACGAGCCAGTCGGATCTGCCCCTGCCGCCAGCCGTGAAGTCCAGGCTCGAGTCCACTGGCGGCGAGCACACTGTTCTCGAATCCGAAGTTTTGCTCGAAATTGAAAACTCGGCTGGGCAACGCCTCGTTGTACAGAGAATGATAAAAGGGTCCCGTGACAAAAATCTGATTACCGTCCACGAAGGGCCTATCCTGACCAAACCGACGACAGCGGCTTCACGGAAAGACTATTACGTCAATCGGTCTGGCGCCGCGACTCGCCAACTTGGGTTCCACAGTTTCCTTGCCAGGTTTCTTGGTTGGGAACTTCCTATGGTCCAGACGTTTGAGGGGAATGAATACCCTCTATATCTGCAATGTGTATTCCCGTATTTTATCGTAGAGCAAACACGAGGCTGGTCGACTATTCAGCCTCCTCTGCCTACACAATTTCGGATTAGAGACGTACATAAACGCTCCGTGGAGTTCTTGCTTAACCTAGACGCGCATAGGATCGCGCTCAAGCGTCAGGAACTCTTGCTGGAGAAGACGCGCATAGATTCGGACTGGAAAGCGCAAACCACTCAAATGACCGATTTTGTCGATTCCGCTGGGGCTTTGTTACAGGCGCTCCCGATGCAGCCGACATCTACTTGGCCTCCAGACGTGGTCCCGTCGCTAGTTGTTCCAAACGGCGATGAGTGGATCAATCTTTCCAAGCGGATCCTGATGCGGGAAGCAGAATTGACGAAACTTGTCGAGCAGGAGATTCCTCGGGTTCAAGAGATCGCCGCGACAGCACAGTCGGAACTGGCGCAATCAGAGCGAGACGTCTGCGAGAAGCAGGCAGTCTTGTCGCGGCTCCTCGACACTCTTCAGGCCGAGAGAGAAGAGGTTGAGCGAATTCAGAAGCGCCTAGAGGCCATTGAGGATGACATTCAGCGAAGCAAAGATGTTCAAACACTCAAGCGGCTCGGGTCACGACAGGAGTCAGTGCTCGATGCTGGCCATTGTCCAGTCTGTCATCAGGCTATCCATGACTCGTTGCTACCTCTCACCGCTGAACAAACGGTCATGACTCTTGATGAGAACATCGAGTTTCTCAGCGAACAAAGACGTACGTTTGAGATTGTTCTTGGGAATGCTCGCAGAATTGTCGATGCTCGCGCAAGCCAAGTTCTGACCCTCGAGAGCGAACTCGCAGAAGTTCGGGCTCGAGTCAGGGCGTTGCGCCAGACGCTGATGTCGGACGGCCGCGTAAGCCCCTGGCGGGCCTCATCGTGACGGCGCCGGCCGAGTTCTCGACACTT
>ERZ1066137.352-NODE-352-length-36708-cov-19.895015_pt1 | contig 36708 bp, 32 predicted proteins | sample MGYA00382784_ERZ1066137 | MGnify/ENA primary metagenome ERZ1066137 (study PRJEB33369, sample SAMEA5778367) | biofilm metagenome | biome: Industrial cooling water; feature: Water cooling tower basin; material: Biofilm | place: United Arab Emirates | collected... | reverse complement strand
GAGCGTGTTGACGCCGGGCTGCTTCTGGATCCCGAGCACGACCGCGGGCTCGGCCTTGTAGGAGCCGTCGCCGCGCTTGAGCGCCGGGCCGAGCGCGACGGTGGCGACGTCGCCGACGCGCACCGGGGCGGTCTCGTGGGCGACCAATACCGTATTGGAAATGTCCTCGACGCGGCTGACACGGCCGACGCCGTGGATGATCGACTCCTGGCCGCCCTCGATCAGAAATCCGGCCGAGCTGTTGGCGTTGGTCCCCCCGACGGCCGCGGCGACGTCGTCGAGACCGAGCCCGTGGGCGTGAAGGCGCGCCGGGTCGACGCGGACCTGGTACTGCCGGACGTCGCCGCCGAGGACGATCACCTGCGACACGCCGGGCACCGCGAGCAGGCGCCGGCGCAGCGTCCAGTCGGCCTGGGTGCGCAGGTCCATCGGCTCGTAGCGATCCGAGGTCAGCGCGAGGAACATGATCTCGCCCATGATCGAGGACATGGGCGTGAGGATCGGCGGCTCGACCTCGGGCGGCAGCGCGTCGCGGACGAGCTGCAGGCGCTCGCTGACGATCTGGCGCGCGCGGTAGGGATCCTGGCCCCACTCGAACTCGACCCAGATCACGGCGATGCCGACCGCCGTCGACGAGCGGACGCGGCGCACGCCGGCGGCGCCGTTGAGCGCGGCTTCAATTGGAAAAGTGACCTGGACCTCGAGCTCCTGCGGGGCCATCCCGTGCGCCTCGGCGAGCACGGTGACGGTCGGCGCCGTCAGGTCGGGGAACACGTCGATCGGCATGCGCCGGACGGTCGCGCCGCCCCAGACGATGATCACGACCGCGGCGAGCAGCACCAGCAGGCGGTTATGCAGCGACCAGCGGATGACGGCGTCGATCATCGTGACCTCAGTGCGCGTGTCCGTGGGTTGGCACGGACCCGCCGGCGCCGGCGAGGCGGACGAGATAGGCGCCACGGGTGACGACGCGCTCGCCGGGCGCGACGCCGCGGACGACCTCGATCCACGCGCCGTCCTGCACGCCGAGCTCGACGGGGCGCCGCTCGAAGCGCTCGCCCTCGGGCTGGACGTAGACGACGGGCTGACCCGCCTCGGTCAGCACCGCCGAGGTCGGCACGGCGAGCGAATCGCGCGGCGGTCCGGTGATCAGGTGCGCGTCGACGAACGCGCCGAGCGGGAGGCGCTGGTCGGGGTTGTCGACCGCGAATACGACCGGCAGCGTGCGCGAGTCGGGGTCGATGCGGCCGGCGACGGCGACGAAGCCATCGGAGCCGACCTCGACGATCTGCTCGGACCCGGGGACGCGGAACCATGCGCCGTCGGGTTTGCCGAGGCCGGGCGCCTGGTGCTCGGGCAGGTGCGCTTCGAGCCAGAGGCGGCCGAGGTCCGCGGCGATAAATAGCGCCTGACCCTCGGCGACGAACGCCCCGGGCGCGACCTGCACGGCGACGACGGTGGCGTCGAGCGGGGCGCGCACGGCGATGTCGCCGTCGCCTCCGCCGGTCCGCTGCACGCGGCCGAACATGCTGCGCCGGCGCGCGGCCGCCGATTGCAGCGCGATGGTCTCGCGCTCGCGGTGGCGCGCCTCGATCACGCGGCGCTCGGGGATCGCCCCGGCGGCCAGCAGGCTCTCGAGCCGCTGACGCTCGACGCGGGCGTTCTCGAGGTCGATGCGCGCCTGTTGCACGGCGAGGTCGAGGGTCGCGCGGTCGGCGTCTTGGCCTAGCTGCGGGACGATCGCGGCGAGCACGTCGTCCCTGGCGATCCGTGCGCCCATCTGCGGGAAGTTGCCCGTGCCGGCGAGGCGGCCGGCGACCGGCGCGTGGATCTGGACCTCGCCGTCGGGGCGGGCGCGCAGGGTCGCGTAGACGGCGATCGACGGACGTAGCGGGCGAGGCGCGGCCGGCTCGGTGGCGAACGGAATCTGCCACTGCTGCTCCTTGAGGAAGGCGACGCCGCCGGCGTCCTCCTCGGGCGGCGCGGCGGCCTGGGCGGCCGCGACGTCGGAGTACACGGTGATTTCGCCGAGGTCGTGCGCGCCGGCGAGGCCCGGGAGGTCGTAGCGCAGGACGAGGTGATAGGTGCCGGGCTTCGTGGGAGTGAGCGTCGGGCGGAAGATGCCGGGGCGGCTCGGAGCGTCGGCGACGGCGCGCAGGACGTCGGCCCCTCCACCGAGCTCGGCCGTCATGCTGCCGGCGTCGACGGCGGAGAAGTCTGCGAGCTTGGTCAAGTGGGCGGCGAAGCGCGACTCCTGGCCGACGACCAGCGCCGGAAACTCGACGAACAGCTCAGTCTGCGCGTCCCACTGCGTGAACACGAGACCGGGGCGCGGATCTTCCTCGTCGTGACCGTGACCATGGCCGTGATCGCCGTGGCCGTGATCGGCTTCACCTTCGTGCGTGTCGCGGGCGCAGCCGAGGAGCAATGAGCACAGGAGAAGGATCTTCTTCATGGGAGGCCGCCTCCTGCGGCGCGCTCGAGCTCGATGCGGGCGCGGCGGGCCATCCACGCGAGCTCGAGGCCCTGCAGCTCGTCGTCGACGGCGCCGCGGAAGGCGTCGAGCAGCTCGAGGATCCCGAGCTCGCCGCCGCGGTAGGCGGCGTCGGCGATCTTCATCAGCTCCTCGGAGTCGCGCCGGCGCTCGCGGGTGAACTGCTCGGCTAGCACGTGCAGGCGATCGGCTTCGGCGCGTAAGCCGATGATCTCGCCCGCGAGCTCCTGGCGGGCCAGCGCGACGCGACCGCGCAGCCCCTGCCCCTCCGCGTCGGCGCGGCGCCGCGTTCCCTGGCCGCGGTCGACGACCGGGAGCGTGACGATCGCGTTGACCAGGAACCCGTCGCTGCGCAGGCCGGTGCCGTACCGAACGCCCTTCCAGCCGGCGCCGACGGTCAACTCGGGGACGCGGGCGCGGGAGGCCGCCTTGTTATCGAGCTCGGTCGCCGCCTCGGCGCGCTCGAGGGCGCGGATGTCGGGGCGCGTGGCGGCGCGAGCGATATACTGATCGGCGGGCTCGGGCCGAGATGAGGGCAGCAGCGAGCCGGGGATCGTGGCCGGGACGGCGGCGTCGAGCTCGGCGAGGGCGGCGAGGCGGGCCCACGCCTTGACCAGCGCGGTCGCCTCGACCTCCTCGCGCGCCCGGGCGAGGGCGAGCTCGCGCTCGAGGCGACGCCGATCGTAGCGCGCGACGTCGCCGGCCTTCTCACGCGCGGCGATCGCCGTCAGCGCCGTCGTCAGGCGCTGCGACCACAGGGCCAGCGCCTCGCCGCGCAGGCGGCGGTAGAGCACCTCGTGGTAGCGCAGGCGGACCTCGGCCGCGAGCTGGACCTGAAACGACTCCCCGCGGGCCGCGACGCCCTCGCTGCGTAGCATCGCGGCCCGGCCGCGGAGGTTGCGGCGGCCGCCGATGTCCAGGTTCTGCATCAGCCACAGGTAGTCCTCGCCCGTGCCGGCCATGCCGTAGGTCTGCTCGCGCGTGTAGTTGACCTCGGGGTTGGTCCACGTGCGCACTTCGATCGCGGTGGCGCGCGCGGCCTGGACGTCGCCCTGGACGATGTCGGTGACCGCCGCGCGGGCGAGCGCCCGGCGGACGACGGTCGGCTCATCGATCGTCGTCGTGGGCGCGGGGGCCGGTGCGGCATGCGTCGTAGAGGGGGAGACGAGCGCGAGCGCGAGCGCGAGGAGCAGCGAACTCCGAGGGCCCCTCGGTTTTTTGCGGACGACGGCGCGAATGTGATGCGTCGGCATGCGAATCACGGGCGCGCCAGCAGCGAGAGGACCGTCTCGGTGGCGTGGTGCAGCGCGGGCGCGAGCAGTACGAGCGCCGCCGCGGCAAGGAGGTGCCAGCGTGACGCGGCCAGCTCGGGCGTCGGCGTCGCCAGCAGCGCGGTGACGCGCTGCGTCAGCGCCTCGGCGGTGAAGCCGGCGGTCGTCGCCGCGAGCGCGGGCGGCGGACGCGGGGCGAGCCGCGCGACCGCGACGATCGCCTGGGCGACCTGCACGCGATCGCCGAGCGCCGCTGCGGCCTCCTCGTCGCACGCCTGCTCGCACGCGAGCTCGAGCGCGGACAGCAGCGCGCGCGCGGTGCCGGGTCCGTGCAGCAGCGCGCCCAGCCGCGCGACGTGGCGGCGCAGGACGTCGCGGCGGCGCACGTGGGCCCGCTCGTGCGCGAGCACGGCGGCCAGCTCCGGCGCGGACAGGCGCGCCTGCAGGCCGCGGGACAGGAAGATGGTCGGACGTAGCGCGCCGCCGGCGAACGAGAACGCGGCGTCGGTGTCGACGCTGCGCACGTCGCCCGGGCCCGCCGACGAGGCGTCATGCAGCCGCGCGAGGAGCCCTTGCGCCCGCAGCAGCCGGACGAGGCCGGGCGCGCCACGCAAGAGGACCAGCGCCAACGCGCCGGCACCGACGAGCGCGCCCGCGAGCCCGAGCGCGGCCGTGGGCGGGTGCGCGAGGCACAGGTGCAGGTGCTCGTCGGCGTGGTGGGTGCAGTGATCGAGCGCGGGCCACAGCGCCGCGTACAGCGACGGCAGCAGGCACGCGAGCACGAGCGCGACGCCGGCCGCGAGCGGCGCGAGGCACATCGCCGTCGACAGGCGCGCGCGTCGGGCCGGCGCGACCTGCATCAACCTCGCTTGCATTCGTGGCCACGCGATCGCGATCGTGATTGCGACGACTGCGGCCGCCAGCAGCGCGGCGACGCCGAGCCACAGGGCCAGCGGCGAGCCGTTCACGCGGCCCCTCCGCTGCGGCCGCGTCGCTCCGCGATCAATTGCTCGAGCCGCCGCAGGTGCGCCTCGTCGACCTCGGCCGCGAGATCGACGAAGGCCGACAGCGCCGCGTCGGCCTCGCCGCGCAGCACATCGCCGACGACCTCGGCGAGCACCTGGCGCTGGTACTCCTGCCGCGTCAGCCGCGGGCTGTACACGTGCGCGTGGCTGATCTTGTCGCGCCGCAACAGCTCCTTGTCGTACAGCCGTCGCAGCGTCGACTGGATCGTGTTGACGGTGATCCGGCGCGCCTTGAGGGCAGCGTGCACGCTCTTGACGTCGCCCGACCCCAGCGCCCACAGGTGCTCCATGACGGCGGTCTCGAGGGCTCCGAGCGGGCTCGGTCGCATCGATGGGACGCTAGCAGCGAAAAAAACGAGCGTCCATCGGTTTTTCCTCACGGCGCGGCGCCCGGCGGTTGTAGAGTGTCGGCATGGTCATGATCTCGGTCCGTCTCCTCGGCTCCCTGCTGGTGTGCGTGCTGGCCTGCAAGTCGGAGCCCGACGACGAGCCGCCCGAGTTCGACGGCACGATGGTCGACCTCGTGGAACCGACGCTGTGGCAGCCGCAGGCGGCCGCCGACGATCCGTTCTCCGACCACCGCCCGGACACCGTGGACTGCACCTTCGGTCTCGGCTGGCTGGTCGAGCCGCGGGCGATCGAGGTCAACACCGGGACATGCACCTACGGCGCCTTCACGCAGCCGACGCTCGCGGCGATCGTGAAGGGCGCTAAGATCTCGCTCAACCTGTACCACTTCGACCTGGTCGCCGCGGAGCCGGCGACGGCCCACCTCGCGGTGCTCGTCGGCCCGCACGTGCTCATGGAGCGCGAGATCGCAATCCCGGGCAAAGCGAACGTCTACGCGATCGAGCTCGCCGCCGACTTCGATCTGCCCGAGGGCTCGCCGGTGACGTTCCATCTGCACAACCACGGGCAGAACACGTGGGCGCTCGACAGGCTCGCGGTCGAGGTCCCGGTGCAGTGACGACGTGCCGCTCTCATCGCTGGCGGCGCTAGCGACGGCCGATGTCGAATCGGTAGCTCGCCTGCACGACGCCCCGCGCGAGGAACGGGGCGCCGGCGAGCGGCGCCTGCAGCTCGAGCGAGAGGTCGAAGCCGCGGACCGACAACGCGAGCCCCTGCGACGCGATCACGCGGGTGACGCCCGCGGTGTTGACGTTGCCGACCGGCATCGCGCCGTACAGGCCGAACTTGAGCCAGAGCAGCCGGTGGACGCGGAGCTGCGAGCCGACGGACAGCTCGACCTCGGCGCGGTTCATCGGGTTGACGATCGGCGCCGGCCCGCTCGCGTGGTGATCGCCGGCTGCGCCCGCGAGCGCGCGGCCGAAGCCGGCCGTCCCGTAGAACTGGACGCGACCGCGCTCGATGAGCCACCAAAACTCGGGCATCAACATCACGTGGCCCATGCCGAGGCCGGCGTCGGCGCTGCCGGTCGGGAGCGTCGCGGCGAGGCCGAGCCCCGCCGCGAGGTGGTGGTGCGACCAGCCGGGGATCGGCACGCGCACGGCGAGTGCCAGGTCGCCGAGGCCGACGCCGACCCGGCCGTTGCGCACGAGACGGTAGGCCGGCAGCATCGCCTGCACCGACACGCGCGGGTGGCTCCACGCGAGGATCGGCGCGATGCCCTCGAAGTCGCCCTCGTAGCTGCGGTTGCGGTAGCCGGCGGCGTCGAAGCGCACGCCGAGCACGACCCCGGGCGTGCGCCAGGCAGTGCCGCTCCAGCCGTGGCACTGCTGGGCCTGCGCGGAACGCGCCATCAGGAGCGCCGTGGCGACGATCAGGGCGCGCCGCACGCGATCCACTCGCCGAGCTGGCGCCGCTCGTCCTCGGTCGGCGCGGGGTCGCCGAGCGGCATCTCGGTGTTGACGGCGTCCGGGCCCGCAGCCGCCTGCTGGTCGATGTGCTCGAGCTGCTCCCGCACCGCCGCCGCCGTGTCGAAGTTGTGGTCGGACGGGGCGCCGTTGCGGGCCGCGCCGAACAGGCTCGAGTCGTGGCAGCGCGTACAGTGCGTCGCCATGAACGCCTGACCGAAGCTCTCCCAGGTCAGCGTGGAGTCCTCGGGGCAGACGGCGCCGGACGGCGTACCCTCCCCATGCCCGTGGCCGTGCTCGCACGCCGGGAGCAGGACGGTCAGCATCAGGACAAACGGAGCGCGGCGGGCGACTGGCACGCGATGAAGATACCCAGCTCGATCGCTGTGCGCGATCCTGCGTCACCTTGTCGCATCGACCGAACGCGTGGACCCCTGTCTCGAAGCCGGGTCGACCGGCTCGCACGTCGCGCGAAGGAACGCCTTCAGATGAGGGTCTATCTTGCGAAATATATTTTCGGTCGACTATTTATTAAATCATGAACAGTTCATCCAACATGATCGAGCTCTCTCGAGTCTCGAAGATCTATGCGCGCCCAGGCAGTTTGGAGGCATGGGCGCTGCGAGAGGTCGACCTCGCGGTCGCGGCGGGCGAGCTAGTCGCGGTGGTCGGGCGCTCGGGCAGCGGGAAGTCGACGCTGCTGGGCCTCGTCGCGGGGCTCGATCAACCGACCACTGGCAGCGTGCGGGTCGCGGGCGTCGAACTCGGCGGGCTCGGCGAGGACGCCTTGGCGGTATTCCGCGGGCGCTCGGTCGGGGTCGTGTTCCAGTTCTTCCAATTGCTGCCGACGCTGACGGTGTGTGAGAACCTCGAGCTGCCGATGGAGCTGCGCGGCGTCGCGTCGCGACGCGAACGGCTGGCGCGGGCCGAGCAACTCCTCGACAGCGTCGGGATCCTCGGGCACGCCGACAAGCTGCCCGCCGCGCTGTCGGGCGGCGAGCAGCAGCGGGCAGCGATCGCCCGCGCGCTGGTCAACGATCCGCCGGTGATCGTCGCCGACGAGCCGACCGGCAACCTCGACTCGCGGACGGCCGGCGCCGTGTTCGACCTGTTCGTCGATCTCGCCGAGCGGCAGGGCAAGGCGCTCGTGGTCGTCACCCATGACGGCGCGCTGGCGCGCCGGGCTCACCGGACGGTGCACCTGGTCGATGGGGCAGTCGCCGCCGGAGGTGCTGCGTGAGCGCGCGCTGGCGGAAGGTCGTCGGCGACCTGCGAGAGAGCCGCGGGCGCACGCTCGCGGTCGGGCTCGCGGTGTGGGTCGGCTGCACGATGATGTCGGCGGCGCTCGGAGCGAAGGCAGTGCTCCAGCGCGAGGTCGAGGCCAGCTTCCGCGGGGCGCACCCGCCATCGGCGACGCTGTGGCTCGACGACGTGCCGGGCGCGCTGGTCGAGGCCGTGCGCGCGCGGCCGGGCGTCGCGGAGGCCGAGCCGCGCCGGTTGATCCGCGCGCGCGCCGAGGTCGCGCCCGGCGAGTGGCGACCGCTGCGGATCTTCGTGGTCGACGACTTCGCGGCGCTGCGGGTCGCCACGTTCGCGCCGGCCGGCGGGGCCTGGCCGCCGCGCGACGGCGAGCTGCTGGTCGAGCGCTCGGCGCTGCCGGTGCTGCGCACCCAGGTCGGCGCGACTCTGCGCGTGCGCGCGCCGGGGGGCGCGACGGCGGAGCTGCCGGTCGTCGGGCTCGCACACGATCCGGCGCAGGCGCCCGGGTGGATGGATCACCTCGGCTACGCGTACGCGACCCGCGGGACGCTCGCGCGGCTCGGCCAGGGCCCGCAGCTCGACGAGCTGATGCTGACGACGACCGCGACCGACCGGGCGGCGCGCGGCGAGACGGCGGCGGCGCTGGCGACCTGGCTCAAAGACCAGAGGCACGAGGTCCACCGCGTCGAGGTGACGCGGATGAAGCACCCGCACGCCGATCACATGGGGACGATGCTGCTCGTGCTGCAACTGTTCAGCGCGGTCGCACTGGTGCTCAGCGGGGCGCTCGCGGCCAACGTCATCGCGGCGACGATGGCCCGGCAGGTGCGGCAGATCGGCGTGCTAAAGGCGATCGGGGCGACGACGCGGCAGATCGCCGGGATCTACCTGACGGTGACGCTGCTGCCGGCGCTGGTCGCGGTCGCGCTGGCGCTGCCGATCGGCGCCGTCGCAGCGCGGGCATTTGCGATGTTCGCGGCGGAGCACCTCAACCTCGTCGTCGCCGATGCCTCCATCCCGCTCGCGGTGATCGCCCTGCAGCTCGGGCTCGGGCTCGGGGTGCCGCTGCTCGCGGCGGCGGTGCCGGTGGTCAGGGTCGCACGCACGCCGGTTCGCGTGGCGTTGCAAGACCTCGGAGCGGCGACGCCGGCGCGGGCGCGCGGTCGGGACGCGCCGTGGGGACCGACCTGGCGGCTCGTGCTGCGCAACGCCGCGCGCCGACCGGTGCGGGCCGGGCTGACGCTGGCCGCCCTCGCGCTCGGCGGCGCGATCTTGATGACCGCCGGCAACACCTACGCGAGCTTGCAGCGCACGCTGGCGACGGCCCTCGCCGCGCGCGGCGAGGACATCGCGGTCCGCCTGGCGAAGCCGGCGCCGGCGGAGGCGGCCGTCGCCACGGTGCGCGCGGTGCCGGGCGTGCGCGACATCGAAGCGTGGGCGTCGACGCGGATCTCGCTCGAGCTGGGTCGCGGCGCCGAGATCGGCCGTTACACCCTGTTCGCGCCGCCTACCGACTCGACGCTGTTCCGCCCGCGCATGGTCGCCGGTCGCTGGCCGGAGCCGGGCGAGGCGGCGGTGGTCGTCAATCGTGTCCTTCAGGACAGCGAGGACGGGCTCGGGCTCGGGGCCCGGATCGGCGTCCTCGCCGGCCGCCGGCACGCACAGGCCGAGGTGGTCGGGGTGATCGAGGAGGTCGGCGAGCCGGCGCTGTACACCAGCCCGCAGGCGTTTCCCGGGCTTGGCGGCGCCGCCGGGACCGTCGGCGATCTGCGGGTGGTCACCGAGGACGACCGCGCCCACGCGGTCACGGCGGCGCTCGAGGAGCGGCTGCTCGACGCGGGGATGTTCCCGCTCGACGTCATGACCCACGACAACTACGGCCGCGCGCTCGCCGATCACTTCGTGATCATCCTGATCTGCCTGTCGGTGATCGCGGGCGCGTCGATCGTCGTTGGCGCGCTCGGCCTGTCGACGAGCATGAGCCTGTCGACCCTTGAGCGCACGCGCGAGATCGGGGTGCTGCGGGCGATCGGCGCGACGCGGCGGGTGGTGTTCCGGATCGTGCTGTGCGAGGGGCTGGCGATCGCCGGGGCTAGCGTCGTCGTCGCCGTCATCCTGGCGTTGCCGGCGACGGCCGGCGTGTGCCGCGCGGTCGGATCGTTCGGTCTGCACGCCGCCGTCCCGGTGGTGTTCTCGCCGCTCGCGCTCGTCGCCTGGATCGGGCTCGCCGGGGTCGTCGGTGTCGCCGCGTCGATCGGGCCGGCGCGCGCCGCCCTGCGGCCGCCGGTCCGCGAGGTGCTGATGCACGAGTGACGTGCGCGGCCGCATCGGGTAATCAGGGGCGAGCATGACGCGACGCACAGCGAGGGACGGCGGCGATGGGTAGGCCGCAGCGCGTCGACGATCGCACGCTGATCGCCGCGGCGCGACGCGTGTTCCTCGAGCGCGGGCCGGCGGCGACGACCCGCGACGTCGCGCGCGCGGCCGGGGTCTCGCAGGCGGTGATCTACCAGCGGTTCCGCTCGAAGGACGAGCTGTTCCTCGCGGCGATGCTGCCGGCGCCGCCGGAGCTCTCGGCGCTGCTCGACGACGAGGACGACGCCACGCGCGGCGACGTCCGCGAGTACCTCGTCGAGGTCGCACTGCGGGCGCTGGTGTACTTCGCCGAGGCGGCGCCGTCGTTCTTCCAGGTCGTCGCCCACCCGGCGTTCCGCGGCGAGGTGTTCGCCCGCCTCCACGAGCACGTGCCGCTAGTCGTGCTGCTCGACGGGCTCGTGGAGCGCCTGCAGGCGCTCCGGCGCCGCGGGCTCGTCGACGACGTCGACCTGCGCGCGGTCAGCGAGGGGCTGATCGGCTACGTCCACAACCTCGTCGTGTTCGGCGCGATGGCCGGCCACGTATGGACCGCCGACGCCGCGCGCGGCAGGGTCGCCACCTTCGTCGAGACGCTGTGGCGAGGCCTCGCGCCGCCGTCGACGCGGTGATCCTGGCGCCGCGGTCACGCGACAAACCAAGGCACCGCGCAACCCTTCGCCCCGCGGTAAGACGCGGCACCAGGCCTGCTGCTCGGCGCTGGGCGGCCCGCACCTGTTCGATTGGTTTGGCGCGGCGACCGCGCACAGGACAACGCCGGAGGGCATTGTGGCATCGGGCTGTCGATCGCCACGGCACTTAGCCGTATTCTCGACCTCGACCTCGCCGCCGAGCACGTCGCGACGGCGGCGTCCGCTTCGTCCTTCGCCGCGCCTCGCCGGATGGGTCTTATCCTCAGGACGGGAGGAACTTGCCATGATTCGATCGACGCTATCGGCGCTCGTCCTTACTGCCGTCCTGGTCGCGCCGCCCGCGTGCGGGGAAGGCGAGTCGCAGGAGGCATCGCCGCGTGCCGATTTGCAGACGCCCGCCGAGCCGGCGCCGCTGTCCCCGGCGCTCGACCCGGCCGCCGTCGCCGCGGCCACCGGCGTGAGCAAGCCGGATACCAGCTCCGACGGCGTCGTCAAGGTCAGCTTCCCGCGCGCCGATGTCGAGGTCGAGGTCGACGGCTGGAAGATGCCGCCGTTCATGGGCCTCACCTCGTGGGCGGCCTTCACCCCGGGGCGAGCGGGCGTGGCAGAGGCGATGGTGATGGGCGACCTCGTGCTCTTCGAGGACGAGGTCGGCCCGGTGATGAGCGCGCTGCTCGACGCCGGCCTGCAAGTGACCGCGCTTCACAATCATTTCTTCTACGACAACCCGCACGTCTACTTCATGCACATCGGCGGCGAGGGCACGGTCGCGGCGCTCGGCGGAGGCGTGCAGCAGGCGATGAACACGGTCAAGCAGCTCCGGACCGCCTCACCCACCCCCGCGACCAGCTTCGGCGGTCCCGCGCTCCCCGCCACCAGTGACCTCGACCCGGCTCCGCTCGCCGAGGTGCTCGGGGTCAAGGGCACGGCGAAGGACGGCATGTTCAAGGCCGTGCTTGGCCGCAAGGTCACGGCCGCGTGCGGCTGCACCACGGGCGCCGCGATGGGCGTCAACACGTGGGCGGCGTTCGCCGGCACGAGCGACAACGCGGTCGTCGATGGCGACTTCGCGGTGGCCGAGGCCGAGCTGCAACCTGTCCTGAAGTCCCTGCGAACCTCCGGGATCTTCGTCGTAGCGATCCACCATCACATGACCGGGGAACAGCCGCGGATGTTGTTCCTGCACTACTGGGGCCGCGGAAAGGCTGTCGAGCTTGCGGCGGCGGTGCGGCAAGCGCTCGACCTCACCGCCTGGGACCGGCCTTCATGATGGCTCGGTTTTCTGGATTAACCTCGACGACGCGTTCAGGTACAGTCCTCGCCGGGTGAGTTCCGCCGTCCCAGCGACCTCGAACGTCCCGCTGCTCGAGCTGCGCGAGCTCGAGGTTCGGCGTGGGCGGCGGACCATCCTCGCCGGCGTCTCGTTCGCGGTGGCGGCGGGCGAGCGCTGGGCCGTGATCGGGCCCAACGGCGCCGGCAAGACCACGTTGCTCGAAGCCGTCGTCGGACAGTCCGCGCCGGGCCGGGGTGTGCTGCTCGGGCGCGGCGCTCCGCTGCGCGGTCTCGCCGACCGGGCGGCGTTGATGTCGTGGATCGCCGCCGACGCCTCGCCGACCCCGGAGGCGCGCGTCGAGCTGCTGTTGCGTGAGGCCGCCCGCCGCGGTAGGGCCGACGACTCCCGCCTCCGCGCGCTCGTCGACCGGCTCTCGCTCGGCCGGCTGTTGTCCGTCCGCGCCGGCGAGCTCTCGCGCGGCGAGCAGCGTCGTCTCGCGCTCGTCGAGGCGCTGCTGCTCGGGCGCAGGCTCGTCGTCCTCGATGAGCCATTCGGGGCGTTCGACCCGCTGCAACTGCGCGAGGTGCTCTCCCTGCTGCGGGCCGAGGCGGCCCTCGGCGTGGGCTTCCTCGTCAGCGTGCACCAGCTCGGCGACGCCGAGAAGTTCGCCGACCGCGTGCTGCTGCTGCACGAGGGGCGCGTGCTGGCGTGTGGGCCCCTCGCCGAGCTGAAGGCGCGCTCGGGCCGTCCGGACTGCTCGCTCGAGGACGCGTTCGTCGCGTTGCTCGATGGCCCTGACCCGAAGACCAGGCGACCGGAGGCTCCGGATGCGGCGTGAGCTGGCGGTCGCGCTCGGCGCTCCCGCGGCGTGGCTCGCTGCCGCGGTCGGCGCGTTGATCGTCGGGCACAGCTTCTCGCTCGCGCTCGACCTGTACTCCGCGGCCTCGCGCTCGGTGGCCGCCGGGGCCCTGATGGCGCGGGAGTTCGACCCACTGCTCGGCGTCGCGCGCCCTACCTTCGGCGGCGCAGCGTTCTGCCTGACGCTGCTCGGTCCGCTGATCGCCGCGCGGGTCCTCGCGCTCGAGGTCGAACGCAACACGCTACAAGCGCGCTTGCTGGCCGTAGCGTCGCCGCTGCGGCTGCTGGCGAGCAAGATCGCCGCGGCCTGCCTGGCTCTCCTCCTGCTGGTCGTCCCTGTCGCGTTCGCCATGATCCTGTGGACTGGTTCGGGCGGTCACCTCGGCGCGGCCGAGACCGCGACGCTGCTCGCGGGCGGACTGCTGCACGCGCTGCTGCTCGCGTGCCTGTCGACGGCCGCGGCCGCGTGGACCCGCGGCGTGGCATCGGCCGCGACGCTGGCGCTGGCGGCGAGCCTCAGCGCGTGGGTCCTCGACGCCGCCGGCGACTTCGCGGCGTTGACCTGGCTCGGGCCGCTCGCCCGGCTGTCGACCACCCCGCGGCTACAGTCGTTCGAGCAGGGCCTCGTGCTGCCGGCGGCGGTCGCCTGGCTCGTGTGCGCGTGCGCGGGCGCGACCGCCCTGGGGTACGTCGGACTGCGGCGCGACTGGCGAGATGCCCGACGCTTCGGAGTCGCCGCCGGGATCGCCGCTGCGACGCTGCTCGCGCTCGACGCCAGCGATCGGCTGCGTGGCGGCTGGGACACAAGCGACGCCCAGCGCTCGAGCTTCCCCCCGTCGCTGCAACAGGCGTTGCAGGCGCTGCCTGGACCGATCGAGCTCGACGTCTACCTCGACCGCGAGGACAGCAGGCGCGCGCAGCTCGAGCGCGACGTGTTGCGCCGCCTTCAGCTCGCGCGCCGTGATGTCGAGGTGCGGTTCCCGATCGATGAGGCTGCCGACTCGCTCGTCGCGGTGCGCGACGCGGACTACGGCAAGATCGACCTCCGCGTCGGTGACGTGGCTACGGAGACGTGGTCGACGAGCCGCAAGGAGATCGTCGAGCAGGTGTTCCAGGCCGCCGGCGTTCCGCTCGGCGCGTGGGAGTACTCGAGCTACCCCGGATATCCCCGCGTCGTCGAGGGCCCGGAGCGCCGCGTGTTGGTTGCGCTCGCTTATCTCGCTCTGCCGCTCGGCTGCGGGGCAGCGGCGTTGTGGACTGTGCGTCGCAGCCGGAGGACATGATGATGAGCCGTACTCGCACTTGCTACCTCGCCTCCCTCGGTCTGTCGGTCGTCGCGTGCGGCCAGCCGCCCGCGCCGGCTGACAGCCGCCCGTCGGTCCACGGCGGAGAGGCGCCTGCAGCCATCCAGCCGCCTGCAACTGTCCAGCCGCCTGCGCCCATCGCTACGCCCCCGAAGCCCAAGGAAGCCGCACCGATTCCCGATCCGAAGCCGCCCGCGGCTGTGCCCGCCGAAGGACCGCGGCTCGTCCGCTTCGACGCGGACGAGGCCGGCGCCCCTTCACCCGCGTTCGAGGCGGTCGTCGGCGACTGGTACGTCGGCGAGGCGGACGGACAAAAGGGCCTATGGGTCGACGGCTCGCGCTGGCGGCAAGGCACCCCGTCGGCCAGCCTCGCCGATCAGGCCAAGCGCCTGTACGGCGAGCGCTACGCCGAGTTCCTCGACAACGTCAAGGCGTTCGCCTTCTTCCCGCTCGCCGTCTACACGGGCGAGGCGCCCTCCGGGGACATGCGGATGTCGATCAACTTCTACCCCGAGGCCGGCCGGATCGATCAGGCCGCCGGAATCGTCTGGAACGTCGCGCCCGACGGCAGCTACTGGGGCGCGCGGGCCAACGCGCTCGAAGACAACATCCTGATCTTCCGCTACCACCGCGGCAAGCGGACCATCCTGCAGACCGTGCGCGGCACCTCGACGCCGAGCAAGAAATGGCACTCGTTCGCCGTGACGCTGAAGGCCGGCGAGGTGGTCGTCGAGCTCGACGGCAAGGAGTGGTTGCGCCGCGCCTTCACCGAGCCGATCGCTGGGCGCGTCGGCCTGTGGTCGAAGGCAGACTCGAAGGTGCTGATTCGGGACTTCACGATCGAGGCGATGACGAGAGGACGGGAGCCATCGAAGTCTGCCCCTTGAGGTCAGTCTCGGTAGCGACGAGTGGTTGCCGAATCGACAGCGATCACGTCGGTGGCACGTCGTGATCTTCGATGGTAAAACCTGTCTCTAAGGCCATTCGAGCGGCCGCGGAGCTCGGTCAGGCTGTCTCGAAGGCCGGGCGGCCGCCGGCCACGGAGCTTGGCCCGGCGGGGGCTCGGGACGAGCCCATGGCCCCGAATGCGCGACGGCGCGATCTCCCGGTTGTCTCGAAAATTCGTCTCGATTTCGTCGCGATTTTGGCTCTTTTCGAGACGTCCCCTCGTAAACGGGCCCGTAGGGGGGTCTAGCGCCGCTAGCTCACGATTTCACCAACGTCGGGCTCGTCGGGGAGATCCCGGTCAGCGAGCCGCCGAGCTGGTCGACGCCGCCGAAGAGCCCGTACAACAGCTACCGGCGCAACGTGCAGGGGGACGCGGGGACGACGTTCTGCGCGCCGGACCTGAAGGTCGACGATCTCGATGTCGACTACGATCAGTGCCCGCGGCTCGAGATGACGGTGACGGTGGCGAACGTCGGCTGCCTCGGGGTCGGGCCGGGGGTCAATGTGTCGTTTTACGAGAAGACGCTCGGGCTGCTGGGGACGGCGCAGACGAAGGGGCCGCTGGCGGCCGGGGCGTCGGAGAAGCTGCCTTTCTCGTTCATGACCGATCAGCAGCCGAGCGAGATCTGGGCGGTCGTCGACGACGACGGGATGATGAAAGGTGTGCTCAACGAGTGCAAGGAGGACAACAACAAGACGCCGAACCTGCTCGTGTGCGTGCCCGATCCGGTGTGACGCGCGTGGGGTGAGAGGGGCCGCGCCGTCGGCGGGATCCGCAGGGGCTCGCACGACGGCGCGGCGAGGTGCGTCGCGGCTGCGTGCGCGCGTCCGCTCGGCTGTGGGGCGGGAGCACGCGCGCGGGCGGCGAGGCTGACCGGCGAGGGACGGGCGCGCCGGCGCTGCGCTTGCGTCCGGCGGACCCGGCGGGTAACGCTGGGAGCCGTGGGGCGCTGGTTCTCGTCGGCGAGGCGCGCGGCGGTGCTCGCGGTGTGCGCATTGGCGGGGTGCGTCGCCGAGCCGCGGGCCGAGCCGAGGGGCGAGCCCGGGTCGATGCCGGGTCCGGCGCGCGGCCGGGGGCGGCCGGGCGCGGCGGCCGTCAATGCGCTGTGCGAGGGGTGCCACGAGGAGGTGGCCCGCGAGTGGCGCGGGTCGCTGCACCGGCGCGCGTACGTCGATCGCAGCTTCGCGGAGTCGCTGGCGCGCGAGCCCGATCCGTTCTGCCGCGGCTGCCACGCGCCCGAGGCCGATCCGCAGTCGCCGCCGCCGCCCGCGCTGGCCCGGCTCGGGGTCGGCTGCGTCAGCTGTCACGTGCCCGCGGACGTCGTGCTCGCGGCGCCGCGCGAGGGGGCAGGGGCGGCGCCGCACCCGGTCCGTCGTGACGCCCGGTTCGCGACCGCGGCGGCGTGCGGCGATTGCCACGAGTTCGCGTTCCCCGACGCGCCGCCGGGCCAGGATCGGATGCAGCGCACGCTGCAGGAGCACCGGCTGTCCGCGCAGGCCGAGACGAGCTGCGCGGACTGTCACATGCCGAAGAGCGGCGAGCGCCGCGACCACCGCTTCGTCGCCTCGCGCGACCCGGCGACGCTGCGGCGGGCGCTGGTGATCGAGCCGCGCCGGGACGAGGCCGAGCGCGGGTTCCTGGTCCTTGCGCCAGGTCTCGTGGGACATGCGATGCCGACCGGGGATCTGTTCCGCCGGCTGGTGGTCGAGGCTGAGGTCCGCGAGGGGCGGCGCACGGTCGCCGAGGTGACGCACGCGCTCGGGCGGCGCTTCGAGGTCGTCGGCGACCGCCGGGTGCCGGTCGGGGACGACCGCGTCGGCGCGTACGGGCCGCTGCCGGTCGAGCTCGAGCTCGACTTCGGGGCGGACGCGGTCGGTCGGGCGATCCGCTGGCGGGTGTTCTACGAGCGCGTCGATTTCGTCGACCAGCACGGCCGCACGCAGGTCGCGGCGCGCACGCTGCTCGCGTCGGGAGAGCTGCCGCCGCCGCGCGCGGACTGACGCAGGGCGAGACGCAGTCGTCCCGCAAGACTCCCGGGCGAGCCGCCCTGCGTGCGCGCGGGCTCACGTGACTGCGCTCCGCCGTCAGTGGACGAGGATCGTGATCTCGATGCGCCGGTTGCGGCGGCGCCCCTCGGCGGTCCTGTCGTCTGCTCAATCCGCCGTGCGGGCCGTGGTGCGCCGGGCCGGCGGAGTCGATCGTGCTGCGCGTGCCCGATCAGCGCGCGGGCTCGTAGCCGGTCAGGGCGAACAGCCACAGGGCGCCGAAGTGGATTGCGACGACGTCGCGGATCCGCTCCGGGGTGTCCTGCGCGGCCGAGGCGGCGCGGCGGATCGGGACGTAGGCGAACAGCAGCAGGGCGGCCGAGAAGAGCGGGAGGGTCAGCGCGTCGGACAGCGTCCACGGGCCGGCGAGCAGGTCGGCGCGGGCGCCGGCGCAGGCGGCCATGACGGCGAACAGGACGGATTCCTCGATCGCCAGGCCGCCGGCGCGGAGCCACCGGCGCATGCGCGGGCGCGGGGCGGCGGGCGGGCGCGCGAGCGCGGCGGCCTCGCCGAAGATCAGGGCGAGGGTGTGGACGACCAGGAAGCCGCAGGTGAGGCCGACGCCGAGGCCGAGCGAGAGCGGGACGATGTCGGACCAGGAGAGCACGGCGAACAGGAGCCACAGCGAGGCGAACATGGCCTCGCCGATCGCCTCCCGGAGGCCGAACCGGTGCGCGGCGAGGTAGGCGCGGCAGCCGGGCTCGACGAGCACGAGCAGGCGGGTGGCGAGGTAGACGAGGAAGCTGGCGGCCGCGAGCACGCGCACCAGGGCGTCGGGGACGTCGATGCGCGGGATCACCAGGGCGGCGGCGAGGCCGAACGCGGCGCGCAGGAATGGCCTCACAGCCAACCTCCGCGCGGGGAGATCCGCAGGAGCTGCCAGGCGCCGGCGGTGCGCGCGAGCGCGCGGTCGGGCGCGAGCACGAGGGCGGCGTCGCAGCCGTGCTCGAGCGGGACCTCGAGCATCCACTCGCAGCGGTCGTCGGGGCGGAACTCGTAGAGGTGCAGCGCGCGGTCGGTGCAGATCGCAAGGCGCGCGAGCGGGCGGTCGTGGTCGACGGCGTGCAGCGGGCCGCCGCGGGCGGTCGGGGGGGCGCGTTCGTAGCGCCGGGTGCAGGTCGCGGCGTCGCAGGTCGCGTGCTCGAGCCAGAAGGGGGAGCCGTCGGTGAAGAACAGGCCGGGGGTGGCGTGGTCCGCGGTGAGGAGGAAGACGCGGTGGGTGTCGATCGCGTGGGCGCGCGCGGGGTCCGAGCGCGGGGCGATCAGGAGGTCGTCGCCGGCGAGGCGGAGGACGGCGACCTGGTCGACGAGGACGGCGTCGTCGTCGGCGAGCTTGTGCGGGGCGGGCAGGTCGGCGGGGCCGATCGCGCGGCCGCCGGCGTCGACCCACAGGGTGCCCGGCGGGACGGCGATCGCGCGCGGGGCGTCGGGCGGGCGCCACCGCCACCAGCGCCGGCCGCCGCCTTCGTCGGCGAGCCAGGCGAGGTGGCCGTCGTCGAGCGCGAGCTGCAGGGGGGCGGCGGCGCGGTCGACGGCGGCGCGCTGAAGGATGGCCGTTAGGACAGGGTCGAACAGCCATGTCGTCGTGACCAGGGCGACGCTGTCGCGGCCGTCGGCGCCGCGCAGGCCGACGAGGGCGAGGCCGTCGCGCGGGGCCCGGCGGGCCCACAGCAGGGCGTCGCCGCCGGGCAGCGCGAGGGGGGTGCGTTCGGCGAGCTGCCAGGCGGGCCCGGGGGCGCGGACGAAGGCGAGGTAGACGAGGGCGACGAGGGCGTAGGCGAGCAGCGTCGACCAGGTGGGGCGGGCGAGGAGGGCCGTCGGAGAGCGGCCGCGCAGGAGGGCCGGGAGGCGGAGCGGCATGGTCTGGCCTCAGGGACAGGGGCCGCAGGCGAGCAGGTCGCGGCACGACCGGGCGGATCCGAGGTCGGTCGAGGCGAGGCCGCCGAGGGACAGGCCGGAGCTCAGGAGCGCGACTCGGAACCACATGAGGCCCCAGGGTACCCTCGGCCGTGGGCGGCGTACACCGCCTGCGAGGCGCGCGGTGGCGCGTGCGGCCGCGGTGACTGACGGCGCGGGCCGGTTCGTCTACACTCGCCCGGTCGTAGCCGCGAACGGCGCGGCCCCGAGGTGTCTCATGCGAAGCCCATGGTTGTGTGTGCCCTTCGTCGCGGCCCTGTCGTCCGCGCTCGCCTGTGACGCGGCGGTGTCCGCGACGACCGGGGGGCAGGCGGCCCCGAACGCCGGCGTGATGGCGGCGAACGTGCAGACCGACGTCAAGCTCGATCCGCACGACCTCGACCTCGAGTCGATCAACTACCTGGTCAAGAAGGGCAAGGTCAAGGACGCGGAGTCGCTGGAGAAGTACATCAACAACCCGAAGGAGAAGATGCACAGCATCGACCTCGACAAGGACGGGAAGCTGGACAAGATCCAGATCGTCGAGGTCAAAAAGCCGAACGACGAGATCGTGTTCGAGCTGCACGTGTTCCCGTCCGGCAAGCTGAAGGACAAGGAGAAGCCGGCGGGCGTGCTGGTGGCGACCCTCGACTTCGTGCCGGACAAGACGACGGGTCAGATGGTCGTCAAGGCGACGTACGCGCCGTGTGTGGTCGGCTGGGAGACGATCGTGTACGACTACGTGGTCCCGATCGTGGTGCAGAACGGGGTGATCGTGGTCAGCGAGGGGCCGGCGTTCTTCGGGTGGCTGTTCGCGGTCCGGCCGGTGTACGTCGGGGTGATCGCGCCGGTCTTCAAGGTGAAGGGGAAGTTCAAGGGGAAGGGCAAGGGCAAGTGGTGACCCCGGTGGTCGGTCACTTGGCCTGAAGGAGGCGGGTCATCGCTTGTTTGGCGGGGGCGGGGAGCTGGGGCTCGGCGTTGGCGCGGGTGGCGAGGATCTTGGCGCTGGTCGAGTCGCCGGCGGCCTCGGCGGCGAGGGCGAGGACGACGAGGGTGTCGGTCGGGCCGCGCGAGAGGGGGCCGTCGCTGTCGTTCATGTCCTTGATCGCGCGGACGCCGAGGGCGCGGGCGCGGGGCTTGTCGCCGGCGCGGGCGGCGAGCAGGGCCTGGCCGCCGAGGGTCAGCGGGTGCAGCGGGGCGATCGCGGTCGCGCGGTCGATCGCGTAGGCGAACGCGGGCCCGTCGTCGGTGACGAGGGCGAGCATCGCCAGGCGGCCGGCGGGGTCGTAGCTCATGCCGTCGATCGCCATGCCCTCGCGTAGCAGCAGCTTCTCGCGGGCGACGTCGCCGGCCCTGCGCGCGTGCTCGGCGAGGCGGACGATCGGCTCGACGGCCTCGGTGTGGAAGGCCCGCGCCCTGGTGTAGTGCTCGGCGGCCTGCTGCCAGCTCGGGCCCTGCATCAGGACCTCGGCGAGGGTCATCCGCGCGTAGTAGCCGTCGCCGCGCTGCTGAATCAATTGTTGCAAGGTCCGCGCGGCGCCGGTCAGGTCCTTCTTCTTGGCGAGCGAGAGGGCGTCGGCGAACAGCTTGTCGCGCGCGTCCTGCTTGGCCTTGCCGCGGGTCGGGGCCCAGCCCTGGATCCTGGCGTCGAGCTGCTTGTACAGCCAGGCCTCGAACTCCTGCTCGATCACGGAGAGCGGCTTGCCGAGGTGGCGCTCGAACAGGACCTCGGTGGTCGCGCCGTCGCCGTAGCCCTTGAGCACGGCGATGATCCGGGCGGTGCCGTAGGTCTCGCCGAGGTAGCGCATCGCGTAGGCGGCGGTGGTGTAGGCGACCTCCATGCCCTGGGCCGAGCCGGCGCGCAGGAACGCGAGCTCGAGCTCGGACAGGCGGCGCAGCGCGCCCTGGCGGCGGGCCGAGGCCAGCAGCTCGGCGGACTCGCGCGCCCACGAGGGGTCGGCGAGCTCGGACTCCCACTCGGACAGGCCCTCGGTGAACCACCGCGGCACGCGGCCCTTGCTGAGCTGGACCGCGTAGACGTGGGCGAGCTCGTGCCAGATCACCTGGTGGAAGTTGTGGGTGCCGCCGTACGGGCCGAGCGCGGTGATCAGGCGGCCGAAGCACACGCCGACGGCGCCGAGGCTCGGGACGCCGATCGTGCGGACCGAGAAGTCGTTCGGGTCGGCGAAGACCTCGATCCGCAGCGGGGTCGGGTGCAGGCCGTAGCGCTTGTCGAGCGCGGCGCGGGCCTTGCCGATGAACGCGAGCATCGCCGGGGCGACGTGCTCCTGGTCCTCCTTCAAGAGGCGCAGGCTGAGGTCGCCCTGGGCGATGTCGGTGTAGAGCGGGTCGATCCGCTGGTCGTAGAGGTCGAGCGTGTTGCGGGTGCGCTCGTTGAAGCGGTCGCGCTTCCACGCCTCCTTGAGCGCGGCCCGGCCCTCGGCCTCGCGGCCGAGGCGCAGCAGGTTGAGGCCGTAGGCCGACTGCACGTAGGCGTTGTCGGGCGCGCGCCGGGTGGCCTCGTCGAGGACGGCGGCTGTCTGTTCGTACAGGTGCATCGAGACCAGCAGGTCGGCGAGCGCGAGGTAGAACGGGGCGCCGGTCGGGTAGACGGCGACGGCCTGGTCGCGCAGCCTGGCGTAGCCGGCGGCGTCGTCGGCCGCGAGCGCGGCGCCGGCGAGCACGGCGAGGCCGTCGGGGTGGCCGGGGCTGGCGGCGAGCAGCTCGTCCTTCGCGCGGGCGGTCGCCTCGGCGCGGCGGCCCTCGACGAGCGCGAGCTTGGCGAGCACCGCGAGCGCCTCGGGGTGGCGCGGGTTGACCTGGAGCGCGCGGCGGGCGAAGTCGTCGGCGGCGGCGAGCCGCAGCTCCTCGAGGTGGGCCGCGGCGACCCCGGCGAGCGCGTCGGGCTGCCAGGCGTCGCGCTGGAGGATCTCCTCGTAGGTGGCGATCGCCTCGGCGGCGGCGTACTTCTCGCGGAACATCGCGCCGCGGAGCAGGATCGCGCGGTCGCGCAGGGCGTGCGGCGGCTCGATCGAACCTGCCTCAAGAGGCAGCTTCTCGGCCTCGCCGAGGACCATGTTGGCGTCGTGGAAGGCGCCGGTGGTCCCGCGCGCGAGCGCGGCGCGGGCGACGGCGGTCAGCTGCTCGGCGGTCTTGACCTTGCCGGCGTCGTAGGCGTCGTAGAGGGCCTCGCGCAGGGCGACCGCCTCCGGGCTCTTGGCCTTGCCGACGAGCGCGTGCAGCGAGAGCAGCTCGCCGCGCGCGGGCAGCTCGGCGGGGTCGGCGATCGCCTTCTGCAAGAGGGCCGTCGCGCCGGGGAGGTCGCCGCGCAGGGCGAGCAGGCGGGCGTGCAGGCGCAGGCGGGCAGCGCTCGCCGGGGCGCCCCTGGTCTCGCCGAGCACCGCGGCCGCCTGGTCGTAGGCGCCGGTGGCGAGGTGCGCGTGCGCGAGGGCGAGGCGGACGCGCTCGTCGCCTGGCTTTTGGCGCAGGGCGCCGGCGAGGAAGGTCGCGGCGCCCTCCGGGTTGCCGCCGGCGAGGGCCGCGAGCGCGCCGGCGAGGTCGGCGACCGGCGCGGGCTCGGGCCGGCGAGCGGGCTGCACCTGCGGCGGGGCGTCGGCCTCGGCCTCGCCCGCGTCCGCGCCGTCGGCGTCCGGGGGGACGAGGGTCGGCGGCTCGGCTGGTTCTGTTCGTTCGGACAGGTCGGCCGGCGCCGGCGGAGCAGCGGGCGGGGGGGCCGTACGGCACGCGGCGGCGGCGGCGGCGAGCACCGCGAGCAACCGCACGGGCCACCCGGCGCGCGGGCGAGGGGACCATGAACGCGGCATGTGGGGCGGAATTGTGCGAGCCGCGCGCGCCCGTGTCAAAGGGTGCCGGGGCCTCTGCTATGCTGGCGCGCATGGCAGTCAGCAGCACCAGTCACACGGCGTACCCGGCCGAGGTCTACGAGAGCTTCGATGCCTTCATGCAGCAGGTGATCAAGGACACCTACGAGCGCGGGGCGAAGCGGCCGGAGTTCGTCGCGCTGGTGCTCGCGTCGGGCGAGCTCTTGCCGATGGCCTGGGGCAAGATGAGAAAGAGCGGGATCCGCGAGCTCGCCGTCGGCGTCGGCGGCGTCGTCGCACTCCGCTACGGCCTCGCCTACATCGTCAGCGGCCCGATCGGCGTGGCCCTGACCGGCTTCACCGTCGCGGCGATGGTGTCGTTCTTCTGGCAGAACCAGAAGGAGGTGCTCGCGCGCCGCAAGCCGTACAAGCAGCTGATCAACGACACGCGCGAGAAGTTCGAGGACATCCAGGCGCGCTATCACGACGGCGTGTACGACTCCGGCGAGCGCGCGCTGATGGTCGAGGGGCTGCTGCGGCGCATGGTCGCGCAGATCGAGGCGCCGCTCGAGGAGCCGGCCAAGGCGTAGCCGGCGCAGGCGAGAACGCGCGCGCGCGGGCGCGAAAAAAAATCGACGGGCGGCGTGTCGGGCCTGGCCGGGTTCTTGCGGACGTACGGCGAGACCAAGGACGCGCCATGCAGACCCAGCCTGTCACCGATCTCCCCGACACCCTGACCCTCCGCGACGCCCGCGAGCTGTACATGCGGACCCACGGCTTCTCGATGGAGGAGTACACCAAGCCGACGGTCCAGCTGCCGATCTTCGGCAAGATGGTCACGTTCCCCAACCCGCCGGCCCGCCAGCGGGCGATCGCCCGCCACGACCTGCACCACCTGCTGACCGGCTACGGCACCGACTACGCCGGGGAGGCCGAGATCGGCGCGTGGGAGCTGCGCGCCGGCTGCAACACGATCTTCCTGTGGCTGATCAACCTCGCGGCGGTCGCCGCCGGGCTGTTCGTCGCGCCGCGGCGGACCTGGCGGGCGTTCCGCCGGGCCCGCGGCCAGCGGTCGCTCTACGTCGACGGCCGCGACCTGCCGGCGCTGCTCGAGCTGCCGATCGCCGAGCTCCGCCGCCAGCTCGGGATCCCGGCGGGCGGCCACGGCGCGGCCGCGCGGGCGTGAATCGGCGCGGACCCGGGCGCGCGCTTTGAGCTACTCTCCCGCCACCGATGCCCGCCGACCCGTCCGCCCGTCCCGCGCGCCAGCAGCTCTGGACCGTGTCCGAGGTGCTGCAGTGGACCGTCGAGCGCTTCGAGCGCGCCGGCTTCCCCGAGGCCCGCGTCGACGCGCAGCACCTCGTCGCCCAGGCGCTCGGCTGCTCGCGCATGCAGCTGTACCTGCGCTTCGACCAGCTCGTCGACGAGGCCCGCCGCACCGAGCTGCGCGAGCTGATCCGCCGCCGCCTCGCGCGCGAGCCGGTCGCCTACATCGCCGGCCGCAAGGGCTTCCACGCGCTCGGGCTCGACCTGACGGTCGACCGCCGCGTGCTGATCCCGCGGCCGGAGACCGAGCACCTGGTCGACTGGCTGCTCGAGACGCTGCCGCCGTCGCCGTCGCCGTTCCCGCTGCACGTGCTCGACGTCGGCACCGGCTCGGGGGCGATCGCGCTGGCCGTCAAGCACGCCCGCCGCGACCTCAGCGTCACCGCCTGCGACGTGTCACCCGACGCCCTCGCGGTCGCCCGCGCCAACGCCGAGGCGCTCGGCGTCGAGATCGCGTTCGTCCGCTCGGACCTGCTCGCCGGCGTCGCGGCCCCGGCGAGCGGCTTCGCGGCGGTCGCCGCCAACCTGCCGTACATCGCCACCCGCGAGGTCGGCCTGCTGCAGCCGGAGGTCCGCGACTACGAGCCCCGCCTCGCGCTCGACGGCGGCCCCGACGGGCTCGTGCTCGTCCGCCGCTTGATCGACGCCTGCGCCGCGCCGGGGGTGCTCGTCCCCGAAGGCCGGTTGTTCCTCGAGATCGGTCAGGGCCAGGCCGAGGCGACCCGCGACCACCTGCTCGCCCGCGGCTTCGCGTCCGCCGAGATCCGGCGCGACCTGGCCGGCATCGAGCGCGTCGTCATGGGCGTGCAAAAGCCGTAGCCGCGCGCAGGCGGCTCCCCTATCCTGGAGCGGATGTCCTCGCGCGGGCCCCTCGGCGCTCCGCGGGCCCGCGGCGGCGGGCTCGCCGTCGCCGCGGCCTTGGTCCTCGGGGACATGTCCTGCGCGACAGGGACCGAGAAGCTGGTCCGCCGCGCGGTCCCGGCGACCATCGACGAGACGATCGCGGCCTTCGAGGACCCGGAGACCCAGCGCCGGCTGAAGCAGTTGATCGACCTGCCCGACGTGCAGGCGGCCGCGCGCAAGCTCGCGCAGGGGCTGACCGAGGGCGCGCTCGACGGGCTGACCGACGAGGAGCGGGCCAAGAAGGCGCGCGAGCTGAGCGAGGCGTATGTCGGCGCGCTGACGAAGGCGGTCGGCGAGGGGCTGCAGGAGGACATCAGCCCGGCGGTCGAGGGCGCGGTCGAGCGCACGGTCCGGCGGGCGCTCGCGGCCGCCCTGTCGCCGCAGACGCGCAAGGACGCCGGCGCGCTGGCCGACGCGCTGACGCGCCGGACGGTCAAGGCGCTGGCGGACAGCCTGCGCGACGACCTCGGGCCGGCGCTGCAGACGGTGCTCGAGACGAACCTCGGGCCGGCGCTGCAGAAGGTGATCGAGGACGACCTCGGGCCGGCGCTGCGCAAGACGATCGAGAAGGACCTCGCGCCGGCCGTGCGCGACGCGATCACCGGCGATCTGACGCCGGTCGCCGGCCGCGTCTCCCGCGAGGTCAGCCGCGAGGTCGTGCTCGGGGTCGTCGACGCGATGGCGGCGCTCGAGCACGACGAGCGCCTCAAGGGCGTGGGCGACCGCCTGTGGGGCCGGATCAACAGCACGATCGACCAGGGGATCCGCGCCAGCGAGATCCTCGCCTGGATCCTCGCGCTGGTCGTGCTGATCCTCGGGCTCCTGCTGGTCCGGTCGATCCTGGTCCGCCGCCACCTCGCGGACGAGCGCGAGCGCAGCGAGCGGATGCTGATCGGGATCTTGCAGGTGCTGCAGAAGAGCGGGGAGGTCCGCGTCGAGCAGGTGATCGACAAGGTCCGCGAGCGCGATCCGGAGCTCGTCCGCTCGAACTACCTCGACAACCTGCTGCGGCGCGCGGTCGCGATCACCCGCGACTTCTTCGACGGCCGGCCCGACCTCGACGGCAAACCGGACGAGCCGATGCCGCCGAAGCAGTGAGCCGCGTCGACGCACGCCGGCGCGTTGAAACCTCCGCGAGAGCCGGGCCGAACGCGAGCCCCGGCGCCGAGGATCCGCGAATTTCGCCGCGGAGAGGGTCCTGCCCGCGCGTCGGCGCGGCGAGGTGAACCCGAGTGGCGAGCCCGCGGACCGGGTCCTATCTTTCGTGCGCCGCGCGCCGCGGCGATTCACCCTCCGGCTCCCCCATGTTGATGTTGCATCGTCGAACCATCCTCCTCCTGCCCCTCCTCGCCGGCGCGTTGACCGGCTGTCGCGGCGACGAGACGCCGGCCGACACCGAGACCGCCAGCACCACCGACACGACCAGCGCGACGACCGACCCGACCGGCGGTCCGCAGGCCGGGCCGACCTACTGGCAAGACATCGCGCCGATCTTCTTCGCCGACTGCGTGACCTGCCACCGAGACGGCGGGATCGGCCCGTTCGTGCTCGACGACTACGCCGAGGCCAAGAAGTGGGCCGAGGCCTCGGCGAGCGCGGTCGAGGCGCGGACGATGCCGCCGTGGCTGGTCACCGACGACGGCACGTGCGGGACGTTCAAGGGCTCGCGGGCGCTGTCGCAGGCGGAGATCGAGCTGGTGCGCGCGTGGGTCGACGCGGGCGCGCCCGAGGGCACGCCGCGCGACGACCTCGCGCCGCCGCCGCCTGAGACGCTGACCGACGCGGTCGACTACAAGACCCCCGCGTTCGCGCCGGAGCCCCAGGGCGGCGACCTGGCGACCTACGACGAGTACCGCTGCTTCCGCGTCGAGACCGGGCTGACGAAGGACCGCTTCATCACCGGCTACGACGTGCTGCCCGGCAACCCGAAGATGATCCACCACCTCCTCGGCGTCGCCGTCGACCCCGAGGAGACCGGCATGGGCGGCAAGACGAACGCCGAGATCATCGCCGAGCTCGACGCGCAGTCGCCCGACCGCCTCGGCTGGCCGTGCTTCGGCGCCGCCGGCGACGGGGTCAACCCGAAGGGGATCCCGATCACGTGGGCGCCCGGCATGGGCGTCACCGAGCTGCCCGAGGGCGTCGGCTACCGCATGAAGCCGACCGACTGGATGATCGTGCAGGTCCACTACAACATGCCCGAGCCGGAGCTGATCGGGCAGACCGACCAGACGACGATGCGCGTCCGCTGGGCCGACGAGGTCGCGCGCGAGGGCTTCTTCGACCTGCCCGACCCGCTCCTCGGCTCGCTGCTCGAGGGCGACCCCGTCGAGCTCGAGCCCGGCAAGCCGTCGGTCAAGTACACGTGGGAGTACGACTTCAGCTACCTGCCGTTCTTCGGCGTGCAAGCGGCCGACCTCTACGGGATCTTCCCGCACATGCACCAGCGCGGCCGCAAGATGCAGGTCGAGCTGATCGAGGGCGACGCCGCGCCGCAGTGCGCCGCCGATGTCCAGCGCTGGGACTTCGGCTGGCAGCTCTACTACTTCTACGAGCAGCCGTTCCCGCTGACGACGAAGTCGAAGCTGCGCGTGACCTGCGACTTCAATACGGAGGGCCTGACCGAGCCGGTGCTGCCGGGCTGGGGCACCGAGAACGAGATGTGCCTCGCCGGGATCTTCGTGGTGCCGAAGTAGTCGCGCGGCCAGGGCCCACGAGATGCCTCGAAAGACAGGCGTACGGAAGCGCGCGCGCAGACGGGATAGATCGCTTATCGAGGCGTCTAAGACGTGAGTCGGGGTTCCCCGGAGGACGCCTCGCCAACTCCTTGAAATGATTGACTTCAACCCGCCGAGCCGAGCCCTGGCTCGCGGGGTGCTCAAGGAGGGGTCAAGGAGCGACCGTCATGGTGAGCCTCAAGCTGTTCTCGACCCGCAAGCGCGCGAGCGACGACGCCGACGCCGTCAACGAGGCGGGCGGCCGGGCCTACGCGATGAGCGACCGGCACATGCTGGCGCAGTACGCCGCGACCGGGTGCCTGAGCCGGACCTTCTACGCGATCGACAAGGACCAGCTCGACCAGGTGCGCGCGCTCGCGGGCAAGGTCGACGCGGAGTTCATCGCCAGGACGGCGGTGTACGCCCGCGAGCAGGGGTTCATGAAGGACATGCCGGCGCTGCTCCTGGCGGAGCTGGCGAGCCGCGACGGCGCCCTGCTCGAGAAGGTCTTCGACCGGGTGTGCGACAACGGCAAGATGCTGCGCAACTTCGTGCAGATCGTCCGGTCCGGCGCGACCGGGCGGCGCTCGCTCGGCTCGCGGCCGAAGCGGCTGGTGCAGCGCTGGCTCGACGCGCACAGCGACAAGCAGCTCTTCGCGGCCTCGGTCGGCAACGATCCGTCGCTCGCCGACGTGCTCAAGATGGTCCACCCGAAGCCCGCGACGGCGAGCCGGCGCGCGCTCTACGGGTACCTGATCGGCCGGCCCTACGACGTCGCCGCGCTGCCGGCGTGCGCGCGGGCGTACGAGGACTTCAAGGCGGGGCGCACCGAGGAGGTGCCCGACGTGCCGTTCCAGATGCTGACGAGCCTGAACCTCGACAGCAAGGGCTGGCGGGCGATCGCCGCGCGCGGCGGGTGGCAGATGATCCGCATGAACCTCAACACCTTCCTGCGCCACGGCGTGTTCGACGACGCGGCGCTGACCCGCAAGCTCGCGGCCAGGCTGGCCTCGCCGGATGAGGTCCGCAAGGCCAGGGTGTTCCCGTACCAGCTGATGGTCGCCCACGCGCAGGCCGAGCGCGAGGTGCCGCGCGTGATCAAGAAGGCGCTCCACGACGCGATGGAGGCCGCGATCCAGAACGTGCCCGAGATCGCGGGCAAGGTCTACGTGATGCCGGACGTGTCCGGCTCGATGCACTCGCCGGTGACCGGGGCCCGCCCCGGCCAGACGACGGCGGTGCGCTGCGTCGACGTCGCGGCGCTGGTCGCCGCGGCCTTCCTGCGCAAAAACCACTCCGCGGAGGTGCTGCCGTTCCATACCAAGGTCCTGAAGAGCCCGGTCGAGCCGCGCGACAGCGTGCTCACCAACGCGCAGCGGCTCGCGTCGCTGCCGTCGGGCGGGACGGACTGCTCCGTGCCGCTGCGCGAGCTGGTCCGCCGCAAGGCCCGCGGCGACCTGTTCGTGTTCGTGTCCGACAACGAGTCGTGGGTCGACCCGAAGGGCTGGGGCGGCCGCGGGACCGCGATGCTGCACGCGTGGGAGGAGCTGAAGAAGACGAACCCGAAGGCGCGTCTCGTCTGCATCGACCTCCAGCCCAACCGGACGCTGCAGGCGCCTGACCGCGAGGACATCCTCAACGTCGGCGGGTTCTCCGACCACGTGTTCGAGCTCGTCGCCGCGTTCGCGCGCGGCGGGCTGGCGGGCCAGCACTGGGCCCGCGTCATCGAGGCGATCCAGCTGTGATCGCCGCTGTTTGACAACTTCAGGCCGCGAATGCCGGTGGGACTACATTTCAAGAGGAGTCTCCCCGATCCCTCGTCGCGGCCGCCTATTTTGGACCTCGAATGCCTGAAGGGACTCCATCGCTACGGACGACGGGGTCGCCGGTTCGAATCCGGCCCGCTCCACTCATGGGGCGGTAGCTCAGCGGTAGAGCACGAAACAGTCTCTTCGATCAATTCGTCGAGGTCCGCCTTTTTTGGCTGCGAATGCCGGTGGCACTCCATCTTTGGGTTGATACGGTGTCATCGATCCTCGTCGCAGCCGCTTTTCTTCACACGGGACGGACGCCGTAGCGGTCGCGCAGGGCCGCGATCGGGGTGTCCAGGTGGCGCGCGTAGGCGAAGAACGGCCACTTCTCGCGCATCGCGCGGGCGCGCCCGATCGCCCGCAGCGCCCGCGGGACGGCGCGCAGGGTGCCGGTCAGCATCGCGCGCAGGCCGATCTGGCGGAACAGGGCGGTGAACTGCTCGTGCTCGAGGTAGGCGCTGTACTGCTTCAGCGTGACGTCGGTGCCGAAGACGGTCCAGGTGTCGGCGAGCGCCTCGTCCTCGACGCTGGTCGTCAGGCCGAACAGGACGTGGCAGGCGTCGTGGGCGCGCACGAGCTCGCGGATCTGCGGGTCTTCGTCCGGGATCAGGCCGGGGTTGCTCGCGGCGAACTCGGCCATGCCCTCGGCGAGGGTCAGCGGGCAGTCGGGGTCGAGGTAGCGGGGACGTGGCGTTTGAGTCATGGCGCTTGAGTCCTGGTCTTCGGGTCTGGTGAGGCCGTCGGGCTCGGGGCGGCGAGCCGGGCGAAGAGGTCGATGTACTGGTCGGGCAGGCCGGCGAGCTCGGCGGGATCGAGCTGGTCGAGGCGGGTCAGCAGCCAGCGGTCCATGGCCTCGCCGAGGCCGGTGAGCAGGTGGGCGAGCAGCGCGACGGGCAGGTCCGTACGCACGGCGCCGACGGCCTGGCCGCGGCGCAGGAGGTCGGCGGTGAAGGCCTCGAGCCGCAGGGTGTGCCCGGCGACGGCGCGGCCGGCCGGCGAGTCGGAGCCGGCGGTGATCAGCTGCTTGCCGAGTCCGGCGACGTGCGGGTCGGCGAGGAAGAAGGCCATCGCGCGGGCGCACAGGGCCCGCATCTCGCGCCAGAAGCCGGCGGGGTCGGTGAACGGACCGGGTCCGCCGATCGCGGCGACGGCCCGCTCGGCGAGGTCGGCGACGACGGTGAGGAACAGGTCCTCCTTGTTGTCGAAGTAGTAGTACATGGCGCCCTTGCTGGCGCCGGCGCGAGCGATGATCCGGTTGTAGCTGGCGCCCTCGAGGCCAGCGCGCGCGAACTCCTCGGCGGCGGCGGCGAGGATGGCGGCGCGGCGGTCCGCGGGGAGGGTGGCGAAGCGCGGGAGAGGCATGGAGACCGGACGGTCGGACTGAGCAGTTCGACCGGGTGGTCTAACGCTAGCAGGGCGGCGGAGGGGGCGCAAGACGGAGTTCGAGGCGCGGGGGCGCCCGGGGGCGCGGATGCGCGAGGATGCGCGTGAGAGGAGGAACCGGTGGCGGTCAGAACTCGAGGCGGTCGCCCTGGTGCGGGTAGACGAGGCGGGCGCCGAAGGTGTCGGTGCGGGCGAGCTGGGTTTGGATCTCGGCGCGGGGATCGGGGCCGGCGGTGGGGCTCGGCTTGATGTGCGTGACGACGACGGTGAGGGTGCGCAGGGCGGCGGGGTCGTTCGGGTCGACGAGGGCGGCGAGGGCGGCGAGCTCGGCGGCGAGCCACTTCGGGGTGAGGTGGCCGAAGAGCTGCTCGTCGGGGCGCGGGTCGGGGTAGGAGACCTCGACGAACAGGGCGCGCAGGGTGCCGGTGCGGATCCGGGGGGCGATGCGCCGCCACAGGCGGGCGAGCCGGTCGGTGCGCTCGACGGCGTCGGGGCCGGTGTCGCCGAGGTAGAGCAGGGCAGAGCCGTCGCGTTGTTGCAGGAGGAAGGCGGTCGAGGGGCTGCCGGCATGGCTCAAAGGCCATGCCTCGACAGACAGGTCGCCAGCGGGGAGCGGGACCGGACGCTCCGGCGGGAGCTCGAGCAGGGTGTAGCGGGCGAGGGCCGGCGGGGCGCCGGCGTCGGCGAAGTTGGGCCAGATCGCGTGGTTGAAGAGGTGGCCCTGCAGGGCGGCGAGGGTCGGAGCGAGGCCGGCGATCGGCTTGCCGGGGGCGTCGTCGGGGGCGGCGAGCACGAGGCCGGCGAGGTGATCGAGGTGCGGGTGGCTGAGGAGGTAGGCGCGGACGTGGTCGCGCAGCAGGCGGCCGGGGTCCCGCGGGAGGCCGGGGAAGGCGCCGCGGGCGGCCGCGCGGGCGAGGCCGGTGTAGAGCGTGCCGGCGTCGAGGCAGACGAAGCCGGCGCTGCCGCGGGCGGCGACGAGGTAGGCCGAGAGGTCGTCGCCGACGAGGCCGCCCTGGGCGCCGAGGACGACGACGGTGAAGCGCGCGTCCTCGCGGGCGGCCGGGGCGGGAGTGGTTCGAGACAGGTCCGAAGGGACAGGCGCGGCGATCGGGCGGCAGGCGAGCGCGAGCAGGGCGAAGTGCAGGAGGCGGCGCGACATCGGCACGGCGATGATAGGCGAGCGCAGGGCGCAGCGGCGGTGAGGCGAACGCGAGGAGGGGCGCGGGAGCGCAGCGGCGGTGAGGCGAGCGCGAGGAGAGCTTGCACGAGCCGGGGGCTGGTTCGTCGGGGCGCTCGCACGAGCAGGCGGGCCGGCGCGGGGGCGAGGTCGAGGGGCGCGCGGGCTGGTACAGTGGCGGGGCCATGGAGCTCGTCGACATCGGGATCAACCTCGGGCATCGATCGTTCGCGGCGGATCGGGCGGCGGTGGTCGCCCGGGCGGTCGCGGCGGGGGTGACGCGGATGGTCGTCACGGGGACGAGCGTCGCGGCGAGCCGGGCGGCGCTCGAGCTGGCGCGGGCGCACCCGGGGCGGCTGTGGGCGACCGCGGGGGTCCACCCGCACGACGCGGGGCGCTGCGACGCGGGGACGCTGGTGGCGCTGCGCGAGCTCGCGGCGGCGCCCGAGGTGGTGGCGATCGGCGAGTGCGGCCTCGACTTCAACCGCGACTTCTCGCCGCGACCGGCGCAGGAGGACTGGTTCAAGAGACAGGTCGAGCTGGCGATCGCGCTCGAGATGCCGCTGTTCCTGCACGAGCGCGACGCGGCGGACCGGTTCTTGGCGGTGCTCGACGCCTGCGGGCCGGCGCCGGAGCGCGTGATCGTCCACTGCTTCACCGGCGACGCGGCGACGCTGCGCGAGTACGTGCGGCGCGGGTACTACGTCGGGATCACCGGGTGGATCTGCGACGAGCGGCGCGGGCAGCACCTTCGGACGCTGGTCCGGGAGATCCCGAAGGACCGCCTGCTCCTCGAGACAGATGCGCCGTTCCTCGCGCCGCGCGACGTGCGGCCACGGGTCGAGAGGAACGAGCCGCGGCTGCTGCCGCATATCGCCGGGGTGGTCGCAGCCTGTCGCGGAGAGCCGCTCGCGGAGCTGGCGGCGGCGACGACGGCCAACGCGCTGCGCGTGTTCAATAAAGTGGTCGAGGTCGTGGTGGCTTGACGGTCGCGCGGGCGGCCGCTGCCGTGAGACGGCTGCGGTCGCAGGGCGCCGGCGGAGCGGGCGCGCGGGGCATGGCTGTCTTCAAGGACAGAGCGCGTCGGTGCGCTGGTTCGCGCGGCCGCGTGCTCACCGGCTCGCGAGCCCGGGACGGTCAGCCCGGGGCCTTCGGGGCGGCGGCCTTGGCCTCGGCGACGATCGCGGCGGCGGCCTCGGGTGTGGCGGCGGCGCGCAGGCGGTTCATCGCCTCGCGGTTCCTGGCCAGCTGGTCGGGGCTGACGCCGAGCTTGGCGGCGTAGTCGTCGGCGTAGACGGCGAGCCACCACGAGGCGGCGCTGCGCATCTTCGGCACGATCGGCGTCTTCTCGAGCGCGCTGAGGTCGGCGAGCGCGAGGTCGGCTTCGGTCAGGTCGGCGCTCGTCAGGTCGCACTGGGTGAAGTCGACGCCGTGGAGCTTGGCGCTGCCGAGCTGGGTCTGCTTGAGGACGGCCTTCTTGAGGCTGGCGCCGGTGAGGTCGGCGCGGACGAGGTTGGCCTCGGTCAGCACGGCGTCGACGAGGACCGCGCCGCGCAGGGTCGCGTCGGTGAAGTTGGCGCCGGTGAGGTCGGCGCGGGCGAGCTGCGAGACCGAGAGGTTGGCGAGCGCGAAGTTGCCGCCGGGGAACTTGGTGTCGTAGAGGGCCGCCTGGCGGATGCTGACGCCGGGCAGCTGGACCTGCGGCAGCTCGACGTTGTGCAGGTCGGCGTAGTCGAGGAAGGCGCGCGAGAGGTCGAGCTCGCCGACGTCGATGTTGATCGCCGACATGTAGCGCAGGAGCTGCTCCTGCTCGGGGCTCTTGACCTGCTCGCCGACGCTGCTGGTCACCGGGTCGACGCTCTTGTACGGCTGGAGCTGAGCGACCGAGGCGGTGATCAGCAGGGCGGTGCTCTGCGACAGGGTCTTGCGGTCGTCGCCGTCACCGCGGCGGCCGGGGTCGCTGGCGATCGCGGCGAACAGCTCGCGCGCGGTCGTCTGGCGGCGGTCGGCGATGCTGAGCGAGATCTCGACCTCCTGGCGCTGCTTCTCGAACTTGAGCTGCTCCTCGGTCAGCTTGGTCTGGGCCCGGACGAGCTCGTTCTGCTCGGTCATCCGCTCGACCTGCATGTACGAGGTGAGGAACACGGCGAAGCTGATCGCCGAGCCGAGCACCGCGAACAGGGCCGACAGCGCGGCCATGCGGAAGAAGGCGGCGAGGCCGAGGCCGGCGACCTCCTCGACGGCGGGCCGGATCCGGCGCAGGCGCTCCCACACGCCGGGCAGGTGGCTGGTGTCGCGCTGGAGGACGACGACGGCGAGCTCGTCGCCGAGGCCGGGCAGCTCGCTGCCGGCCTGGCGCAGCATCGCGAGGCCGTGGCGCTGGATCCGCTTGCGCCGGGACTCGAAGATGTAATGGCCGACGACGGCGCCGAAGATCAGCGCGGCGATGATCAGCAGCAGGCCCATCGCCACGTACCAGGCGGCGTTGAGCTTGAGCGCGACGCCGCCGATCAGCGCGAGCACGATGCCGACGGCCATGCCCTTGATCATCGAGGGCTCGGTGAACCACAGGACGAGCCGGACGATCGGGTTGCGCGACGGGCGGAGGTTGGGGGACGGCGGCGAGGGCGAGGTCACGGGCGGAGGCGGGGTCATGGACGGCGCGGGGCGGGGCCCGACTATAGCTGGACGGGCGGGCCCCGGCGTATCATCCCGCGCGTGGCAGACACCGCGAACGACAGGGGACTCTGCGACTTTCCGCCGGTGACGCCGGCCGCGTGGCGCGAGCTGGCGACGCGCGAGCTCAAGGGGGCGCCGCTCGAGCGGCTGACTTCGCGCACGCCGGAGGGGGTGCCGGTGCCGCCGCTGTCGACCGCGGAGGACGTCGGGGGCGGCGTGCCCCGCGAGCCGCTCGTCGGCCGGTCCGGGCGCGGGTGGGCGATCTGCCAGGAGTACCGCCAGGCGCGCCCGGGCGACGCCGGTGCGGCGGCCGCGGAGGACCTGGCCCAAGGGGCAGAGGCGGCGTGGTTCGTGGTCGACGAGGCGCTCGCGGCCGGGACCGCCGGGACGGCGGGGCGCGCGGGGGTCGCGGTCGGCGGGGCGGACGATGTCGCGGCGATGCTCGCGGGGATCGACCTCGCGCGCGTGCCGGTGACGATCGACGCCGGGCTGCGGGCGCTGCCGGTCGCGGCGATGCTGGCGGGGGAGGCCGAGCGGCGCGGGGTCGCGGTCGAACAGTTGCAGGGGGCGGTCGCCGGGGACCCGCTGGCGCTGCTGGCGGCGGTCGGGGAGACCGGCTGGCCGATCGAGCATGCGTATTCGGACATGGCCGCGCTGACACGTTGGTCCCGGGCGGCGGCGCCGGGCCTGCGGACGGCGCTGGTCGACGCGACGCCGTGGCACGACGCGGGGGCGACCGCGGCGGACGAATTGGCGGCCGGGATCGCGGCGGGGCTGGAGCACCTGCGCGGACTCGCGCGCGCGGGGATCGCGGCCGACGAGGCGGCCGAGGCGCTGGTGTTCGTGTTCGCGGTCGGGCGCGACCTGCTGCTCGAGCTGGCGAAGCTGCGGGCGGCGCGGAGCCTGTGGGCGCGCGTGGCCGCGGCCTGCGGCGCCGGTCCGAAGGGACAGGTGATGCGGCTGCACGCGCGCGCGTCGCGGCGCGAGCTGGCGGCGCTCGACCCGTGGGTCAACCTGATCCGGACGACGACCGAGGGCTTCGCGGCGGCGCTCGGCGGGGCCGACACGATCGCGATCGCGGCGCTCGACGAGGCGCTCGGCGAGCCGGGGCCGCTCGGGCGGCGGCTCGCGCGCAACGTGCAGCTGATCCTGCGCGAGGAGTCGCACCTCGGGGCGGTCCGCGACCCGGCGGGCGGGAGCTATACGATCGAGCGGCTGACCGACGCGCTCGCGCGCGAGGCGTGGCGGCGCGTCCAGGCGATCGAGGCCGAGGGCGGGCTGCTGGCGTCGCTGCGCGCCGGGGCGATCCAGGGCCGCGTCGCCGAGGCCGCGGCGGCGCAGGCGAGGGCGGTCGCGACGCTGCGGCTGCCGATCGTCGGGGTCAGCCGGTTCGCCGCGGCCGAGGCGCGCGGCACCGGGGCGGTGGCGGGCGACCGCGTGGCGGCTGTCGCGGCAGCCAGGTCGAAGGGGACAGGTTCCGAAGGGCAGGTCCTCGAGGGCATGTCCGAGGTGCAGGCGGCGGTCGGGCGCGGGCTCGGGCTGGTCGGGTTCGCGCGGCCGGGGCCGGGCGAGGCGGCGCGGCCGCTGGTGCGCGGTCGGCTGGCGGAGCCGTTCGAGCGGCTGCGGGCGCGGGCGAGCGGGACGGTCGCGCCGGTCTACGGGCCGGCCGAGCTGGCGGCGCTCGACCCGGCGTGCCT
>ERZ1066137.341-NODE-341-length-37783-cov-10.126643_pt1 | contig 37783 bp, 29 predicted proteins | sample MGYA00382784_ERZ1066137 | MGnify/ENA primary metagenome ERZ1066137 (study PRJEB33369, sample SAMEA5778367) | biofilm metagenome | biome: Industrial cooling water; feature: Water cooling tower basin; material: Biofilm | place: United Arab Emirates | collected... | reverse complement strand
AGTCGCCGTTCTTGTAGACCCGGTGCCCGAAGCCCATGATCTTGCGCTTCGCGGCGAGAGCGTCGGCGAGCCACCCGGCCGCCGCATCCGCCGTGCCGACCTCGCGGAAGACGTGCATGACCGCCTCGTTCGCCCCGCCGTGCAGGGGACCTTTGAGCGCGCCGATCGCGCCGGTGACCGCCGAGTAGACGTCGCTGAGCGTCGAGGCGATGACGCGGGCGGTGAACGTGGAGGCGTTGAACGAGTGCTCGGCGTACAGGATCATCGACACGTCGAAGGCCTCCACCACGACCAGCTCGGGCACCTCGCCGAACGTCATGTGCAGGAAGTTCGCCGAGTAGCCGAGGTCGTCGCGGGGCTCGACGGGCTCCTGATCGCGCATCCGCCGCTGGGCGTACGCGACGATCGCGGGCAGCTGCGCCCACAGGCGGATGCTGCGCTCGAGGGTGAGGTCGCCGTCGATCCACGAGCCGTTGTCGGTCAGGGTGGCGTCGAGGGCTCCCAGCACGCTGACGGCGGTGCGCACGACGTCCATGGGATGCGCGGCGCGCGGCAGCGCATCCATCGCGTCTCTCACCGTCGGGTCGAGATGCCGCAGCGAGCGCTCGAGCGACTCGAAGGCCGCCAGCTGCGCCGCGTCGGGCAGCTCGCCGTGCCACAGCAGGTAGGCGACCTCCTCGGCCGTGCAGCGCTCGGCGAGCTGCTGCACGGGGTAGCCGCGGTAGAGCAGCGAGTTAGTGTCGGGGTTGACCTTGCTGATGGCCGTTGTATCGACGACGACGCCGGCCAGGCCCTTCTTGATCTCGTCGAGCATGTCGGTCTCCTTGTGGGTCAGCGGCCGGTGGGGGGCACGGCCGCGTTCAGCGGCCGCTATAGGTGTAGATGCCCGCGTCGAAGGCGTTGTACGCCTCGTAGTCGAGCAGCTCGTAGAGCCTGCCTCGAGTCTGCATGGCCGCGACCTCGCCGTCGAGGGTTCCGGTCGACTGGAGCGTGTCGAGTGCGCGCTCGATCGCGCCGAACGCGACGCGCAGCAGCGACACCGGGTGGATGACCATGTTCACGCCGACGTCGGCGAGCTGCTGGTGCGTGAACAGCTCGCTCTTGCCGAACTCGGTCATGTTGGCGAGGATCGGCACGTCGACGGCCGCACGCATCGCCGCGAACTCCTCGAGCGTCGCCATGGCCTCGGGGAAGATCGCGTCGGCTCCGGCGGCCTCGAGCGCCTTCGCGCGGTCGATCGCCGCATCCATGCCCTCCACGCCCCGGATGTCGGTGCGGGCCATGATCACGAGGTCGGGGTCACGGCGAGCGTCGACGGCGGCGCGGATGCGCTTGACCGCGGTGTCGAGGTCGACGACGGCCTTGCCGTCGAGGTGCCCGCAGCGCTTGGGGTTGACCTGGTCCTCCAGGTGCAGGCCCGCGACGCCCGCGTCCTCCAGCTCGTGCACGGTGCGGGCGACGTTCATGGGCTCGCCGAAGCCGGTGTCGGCGTCGACGAGGGTCGGCAGGTCGCTCATCCGGCTGATCTGGTGGGCTCGCTGCGCCACCTCTGTCAGCGTCGTCAGGCCGATGTCGGGCAGGCCGAGCTCGGCGGCCATGACGGCGCCCGAGATGTAGGCGCCGTCGAAGCCCTTGTCCTGGATCAGCCGCACGCTCAGCGGGGTGAAGGCCCCGGGGAACACCTGCAGGCGTCCACTCGCGAGCCCGGCCCGGAAGGCCTGGCGGCGCTGGGTGGGCGTGGTGGAGGTGGAGAGCATCAGAAGAGTCCCTTCGGCGCGGCGGGCAGCGGCCGCGCGGCCGTCACGGTGAGGCCGCCGAGCTCGGCCGGGGTCAGCTCGGGCAGGCGCTGGGCGACATCGAGGAAGCGGTCGATCTCGTCGGGGGCGAGGATGCCCTCCGCGAGCATCCGGAACTTGCCCACGTACTCGGCGCGGCCGAAGGGCCGCGCGCCCAGCGGGTGGGCGTCGGCGACGGCGATCTCGTCGACGACGCGCGTGCCGTCGGTCAGCTCGATCTCGATGCGACCGCCGAAGGCCTTCTCGCTCAGGTCGAGCGAGTGATAGCGGCGCGTCCACTCGGCGTCTTCGGTGGTCGTGATCGTCTTCCACAGCGCGACGGTGTCGGGGCGCGCCGCTCGCTCGGGCGCGTACGAATCGACGTGGTGCCAGCGCCCGTCCTGCAGGGCGACGGCGACGATGTACGGGATCGAGTGGTCGAGGGTCTCGCGGCTCGCGGTGGGGTCGTACTTCTGCGGGTCTTTCGAGCCGGAGCCGATGACGTAGTGCGTGTGGTGGCTGGTGTGCAGCACGATCCGTTCGATGTTCGCGGGGTCGCGCAGCTCGGGGCGCTCGGTTCCGAGGCGCCGGGCGAGGTCGATCCACGCCTGCGCCTGGTACTCGGCGGAGTGCTCTTTCGTGTAGCTGTCGAGGATGCCCGTGAGCGGCTCGCCGCTGTCGGGGAGCGGAACCTCGTAGCGGGCATCCGGACCGCTCAGCAGCCAGGCGATGACGCCGTCCTCCCCCTCGTAGATGGGGCTCGGGCTGGTCTGACCGCGCATCGCCCGGTCGACGGCTTCGACGGCCATCTTGCCGGCGAAGGCGGGGGCGTGCGCCTTCCAGGTCGAGATCTCGCCCTTGCGCGACTGCCGTGTGGCGGTGGTCGTGTGCAGGGCCTGGCCGATGGCCTGGAAGATCGTCTCCTGCGGCAGACCCAGCAGGGTGCCGATGCCGGCGGCGGCGCTCGGGCCGAGGTGGGCGACGTGGTCGATCTTGTGCTCGTGCAGGCAGATGGCGCGCACGAGGTCGATCTGGATCTCGTAGCCGGTCAGCAGCCCGCGCAGCAGCGCGGCGCCGTCGGCGCCGGTGTGCTGGGCGACAGCGAGGATCGGCGGAATGTTGTCGCCGGGGTGCGAGTAGTCGGCAGCGAGGAAGGTGTCGTGGTAGTCGAGCTCGCGCACGGCGACCCCGTTGGCCCAGGCGGCCCACTCGGGGCTGACCCGCTGCGCCGGGTCGAGCCCGAAGACGGTGGCGCCGGGCGTGTACGGATGCGCTTCCGCCTGCCCGCGGGCGCTGACGACGGGTGCCCGCTCGAGACTGGCGACGGCGACGGCGGCGTTGTCGATGACGCGGTTGATGACCATGTCGACCGCCGCGTCGTCGAGCGGGCGGTGCTGCTCGGCGGCGAGCGCGGCGAGCTTTCCGGCGAGCTGATCGGCGGGGGGCAGGTGCTCGCTGCTGGCGTGGGTGCGCACGGTGTGGGTCGTCGTCATGCTCGTTCCTTCGGTCGGTTCTCGCCGCGGCGCGGCAGATGGGTGTGGATGCTCGTGAGGGCTTCGTGCAGGTGCAGCCGGGTCGCGGCGGCCGCGCGCTCGGGGTCGCCGTCGGCGATGGCGCGGGCGATGGCGGCGTGCTCGGCGGCGCTGCGGGCGAGACGGCCGTCGTCGTCGCGAGCGAGGCGGCGCACGCGGGCGAGATGCACGCGCGTGCTCTGGATCGCCGCCGCGAGGTAGCGACTGCCGGCCAGGCTGTCGTCGAGGGCGGCGTCGAACTCGGCGACGAGGGCGTAGTAGCCGTGGCGCTGCGGGTCGTCGGCGGCGAGCGACCCGCGATCGACGGCGGCGAAACGCTCGGCGAGCGTGGCGAAGCGCGCGCTCAGGCTCGTGGCATCGGCGGCAGGGCTCGCGGCCGTACTCGCCGCCGCGACGCCTCGCGCGGCGAGGCGCGCAGCCTGCTCGTCGAGGGCGGTGCGCAGCTCGAACAGCGCGTCAACATCGTCACGCTCGATCTCGCTGACGACGAGGGTGCGCGGGCCGCGCTCGGTTGCGAGTCCGGCGGCGATGAGCCGCGCGAAAGCCTCGCGCACGGGAGTTCGGCTCACGCCGAGACGGGCGGCCTGCTCCACCTCGGCGAGCGGGGCACCCGGCGCAAGTTCGCCGTCCACGATCTCCGCCCGGAGGGCGTCGAACGCGCGATCGGCGGCGGTGCTCATGCACTCAATGTATACATTGAGCACCGTCAAGGCGAGATCGCGCGAATTGATCGCGACTTTCGTATACACCAGCAACCGCTCTCGTCATCCTCGGCGAGTTCGAGAGGGGTCTCGGCGTCGTGCATGTCGATCTCGCGGCCGTCGAGATCGAGCTCGTCCCAGAACGCAGGCGCGCGCAGCGCGAGAAGGTGGTCGACGAGGCCTGCGATGGCGCCGGTCACCCGCGGACTCAACCGATAGACGCGCGCATTCTGATCGATCCGCGCGGTGACGAGGCCGGCCCGTGCGAGGCGGTTGAGATGCTTCGAGATGCCCTCTCTCCCGATGCCACGTTCGCTCTGCACGGCGTCGGCGATCTGGCCGGCCGCGTGCTCGCCGCTCGCCAGGATCTCGATGATGCGCCACCGAACCGGGTGCGCGAGGAGGAAGAGAGTTTCCATTTTCGCAATGTGCCTCCCGCGGCACATGCCGCGGGAGGCACATTGCGAAATCGAGGATGTCGAACCTGACGGCGCGGTCGGGAAGGAGCGGTCGGGGAACAAGGACGAGGAGCGAGAGCGGAGCGGGAGAGGAGCGGGCCGAGGCGCGGGCCGAGGCGCGGGCCGAGGCGCGGGCGGGGAACAGGCGGGGAACGGGCGGGCGGGTGCGGGGGGGGTGGGGATGGGGGGCGGACGGGGGCGCGGGATGGACGGGCGCGGGATGGACGGGCGCGGGATGGACGGGGGCGCGGGATGGACGGGCGCGGGATGGACAGGGGCGCGAGATGGACGGGGCGCGAGATGGACGGGGCGCGAGATGAACGGGGCGCGGGATGGACAGGGGCGCGGAGCGGGCGGCGCCTAGACTGGAGGGCTCATGACTGCGCCCGACGATCGACCCGCGCCCCGCATCCCGGGGCTGGCGATCACGTACCCGCCCGACCTGCCGGTGTCGCAGCGGCGCGACGACATCGCCGCCGCGATCGCCGCGAACCAGGTCGTGATCGTCGCGGGCGAGACCGGGTCGGGCAAGACGACGCAGCTGCCGAAGATCCTGCTCGAGCTGGGGCGCGCGAGCATCGCCCACACGCAGCCGCGCCGCATCGCCGCGCGCACCATCGCCGAGCGTGTCGCCGAGGAGCTCGGCTCCGAGCTCGGCGGGCTCGTCGGCTACACGGTGCGCTTCACCGACCAGGTGAGTGCGGGCACCCGGGTCACACTCATGACCGACGGCATCCTGCTCGCCGCCCTCCGCGGCGACCGCGAGCTGCGGGCCTACGACGCCATCATCATCGACGAGGCGCACGAGCGCAGCCTCACCATCGACTTCCTGCTCGGCTACCTCAAGCAGCTGCTGCCCCGCCGGCCCGAGCTGAAGGTCGTCATCACCTCGGCGACGATCGACCCCGAGAGTTTCGCGCGGCACTTCGCGGCGGCCGACGGCACGCCCGCGCCGATCATCGAGGTGAGCGGGCGCACCTACCCGGTCGAGATCCGGTACCGGCCGCTGGTGCCGGACGGCGCGGAAACGGACAATCGCGGTGCTGATGAGAGCGGCGACCCGGACAGCGACGACGACGGCCCCGCGACCCCCGGCGCGGCGATCGACATGGTCGACGGCGTCATCGCCGCGGTCGACGAGCTCGGCCGCGAGGGCGACGGCGACGTGCTCGTCTTCTTCAGCGGCGAGAACGAGATCCGCGACGCGGCGGATGCCCTCCGCGGGCACCTCACCCGCCAGGGCCCGCGCGGCGCCGCCACCGAAGTGCTGCCGCTGTACGGCCGGCTCAGTGCGGCCGAGCAGCACCGGGTGTTCGAGCGACCCCCCGCGGGCATCCGTCGCCGCATCGTGCTCGCCACCAACGTCGCCGAGACCAGCCTCACCGTGCCCGGCATCCGTTACGTCGTCGACACCGGCACGGCGCGCATCAGCCGCTACTCCACGCGATCGAAGGTGCAGCAGCTGCCGATCGAACCCATCTCGCAGGCGAGCGCCAACCAGCGATCGGGCCGCTCGGGGCGCACGAGCGACGGCATCGCCATCCGCCTGTACTCCGAAGCGGACTACGAGCGGCGGCCCGCGTACACCGAGCCCGAGATTCTGCGTACCAACCTCGCGGCCGTGATTCTGCAGATGATCGCGCTCGGGCTCGGCGACATCGAACGCTTCCCCTTCCTGCAGCCGCCCGACAAGCGCGGGGTCGCCGACGGACTCGAGCTGCTGCGCGAGCTCGGCGCGATCGAGAAGCCGCGCGCGGGCGGCGGCGCAGGCGGCGGCAGCGCGGGCGGCGACCTGCGCATCACCCGCGTCGGCCGCGCCATCGTGCAGCTGCCGCTCGACCCGCGATACGCGCGCATGGTCGTCGAGGCCCAGAAGCTCGGGGTGGTGCGGGAGGTCGTCGCGATCGTCGCGGGGCTGAGCATCCAAGACCCGCGCGAGCGGCCCGCCGACCGGCGCGAGACGGCCGACCAGCTGCACAACCGCTTCCGCGACCCGACGAGCGACTTCATCACGCTGCTGAACCTGTGGCGGCACCTGCAGAAGCGGCAGTCCGAGCTCAGCGGCAACCAGTTTCGCAAGGAGGTGCGCGCCGAGTTCCTCAACTACCTGCGCGTGCGCGAGTGGGCCGACGTCGAGCGGCAGGTGCTGCGCCTGCTGCCGAAGGATGCGCGGCCCAAGGGCGCGATGCCCGAGTCGAGTGACGCCGACGCGATCCACCGCGCCCTGCTCTCGGGCCTGCTCAGCCACATCGGGCTGCGCGACGACCGCGACGCCGCGACCGGCACGAACCAGAAGGGTGCGCGCGGCAGAGACGCGAAGGCCGACGCCCGCCCCTCCCGCGGCCGCGAGTTTCTCGGCGCGCGCGGCCGCCGCTTCGTCGTCTACCCCGGCTCGGGCCTGGCGAAGAAGCCGCCCGCCGCCGTCATGGCCGCCGAGCTCGTCGAGACCAGCCGGCTGTTCGCCCGCACGGTCGCCGCGATCGACCCCGCGTGGGCCGAGGCCCTCGCGGGCGACCTCGCGAAGAAGCAGTACAGCGAGCCGCGCTGGCAGAAAGCCCACGGCTCTGCGGTCGTCGACGAGAAGGTGACGCTCTACGGCGTGCCGATCGTGCCGCGCCGGCGCGTGCAGCTGGCTCGCATCGATGCCCCGCTCGCGCGCGAGCTGTTCATTCGCCACGCGCTCGTCGAGGGCGAGTGGGATGTCTCTCGACTCGACAAGCGGCTCACCCAGTTCGTGCGCGACAACGCGCGGCTGCGGCGCGAGCTCGAGCAGCTGGAGGAGCGCCAGCGGCGGCGCGACATCCTGCTCGACGACGAGCGGCTCGTCGAGTTCTTCGAGCAGCGCATCCCCGACGACGTCACCGACGTGCGCCGCTTCGAGCGGTGGTGGCGGGATGCCCGCCGCGAGCATCCCGAATTGCTCACGCTGCAGCGGGCCGACCTCATGAAGGCCGACGAGCCGCAGATCGACGACGACGCCTACCCGACCCGGCTCACCCTCGGCGATCAGACGCTCGCGGTCGGCTACCGCTTCGAGCCCGGTGCCGCCGACGACGGCGTCACCGTCACCGTGCCGCTGCCGCTGCTGCCCCGGCTCGAGACGGCGGGCTTCGACTGGCTCGTTCCGGGACTGCGGCACGAACTCGTGACCGCGCTGCTCAAGACGCTGCCGAAGGCGATCCGCCGCAACGTCGTGCCCGCCGCCGACTGGGCGACGCGGCTGCTCGCCGCCGTGCCCGCGGGTGCCGACCTGCGGCAGCTGCCGCTCACGGACTTCCTCGCCGAGGAGATCCGCCGCCAGACCTTCACCCCCATCGACCCGAGCGACTTCGGCGTCGACCGCCTGCCCCCGCACCTGCGCATGGGCTACGCCGTCGTCGACGAGCGCGGCAACCGGCTCGCACGCGGCACCGACCTGCCCGCGCTGCAGCACAAGCTGAAGACGCGCACGCGCGACTCGGTGGCGAAGGTGGCGACCGCGGCGGCCCGCGCGCCGATCGAGCGCGGCGGCATCACGACGTGGGACGACACGCTCGGGGCTGGTTCCGGCGCAGCGCCCGGCACCCTCCCCCGCCAGCTCGACATGCGCCGCGGCGAGACCACGATCCGCGCCTACCCTGCACTCGTCGATGAGGGCGGCTCGGTGGCGATCCGACTGCAGACCGCGGTCGCCGACCAGGTGGCGGCGCACCGTGCGGGGGTTCGCCGGCTCGTGCAGCTGGGGGTTCCGTCACCGCTCGCGTACATCCAGGAGCACCTGACGAGTGCCGAGAAGCTCAGCCTCGGCGCTTCGCCCTACCGCTCGACGGCCGCGCTCATCGACGACGCCCTGCGGGCGGTGATCGACGTCGAGCTGTCGGCCTCCGACTCGGGCGACGATCAGCGGGATGCCCTGCCGTGGTCTCGCGAGCAGTTCCAGTCTCTGCGCGACCGCGTCAACGCCGGCCTGCCCGACCGCCTGTTCGGCATCGTGGCGACGACGGCGGCCGTGCTGGCGGCGGCGCGCGAGGTCGACGTACTCATCGCGCGCAGCTCGAGCCTGCAGCTGATGGCGCCGCTCGCCGATGCGCGCGAGCAGCTCAACGCCCTCGTGCACGATGGATTCATCGCGCGCACGGGCCTCGCCCGCGTCCCCCGGCTGGTCGTCTACCTGCGCGGCATCGCGTACCGGGTCGAGCGGCTCGCCGACAACCTCGGCCGCGACCGTGCCTGGATGCTCGAGGTGCAGCAGGCCGTTGAGCTCTACACGGCGGCGGGCGGCACGCTGCCGCTCAGCGCCGACCCGGAGCCCCGCATCCGCGAGGCCCGCTGGATGCTCGAGGAGCTGCGGCTCTCACTCTTCGCCCAACCGCTCGGCGCGCAGGGCCCGATCTCGGTGCAGCGCATCCGCAAGGCCCTGTCGGTCTGACGGAGAGTCGCCCAGAACGTGAGATGACCGATAGGCCCGCATACAACAGCTGAGCGGTGCGTAGGATCAGAGACCATGTCGACGACGCACGCCCACGACCGCGCCCTGACGATCTCGCGAATCGTCAGTGCCGTGATGCTGCTGGCGGCGGGCGGCATCCACCTGTTCTTGGTCATCAACGGCGCTGGCGGACTGCTGGGGGTCGCGTTCGCCCTCAACTTCGTCGCTGGCCTGGTGCTCGGGGTCGGGATGCTCGTGGTCTCGCGGCGGCTCCTTCTCGGCGTCACCGCGCTCGGGCTGGCGTTCATGGCGGCGAGTCTCGGGGCGATCATCGTCTCGATCACCGTGGGCCTCCTCGGCGTGCAGCCCGACTGGGACTACCCGCTCATTCGCGAGACGGCCATCATCGAGTCGATCGGGGTCGTCGTGCTGGCGGTCGCCACCGTGATCGCCTACCAGGAGCGGCGTACCCGGCTCACTCCGGGGCGCTGAACGCGGCGACGAACCGGTCGCGGAAAGCGTCCATGCGCCACACCGGCGCGTCGGACGACGGACGGAATCCGGCGTCCCACCCCCACTGCTCGATGTGCTCGAACACGGCGGAATCCTTCGACACGATCGTGATCGGCACGTCGGTGTCGGCCGTCTCACCGCTCACAATGCGCGAGGGCTGATGGTCGCCGACGAGAACCACCACGAGATTCGACGGGTCGTACGTCTCGAGAAACGAGAGCGTCGAGCGAAGCGAGTATCGGATCGACTCGGCGTACGCGGCGCGTACGCGCTGGGCATCCGGCCAGACGTCGGCGGAGTCGCGCGGTTGAGCGGAGAAGGGGCCGGGCTTGCCGACGTGTGCCCACGGGACAAACTGTGGGGTCGGTGTCCAGGGCGAGTGCGACGAGATGAGACTCACCTGGGCCATGATCGGGGCGGTCCGCGACAACTCCTCCTCGGCGAAGCGGTGCCACGTGAACTGGTCGGGCACGCTCGCGAAGCCGAAGGCCGGCCCCTCGTAGGCCAGGGCACCCTTGTCGAGCAGCCGGTCGAAGCCGTAGAAGGCGGCGCCCTCGGGCCAGGGCTCGGTGACGGCCGGACTGACGACGACGGTGCGCCAGCCCGCGTCGCCAAAGAGGCGGGTGATCGTCAAGCGGTCGCTCTCGAGCAACGTGTCGTACTTCTGCTGCGAGTCAACCCACATTCCGCTTTGCAGGGTGCTGTGGGCGAGCCAACTCACGCCGCCGAAGGTCGGTGAGCTCAGGAACGCGCTTTCGGCGCGGTACCCGTCACGGCTCAACCGCGCCGCGTACTCGTCGATGGTGCGGCTGATGCTCGACATCGGCCCCGTGCCCGACAGCGCGACCTCGCCGAAGCTCTCGACGAAGACGATGACGACATCCTTGCCACGCAGTGATCCGAGCAGCTGCCCCGAGGCCTGCGCAGCCAGCGGATCGACCCGGAGCGCTGCGGCGAACGCGTCCCGCTCGCGGGCGCTCTGTGTCGCATGTTCCACTGTCGTCGACAGCGATCTCAGCGAATCGGCCGCGGCGACAGCCGCACCGGTCGGGTACTGCACCCCAGCGATCGCGAGCGCGCTCCAGGTGACGGCCGCCGTGGTGATCGCAATTCGACCGTGGTTGCCGGAGTCGTGGAGCGAACGCGCGCATCGTTGGGCGCACCACACGAGCACCACCGCCAGGGCGAGCACGATGGCGACGACGAGAGTCGCGGCGAGGGCTGCAAGGGTCGGGCCCACGACGCCATCCACGACGCGGTAGGCGTTGGCGACGGCACGCCAGTCTTCCGCAAGCGCGAAGCCGCGGTCGATCGTCGCAACGAACGACCGATCGAGCACGGCGATCGCGATGGCGACGACGGTGATCATCGCGAACGCTGAAGCCACGACGAGTCGAAGCGTGCGGTGCGGCAGAAGGAGGCTCAGAAGAAGCAGGAGGATCGTCTCCACGGGAACCCGTGCCGCTGACGCCGATGCGCTGCCGAGTATGCCCGGCAGCAGCGGGGCCGCGATCACGGTCGCCCAGGCGAGCACGGTCAGCAGCGTCGCCCGCCGGGATGGCGTGGAGGCGATCAACGATTCACTGCGCATGGCGGCATCGTACGGCGAGCCCTGCATCCGCGACGCCCGCTGGATGCTCGAAGAGCTGCGCCTCTCACTCTTCGCGCAGCCGCTCGGCGCGCAGGGCCCGATCTCGGTGCAGCGCATCCGCAAGCAGCTCGCGGGCTGAGACCACCACTAGCCCAACGCACTCTGGGCACCTGACGATGCCCCAGAGTCGCGAGAATGCGCCCCGTTCAGAGCCGACGTCCCACAAGAGGTGAAGCGAGCGTTAGAGCCCCAAGCGAAGATCTTCGGCGAGAGCCTCCCGAGCCGCAGAGACGACCTGGTTGAACCCTCCAGGACTCGAAATCGACTGGACCTGCACCTCGATACCCCTGATGACCCAACCCTCACGGGAGGTCGTAACTAGATCAAATACGAACCATTCGCCCAAGCTCAAGTTCTCGAGAGACATTGAGGAGGGATACAGGAGATCAATCCTCTTGCGCCCTGACGCGTGCAGGAATGTCACTGCTTCGTTCAAGTCCGCTCGGTCAATCGCCGGGTCTTTCCCCGGTGGAACTCGATACTTCGCATCAAGGAGGAAGTCAGTCGACGCTCCGAGAAAGGGCGTAATGTCAGGCCTTGCCGGGACATCAAGTGCACCGCGCTTGCCCAATACCCAAGGGTGTTGTGCGACGACGCGGTGCCCACCCAAAGCGCGCCTAACAACCTCGTGGCAGAAGTGCTCCCACGCCTGCCACGTTGAGAGAACGAACCCTGGGCCAACGAAGTTGCCGTTAGTCAGATCCAGGCCTAGCCCATCAAGAACGAGGCGGGCAAGGTTGTAGGCGGGCGCCCAGGCACGATCACGATTAGGGAGCTCGGGAAGTCTCTCCGGGGGCGGATCTTGCTCGCCGAGAACTCGGGAGAGCGTGTGAAGTCCGGTCGCTGTGTCAGAATCGGAGACCGCGGGATGAAGAAGTTCTAATGCAGCCTTCAGGGCCGCGTTGTACGGGTTCCTGCGGGTCAAGACAGTCTTGCTTATCGAGTAGCCCGCTGGATCAGGCAAGGATAAGGACTCCCAGTCGACTTCGCCGTCGAGGCTGAAGTCAAGACCCTTCGTGCGTCGATACCGTCTCACAGGTCGCCGAGCATTCTCGTTGCAGGCCCTAAGCAGGGATCTGGCCATCAAAGTCGCCAGGTCACCGGCGTCTGCACCTTGAGCACCGATCTCGTCTTGGTCTAGAAGGTGGCCTGAGCGAACGAGAACAGCCAACAGGAAGAAGTCTCTCCTCCAAGAGGCGTTCGTGGGATCCAGGAATTTCGGAACGACCTCGAGTTCAACCTCGCCGTTTAGCTTCACCAACCCGGCAAAGCCATCCGGCCTCCACCCGCCGCTTTGCCCCAGAGATATCGGGTCATCAGAACGGTTCAGGATCGACTTGAGCCGACCGTTTAGCTCGCGAACCTGTTGCTCGACGCCAGCCTGCGATAGTCCAGAAGCGATCGCGACCTCGCGCGTGACCCCTGGCCGCTCGCGAAGTTCATGGAGGACGATGCGCTTTGGAGGACTCACGAGGACGCAATAGTTGCGAGCAGCCGGTACAGTTCCTCGGCGGTCGGGCGATCGGGCCCAGTCACTCGCCGCACAGATTGACCTGCGAAAGTCGCTTCCAACAAGCGATAGGGGCTACTGCCGTGCTCGGCAAGCAGAACTTCAGCAATAGCCCTAGTGTCCCCGAAGAAGACTTCGTCAATATGGGCCCTTAAAGTTGACCAAGCCTCGGACACGTAGATCTGGGCGTTGGCGAGACCTCCGGCTGGCGCTACTGCATGCATGAGAGCACCGTGACCAAGCTGGTAGGCGTCTCCCCGACCAAGACGTATGCGCTCATTCGTTCGCTCGAAAGCCTGCGCGAGCGCCTCGTACCAATCACTGGCTTCTGCCGGCGTGGAAGCCAGAGCCCCCGCGGCGAAAGGCGATAACCCCAGGTGCGTTCGAAGCACGGCAGCTTGGGGCTGTAGCCGATGCAGGTGAAAACGCCGGAGGAATGCCACATCTAGAGGCTCCACGCTGGTGTCGGCCTCATTCATGGCGGCAAGAACGTAGAGGTCCTCGGGAAGCGCGAACAGCCGAGATCGACCGTCATCACCGAGAATCTCGAAGTACTGTGTCTCTGCAGTTGGGGTGCCATGCGACGGCAATCGCTTGTCGGCCTCTAGCCCGACAAGAGCACTTCCGAACGCCGCAACAGCGGGGCCCCGATTGATTTCGTCGATCACGACCAACGCCGCACTTCCCGGCTTCATGGCGTGAAGACTTGCGCGGTACAAGGTCCCTGACGTAACCGTGAAGGCTCCAGCGGCATCCACCCGCGGCACGAGTCCACGCATGACGTCCCGGTACTTGGTGTTCTGGTCAAAAACTGTCGGGAATACCTCACGGGATTCGGTCTGAGAAGCGCTCGGAAACCACTCCGGCAGCGGACTCGTGAGAGGCGGAATCGGAATCCTGCCGGACGGGTCTGCCCCGGAATGCGCCGCGTCCCACAGGAAGAGTTCCCTAACCTGGTTGAGGAGACGAGACTTGCCAGTTCCCGGAGGTCCGGCGAGGATCACGTTCTTGCGTATGGCCAACGCCTGGAGCACGTCCTTCGCGTCGGGCTCAATAACTTCCTCACTGACCATGGCAGTATCCCAATCCTGTCGAGAAGTCGTAGTGGCCCTGCGCAGTCACCTGGTTCCCAGACCTACGGGAGTTCTTCTCGTCCGCTATCTCGAGACACCCGAGTATCGCAAGACGGATTTCATCGGCCCAGACCCCCGGTTTTCGTAGCTCGTCCTCATACGCGTAGTCGACACGAACCACGCCGTTTGAATACTGCGTGAAGAGAACGAAGACCCTCCCCTTCTCGAGATCCGGAAGCCGCTTTCCCCCGAGAGCCGGGCTGTCATGAATCCGTGCGATTCTGACCTCAGTCCGACGAGAGACAGTTGGTGGCCAATACTCCATCGTCGTTGTCTGCGGAGCACCGAGGTCGTCGAGGTAATGGATGGTCGCGACGCGTATCTCTCGTCCACGCGCACCTCGCGCCCCCCGCGTGAACATCTGCTTGAACTCCGTATCGAAACCGGCCGCCGGGAATCGGAGGTCTCTGGCACCGCCTCCAGCTGAAGGATCATCGTTGCTCTCGGCCTGCAACTTCCTTAGGTCGCCAGGCTTGACCTCCCGGTAGATAGCCCGAATAACCGTCGGTTTAGGACCACTCATGAAGCCTCCTGCACGTATTCGGCTGGAACATAGGGAAGTGAGCCGAGTTTACGTGCCTCAATCACCCTGACTTGCGAATGGTGTCGAAGACCGATCAACTCAGAGAACTTGGCGAGCACAACGTCCGCAGTCATGGTCGACACAGACTCTCCAGCTAACGCAGGTTGCCCTCGATCCAGCAAGGGGAAGTCCCGAAGGATCATCTCCAGCTCTTCGATACCAACACCCCACTCGATCGCGACAAGGGCGTCGATCTCCGCACGCAACTGACCAACTCTCCAAAGGTTGGCCCCAGGATCACTCTCAGCAGCCTGCACGAGCTTGGACAAGTGCGCCAGACGCTTGCCAACCTTCGAACTCTCGTCGATGTCGGGTAGGGGCAGAGTCTTGAGTAGAAAGTAGTTCACGGTCGTCGTGACTAAGCGACGAAGAAGCCAGTCGACGACGAAGCTGTTCGCCGTTGCCAGGAAGATGAACTCCCTGCCGGGGCCTTGTGCAAAGGTCAGGGTTGGGACCTTGTTCCCACAGACCACTCCGGCGGGAATGCGGGAAACGAGAAGAGTCCGCTCGTTCGTTTGACCGGTGACATCACAAAAACCGATCCGATCCATGGATACTCGGCGAAGAGACTCGGTCGGCAAACTTTCAAGCGGAGTGAACCACTGCGCCTTTCCTTCGGCAGTCGCTAACGGGTCCGGCCTCCAGATGGCGGCACGACCTTCACCAGACAAATACGACTTCGCTCGCCATCGGTACTGTCCAACGTGACGCCCCTCCAACACTGGAACCTCGCCCGGCCCCCGAACCTTGTGGAAGAAGCGCCTGTGCAGTGTCATATCCACTTCACGCCTGTAGTCCGCAGCCCAAATCCCATCGCCCTCGCCTAAGTTCAAGGATTTATCAGAAAGCCGAGAGAATAGGGCCCATTCCTGCTCAGAGCGAACCTCTGGGATCGTCAGATCTGGACGGATCGCTTTGAGACGAGAACGATCAATATCGACGGAAGGCAAGGAAAGTTCGCCCTGACGATCGGCCACACGGAGCTCAATCGGCTGCTTGGCCTCGCTTCCGACTCGAGCAGTCATTGCGAGGAACTTGAAGCGAGTATCGATTGCGAAGTATCGCGCACGGTTTTCAATGACAGCAAGGGTCAATTCAGTCGTTAAGGAATCGAGCTCCTGTCGCAGCTCCTCGGTCCCCTTGGAGCGGATCAGTCCAGCAGGAACGAGAATCGCCAGGACCCCGTCCTCCCCGAGGAGACCGAGGCCTAGCTCAAGGAAGAGCTTGTATAGGTCGTGCTCGCCTTTACCTTGAAGTCGAGTACCCGACGCGACCCCACTAACGTAATCCATCAAATCCTGACGGACTCTCGATAGATCTATTGCAGGATCATGGGCTTGCCCGTAGTGCCTCGCGATCCCAAGGCTCTTCGCATATTCATGACGAGAGGCCCGCAGCTTCTCCCACGGAGGGTTCCCGATGACGAGGGCAACTCCAGAGGGCGCGAGCGCTCGCCAAGTATCGGGGCTATTGAGGCTGTCTTGAAGGAGGAGCCTCGAAGAGAACTCTTCGATCGCACTGAGGCTCCCGGTCAATGAAGAAACGGATAGTCGCGTGCCTCGCAACGCGACTTCAGAGAGATCAGCTCCCGCGAGGCTCTCCCTTATGAGCCGATCTCGTTCCGACGCGGTCGAGGCAGCCATCGCTGAAGCCACAAGTAATATGCCACTCCCACAGGCAGGGTCGACCCAAAGACCGGGCTTCCGCACCTTCGACACGGCACTAGCGGCGAGCATCTGGGCCAAACGCCAATCGGTGTAGTACGCACCGGTCTGTCGCATTCGACTTGCCGGCAACGGCTCACGGGCCAAGGCGGACAAGGCCAGAGGGACGGGAATCTCAGTCTTTTCGAGCGCGGCCAACACATCTTCTGCGCCACGAAGAAGAGCCATGAGACCACCGGTGGGAAGATGGCCTCCAAGCATCTCGACGTAATCGTTCAAGCTCCAACCCCCAAAAATAGAGGAGGTTGCCTCAAGAATAGACAGGCGCGACTCAAGGGGAGAGCTACCCGGAAGCAGACGGTGCACTGCGCGCTCAAGCGCGAGATCGGCGGGCCGCAGTAATGCAGCCTCCAGGCTCCTCACGAGGACGCCACAAGTGAAGTGACACTCGCGATACCAGACCGCTCGCCCTCGAAGGGCTCGAGGTCGAAAACGTACTCCTGCACCACATCACCATTCGCGGAGGACTCCGCATTCGGCCTGTAACGTCCGATCGACTGTATCTCGTAGACCCCTACAGTGCCCGCAGCGGCGAGCGAGCTGACTAGAAGTTCCCTTGGGACATGACCTTCATTGCTGTACGAAAGCAGGACTCTTCGCGCTCGAGTCTGGCGAGCCAAGTCCCCTATCGCGTCCAGCGCCTTGCTCTTGTAGCTGAAGACTGAGGCCTTTGACTGCCACGGGCGCAGCCCCGTGACTCCAGCGACCACCGGCCGATCACCAGCATGGATCGTCTCCAAGACGTGGTAGTAGGCGCTGTACTGACGCTTGGTATATGGCGGATCGAAGTAGACGACGTCCGCATCCGTCGTGCGAAGGTCGAAGACATCAAGATTCGAAGCCTCGAGATCCGTTGCTCGACGTGGAAGCCTTCTTGGTTTGATCACGATTGGGCGCAATGAACCCGGAGTCCAATGCTTCAAGAAGCAGCCATATGTGCCCGAGATATTCGCTACTGAGTTCGCGGCAGAGATAAGATCCGCAAGAAGCAGCTGTTCCTCCACCCAGGAAATTGCCGCGTTGTCCGACCAATCCTGAATAAGTCGCCGCATTGCGTCCAATCGAGCAGCATTCTGCTCAGTGAAATACTTCCTCTCCACGACCCCGTTCTTGCCCGAGTACGGCGAGTACTCAGCGTGCATGAAGCCCGGTACACCCGGGGTCTCATTGAGGTCGTTTATCGCTTGGTCGTAGCCACCCAGTCGGCGGAAGCTGACGTTGCCTTCCCCAATCACTGCGGCCACGCTCATGGCGACCGCGGATGGCAACGCGTCGTTAACAGTGACTGCCCAACCCCGATTAGCGGCCGCGGCTGCCACAGCACCAGTTCCAGAGAAGGCGTCGACAAATCGACCACCGGTCGGCTCACCCGCGATTTCTACAATTCGATTCGCCAGCCGCGCCTTGCTACCTATGTACCTGACGCCCACAGCTACGTCCCCTTACCCAGCAACATCGCGCTCAGGACACGCCAGAGTCGAAAGGCATAGGGGAGAAGGGTGTCAAAGTCACTTGTCGCGCGAGTGGTCTGGATTGATTTTCCACCCAGAAGACCGGTCCAGGCCCGACTCGGTAACCCTCGACCTAGATCCTTCACCAACCCACCCTTGTCCGTCCAATGGCCACCCAGCCTGCCTGGTGTCATGCACGCGCCTTCCAGTGCAGTCGCTCAGCGGGACCGGCCAACTACAAAGCGTCGAGGACAACGATATCGATGTGCGCCGACAACAGCGGCTGCAGTTGAGAACTACTACAGACTTGCGCACACCTCGGAGCGACTCAATCCGATTCATAGAAGAAGCGATTACGCGAGCGCGCACTCGGCAAGTGACTTGGCACCTAGCCCTCAAGGGTCTAGCGACGCAGTCGGCAGTAGTGCGTCGGCGCGGACCGACACAACCAACTGACGTCAGCCGAAGACGCGGCGGCCAGCCACCCAGGTTCCCACGTTCCGGGTCTGGTGGATGCTCGCCGCGGGCCCGGCGAACGGGTCGCGGTCGGTCGCGGCGAGGTCGGCGACCGCCCCGACCGCGACGACGCCCGTGACCTCGGCGTCGCCCGGCCCGCGCCCGTTGATGAACGCCGAGCCCGCGGTGTAAGCGTCGAGCGCCTCGGCGAGCGCCAGCGCCTCGTGCGCGAGCAGCGGCTCGGGGTCGTGCTCGGCGTCGTCGGCGGGCAGCTGCCGGTTCACCGCGACGTGGATGGCCTGCCACGGGTCGGGGGTCGAGACGGGCCAGTCGCTGCCGGCGCACAGCAGCGGGCGAGCATCCGTCGCCGCGCCCGAACCGCCGCCCGCGCGCAGGATGCTCGCGAAGGGGTACTGCGTCGCGGCGCGCTCGGGGCCGACGACGGGCACGGTCAGCTCGCGCATCTGCGGCTCGTAGCAGGCCCAGAGCGCCTGCATGTTGGCGGTCACGCCCAACGCGGCGAACCGGGCCACGTCGTCGGGGTGCACGAACTGCAGGTGGGCCAGGTGGTGACGGCGGGCATCCGTCGTCGGGCGCGACGCGGCGCCGTTGGAGAACCAGCCGTTCGCGGCCGCGGCCGCCTCGAACGCGTCGAGTGCATCGCGCGTGGCCCGGTCGCCGATGACGTGGATGTGCGCGCTGAAACCCGCGGCGTCGAGCGCGATGACCGCATCGGTGAGGGCCTGCCCGCCGACGAAGGCGATGCCGCGGGGGTGCTCGCCCTCGCCGAACTCCCCGAGGTACGGCTCGAGCATCGAGGCGGTGCCGTTCTCGACGACGCCGTCGGCCATGATCTTCACAGCCGAGAGGCGGAAGGGCGCCGGACGGGCGCCCCCATCAGCACCGCGGGATGCGGGGCCGAGCTCGTTCGCGTGCGCCTCGCGCTTCGCCACGAGGTCGGCGACCTGCTCGACCCCGCGCGTGCGATCCCACCACAGCGCGCCCACCACATCGACGGTCAGTCGCCCGTCCGCGAGCGCGCGACGGTAAACGAGTGCGGTGTCGCTCGCCCCGAAGTAGTCGCCGACGATGGCGTCGTGCCACCCCGTGATGCCGAGGCTGTGCGCGTAGCGCTGCGCCTCGAGCAGCGCGGCGTACTCGTCATCGGGGCTCGGGGCGGGCGCGACCGCGGCGACGAGCGAGGCGGCACCCTCGTGCAGGGTGCCCTGCGGGCTGCCGTCAGCGAGCCGCTCGATGCGGCCGTCGGCGGGGTCGGGCGTCTCGGCGGTGATGCCGGCGAGGGCGAGGGCGGCCGAGTTGGCCCAGGCACCGTGGTGGTCGCGGTTGTAGAGGAAGACGGGGCGGATCGGTTCGATCGCGTCGAGCTCGGCGGCGCTCGGGGTGCCGCCGGCGAAGGCGCTCATCGCCCAGCCGCCGCCGGTGATCCAGGCGCGCGAGGCGTCACAGCCGCGCGGCGGGTTCGTGCGGGCGTAGCCGGTGATAATGCGGGCGTAGTCGTCGAGGCTCGCGCCCTCGCTCAAGTCGCAGCTGAGTCGCTCGAGGCCGCCCTGGATGGGGTGGATGTGGGCGTCGACGAAACCCGCGTGCAGCATCCCGCCCGCCAGATCGACGACCTCGGTGTCGGGCCCGCGCCAGGCGGAGAGGTCGGCGTCGATCGCGACGATGACGCCGTCGCGCACGGCGACCTCGAGCGGCTCGGCAGCAGCAGAAACGCGATCGCGCCCCGGCCCCCGGTAGACGACTCCTCCGGTGAAGAGGAGGTCGGCGGGAGGCGCGGGGCGCGATTCGGTGGTCACACCAGCGATGCTACGGGCGCGGCATCGCGGCGACGACTAACCCTGCTTGGCGTTGACCTCGTACGAGGTGTTGGTCGACTCGAAGAAGTTGACCAGCTGCAGGGTGTCGTTGGCGGTCGCCATCCACTTGGCCGGGTTCGACACGTTGTAGGCGGGCTCGAAGCCGAGCTCCTCCAGGCGGCGGTCGGCCAGATACTTGACGTACTGGTTGATGTAGTTGGCGTTGAGGCCGAGGATGCCGTTCGGCAGGAGGTCGTGGTTGTACGCCTCCTCCATCTCGACCGCGTCGAGGATCATCTGGCGGATCTCGGCGGCGAACTCCGGCGTCTGCAGGTCGGGGTTCTCCTCCAGCACCGTCAGGATGAGGTTGATGCCGAACTTCAGGTGCAGCGACTCGTCGCGCACGATCCAGTCGACGAGCGAGCCGAAGTTGCGCAGCAGGTTCCGCTGGCGGAACGACAGCGCCACCATGAAGCCGCTGTAGAACCAGATGCCCTCGAGAATCACGTTGTACGCGACGAGGTTGCGAATGAAGTCTTGCTTGCCCTCGGTGGTGGTGATGTCGAGGGTGTCCTCCGTCATGCGCTTGATGAACGTGACCTCGAACTCCTCCTTGCGCGCCATCGACGGCACGTCGACGTGGCTGTCGTAGGCGGCAGCGCGGTCGATCGGGAAGGTCTCGAGCACGTACTCGAAGCTCATGCAGTGGTTCGCTTCCTCCCACATCTGCTTCGCGAGGTAGAGGTGCGCCTCGGGAGCCTTGACGTAGGGGTACACGCCGAACGCGAGCGCCTTGTTGACGAGCAGCTCGTTCGGGTTGAAGTACGACATGAGGAACGTGATCGCGTGGCGCTCCTCATCGGTCATCTTCTTGAAGTCGGCGATGTCTTCGCCCAGCTGCACCTCGTTGGGGAACCAGGTGTTCGCAACCGCCTGGTCGTAGAGGTCCATAGCCCACTTGTAGGTGACCGGCTTGAGCAGCAGGCCTTCCTGGATTCCGGTTCCGAGGATTCCCATGATGTGTTCGCGTCTTTCTGCTTCTGGAGCGGATGGATAGGTGTGTGGGGTGGATGTGAGCTCTGAGCCGCCTACTGGCAGCTCTCGCACTGCAGCTCGTCCATCGGGTCGATCGGAACCTGGTAGCCGAGAAGTTCAGTGGTCGGAGTGGACATCAGTCGCCTGCCTTCACGGCACCGCCGAAGCCCTTGCGCGCGGGCGCCGAGGCGGACTCGGCCGGAGCGTCGCCCGCCGAGGCACCGGCGGCCGCGCCGAAGCCCTTCTTCGGGGCACCCGTGCCGGCGATGGCCTCGGCCTTGTTGACCTTGACCGTCGACTGCTCGGCAGTGTGGCGCGGTTTCATGTGCAGGTAGTAGGTCGTCTTCACGCCCTTCTTCCATGCGGCCGTGTAGATGTCGACCATGTCGTCGACATCGCGCGTCTCGAGGTACATGTTGCGGCTGATGGCCTGGTCGATCCACTTCTGCGCACGCGCCGCGACCTCGAGGAAGGCGTAGGGCGAGAGCTGGAAGCTCGTCTTGTAGGCCGCGCGGATCTCTTCGGGAATCGCCGTGATGCCCTGGATGTCGCCCTGGCTGCGCAGGATGTCCTCGCGCACGCGCTCCCACAGCCCGCGCTCGCGCAGCGCCTCGACGAGGTTGCGGTTGACCTCGAGGAACTTGCCCGAGCTGGTCGAGCGGCTGAAGATCTGCGAGAACTGCGGGTCGAGACCCGGGGTCGTGCCGGCCACGAGGCCGATCGACGCCGTGGGGGCGATCGCCATCAGGGTGGCGTTGCGCATGCCGCCCTTGACCTTCTCGCGGAGGGCATCCCAGTCGAGACGGGTGGTGCGGTTGACCTGCACCTCGACACCGCGGTCGGCCTCGGTGAGGTCGATCGTGTCGATCGGCACGAGGCCCTGCGACCACCGGCTGCCCGCGAAGTTCTGGTACGAGCCGCGCTCGCGAGCGAGGTCGGCCGACTCGTCGATCGCGGCGTACGAGACGTGCTCCATGATCTCGTCGATGAGGTCGAAGGCCTCCTCCGAGTCGTACGAGTAGCCGAGCTTCTCGACGACGTCGGTGAAGCCCATGACGCCCAGACCGATGGCGCGGTTGGTCTGGTTGGCGTGGTCGGCCTCGTCGACGCTCGACACCGTGATGTCGATGAGGTTGTCGAGCTGGCGCACCGCCTGACGGGCGCTCTCGTCGATCTTCACCCAGTCGATGCGGCCGCCCTGCTCGTCCTGGATCAGGTGCTGCGAGAGGTTGATCGAAGCGAGGTTGCAGACCGAGATGTTGTCGCGGTCTTGCGGCAGGCAGATCTCGGTGCAGAGGTTCGACAGGTGGATCGTGCCGGTGTTGTTGTTGATGGCGCGGTTGTTGATCGTGTCTTTCCACGTCAGCCACGGGTGGCTCGTGGACTGCAGCGAGATGAGGATCTGCTTGAACTGCTCGCGCGCGCCGATCTTCTTGAACATGTTGAGCTCGCCGCGCTCGGCCATCGCCACGTACTCGGCGTAGCGCTTCGAGAACTCCTTGCCGTAGAGCTCGTTGAGGTCGGCGACCTCGAGCGGGTCGAAGAGGTACCAGTCGTCGTCGTTCTGCACGCGCTTCATGAACTCGTCGCTGATCCACACCGCGGTGTTGGCGGTGCGGGTGCGGCGGTAGGGGTCACCCGAGTTCTGACGCAGGTCGAGGAACTCGGGGAAGTCCATGTGCCAGTTCTCCATGTAGAAGCACAGGGCACCGAACTTCTTGCCGCCGCGGCTGACCGCGCGCAGCACCGAGTCGATCGTGTGCATGAACGGGATCGGCCCGGTCGAGGTCGTGTTGTTCGAGCGGATGGGCGAGCCCTGGGCGCGCAGCTTCGTGACCGAGAGGCCGATGCCGCCGGTGCCCTTGGTGAGCCACATGACGTCGCGCACGCTCTTGGCGATGTGCTCGATGTCGTCTTGCATCTCCATGACGAAGCAGTTCGACAGCTGCGGGTAGCTCGTGCCGGCGTTGACGAGGGTCGAGCCCGCGGCGAGGTACTCGAGCTTCGACATCTTCGAGTAGAAGGCGATGGCGTGCGCGGTGGGGTCGGCCTCGTTCAGCGAGAGGCCCATGGCCACGCGCATCCAGAAGTACTGCGGGGTCTCGAGGGGCTCGCCGTTGCGCGCCTTGATGCCGTAGCGGTTGTTGAGGGTGACGACGCCGATGTACTTCAGCAGCTCGTCGTTCTGCGGGTCGAGCACGTCGGCGAGGGCGTCGAGGTCGAACAGCTCGGGGAACCGCGAGTCGAGCAGCACCTCGTCGACACCGCGACGGATGTAGTCGGCGAAGTGCGCGCGGTGCAGCTCGCGCAGCTCGGCGGCGTTCTCGTAGTCGCCGAGCACGCGCTTGTAGATGGTCTTGAGCAGCAGGCGCGCCGCGACGACATCGAACGCGGGGTCGTCTTTGACGTTCTGCAGGGCGACCTGGATGACCGCCTCGTCGAGCTGCTGCGTGGTGATGCCGTCGAACAGCGTCAGCTCGAGCTCGCTCGCGATCTGCGTCACCCACGCGACCTGGTCGGGCAGGCCCTCGGCCGCGCGCTCGATCGCCAGGTTGATCTTGTTGGCGTCGTACGGCTCAGGGCTTCCATCGCGCTTCACCACGGTGATGCTGCTCACGTGCCCACTCTCCCTCTCGGGGCCTGGCCGGCCCTGGTCTTCTCGCGGCCGCTGCTCAGCCGCCTGCTGTCGGAAAAAGCCCGGAAAACCGGGCTTCACGCGCTGTTCCCCTCGCGCGGTGCCATCACTATATATCGGGGGTCTGACAATCTTCACACCCAAGATGTAGTGGGCGTGTCGTCCCCAACTGTGCATAACTCCGGCGACTTATGCACAGCCTGTGGGCAACCTCCGACACTCCGCGGGCCGTAGGCTGAAGACCTTGTGAGCGGGTACCGAGACCTGTTGAGAACGCCCGGCGTGGCGCGCATCATCGCTGCCCAATTGACGGCGCGAATCCCCTCCGGGATGCTCTCTCTCGCCTTTCTCATCCACATCGAGCGCATCTTCGACTCGTACGGCGCCGCCGGGCTCGTGCTCGCCGCCACGAGCGTCGGCCAGGCCATCGCCGGGCCGCTGACCAGCCGCTGGATGGGCCGCTTCGGCATGCGCACCGTGCTGATCGTGACCCTCGTCATCTGCGCATCGGGCATCTTCCTCATCGGGTTCGCGCTGCTGCCGCTCTGGGCCTACATGCTCACCGGCCTCGTGGTCGGGCTCTCGACCCCTCCCGTGCAGCCCGCCGTGCGCACCATCTACCCCAAGATGGTCACTGGCAAGCAGCTGACGCCGCTGTTCTCGCTCGACGCCTCGGCGCAAGAGATCATCTGGGTCACCGGACCGTTCATCACGGTCATCCTGGCCACCCAGGTCTCCCCCGTCGTCGCGATCGCCGTGGCCGGTGCCTTCCTCGTCGGCGGCGGCATCTGGTTCATCGCCAGCCCCGAGGTCGGCAAGGTGCGCATACCGCCGAGCCGCCGCAAGCTCGGCGTGGTGCTGAAGAACCGGGCCGTGTTGCTCTCGACAGCGGGCGGCTTCCTGCTCATCGGCTCGGCGGCATCGATCGAGGTCGGGGTCGTGGCCGTATTCGGCGAGGGCGGCACCGAGGCGGGCATCCTGTTCGGCCTGTGGGCCATCGCGTCGCTCGTCGGCGGTCTGTCGATGGGCCACCTGCCGATCGGCCCCTGGGCCATGGCCCGCCGCTTCGCGATCGTCGTCGTGGGCATGGCGATGGCACCGTTCGCGCTCGAGTTCTGGTGGCTCGCGCTCGCGCTGCTCGTCGCGGGCATCGGCATCGCGCCCGTGCTGGCTGTGATGTTCGCGATCGTCTCGGCGAGCGTGAAGTTCAGCGAGACGGCCGAGGCCTACGGCTGGCTCGGCACCGGGCAGCTCATCGGCGCCGCGCTCGGCTCGGCCATCGCCGGCTTCCTGATCGACGAGTTCGGAGCGATCGGCGGCTTCTGGGCGGCGATCGCCTTCGCCGTGATCGGGATGCTCGTGGCCGGCCTGTTCCGCGGCTGGCACCCCGACCTGCGCGGGCGCGATGCCAGCCCGCTGCCCGACACCGAGCCGGTCGAGGTCGTCAGCTAGCGCGGCGGGGCTGGCCTGCGGTCGATCGCACTACGACGCCCGCAGGGGCGTCAGCGCCTCGGCGTAGCGGCCGAGGGCGTCGAGCATCTTCGTCAGGGTCGCGTCGTGCTTCGCGTCGGGGGTGAAGACGCCGTCGGCGACGTGCCCGTGGGGGAAGTTGATGGCGACGTCGACGGGCACCCGCACGAGTCCGATGGTGGTGAGCACCGCATCCAGCGCCGCCGCGCCCCGCAAACCGCCCGAGCCCCCGCCGTAGCTGACGACGCCGACCGGCTTGCCCTGCCACTCGAGCATGAGGAAGTCGAGGGCGTTCTTGAGGGCCGGGCTGTAGCTGTGGTTGTACTCGGGGCTGACCAGCAGCACCGCGTCGGCCTGCTCGACGCGGGCGCTCCAGGCGATCGTGTGCGGCTTCGTGTAAGCGCGCTTCGCGGGGTGCTCGGGCTCGTCCATGAACGGCAGGTTCAGCTCGACGAGGTCGACGAGGTCGACCTCGTGGCCCGCGGCCTGCACCCGATCGCGCACCCAGTGGGCGACGGGCAGGCCGATGCGGCCGGGGCGGACGGAGCCGATGATGATCATGATGCGCGTCATGCTGGGGGCAACCGCGGGCTGGGAGCCGTGATTCCCGCGCTCGGCAGATTCGCGGGGACCCCGCGCCGTGGAGGGCGCGAGTAGGGTCGAGCGCATGAGCACGGTCACCCTCCCCCGCCTGCACTGGGGCCCCGCCGACGCCCCCCGACGCGCGCTGCTCGTGCACGGGCTCGGGTCATCCGCTCAGACGCAGTGGCGGCTCGGCGAGGGCCTCGCCGAGCGCGGGTGGTCGGCGACGGCCGTGGACCTTCGGGGGCACGGCGACGCGCCGCGAGCATCCCGCTACCGCATCGACGACATCGCGGCCGACCTGCTCGGCACGCGACCTGCGAGCGGTGCGCGCTGGGACCTCGTGGTGGGGCACTCGATCGGCGGGGCCGCGGTTGCGCAGGCCGGGGCGCTCGATGCCGCGTGGGCTCGCCGCCTGGTGCTGCTCGACCCCGCGATCGTCGTCGACGAGTCGGCGCGCGAGACCGTGCTCGCCGGGCAGCTGGCCAACCACGACGGTGCGACGGTCGACCGCATCGCGGGCGACTTCCCGCACTGGCACCCGCTCGACGTGGAGTTTCGGGTGCGGGCGGCGAAGGCCGCGTCGCGGTTCGCTCTCGAGCGCATGGTGCGCGACAACCAGGATTGGGATGTGCGGGCTCACGTCGCCCGCCTCACGGTGCCGACGCTCGTCATCGCCGCCGACCCCGCCCACGGCGCGATGTTCGCCGGAGCCCTCGCCGACGAGGTGCTCGCGAGCAACACGCTCGTGACGTCGGTGGTCATCGCGGGCGCCGGGCACAGCGTGCACCGCGACGATCCCGCCGCGACGCTGCAGCACCTGCTCGCCTTCGCCGACGCCTGAGCGCCTGCCGCGCCTCAGCGGCGCCAGTAGCCCTTGACGACGGCGCGCTCGACGTCGATGCCCCAACTCGAGAGGGTGGCGCGGGCCGGTGCGACGAGCGACTGCTCGCCGCACGCGAAGACGAAGCGCTCGAGCGGGTCGGTCGGCGGAGGCAGCGCGCCGAGGGCCTCGGCGAGCGCCGCACTCGGAGCCGACGGGTCAGCTCGCAGGATGCTCACCCGCAGCCCCGGCGGCGGCACGATGCCGAGCGCGGCAGGGTCGAACACGGTCTCGAGCAGCAGGTGCCCGGTGATGCTCGAGCCGAGCATCCCGAGATAGCGGCGCACGGCGGGCAGGGCGCTGTCGTCGCCGGCGAGCACGACCTCGCCCGGCGCACCGGTCAGCACGACCGAGCCCTTGGGCCCGTGCATGACGGCCGGTGATCCGAGCGGCGCCCCGGCGGCCCACGAGCCGATCACGCCGACGGCGGCGCCGCCTCCCTCGTGCACGAGGATGTCGAGGTCGATCCAGCCCTCCTCGACCGAGTGGGCGACGATCGTCTCGGTGCGGTCGGCACCCTCGACGACCTCGACGCGCACGTGGTCGCCGCCGCCGGGCGCCACGAAGCCGGCGAGCTGACCCGGCTCCGCCTCGGCGAGCCGCACCCGCACGAAGGAGTCGACGCCGACGGCGGCGAGCACCCGGCGTGCCGCGAGCGTCAGTCGACGCGTGGCCGGCGGGAACGGGTGACGCGTGAGGTCGTAGGGCACGCGGGCTCCGATCAGGCGGCGGGCACGACCGGCACGGCACCGGTCAGCGGGGGCGGAGCATCCCCGTTGTCGATGTCCTCCGGGTTGGGCAGCGTCATCAGGAACCGGTAGAAGATCAGGCCGAGCACCGTGATGCCCGCGCCGCCGACGATCCACGGCACGGTGAGGTCGATGAGGGCGAGGGCACCGCCGAGCAGCGAGCCGATCGGCATGGTGCCCCACAGCAGCGTGCGCCAGGTGCCGTGCACCCGACCGAGCAGCCGACCCGGGATGATCGCCTGCCGGAACGACATCATGAGCACGTTCCAGATCGTCGTCGTCGAGGCGCCGAGCGCGAAGAAGACGATGGCCGCGATGGGAACGGGGAAGAGCCCGGTGAGGAGAACCAGGATGCCCGCCACGAGGTTCATCGCCGCCATCACGGGCCCGAGCCCGAAGCGGCGGGCCAGCCGCGACGCGACGACCGACCCGAGGAACCCCCCGAGCACCCCGGAGAGCAGGAACAGGCCGAACGCGGCTTCGGGGATCGCGAGCGTGTCGAGCACGAACAGCACGAGGGTCGCGCCGGAGGCCGAAAACAGGATCGCGACGGGGATGCTCACGAACCACAGCGTGCGCAGCATGCGGTTGCCCATGATGAAGTGCCAGCCGTCGGCGAGCTGGCGCCGGAACGGCACGACCTCGGCGACCTCGCCGGTCGCGACGGCCGCGTGGAACTGCCTGCCCGAGGCAACGGCGGGCAGCAGCGCGGCCAGCAGGGCTGCGAGGCCGAACGCCGCGACGAGTCCGCCGATGGGGATGAGCACGGCGACGGCGAACAGGGCCGAGGTGAGCGGGGCCGCCGCGAAGTTCTGCACCACGAGCTCGGCACCCTCGATGCGGGCGTTGGCGCGCGGCAGGTTCTGCTTCGACACGACGCTCGGCACGACCGCGCGGATGGCCCCGTCGTAGAGGGTCTCGCAGACGCCGTAGACGAAGATCACGAGGTAGAGCCACCAGATGGTGAGCGCGTTCATCGCGACGAGCACGACGAGCGCGACGGCGAGCAGCGTGCGCACCCCGGCGGCGAGAGCGAGAGCCTGACGGCGGTCCATCCGGTCGACGAGGATTCCGGCGGGGAGGGCGAAGAACAGCCACGGCAGCATCGCCACCGCGCCGATTCCCGCGATGAGCACGGGGTCGTCGGTGAGCCGTGCGGCGAGCAGCGGCGAGGCGGTGCGGGCGATGCCGTCGCCGAGGCTCGACGCGAGGTTGGCCGTGAAGACGTTCGCGAACGTGCGGCCCAGGCCGCGCCGTTCGGCCGACGAGCCGGAGCCCTCGCGGGGGCCGGGGTTCGCGCCAGGGGTGGAGCGCGTGGTCATCGGTCGACTACCACCGATCGTGGACGAGCGCACGGATGCGCCGGTCGTACAGCTCAACGACGCGGGCGTGGAACTCGGCGCCGAGCTCGGCGACCGATCCTGCGGCGGCGTTGGCGCGCGCCTGCTCGGGGTTTCGCGCACCGGGGATCACCGTGCTGACGCCCGGCACCTCGGTGAGCCAGGCGAGTGCAGCCGTCGCCGGGGCGAGGCCGTGCTCGGCGGCGAGCGCCGCGAACTCCTGCGCGGCCTCGACGCCGGTGGCGTAGTCGACGCCCGAGAACGTCTCGCCCTGGTCGAAGTGCGAGCCGTCGCGGTTGTAGGTGCGGTGGTCGTCGGCGGCGAAGACGGTGTCAGCGGTGTACCGCCCGCTGAGCAGGCCCGAGGCGAGGGGCACGCGGGCGATGATGCCGACGCCGGCCTCCATCGCGGCGGGCAGCACGGCGTCGAGCGGCTTCAGCCGGAACGCGTTGATGATGATCTGCACGCTCGCGACGTTCGGCCGGGCGATCGCCGTCAGGGCCTCCTCGACCGTCTCGACGCTCACGCCGTAGTGCCGGATCTTGCCCTCGTCGACCAGCTGGTCGAGATCGTCGTAGACCCGGTCGATGGAGTACACGGGCGTCGGCGGGCAGTGCAGCTGCACGAGGTCGAGGGTGTCGACGCCGAGGTTCTTCAGGCTGCGCTCGTTCCAGGCCCGGAAGTTGGCGGTCGAGTAGTTCTCGGGCACCTGCGGCAGGCGGCGGCCCATCTTGGTGGCCACGAACACGTTCGCATCGGGATGCTGGCGCAGGTACGCCCCGATGATCGACTCGCTGCGGCCATCGCCGTAGACGTCGGCCGTGTCGAAGAGGGTGACACCCGACTCGACGGCCGCGTCGAGCACGGCGTGGGCATCCTTCTCGGAGACGTCGCCCCAGTCGGCACCGAGTTGCCACGTGCCGAGACCGATGGAGGAGACGGTGGCGCCGGTGCGCCCGAGAACGGAGGTCTTCATGCCCTTCAGCCTAGGCCGCGCGCCGTCAGCCGAGGGGTGCGGGCGGTTCGCGCAGCACGCGCGCGACGGCCTGGGCGAGCTTCGGACGCACGAGGTGCGCGACTCCCGGCACGCGGTGCGTGCGCACATGGCGCAGCTGCTGCACGATCGTGAGCCCGCCCGGCGCGAGGAAGGGGTCGAGCGTGCCGTAGACGAGGTCGACGGGAACTTTCACGCGCGACAGGTCGGCCAGGGTCGTCTGCGACTCGATCGCATTCTGCAGCGACAGCATGAACGGCTGCCAGTTCTGCTCGGTCAGCTCGAGCACGTTCTTGATGGGGGCGATCGCCGCGAGCGCAGCGGCCGTGCGCTGCGTGAACACGGGGTTGCTGCGGAGGAACTCGTAGACGGTGAAATACGCGCCCATGCCGGCGCGGTCGAGCGGGTCACCGAGCACGGCGGGCGGCAGGTAGATGGGCGAACTGACGAGCACGAGCCGGTTCAGTTCGCGCCGATGCGTCGAGGCGTAGCGGGCGGCGATGAGGCTGCCGAGCGAATGGCCGACGAGCGTGAACGGCTCGCGCAGGCCGAGCGACCGGATGGTGCGGTCGAGGGCGGCAGCGTGCTCGTCGAGCGTGTAGGTGGCACCCTCCGGGCTCGGCGAGGTGCCGAAGCCGAGGATGTCCATCGTGATGACGCGATGGTCCGCCTCGAGCAGCGGCACGAGGTGCACGAACGTGACCGACGAGGAGGCGATGCCGTGAATCATCACGACCACCGGGCCGGAGCCGGTGTCACCGGTGATCGACAGCAGCGGAGCATCCCGTCGCCACCATCGCCAGCCCGCCATGCGCCGATTATGGCGGATGCAGGAAAGAGAGAAGGGGGCCGGCTGAGCCGACCCCCTCGTCCTTCGCGTCCACCCCTAGTCGCGTAGGAATAATCAGAAGCTATCCGGCGGGGCAGCGCCGTGGCGGCTTTCCCTCCCATCGCTCTGGTTTCTCACGGTTGCGCCACAGGTTCACGGCTCGCTCGCCGGGCGGTCACGATCGCATATCGCCGCGAAACGTTGGGTGGTGGCACGCGCGGCCACGGGTCTACCGTGTGCGGCATGAGCACTCGACGCCTCCTTCCCCGCCCGGTCGGCCTCGTGGTCGTGACCGCGCTCGCCGCTCTTCTGCTGGGCGGGTGCGCCGCCGCCAACGAGGCGAGCGATGCGGGCGGCATGCCCGGCATCGGGGGTCCCGACGTCGGCTACGAGGAGGCCCCGGTTGCCGAGGACGGCGGCGGTCTCGGCGGCGACTTCGGCGGCGAGCAGAGCGGCGATGCGGATGCGGGCGACCGCTCGATCGTTACGACCGGCTACCTCTACCTGACGGTCGACGCGCCGCTCGAGGCCGCGGCCGACGCGGTCGCCATCGTCGAGCGGGTCGGCGGCCGCGTCGACGGGCGGCAGGAGTACGCGCCGCGCGAGTCGAGCGTGATGAGCGACGCGGGCGGGGCCGAGCTCGTGCTGCGCGTACCGGCCGATCGCCTCACCGCGACGCTCGAGAAGCTCAAGGCGCTCGGCGAGGTCGAGGAGCTGCAGTTGAGCTCGAGCGACGTCACGCGCGAGGTGCAGGACATCGACGCGCGCGTCACCGCGCTGCGCTCGTCGATCACGCGCCTGCTGGCGCTGCAGGATGCCGCCGCGACCGTCGAGGACCTCATCGCCCTCGAGACGGCCATCAGCGACCGCCAGGCGCAGCTCGAGAGCTACGAGGCGCAGCAGCGCTACTACGCCGAGCAGGTGGGGCTGTCGACGGTGACCCTCGTGCTCGGCTCGCCCGAAGTGGCGCCCGTCGACGAACCCGACACCTTCCTGAGCGGGCTCGTCACCGGGTGGGAGGCGCTCGTGGCCTTCGGCTCGGGACTGCTCGTGGTGGTCGGCGTGCTGCTGCCCTGGGTGCTCGCGCTCGGCCTCATCGGGCTCGCCGTGCTGCTGATCGTGCGGGCCGCGGTGCGGCGGCGCGCGGCGCCGTCCGCGTCAGCCGCGAGCGTCGTCGACGACGCGGACTAGCGCCGCGAACAGGGGATGCCCGGGCTCGATGCCCATGACCGATGCGACCACCTGCGGCGCCGACTCGGCGGCGAGGCGCTCGGCGAGCGCGAGGCTCTCGGGGTCGTCCTCGACGCGGAACCGCAGGGCGGCCCCGATCGCGGCGAGCAGCCCGACGGGCTCGATGCCGGCCTCGGCGAGGGCCGCTGCGGGCTCGATGAACCGCTCGTGGCGGCTGAGCTTGCGCAGGGGCTGGCGGCCGACGCGCGTCACGGGGTCGGCGAGGGCCGCGTTGGCGAAGCGCTCGAGCGCCGTGGCCCGGTAGGCGTCCTGCACGGCCGGCTCGAAGCCGTGCCGCAGCACGAGCAGGCGCGAGGTCTCCTCGAGCGCGGCGACGACGCCCGCCCGCACGGCGGGGTCGGCGATGGCCTCGTGCACGAACGCGTGACCCGCGGCGCGTCCGAGATAGGCGCACGTGGCGTGCCCGGTGTTGACGGTGAAGAGCTTGCGTTCGATGTATGGCGCGAGGTCGTCGACGAAGTGGGCTCCGGGGATGCTCGGCGGGGCATCCGCGAACGGCCCGCGCTCGATCGCCCACTCGCAGAAGGGCTCGACGCGCACGTCGAGGCCGTCGGCCGGATCGGCAGTCGGTACGATGCGGTCGACCGCGGTGTTCGCGAAGACGGCGCGGGCGAGGGCGTCGGGAGCGTCGGCGAGCGCCGACGCGATCTCGGCGCGCAGCAGGTCGGTGGCTTGCAGCGCGTTCTCGCACGCCATCACGACGAGGGGCGGCGCCTCCGGCGCCCGCCGGCGGAGCGCGTCGGCGATGACCGGGGCGATGAAGCGCAGCGCGGTGGGGCCGACCGCGGTGGTCGCGATGTCGGCGGATGCGACGGCGGCGACCGCGGCATCCCGATCGGCGGAGCTGTCGATGGCGGTGAAGCCCGTCACGTCGTGCTCGCGGCCGCCGGGACCGATCTCGATGACGCGGTAGCGGTCGGCATCGCGGATCGCCGCGATGAGCGGGGCGTTCACATCGACGAAGACGAGGTCGTGGCCGGCCTCGTGCAGCAGCAGGCCGATGAAGCCGCGGCCGATGTTGCCGGCGCCGAAGTGGACAGCGGTCATGCCGCGTCGTTGACGTCGCCGAGCAGGTCGAGCACCTGCTGCGGCGACTCGGCCGCGAGCAGCTGCTCGACGGCCGAGTCGTCGCTGAAGACCAGCGCGAGCGAGGAGAGCACGGCCATGTGGCCGCCCTCCTTGCCCGCGATGGCGGCCACGACCCGGACGGGGTTGCCGTCCCAGTCGATGGGCTCGTCGTAGCGCACGACCGTCATGGCCGAGGCGAGGATCGCCTCTTTGGCCTCGTTGGTGCCGTGCGGGATGGCGAGGCCGTTGCCCATGAAGGTCGAGACCAGGGATTCGCGCTGCCGCATCGCCGCCTCGTACTCGGGCGTCACGGCGCCGGCGGCCACGAGCAGGCGAGCGGATTCGGCGATCGCCTCCTCACGGGTGCGCGCGGTGCCGTTCAGCACGATGCGGTCGGTGGTCAATACGGTAGTGGTCACGCGAATCCCTGGCCTTTCCCTGGTCTGCCCTCAGCTCAGCTCTGCTGGGCCTTGATGTGCTGCACGACCATGTCGTACTGCGGGCTGTTCATGAAGTTCTCGACCGACACGTGCTCGGCGTGGGGCGCCTGGCTCTGCGCCCGAGCCGTCAGGTCCTGGTGCGTGATGACCAGGTCTGCCGTCTCGTCGAGGTTCGTGATGGCCGTGTTGGTGACGGTAACACCCGTGATGCCGGCCTCCTTGAGCTTCTTGCGCAGCACGGTGGCGCCCATCGCGCTCGACCCCATGCCGGCGTCGCACGCGAAGACCACGGTCGAGATCTTCGTCGCGGTCGCCGTCGTGCCGAGCAGGTCGCCCACGCGGCTCTCGCCGCCCTTGAGGTCGGCGTTCTGCGCGACCGCCGAGCTGAAGCCGTCGGCACCCGACTCGAGCGCCTCGAGGTCGCGCTTGCGGCTGGCCCGCAGGATGAGCGCGGCGACGAGGAAGGTCACGCCCGCCGAGAGGATGACCGAGAGGATCACGCCCACGTAGCTGTCGCTCGCCGTCTGCAGCAGGATCGCGAAGATCGAGCCCGGCGAGGCCGGAGCGCGCAGTCCCGACTCGAAGATCAGGTTCGTCGTGATGCCCGTCATGCCGCCGGCGATCATGGCGACGATGAGCACGGGCTTCATGAGCACGTACGGGAAGTAGATCTCGTGGATGCCGCCGAGGAACTGGATGATGATCGCTCCGGGGGCGGTCGCCCGCGCGATGCCGACACCGAAGAAGGTGAAGGCGAGCAGCAGGCCGAGACCGGGGCCGGGGTTGGCCTCGAGCAGGAAGAGGATCGACTTGCCCGTCTCCGCCGACTCCTGGATGCCGAGCGGGGTCAGCACGCCCTGGTTGATGGCGTTGTTGAGGAAGAGCACCTTGCCGGGCTCGATGACGAGGCTCGCGAGGGGCAGCAGGCCCGTCTCGGTGAGGAACTTCGCCCCCGCGCCGAGCGCGTCGCTCAGCACCGTCACGACCGGCGCGATCCCGAAGAAGGCGCCGATCGCGAGGCCGAAGCCGACGATGCCGGCCGAGAAGTTGTCGACGAGCATCTCGAAGCCGGCGCGGATCTTGCCGGCCCAGAGGGCGTCGATCTTCTTCATGAGCCAGGCGGCGAGCGGGCCGACGATCATGGCCCCGAGGAACATCGGGATGGTCGTGCCGACGATGACGCCCATGGTCGCGATCGAGGCCACGACGCCGCCGCGAGTGCCGTAGACCATGCGTCCCGCGGTGTTCGCGATGAGGAGCGGGAGCAAGTACACGATCATCGGGCCGACGAGGGCCGCAAGGGTCTCGTTCGGGGTCCACCCGGTCGGGATGAAGAACGCGGTGATGAAGCCCCAGGCGATGAACGCCGCGATGTTGGGCATGATCATCCCGCTGAGGAAGGTTCCGAATCGCTGGACCCGGACCCTCGCGCTCGTGCGAGGTGCTGACGTCGTCGTCATGGGTGTCGCTCCTTGTGTGTGAGGGGTGGTGCTGGGGTTATGGGTGGGTGGATGCGTCGAGCACCGCCCGGCGGGCGGCCTCGGCGCTCTCGGCCGACACGGCGAGTGCGGCGAGTCTGCGGGCGTCGTCGAGCGAGTGCAGGGCCAGCTCGGCCCGCACGTCGGCGATCGCGGAGGAGGACATCGACAGGCTCGTGGCGCCGAGGCCCACGAGCACGACGGCCAGCAGCGGGTCGGCAGCGGCCTCGCCGCAGATGCCGACCGGCACGTCGTGCTCGCGGCCGGCGGCGCCGACCTGCTCGATGAGGCGCAGCACCGCGGGGTGCCACGGATTCTGGAAGGCCGCGACCGTGCCGAGCAGGCGGTCGGCGGCGAAGACGTACTGGGTGAGGTCGTTCGTGCCGATGCTCATGAAGTCGGCGTGGCGGGCCACGTGGTCGGCCATGATCGCGCACGAGGGCACCTCGACCATGACACCCGCGACGGCGATGCCGAGCTCGTGCGCGAGGTCGCGGAAGTACTGCGCCTCGGCGGCGGTCGACACCATCGGCGCCATGACCTGCACGAGGGCATCCGTGTCGGCGGCCGCGTGCGCGAGCGCGGTCAGCTGGTCGCGCAGCACCGTCTCGTGCGCGGCGAGGGCCCGCAGGCCGCGACGGCCGAGGGCGGGGTTCTCCTCCCCCGCATCGGTCAGGAAGGCGAGGGGCTTGTCGGCGCCCGCGTCGAGCACGCGCACGACGACCTTCTGGCCGGGGAACTGCGCGAAGACCTCGCGGTAGGTTGCCGCCTGATTGTCGACGCTCGGCGCGGTCTCGGCACCGAGGAAGAGCACCTCGGTGCGGAAGAGCCCGACGCCCTCGGCACCGCGGGCCACGGCCTCGCGCGCCGAGTCGACCGAGCCGATGTTGGCGAGCAGGGGAACCGCGTGCCCGTCGGCCAGTCGTCCGGGGCCCGAGCTCTGCGCCCGGATCGCTTCGAGCGTCGCCGTGCGCTGCAGGGCGAGGTCGATGCGCTCCTGCGGCGGGTCGAGCTCGATCTCGCCGTTCTCGGCGTCGACGAGCACGAGGTCGCCGTCGCGCAGGCGCTCGGCCTCCGCCGCGCCGACGACGGCCGTGATGCCCTTCTCGCGCGCGAGGATCGCGGTGTGCGAGGTGGGGCCGCCGTCGGTCGTGACGAGCGCGAGCACGAGGTCGAGGTCGAGCGTCGCCGTGTCGGCGGGCGCGAGATCGCGGGCGACGAGCACGAAGGGCGTGGCCGATTGCGGGATGCCCGGCGCGGGCCGGCCCTGCAGGTGCGCGATCGCACGGCGCGCGACGTCGTCGAGGTCGCCGGCGCGCTCGCCGAGGTATCCGCCCATCCCGACGAGCATGTCCCGAAAGGTGGCCATGGCGGCGTGGATGGCGAACTCGGCGGTGGCCCCGTCATCGGTGCGGTGCTGCACGTCGGCGGCGAGCGCCGGGTCCTCCGCCATCATGGCCAGCGCATCCAGCACCTCGGCGGCGGTGCCGCCCGCCTGCTCGCCGCGCTCGCGCAGCTGCGCGGCCGTCGCGGCGAGCGATGCGGTGGCGCGGGCGAACTCCTCACCCGCAGCGCGCGTGCTCGGCACGTCGGCCGGATCGGCGACGGGCTCAGGCATGCGCAGCACCGGGCCGACGGTCGTCGCCCGCCCGATGCCGACGCCGCGGATGATGTCACCGCGCGTCTCGAGGCCGCTGCTCACGCGTCGTGGTCCTGCTCGAGGAATCCGGCGAGCGACTCGAGCACCGCGTCGGCCCCCTCGCCGTCGACGCGCAGCGTCACCTCGTCGCCGTGCTCGATGCCGAGCGACACCACGCCGAGGATGCTCGCCGCGTTGATCTTCCGCTCGCCCTTCTGCAGCTCGACCGAGAGACCGGAGTCGGTGACGGCCTTGACGAAGAGGGCGGCGGGGCGGGCGTGCAGTCCGTGCGCCGAGGCGACGGCGAGGGTTCGTTCAGCCATGGGAGTGTCCTTCCGAGACGGGGCGAGCGGGGTCGAGCGCGTGCAGCAGGGCGACGCCCTGCTCGGCGGTGGCGACGGGGTCGCCGGCGGGCAGCAGCGCCGCGGGCACGCCGCTGAGGGCGAGGGCGCTCTGCAGCGCCTCGAAGCGGTCGGCGAGGTGATGGCCGACGAGCACGATCGCGAGGTCGTCGATGCGGTGCGGCAACTGGTCTTCGGCGAGCGGTTCGACGTGCCAGTCGAGCCCGCGCTCGGTCGCGAGGGTGCGCACGGCCCGCGCGAGGAAGGTGCTGGAGACCCCAGCCCCGCAGACGATCGCGGCAGTGCGCGTCATGATCGCCTCCTCGCGGTCGGGGTACTGGTGCCGTGCTCACCCCACTCTCGGCGAACGGCGCCGCGGGCTCCACCAGACTTCCTTCCCCAGGGGCGGAAGCGCCGTTGCCGACCCCCTCGTCTACAGTGACTCTCGACATGGCCGACAAATACGAGCGGATGCTGGAGCTGCTGTTCCAGTCGGACGACTGGGTCACGGCGACCGAGCTGGCCGAGCAGCTGGGCGTGACGACGCGCTCGGTGCGCAGCTACGTCGCGGCCGCGAAGTCGGCTGCGCATCCCCGGGCCATCGTCACCGCCTCGACGGCCGGCTACCGGCTGAACCGGGAGCAGTACGCCGAGTTCCTCGCCGACAGCCGCGAGCGGGGCTCCGCGGCGGAAACGCCGCAAGACCGCGTGCACCACCTCATCCGACGGCTCACCGAGTCGCAGCTCGGCATCGACGTGCACGGGCTGGCCGACAGCCTGTTCGTGAGCGAGTCGACGATCGAGGCCGACCTGCGCAAGGCGAAGGCGCTCATCGACGAAGCCGGGGCCACCCTCGAGCGGCGCGGCAGCACCGTGCGGCTGACCGGCAGCGAGGGTGCGCGACGCCGCCTGCTGAGCGCGCTCGTGCAGAGCGAGAGCACGCAGGGGATGCTCGATCTCGAGCAGATCGAGACCGAGTTCGCGCTCGCCGGCCTCGGGGGGTTCAAGACCGAGCTCATCGAGGCGCTCGACGCCGCCGGCTTCTTCATCAACGAGTACGGCATCGACGCCGTCATCCTGCACGTCGCGATCGCGGTCGACCGCGCCCGACGCGACCAGCACCTGCCCGACGCCGAGGCCACGACGGTGCCCGAGCGCCACCAGCCGATCGTCGCCATCCTCGAGCGGCTGACGCGCGAGCACTTCACCGTCGAGCTCACGCCCGCCGACACCGACTACCTCGCCCGGCTGCTCATCACGCGCGTGATCGCGCCGGGCAACGGCCCGGCCGGCGAGACGGTCGTCGACGGCGACGACGTCGCGACCGTGCGGCGCAC
>ERZ1066137.338-NODE-338-length-38003-cov-9.049858_pt1 | contig 38003 bp, 34 predicted proteins | sample MGYA00382784_ERZ1066137 | MGnify/ENA primary metagenome ERZ1066137 (study PRJEB33369, sample SAMEA5778367) | biofilm metagenome | biome: Industrial cooling water; feature: Water cooling tower basin; material: Biofilm | place: United Arab Emirates | collected... | reverse complement strand
GGTTTTAACCCGTTTCAACGGGTTTTAGCTGTAGAGACGTTACATGTAACGTCTCTACAGCCAGAAATTTATTTCTGTTGGCTCTGGTGCAAGATGTGAGTAGAGAAAACCTCCCTCCCCTCGTTCCTTGGCTCCTGCCAAGGAACGCCAACAGCGAGGCAGAGCCTCGCGTTTCCCCAGAGGCAGAGCCTCTATGTTTGGGTTCCCAGGTTGAACCTGGGAACGAGATCGAACTAGATCGAGAGCGGCAAATTAATTAAATTGGAGGCAAAAATGACACCTACTTTGTTTGGTCGCTGGCAAACTCGCTTGTTACTCCTCGCTACAGTAGGAGGACTGGTAACGCTGCCTTTTTATTTGGGATATATTGGCTCTGGTGCGGGTTTACTTTATTTCCGAATGTTGGGATATGTAGCGTTTTTTGGACTTTTCTGGGATGTACTTTATATCTATATGCAAAAGTTCCGCTGGGATCGAGATTGGCCTGCTGCTTTTCAACTTTTAGCGGGAATTTGGGAAGGAATATTTATTATCAGTTTGGTCAAAACTATAGGCTTACCCGCAGTGCCAAAAGCGTTAACTATAGGAGGTTTCTTTTTGCATTACAGTTTAGTTTGGCTGGCAGTTTTTACGGCTTCTCAAAGCATCATGCGGATTTTGTTTCCTTTCTGGCGATTCCGCGGGGGACAATGGCTTTAGGAATTTCAGATTTTAGATTTGAGATTTTAGATTTGGGTTCACATTTGTACATGTAAACAATTGTGAAAATAAAGGCGATCGCTTGCACTTGCCAGATAATTCCCTCTTGGCAGTTAGCAAGCTCGGGAAATAAAATAGCGGCATCTACAACCGAGGTCAGCTATGAAACCCTCGCAAGCGATCGCTCTCTTAGTCATATTAGCTTTGATCGTCTGGTTTATCTGGTACAGCGCTAACAATGCCAGTCAGCTAGACTCACAATTAGTCCAAGAGTTAAACGGCAACCGCTCTTTAGCCAGACAGTTGCAAGATGCTGCTAAAAACAAAGGTGTGGCAAGAAGATTGCTAGAACAAGCAAAGTTTAAGTACCCAGGTAAGTCGGATCGATGGTACGTGGAAAAAATTATTTATGACCTAGAACGAGATGGTGCTGGCAGTCGCAGATCTGCCTCTAGCTATAGAATGAGTAATAGAGAATTGCGCGAAAACATTTTCTTGATTGGCTCTGTTTTATGGCTGCTCAGCGCTCTTTCATCGTATATCGATCGCTTGTTTAGAGGTAGATTTTAGCTCGCGTTTTTTGGCAACAGATTTTTTGTTACTCGCCAGAAAGCAGGAATACTAAAGATTGTATTAAGAGCCGCTCCCGAAAGCAGCAATTTAACTTAACATGCGATCGCTAGCCACTGACTGACTTGGACGGTAAACTGAGGGGGCTAAACCTCTCAAATACTCCAAGTTGAGATCGGAGGCTTTCCCATGCATCCAGCCGTTCTCGTTTTACTTCAAGTTCTGATTGTCATTGGACTTTCCCGACTGGTGGGGTTAGTATTTCGCTGGCTAAATCAACCCTTGGTAATTGGGGAAATTGTAGCAGGTATAATGCTTGGGCCATCGTTGTTTGGTTGGGTTGCACCAGATTTAGCCGCTACATTGTTCCCGACAAACACTATTCCGTTTCTCGATGTGCTATCTGAGGTGGGGCTGATCTTTTTTATGTTTTTGATCGGCTTGGAACTCAACCCAAAATACCTCAAAAGCAACTTGGATATAGCAATTTTAACTTCCCATGTCAGTATTTTAACGCCTTTTTCATTGGGGGCTATACTGGCTCTAATACTTTATCCTCTAGTTTCTAATTCTACGGTTTCGTTTACGGCGTTTGCCCTATTTTTAGGGGCGGCGATGTCGATTACGGCTTTTCCGGTTCTAGCCAGAATTATTACTGAAAATAACTTGCAAGGCACGCGGTTGGGAACCTTGGCGCTCACTTGTGCGGCGGTGGATGATGTGACGGCGTGGTGTTTGTTGGCAGTAGCGATCGCAGTCACGCGCACTAACAGTATGTTGGGTGCATTACCTACTATTATTGAAGCCATAGTTTACATTGTGTTTATGCTGACGGTAGTGCGATGGTTTTTGCAGCGACTCGCCACTTACTACCGTCGCACGGGCAGACTCACCCAGTTAGTTGTAGCTGGCATTTATATGGGTGTGGTTGCTTCTGCTTTAATTACTGAATACATCGGCATTCACCTAATTTTTGGGGCATTTTTATTAGGGGCGGCGATGCCAAAAAATGCCGGTTTGGTGCGCGAGTTAGCCGAGAAAACTGAAGACTTTGTTTTGATATTCTTGTTGCCGGTATTTTTCGCTTATAGCGGTTTGAGGACGGAAATTGGTTTGCTCAATCGTCCGGAATTATGGTTATTGTGTTTAGCAGTTTTAGCAGTCGCGATCGCAGGCAAATATATCGGCACTTATGCAGCAGCAAGAGTCTCTGGAATCGAACATCGAGAAGCTTCTGCACTGGGTTGGTTGATGAATACGCGCGGCTTAACCGAGCTAATTGTATTAAATATCGGTTTAAGCTTAGGAGTGATTACGCCGTTGCTGTTTACCATGCTGGTAATTATGGCATTGGTAACTACATTTATGACCTCGCCGTTATTAGAATGGACTTATCCGAAAAAGTTGATTCAATTGGATGTATTGGAAGCATCGGAAGAAACCGCAGAAACATCGCCAATACCCGCAAATTCCGTCCCAACTTATCGAATTTTAGTCCCCGTTGCCAATCCCACCACCCAGAGAGGTTTAGTACAATTAGCAGTTGCGATCGCGGGAAATAAATTGCAACCTTCAATCGTGCATCCGTTAAGCTTAATTGAATTAGAAGAAGATTATTTATTTCAAAGTACCCCCGTTGAAGCAGAAAGGTTAATCAACGAACGGCGATCGCATTTAGACGAATTAATTGCCAGCATAGAACCTCCTCAAATGCGCCATTTAGTGCATCCCATTTTTCGCATTTCCCACGATGTAGCGCGAGAAACCGCACAACTCGCCGCCCTCGATCGAGCCGATTTAATTTTGGTAGGATGGCATCGCCCAGCTTTTAGTAAAAATCGCTTGGGTGGAAGGGTAGGAAAAATTCTCAGCATTGCCCCTGTAGATGTAGCGGTTTTTGTCAATCGGGGACAGGAAAAATTAGAAAATATATTAGTGGCATATTCGGCAAATTTTCACGACGATTTAGGACTAGAAATTGCCTTAAGATTGCTAGTTAATAACGATAACAACCGCTTAACGGTGTTGCAGGTAAATCAAGAGAATCAGCCCAAAAACGAATTGAGTTACGAATTTCGCACCGTAATGGAAAGACTACCAGATAGCGTGCGATCGCGCATCCAAATCCAAATTGTAGAAGCGCCAGAACCCATTCAAGCAGTCGTAGAAATGTCCCAAAACGTCGATCTCACCATCGCCGGTACCAGTCGCACCTGGGGTATCGAACGTCAAACTTTAGGGCGATACACCGATGAATTAGCCGTCCAATGTCACTCTTCCCTATTAATTACCCGCCGCTACGCTCAAGTTACCTCTCACTTGGCATCAGTAATTGAGGTAGAAAAGGGGCTAGGGACTAGGGGCTAGGGACTAGGCGAAGAAAACATCCTAAATGCCTGAACCTTTGCTATAGATTGAAATCAATCTGCAATCTAAAATCTAAAATCTGAAATTACCAATTACCAATTCCCAATTACCAATTCCCAAAATGAGTCACTTCAACCTCAAGTCTTTACTATTTTATGGTGTTGCTATTGGTTCGGTGGTGCTGCTCTTTAAAGGCGTCACTGCTTGGGGCGAGACGAGTCTGAAAGCTGCCCCGCCGATTCACGGTCGCTATCGCATTGATGCCAAAAATTTACCCGGATGTCTCAAAGCTGAATCATTAGTGCTAGAAATTCAGCAATCTGGCATTTATTTAAACGGGTCTTTATTGCCAAGTAACAAAACTAAAACGCCCGAAAAAATCGTGACGGAGAAACCTTCACTCACAGGGAAATTCAGCCAGCAAAAATTATCGATGTCCGGTGCAGTTTCCCACCTCACATCATGTCAGAATCAGTTTCTCACCATTCAAGGGATAGTAGATGGCAATACTTTCAAAGGTCAAATCAATCTAAGTTCAATTCCCAAGGCCGTTAATTTTACAGCGCAAAAAGAAGCGACTGCACAACAAATCGAACCTAAAAGTCATTAACCTCAGCTCTTGTACCATTCTCAACAAGCCTTGAAACCCTTGTTTCTTTACTCACATCTTGCACCAAGCCGAGAACTAAAGTTCCGGCTTAAAGCTAAAACCCGTTGAAACGGGTTAAAACGTTGATTTTAGTTAGCTTTAGCTAACTTAAGCTTTCAGCCCCAAATTTATTTGGCGGCTGTTTATCTCTTAGGTGCAAGATGTGAGTTAGGGTAAGTACCACATCCGCACCGTCGATTAAAGGATTGGTGCCAAGCTGTCCTGCTTTTCATTTGCCTATAACCATCAGAGTCGGCAAAAGCTGCAAAATGCGTCAGACTTGGGTGTGTGTGTTCTGGCAGAGTTCTGGGAATACTAATCTGAAGGCGAGTCAGGTGGAATAATTCTGATTCGTCGTTCTCGATTTCAGTTGCGTGTACGGTGCGTGTGTCCTCGTTCGTAGTTAGTTGGCGATCGCGCGATCGCTTAAACCAACGGCTTCGTTTTTTCACCAGATCGTCTCGCTTTTAACTTCTAGAGGTTATGACAAAACCCAACGTTATACACAAATCCAGTTCTGAGTATATGAGGGCAGAAAATATGCTGGAAAAACTCCCTCCCGCTGCGAGACAATGGGCTGAAAGTTTACCTTGGCATCAACGTCGCTACGTTTTATCTTTGTGCCATTTAATTTGTGCCGCCACTCCGGAAGTTCAAGCGGAATTTTTAGATTATTATACCGCTGATGGCTTAGTTGCTAGAACCCTGCGCGATCGCGATACTCAACACCGAGTCCAAGCCTATCTAAAAGCCTTTAACATTCAAACCGAACTCAGCGAATCCCTGTTAAAAATCTATGTGAGACAGTTTTATATCCATTCGGCTCAAGATATGCGCCGCCAGCCGGAGCGGTATTTAGAATCAGCCTTACGCTTATGCAGCAATACCGAAGAAAGAAATAGCGTTTTTAATTATATTTTAGGGTTTGAACTGTTTAAGATGATGTTTAAAATGAGTTGGTCGCAGCACGAAAGATTAGCTTCTTTGCAAAAATATCCATCCAGATTTATTCAAGAGTACATCAAACCGATTCAATTCGCTCATAAACTCAACAAATTAGTCGTTCCCAAAAATGAAAAAGTCTTTTTTGATAAACACGATTATTTTATTCAAAAACCCAACCTCACCGATAGAAAGTTAACCGAGCTAACGATCGCTACCTTTACAACCGATACGGTGATTGATTTTGGTTTTTCAATTATTCGCCATCTCAAATCTTTAGTTTTCGACTATGAATATATTTTTCAAGCCGAACAAGAAAGCATTTTTAACTAATTGGTAATTGGTAATTGCTAATGGGTAATTGCTAATTACTAATATCATGTCTGCTAGCAACGGTAGTCTATAGTTTTTGATGATGTTAAAACGCCCATTACCGATGACCAATTACCGATTACCAATTACCAATTACCCAAGCGTTTAATAACTTAACGATTGGGCAAAAAACCGCCCTGAATTTCTATGCCTCTACTTTGCATTACCTGTTGAAACAAATCGGTTGGTAATGCTTGTTCCACTGCCCAAACGCCGGGTTTGTTCAGTTTTCCATCTAAAATTAACTGAGCCAGCGTACCCGTGCCACAACCTGCGGCGGCGGCTGTATTTTCATGCACTAAAGTTGAGCAATAACTCGCCGGTTGATTGTTTTTAATTCCCGTAACTTCAGAACGAATGGCTACACCGATGCCGGTAAAGCGATCGCTTACTCCAGTCATCTTATAGCTAACGTTGGATAAAAACTCGATAACGGCTGAATTTTTCAACCAGCTAGCGGGCCAAGTTTTAGCCACCCACCAGGTAAGATAATTGTAAAAATCGGGAACCGAACCGAATTTTGTAATTACAGTTTTGACTGGAAACGCATCGCGCAGCGTAAAAGTTTCCGGCATATCGTACCAGTAAACGCCCGTTTTGCCGTAGGGGGGAGGGAAAGTGACTGCTTCGCGATCGCTATAAGGTTTTACTACTTGCCATTTGCCATCAATCCAAGATTCAAAGGGATTTTGCAACCCCAAAAATGTCGTCCGCATCACCGTAATTCCAGCGCCGCCAGAACCGGATACCACATAACTTAAATGGATGCGATCCGCACTATCCAATTGTTCCACATCGTGGCGCACCATACTATTAGAAATACCGGGAAAAATTCCTGTATTTACAATGGCGGTCACCCCGGCTTTTTCCGCCTCAGATTGATAGTTTAGAGCCTTGACAGTAAAAGAGCGGTGGTCGCTGACATCGAGGTAATTGACGCCATTTTCGATGCAAGTTTTGAGGGCAGCAGCATCGCGGTAGTGAAATGGCCCAGCACAGTGAATGACGATGTTGGAATTTGCTATTGCTTCCCGTAACAATTCCTTCTCTGCCAAATCCAAAGCTAAAAACTGTACTTGCGACCCCAGATAAGAACTAACGGCCTTTCCGGTTACTGTATTTCTGCCAGTAATCGTAATTTCGGCATCTGTATGAGCGACCAAATCCGCCGCCACACTGCTGCCAATTCTGCCGCTTCCCCCAATAATTAAAACGCGATTTTTCATTGCTAATTGCTAATTGTTAATTGCTAATGGGTAATTGGTAATTGCTAATGGGTAATTGGTAATTGGTAATTTTATTATTTCAGATTTTACACTTAGTTATACAATCTGAAATTTAATTTTACAATCCGCTATTACCAATTACCAATTACCCATTACCCATGACCAATTACATAATTCTAAACACCGATTCAACCGTGGATTTAATTGAATCGCGTGCATCCTTTAAAGTTTGGGTAATTGGTTGTTGCGCGTGCAAGAATACTCGCGCGCAATTGCGTCCCGGCATTCCAGAAATTGAACCACCGGGGTGAGTTCCAGCACCCGTGAGATACAGTCCATCAATCGGTGTTTTGTAATTAGCAATTTCCGGCAACGGACGGAAGAATACCATCTGATCGAGAGTCATATCGATGTGATAGTAATTGCCGTTATAAGCGCCTAAACGCGCTCCTAATTCTGCCGGACTTTCGACGCGACGGGCAAAGGTTGCTGTCTTCACGTTTGGCGCGTATTCTGCTATTTTGTCAACCACCCGATCGGCAACTTGATTTTTCAGTTCATCCGTCCAACCCGTGCCGTATTGACCAGTTCCTTCCAAACCAGCAATGCGATAAGGGGCAAAATATTCGATCCAAACTGTATGCTTGCCATCGGGTGCCATCGACGGATCTAACATCGTCGGTTGCACTATATACATCGAAGGATCTTCTAAGGGAATTTTACCCACAGATGGATCGCTGTGAGCAATTTCCACTTGCCGCACCGAGTCAGCAATTAACACCGAACCAATCAAATATTCATCTTTGTGTTCGTGATGTTCAAACCTGAGCGGTTCGTTCATTGCTAAGTCGATTTTCATGATCGTTTCGTTATTATTAACGATGCGACGATCTAACCTGTGGCGCAAATCTGGATCGGCAGCATCGACATCGCTTTCATCCACCAATTGTAAGAACAAACGCCGCGCGTCGATATTAGAAATAACGCCTTTTGTGGCGCGGTATTCCGTGCCATTTGCCACGCGAACCCCGACGGCTTTGCCATTATCAATTAAGATGCGATCGACATGTTGGTCGGTGAGAACTTCTCCACCCAATCTTTTCACTAATCTCAGCAATGCTTCCACCAAAGCACCCGTCCCGCCTCTCGGTCTTGCCATGCCGGGATTGTGACGCATTGCCATCATAATGGCACCAATTCCCAGGGTTTTTTGTGAAGGAGGCGAACCTAATTCAGAAGCTAATCTTGCCAGAGGTGCTTTGAGAAATTCTTCTTCAAACCACTCATTTACCATATCCTCGGCGCTGCTTAACATCGTGCGAACGAAGTCTAATGTTTTGTTCGGCGAACCGATGACCGAGAATAAATCTTTTAGCTTTTGAATGTCGTAATTGCCTGCAATATCGATAATCGATTTTGGTGGGGCGTTAAACATAGGAATCATTGCCCCTAAAGCGCGTTGCCAAAATAGAGTGAATTCCTTGTACTTTTTGGCATCGCGATCGTTATATCTGGCAATTTCCGCACAAGTTTTGTCCAAGTCGCGATGGGCTAAGAAATATTTTCCATCTGGGTGGGGACAAAAAACAACCGGGTCGCAGAAAAGATATTCTAACCCGTATTTTTCCAGTTCTAATTCTTCAACAACTGGTCCCAGGTGAATAAATTCGTGGTCGATAGCGCAGAGGTTGAATTTAAACCCGGGTGCTTCCTCCGGCATGATTTCCTCGGTTGTAGCTGCTCCACCGGGAACCGAACGTTTTTCTAGTAATAAAACGCTGTATCCGGCTTTGAGCAAATAAGCGGCGCAGACTAAACCATTATGCCCTGCACCAATAATTACAACGTCATAGGTTTGCATTTGTGTTGCTCCAGAGGATATTGTTTTTTCTCGATTTTAAGCAGATCGAGAAAAGAAAGGACTGCTGTCTAATTGCAGAGAGCGTTATTGAGACAATATCTATTTTGGCGCAATCTAAATGTTTTTTCCTCCGCCTTACGTACTATTTTCCGGTGGCAAGGGGATGATATTGCGGCTGTAGTGCGCGATCGCTAGCCAAGCGACCATTTTACCACCCGTGTTGCAGCTCGCGATCGCATCCCCTACCCCCTGCCACCCTATCCCCAGGATGCACCGACAAAAATTTTAAATTTCTAATGAAGGTATTTGCCGCATATAAGCTTCCACTTCGACGGTTAAAGTACCTTCACCCACCACAAAATTCTTGATCCGAAAAGCCGATCCTTCATATTCAAAATAAGGTAAATTCATCCATTCCTTGGCCTTTTTCATCAAAGCATAAGCAAATTCGATTTCAATCCCTTTGCCTTTGGTGCAGTAAAGTCCTTGCAGCAATATCGGATGTTCGTCGGTACGAGGTAATGCACTGGCAGTGAAAGCAAGTTCTTCAGTTTTCCCCTCAGTTTGTACCAGAAATTCACCGCTAAACATAATCTGGTTGCCACCGCGTAATTGCATTTCCATCTGTTGCGGTTTCAAAGTCACCAATCCATCATCCATATTCAACTCTATCGATGGCATCTTGCGGCGAACCAAGTCAGAATTCATCGCCCGATTAAGATCGGCTTCTTTTAAAACAACGCGAATACTCGCATCAGTTGGGTGGTCTAATTCAACTTCGCCGCCAAAAAGCGAGCCTAAAACATCGATGCCAATATTACTCGTGTGCAGTTCCATTTCCTGCACGCGGATATCTTTTTGGACGACTAAACCTTGTCCCACAACCGAAACCGAATCAGCCTTGCCTTGAACCATTTTCAGCAAATCGGTACGGACACTTACATTAATATCCTCGACTGCCTCAAGTTGGCTAGTAATTCCTATTTCCGCTGCCTGAGAAAGCGCTTGTTCTTCTATTTTTAAATTGTTGTCTGGCATAATATTGATTTGAGATTTTAGATTTGAGATTTCAGATTGGGGATTTGGGATTTGGGATTTGGCAACCCCCCCTTATTAAGGGGGGGCAGGGGGGGATCGGATTTTGTATTCAGGACTTTCGCCAAGAAACCCCTGGGTTTGGCAATCATAGATCGCAGCAAGAAACCCGGTTTCTAGGATTGTGAATTAAAAGATTGCAGACTCAAATTAAATCTGAAATCTGCAATCTTAAATCTAAAATTACGCAGACGGGAACTCTTTTACCAACGCTTCAGCTTGCAGCGTTAGCTTACCTGCTTGCACATCTAAATGCTTCAGGCGCAGCGACATACCTTGTAGTTCAAAGTTTCGCAAATCTAACAATTCGCTAGATTGTTCTAACAAAGCTTGTGTAAGTTCTGGGGAGATTTCTTCGCCTTCGGCGTATTGAACTTCTTCCAGAGATAGGCGATTTCCACCTTCGCGCATCCGGGGAACTGCGGTAAAAGAAACTTGCTTGGTTTCGCCGGTTTCTTGCATAACAAGATCGGCTTTGAGAGCAAATTTTCCTTCACCGGGTAAGCGAAATTCTACCTGTTTTGTGTCAATAGTCATCGGCTGACCGTTGACATGTACCTTTTGGTTTTGCAGCTTTTCGTTGAGGAATTCTGAATTAAAGGCGCGGTCGATATCGGCTTCGGTTAAAACCACAAAAGTTTCGGCTTCAGTGGGATGATTCAGTTCAATTTTGCCAAAGGCAGCACTGAGGGGATTAATGGCAATATTATCGATATTTACCTTTAATTCTTCGGCGCGCAGGTCTTGTTGCATTACCAGACCTTTGCCTTCAATTGAAACTGATTCTAATTCGCCTTGAATCAGCTTGAGCGGATTAGTCCGAATATCTACATTCAGTTCTTCGACTTCATCCAATTGACTGGCTAATCCAATTTCTGCGGCTTTTGAAATCGCCTGCTCTCCTAAATCTGGCATAAGTGCGTTAACTGCCCTATAAATACGTTGCCCTGATGTTTAATTTAAGTTGTCAGATAGGGGCAGAGTATCTGTATAGCGACAGAATAAATTATTTGAGCGACAATCTATCTATCGAGGGGGGAATTTGACCAGGAGAATGGGTACTACCAAAAAAGAAACCCGGTTTCTTTAACCAGACCTTCGCCAAAATCGCGGCGTTTTTAGCCCATCGGGTAGTTTCATTGGTTTTGTTAAAAATAGTTATTTTGCTGAAACTAACCTAGCAAACGCGATCGCGCGCTCGCTGTGCCCCTAGAGATCCGTTTTCAATTACGCAAATCTCTACATTCAGGAACTCCCAATGCCGAACGGCTGCGAGTAGCTCGGGGGAGATCGGCGACTAATTCGACTTGCCCCGATCGATTAATTATCCAACCAGAAGCTTCTACAATGCGATCGCTCACGGAGGCGGAAACTGCTGCACTAGACTCGCGTTGTTGCTGAGACAAGTCCCTGTTTCCCCTGGCGGCAAAATCTTGCAAATCTCGCCACACCGTCTGCGCTCGAACTATGGCACTTGGATCTTCTGGTAAACCGCCGCGTCCGACAATGGTAAAGGAGTTACCCTGCACGGCTGCACAACCCACCTGTACTTGGTTGCTGGTGTCGGTGACATTTTCGGGTAAATTGACTAACCCAGCGTTGGGACTCGTTTCGGGGTTGTTCACTTGCACGACGCCAGCAACGCCGAGTTGGGAACTGGCGGTGATGCGGCTACTAGGCGCAACGTAGATGCCTTGGGTGTTGATAGAAATATTGCCGCCCCTTCCTTGGAAAGCATTGGCAGTAATGCTACTATTCTCCAACGCTGCCAGGGTGTTGCTATCAATCGCAATATTTCCCCCATTCCCAGTGCCTCCGGCAGTAGCGGTGATGGTACTGTTGCGGCGTAACTGCAAGTTCTGTGTCTGCACAAAAATATTGCCCCCTTCACCGGATGTGGTTGCAGAGGCAAGACGGCCTTTGTTGTCTAAAATTACCGAGTTTGCTACTATCCTCAAACTGCCTGCAAACCCCGGTACTAAAGCGCCTACGTTGACATTGGCTCCATCCCGAATTGTTAAAGTTCCAGTCGTTAAGGTTACATTTCCTCCTCCATTGGTAGAGCCGGGATAAGCCAGAGCTTGGATAGAACTGGGAAAGTTATATCCATCATCTGGGGGAGAAGTACCGCGAATTAAAATCGAGTCGGTTGCAGTTATATTGACACTCCCACCCCGTCCCCCAGCATAAGTATTCGCTCCTATAATTCCTCCATCCCGCAAGATCAGCCGACGGGTGGAAACTTGTAAATTTCCGGCGTCCTGGGAACCCAGGGTAGTGGTGTATATACCAGTGATGAATCCTCCAAGATTCCCTACAGGCAGCGCTCTAGTACCGACCACTTCTACGCTCTCTGAAGCATTAAGAGTTAAATCTCCCCCGCGACCATCGCCAAAGCTCGCCGCAGCAATTTGTGTAGTATCCCGTGCAATTAACCTGTTTGTATTAACGAGCGTGTTTCCAGAAGGGACTGTGGCTCCCTGGGCTACAATGCTCCCCATAATCAACCTACTCACATCTACAGCATCTGTAGCAGAGAGCATCACATTTCCTCCCGGCCCTTTCCATGCAAAAGCTTCAATAAAAGCACCATCGCGGGTAATAAAAGATCCCGTGTTAATTGCAATATCTCCAGCAGCGCCAGAGCCAAAACTCAAAGTGAAAAAGCCGTGACGCAATCTCCCTGGGTCGAACGGATCGACAAGCCAGATCAAGAGATTTTCTTTGTGGGTATCCAGCCCATTTCCCCTAATTTCCACCGCCTCAGCAGCATTCACATCGATCGATCCTCCTGGTTGCGACCCGGAGTTAAAAGAAACAATCCGCGCTCCCTCAGTTACTTGCAAAGTTCGCGCCTGGACTTGAATATTACCACTCGGCTCCCCACTCGCATCAACAGAAACTCCCCCAGAGAGTTGAATGTCTCTAAAGTTTTGCACGCCGCCATAGTCCAGACCATAACCCGTCGCTGTTGGTGCAAGGTTAACTGTTTGATTTGCCCCCACGCTTCCTAATTCAATTCGTCCTCCAGGTTGGGTCTGAAAATCTATCCCAGGTGCCGATAGTTTCCCTCCCTGTATGTTTAAATCTCCCCCTACAAGTCCTAGCGTATTTCCAGGCGCGACTTGCAAAGTAGCCCCCTGCACGCGAATTGCTCCTGGGGTTGCACCGGATTGCAAACCAATCGGAACATTAACCGTTAGCAGCGGCGGAGCGTTGGGATTGGTGGCGCTAAAAACATTGCCATCGGCAAAGCGAATGCTGTCAGCAGTACTGCCAATAAATGAACCCCCAATATCGAGTTTGGCGTTAGAACCAAAGATAATGCCGCTGGGGTTAATTAAAAATAGACTCGCCTTTCCATTGGCACGAATTAACCCGTCAATATTAGAAACTTGCCCCCCAGTCACGCGAGCAATGATACGTTCAATGGTTGGGGCGTTGTTAAAAAACGCTTCTGAGCCAGTAGGAACAGAAAATTCTCGGAAGCTGTGAAACAGGTTGCCGCCTGCGGTTGTTCCCCCATTGATAGTAAAACTATTGCTGGAAGGGGTGACAACAGAATTAGTCGGCAAGGTTGCATCGGGGATAATTTGAGCGGCAACCTGGCTATTTGATATCCCAAAAAAGAGCGCCAAAAACACGTTGGCGCATCCCATTTTATATAAAAAGTTAATTCGATTTGAATTCATTCGACTTAATCAACCCATTAGCTACTGAAGTGGAAACGGTGCTGTACCCTCCTCTAACACCCCGCAGAGTCAATAACTTAATCGAGGCAGAGCCTCTACAATCTCGTTCTCCGGGCTTACGCCTGGGAACGAAGATCTGGAGGCTCCGCCTCCAATTCAAGGTTAAAGTAAGCCCCGCAAGTGTTATTCTATCCTAGAAATAAAGGTTTTAAGTAAGCTCTACAGGTAGGTTTAGTAAAAAAAGACAATGCTGGTAAATCAATTGAGCCTTTAAAGCGACTGCGGTTGCAAAACATTGGTTTAAACTATACACTTTATATATTACTCTACTATCAGAAAAAAATCGATGGAATATATCAACCTGGAAGGAACGTGGCTTAATGAATTTGGCTCGATTATGGAGATTAGGAGTGTCAATTCAGACACTGGCATGTTCGTAGGAATCTATAAATCCCATACGGGTGCAACCGGGGTATACAATCTCACAGGCATCACCGACATTAAGCCAGAGCCGAAAGTCAATAGCCAAACTGTCGCGTTTGCCATCTCTTGGCGCAACATCGAGCCGGGTGGAGAGGATGAAAGCTCTAACTGGGTTTCAGCCTTCTCTGGGCAGGTGCAGATTGCGGATGAAAATCAGCTGAAGATGACGACAACCTACCTGTTACAAAAAGATACCAATCCTAGCGATAACTGGGGTTCAACGATCGTCGATAAAGCAACCTTTACGCGCCAGTAAAATTGATCGAAGGTATTAGCAATGGAACGCAAAGATTTTAATGCTCCCAAACTTGGGGAGATGCCCTGCGTAGCATTTCCGCTTCAGCTTGGTAAGCTAACCGATAATGGTGCCACGCCTTGGTATACAACGGTCGGTCTAGGCACGCCCGCCCAGGAGCTAAAATTCATGGTCGATTCGGGGACGGATAACACCTGGATCACATCCTCGAAGTGTACAACTGATGCCTGTATGGCTCACCAGCGTTTCTACTCCGACGCCTCCTCAACTTACCAATCTGTCGAGCCAACGCCAACGATCAAAGACTTCGGCCCGTGGGGGAAGATGACCGTTGAGATCGGCGAAGATATTTTCACCATAGAACATTGCATCGAAGGATACCGCACTCAGATACCTACTAATGAACGGATGAATTTTGAGGTCAGTATAGACTATCAAGGTTCCCAGTTTCAGGAGTTAGCGTGCGATGGTGGGATTGCCATTCCCTCTCCTTACTGGAAGGGCGATGAGCGCACCGAAGCGTTAATGCTACAGCTTAAAAAGGATGGCAAGATTGCTTATGCGATCGCATCATTCTGGAGCGATGTTTCTCAAGGCGCGGGCGAATGTCTTTTTGGTGGCATCGATTTTTCTAAATTCGATCCTGAAACCTTGCAGTTGCTCAGTTTACAAGATGACTCTTCATCGCCTTTAAACTATCTATGGTGCATAGATTTAAAGGCATTTTTGGTTAATGGAACGCCAGTGGAAGCAGGCATTACAACGTTTGTGCTGGATACCGGCTCGTCCTTTTTTAAAGGCCCCGAAACATTGATAAACACGCTTGTCAATAGCGTTACAGATAACGGTCGCCTGCCGACATACGTATCTTCAGAAAAAGAGCTGTACAACTATCCTGTCATCGCCCTAGCAATCGGCAGTGCAATCTATACGCTTACACCCCAGCAATATTTCCTCAAACTCAACGACGAATATTGGGAATTGGGTATCCAGGTACTCGATGGGATGCCCGAAGGAATGCTTCTGGTTGGATCGCTCTTTTTGGATACAGTCTATGCGATCTTTGATTATGAATTGGGCGCGATCGGTTTGGCTATTCCTCGACAAAAAGGTTCTTAGCTATTAGCTATAGTTTAATTCTTACGTTCGACGATAATTTCTCTATTCTGAGCAGTCATGAGCGATCGCACAGATGAGGTTCGAGGTAGGTTGGGTAACGCTGGCGCTCTATCCAACCTACATTTTTACCGCGTTACGCTACCTTTCTGGCGGCTCAAACATCATCTCAAACACCGCCTGGGGAACATACCGCCGCAACGTTCGTATGCGATCGTCCGCATCTTGGCGATTGAAAAAACGAGCAATTGTGTGCGTTTTAGCACCCGGTAACAACCGCACAATTACCCAAGGACGATGCTGTGTTTCTTGATTTCTGATCGTGTTGAGATAGCCAGCAAGCACATATCCCTTGAGATTGCTACTAATCTGCTCAATTAGCAAAGCAGCAATGTTCTGTGCTTCCTGTGCCTTCAGAGACAACCGGGTCGCGTTAAAATCACCATCCGAGTAATTAGCGATACACCATAACAGTTGCGTAATGCAAAAGTCATCTAATGCTCGCTGATACTCATAGGAGCGATATGCCTCCGGCACGCGATCGCGATCGCCAATTGGTTCTACCATTGTTAATGCCTCCTTTTTTAAGAGAGCCAGAAGCCAGCGTTAGCTCTGGGAAAGTTCGGCGCTGGCTTTTGACCTTATAGCTTTAATAGCTATTGTAGCTATAATAGCATCAATCTCATCAATCTCATCAATGTTATTAAAAAACTACGCAAAAGTGGCTCATAATAGGGATGAGGTTCACTGATGCTATCAATGCCAGGAAAAGACGCAAATACAGTAATGCTGCGGGTGGAAGTACCCGAAACACTGAGAAATCGGCTGAAAGCGCAATCAGCCAGAATGCAAATTACGATGGGCGAGTTAGTCGAAAAGCTGATAGATGAGCCAATCACCCTCAGAGAGCTAGAGCTAGAAACCCTAAAAAAGCTGCAAAAGGAAGAATAAAAAGTAGCAACGCTGAGCATGGAGATCGAGCTGAGTGCTGACAGCAGTTAAAGTACGTCTCTATCCAAACCCAGAGCAAGAACTGGCTCTGTCTAGATCCTTTGGATGTAGCAGATGGTATTGGAATTACGCTTTAAATGCTTGCATTCAGCACTATAAAGAAACAGGTAAAAGTTTAAAGCTTACTGCCTACAAGGGAATGTTACCTCAGCTCAAGAAGGAATTCCCTTGGTTGAAAGAAGATTGCTACTCTGCCGTTTTGCAGTGTGTAGCAATTAATCTCAACAGAGCCTTTACTAATTTTTTTCAAGGGAGAGCTAGATTTCCTAGATTCAAGTCCAAGCACGGTAAACAGTCAATTCAATATCCTCAGAATGTTGTTGTTAGGGGAAGCTTGCTATCTGTTCCTAAAATTGGGGAAATTAAAGCTGTATTTCACCGGCAAATAGCAGGAAGGATTAAAACAGTAACGATTAGTAAGACTCCATCAGGTAAGTACTTCGCTTCTGTTTTGTGCGAGGTTGAACCGCTGGGAAATCAAATTTTATACGATGGCAAGATCCTGGGGATAGATTTGGGAGTAAAAGATTTCGCTATCGTCCACGATGGCGAAACAGTAACTAAGTACGCCAATACTAAACACCTAAAACGTCACGAAAAGAATTTAGCGAGAAAGCAGCAAAAGCTTGCTCGTAAAACTAAGGGAAGTAAAACCAGACAAAAATTCAGGAGGATTGTAGCTAAGGTTCACGAACGAGTGTCAAATGCCCGCCAAGATTTCTTGCATAAACTCAGTAGAAAATTGGTAGACGAAAGTCAAGTCATCGTTGTGGAAAATCTCAACGTTAAAGGGATGATACGAAACCGAAAGCTGTCAAAAGCAATATCCGATGTTGGATGGGGAATGTTTGTTAATTTCCTGGCATACAAGTTAAAACGGAAAGAAGGTAAGCTGGTGGAAATTGATAGATTTTTCCCCAGTTCTAAAAAATGTTCTCGTTGCGGCTATGTTAGGGACAATTTGTCACTTGATATTAGGGAATGGGATTGTCCTTCCTGTGGAACCAATCATGACCGCGATGGCAATGCAGCGTTGAACATTAGGACTGAAGGCATTCGGATACTGACTGTGACTGTAGGCGGAGGGAACCCCGTTTCTGCCAGTGGAGCTTGTGTAAGACCTGATAGCCGCAATGGTTATGGGCGAAGGGCTGCGAATCTGGAAGCCCACACCGACTCGCTAGAGCGGTGTGGGTAGTTCACAATTGATAGAGACGGTATTGCTGTACAAGTTTACCCAGTTCAGTCGCGAGGAGATCCGAGCAATGTTTGCCCTTACCGAAAGCGAATTTAAACAAACAAGGATTTATCAAAGCATTAAGCAGGAAATTCAGCAGGAAATTCAGGAGGAATGTGAGCTAAGAGCCAAGTTAGAAGCTGTACCGCGATTGTTGGCATTGGGATTGAGCGTAGAACAAATTGCCGGGGCATTGGATTTAACAGTAGAGCAAGTGCAGCCAGCAACTCAGAGTCAATCTGGCGAATAAGTGCGTAGAGGTCTGGGTTTCTGATTTACCCAGACCTCTAGATTCAACTAGGGATTGCTTCAAGCGTGCGAGACTTCACGGGACGTTCGCCTTTTACTACCATCTGAATGCTACGATTCGGTGCTGAAACCAAACCTCGGCGCGTCGGTTGTACTTCGCGATTATCTGCCAGTTCCAGTTCAAAACGCGAAAGTATTTTAGCCAGCGCTACTTTCATTTCAAACAAGGCAAAAGCATAACCGATGCATCGCCTCGCACCACCACCGAAGGGCAAGTATTCGTAAGGTGAATATTGCCTTTCTAAGAAGCGTTCTGGTTTAAATTGTTTGGGTTCTGGATATACATCTTCTCGTTGGTGAGTTAAATAAATCGAACCCATCAAAATCGTACCGGGTGCGATATCGTAGCCGCCGAGGGTGACAGGTACTTTCGGCACTCTGGGGAAGGTTAACATCCCAACGGGATAAATTCGCAATGTTTCGCTACAAACCGCATTCAGATAAGGCAATTTGAAAATAGCGCCTGGATCTGGATTGTCGCCCAAACTATCTAGTTCTTGCAGTAATTTTTCTCGTACCGATGGTAGTTTATGAATCCAGTACAATGCCCAAGCGATCGCCGTTGCTGTAGTTTCATGACCAGCTAGCAACAGCGTCATCAACTCATCGCGCAATTCCTCATCGGTCATCGCTTCTCCCGCTTCATCCCGCGCCGCCATTAACAAGCTCAGGATATCTGTGCGATTGGGATCGGGATGCGCCCGACGTTGTTGCATTTCCTCGTAAAGCAAATTGTCAGTTTGCTGCCTCCGGCGCACAAAGTTTCTCCAAGGAGTCAGCGCGCCTAAATCTCTTTGCAAAGCTGGAAAATAAAGCATCGCGGCGCTGAAGGGAGAACTCATTTGATCCATCATTCCCACCACAAGATGCTCGATTTTTTCGCCTCGCGCATCTTCATTCAAACCAAACACGGCTTTCATCATCACCCGCAGGGTAATCGCTTGGGTGGAAGTGCGGACGCAGAAAGGTTTACCTTTCTCCCACTGATTCATCACTTGTTCGGTAACATTGCCAATCGTCTCACCGTAGGTTCGCATCCTTTCGCCGTGAAACGGAGGCATCATCAATTGGCGCTGGCGACGGTGGGATGCGCCACTCAACGCAATCATCGATTGTTTCCCCAGTAAGGGTTCAAAAATTTGGTTCGACTCCCCAGGGGCTTCAAACTCCTTGGTATCGCCAGTCAAAATTTCTTGCAGCGCTTGGGGGTTGCTGACAAATACGACCGGGATTAAGCCGGTAGCTACCCGTGCGCTGAAAATGTCGCCGTAGCGGTTGGCACAGTCTTCCATAAACTGCATCGGGCGTGCGATCCACCGGATCATTTGCAGCATGGCTGGGGTTTTCGGGCCGGGTGGTAGTTTCATCGGTAAATTTAAACAAAATTCAGATCGGTTTTAAGTTAAATTTGGCACTATTATTTTCTATCGTCCACACCTGACCGGGTGGGATTTGTCAGCGATCGCCGCAAAAAAGGACAGTTTGATCCAGGGACAAGGAGGACAAGGAGGACAAGGGAGAAAATTATTCTCAGAGAACTTGTCTTGCGCCTACCTGGTAACCCAAAAAAACACAATTATCAAATTTTTTCTCTCTTTTGTGTGCTATAGCTTTCTCTGCGGTACAACAAAAAAGTTTATTACTACCATAAAATTGCACAATTTCAACTTTAACTTAATTTATCTTTTTATTACTTATTAGTAATCAACTTTTGCAACATAAAAGTTGTAAAATTTTTGTTAAATCGATCGAGCAGCTACGGTTCTCTAAAGAGAGATTAAGGTAACAAGCATGACAGCAACAACACCAAAGGCAACGTCGGCGAGTGCGAGTTTTTGCGAGGGAATTCAGTATTTTGGGGAAGCGATACCGGATTTTGATACTTACGGGAAAACACCGGCAATTGGGGAGGGGAGTGTAGCGATCGCAGATCCCACCGATGCGGCTGCCGTTTACCAAACTTTACTTTATGCCGACGCTTTGCGCTATTTAACGCTGCAAATTACGGGAAGTAAAGCTTCCGGACACCCAGGCGGTTTTGCTTCGCAAGCGGAAGCTTACGCGGCGTTAGTCATGCTGGGTTACAAGAATATTATTACGGAAGTGGGACACCACGCGCCGGGATTTTATAGTGCCATGTTCTTGGATCGGTCGTTAGAGGACATGGGGATAAATACGGTGCAGCAGTTGCGCGATCGCTTCCGGGAAAAACACGGACTCTTAGGCCACCTCTCTGGCTACATACCCGGTATTCTCGCACCCGCAGGCCCCCTGGGACAAGGGGAACACTTTGCAATGGCAGCGGCATTACTCCACAAAGATAAGTTATTCCCCTTCACCATCGGCGATGGCGGGTTAGGCGAACCTTACATTATGAGCGGTATGGCACACTTCCACACCGCCTATCCCCAAGTGACCAATTTCTTACCCGTTTTGGTTTGGAATGGTTATTCTCAAGAACACCACAGCATGGTGTCGCTCAAAACCAACGCCGAAATGCTGGCATATTGGCAAGGTAATGGTTTTGAAGAAGTTGTTTTAATCGATGCCAAAGAATTCGACGACCAAAATCAATCTGGAGATTACGTCGATAGTACTGCTTTTTCTTTCGAGCAACGCCTCGCATTTACTAAAGCAGTTATTGTCGGAATTGACAAAGCCGCGCGTTCGGCACTCGGAGGCAAACTAACCGCATTTATTATTAAACAACTCAAAGGCGCAGGTGTCCACGCACGAGGAGCAAAATCCCACAACCTTTATGCCAAAGATACCCTCGATAGTCCCCACATTATTAGCGCTTTGAAAACCCGTGCCTTGCCTGAATCAGCTTGGCAGATAGTGCGGACAAATTGCGAACGCGCCGGTGGTGGACCAGCGGCTAAAACCGCCGTGACAGAATTTGAATTACCCTTGCCAGAATTAGGTCAATTGCCTTTAGAAGAATACGCCATTGGTGACGAAAATCCCAAAGTTTCTACAACATCAATGGGGCGTTTGGTGGCACATGTAGGACAAACAGATCCTAACTATCTAGTCACCAATGCCGACGGTAACGAAGCATCTGGAATTGCCAACATTAACCAAGCGCTGAAAATTATCCACCCGACAACTGACGACTTGTACAACCAAGCACCAGGCGGACAAGTTTACGAACCTTTGAGCGAAGATGCTTGTGCCGGATTAGCAGCAGGTTTGGCATTAATGGGTAGCCGCACTTTGTGGTGTTCTTACGAATCTTTTGCCATCAACGGTTTACCAATTTGGCAAACGGTAACGCAAGCAATGGCAGAATTACGCCGCTCTACTCCGTCTACAATTACTTTATTTACAGCCGGGGCATTGGAACAAGGGCGCAACGGATGGACGCACCAACGTCCGGAAATTGAAGCGTATTTCGCGGCAATGATGCGGAATGGAAATGTATTTCCTTTATTCCCACCCGATGCGAATAGCATTCAAGTTTGTTACGAATGGGGTTTGAGTACAAAGAATAAGGGAGTTGTAATTACTGCGAGCAAATCTCCCCTACCAATTCACACCACATTTGAACAAACCCGCCAAGCATTGCAAGATGGTGCAGTCGTGTTGCACGAAGTCGAAGGCAGTAAGAAAGTTACGTTCGCAGTGATTGGCGATATGACGCTAATGCCTGTATTTGAAGCAGCAGCTTTCTTGGAAACAGAAGGTATAGGCGTGAAGATAGTTTCTGTTGTCAATCCTCGCCGTTTGTATCGTCAAAGCGATGTAGCTTGGGACACTTGTTCCGAACCCGATGGCGGCTTTTTAGACGATGCCAAATTTGAAGCATTGTTTGGTGGAGATGCCTTAATCGGCGTCACAGGTGGCGCTGCCGGGATGCTCGAACCTATCATGTTGCGGAGTAATTGCAAGCGCGATACTTTCGCTTGGAAGCGAGGAGAAACCACTGCCAGTGCTGGTGAATTGATGGCGTTTAATGGATTAACTGCTGAAGCGTTGACGAAACGCGCGATTGAGTTAGTGCATTAAGCTGGATAAAATGCCCCTACCTGGGTTCTGGGTGGGGGCGTGCATCTCGGAATCGCCAAAAAGGAGGTATAATTTAGTTGGAAATATTCGACTTTATTTTTCTGGAAAATATCACTGAAAAACTCGCGCGAAAGCACCGTGTCCAGCCTCAAGAGGTTCTAGAAGTATTCTATGGGTTGCCAATTATAAGATTTATCGAAAAAGGAAACCGGGAGAGTGAAAATGTTTATGCTGCTTATGGTCAAACAGATGCCGGACGATACTTAACTGTTTTCTTTATTTATAAGCAAGATAAAAATGCCTTAATATTATCTGCGAGGGACATGAGCAATGCCGAACGAAGAAAATACAGAAATAACTAGAAGCTCCATCTCAAATGCTACCTCTTATGAAGAGATAGGAGAGTTTTGGGATGAGCATGATACGGCTGATTATTGGGATCAAACTTATCCGGTTGAATTTACAATTAATCTTGGCCCTAAGTCTAAAGTGACATATTACGGAATTGATAAAAGTTTATCGGAAAAAATCCGTGCTGTCGCCGAAAGCCGAGGTATGTCTGCGGAAAACCTTTTGAATTTGTGGGTGCAGGAGAAACTACAAGAGGAGATGGTTTAAATGGCAATAACAAAATTAACTAATTCTTTCCAAGTTACGATTCCTTGAGAGATTCTAGAATGGCTCAATTTGCAACCAGGCGACTCGATTGATTTTGCGATCGCGTCAGATGGCAGGGTTTATTTACAACCCGCCAAAATTGACGTAAGAGAGTTATCTGGGATGCTGTACGAAGAAGGTAGAAAAGCTATTTCTCTAGAAGAAATAGATGCGGCGATCGCTGAGTGTGCGGGAGAGTCAGCTTGAAAGGACTAGATACTAACGTACTCGTGCGCTTTTTAGTGCGGGATGACGAACAGCATTTTTTATATTTTGCATTTTCATCGGGAGAAATGAGATTTGCGATCGCAGCTCTTTCGTCTACAGTTATCGGTCTTATTAGCTTCATGGTTGGTAGAGCTAGCAAGTAAGAATAAGTAAGGTAGTTTAGTTTAGCAGGAAATCGGTAGGGGCGGCGCCATCGCTTCACAAAAGTGAGGTGTACTGCTCTGCTATCCGTCAGAGTTATTGTAAGCGATCGCTATCCACAAGCTATGATAAAATTAATATTGAGTAACGCTCAAGAGATGGTTCGCGTCAGCCTAGATATGCCACCCGAACTTAACGAGGTATTGGAAGAACTTGCTAGTAAAATGGGTGGCAGTAAAAGCGATGTATTGCGGCAAGCGATCGCTTTAATGCAAATCATCGTAAAAGCTAAAGAGCAAGGTCAGGAATTTGGCATTTCTGAGTTAAATCAACCACTAGCTACTGAAATCGCGATTCGCTCTGAACAACTGCCTATACCTCATCCGCTTGAAACATTTATAGAAACATTTGGTGTTTGGGAAGACGAACGCAATACAGAGGAAATCATCAAAGAAATTAGGCTATAACTTGAACACCTGAGATATGAGGACTTTATTTATGATTTCTGAAAATCTTAAAAAAATTGTGAGTATCATAATCCTTCATCACAGAGAGGTTTTTCAAGAAAGCCTAACTCCGATGAAGCTGCAAAAGCTTTGTTACTATGTCCAAGCTATTTATATGGCTACTCACGATGGAGAACCACTATTTGAAGAAGATTTTGAGGCTTGGACGTATGGGCCTGTGATTCGTGCATTATATGATAAGTACAAAGATTATGGATGGAGAAGCATTCAAGAAGAGTTTGAATTTCCAGAACTAGAACCAGAAAAAATAGAGTTTATCAAACAAATCGTGGAAGCTTACGGACGGTATGATGGCGCTGCTTTAGCTACTATGACTCATCGTGAAGATCCTTGGCTAGATGCTAGAAAAGGATTGTCCGAAATTGAAGGTTCTAATGCTTTAATATCTAAAGAATCTATGAAGAGTTTCTTTGAGAGGAAGCTGGCAGCTTATGCAGGCTAATGCAAATGGCTAAGAAAAAAGTTGATAGTAGCGTTCTCAAAAGCTTTGCCGAAGAATCTTATCGCAAAATCTCAAACGAAAAACTCAGGATTTCCTTCAAATTTGTTGATTGGGAATCAGAGGAGTTTTTTATTCAACAATCTTTTCCCAGGTAGGGATGATAAAGGAAAAGATAGAAAAACTAAGCTTCCGAGCGAAGTTGCACAGGTAAAAACTTTTTCACCGGAAGAAATTAATCGAATTAAAGAATTAAATATAGCCCTTTCTGAAGAGAATCAGAGACTTATCCAAGAAAATGCAGAGTTAATGCAGCTTCTAGATCGAGAAACCGATCCTGATGCCTAGATTAATCGTTTGTGCTTTTAGTTTCTGAGGGAAAAATAAGATTAGCGTAAGAGCGTTCAAACTTAGACGAGCGCGATCGCTCTCTTTGCTCAAACTTGCTTTTGGTAAATTGTAACTATTAATACATTTTTTTAATTCAAGATATGAATCATGATTGGAAGCCAACAAATGTACCTAGAACGCCAAAATCTCAATTAAATTAGGCCAGATCGGGATTAAATTGGCTCAAAATTGGATTTAATGACCAATCATACTAGCCAAGGCGATACATCTGACCGCAACCCATAACCGGATTGCACCTGGAAAACTCGACTTGATGGTAGCGATGCAAAAGTTTCGCTCACTCATTCTCTGTGCTTGGCTAATAAGTATAGTAGAAACTTGTTTATTGTTATAAGTAAAATTACGGGGATTGCGCGATCGCCTGAAGCGGCATCTAGTTAAGCAGATCGTTTGCAGTAACGCGATCGCTTTCCCATAACTCCCTTTTTTATCCGCAGAATTACGTATACTATACGCTGATTATGAACGGAGTTTTCCTTCGTGTAGTTTGAGATCGGTATCTTTACAGAAAAAACATCTAAGCTTTACAAAAAATTTATAGTAAAAAATTATTAAAAACGCGAAAATCTACGGAAGTATAGTTTATGGTGTTATGCAAGATAATCGAAGAGCAAAGCAAATATCATAGCTTCCAAATAAACAGGTTCCTCAAGCGCAAGAAGACCTGCAAAAGCTCTATGAGAAAATTTGGTTTGACTTGTCTAAGCTAAATGTGAATTTAGCCAGGGCTTCTACAAATATTTTCAGCAACTACCAGAAAACGGGGTGTCGTAAAGATGTTGGAAGAAAGTACGCATAAATTTATAACTGAGTCTACGATTGAACAAGTCGCCCAATCGTTTAAGCTCAACGATCCGAGCCAAGAACAAAAGTATAGACCGCTGGTTTCATTAATTGTTCCCGCTTACAACGAAGCGGCGATCATTGAGAAAAATTTAGCAATACTCTGCGATTACATGACATCCCTAGAAGGTGACTACCGCTGGGAGATGCTGGTAATTAATGACGGAAGTAGAGATGATACTGGCGAAAAAGCTGAGTCTTTTGCTAGAAATAGAGAGAACGTTAGGGTTTTGCACCATATCGTTAACTTTGGTTTGGGGCAAGCTTTAAAATTCGCCTTCAATCACAGCCGAGGCGATTATGTTATAACAGTCGATCTAGACTTAAGTTATTCGGTGGATCACATCGAAAGACTTTTGACTAAAATCGGAGAAACTGGAGCCAAAATTGTCATTGCTTCCCCTTACATGAGAGGGGGAAAAGTCTCAAACGTTCCCTGGATGAGAAAAGTTTTGAGCGTTTGGGCTAATCGATTTTTGTCCGCTACTTCTCATGGCGACTTAACTACCTTGACCGGCTTGGTAAGAGCTTATGAGGGCAAGTTTATCAGGTCGCTAAACTTGCGGGCGATGAGTATGGACATTAATCCGGAGGTGATCTACAAAGCCAGAATGTTACGCGCCCGAATAGAAGAAATACCAGCGCATTTATGCTGGAGCGATCAGAAAGCAGTAAAAGTAGCCAAGAAGAAGAAAAAGGCACAACGCCGCTCAAGTATGAGAATACTGAAGCAGATTTGGGCGGTTGGTTTTTTAGGATTTATTTTCAGACCAGTAATGTTTTTTTCATTCCTGGAGTACTGCTTTTCCTGCTGTCTATGTACGCTAATATTTGGGTGATAGTTCATTGCTTCTGGCAATATGAAAGGCTAGCAAAATACACAAATTTTCCCGATCCGACAGAAGCAGTGGCGGCTGCATTTTACCAAGCTCCCCATACGTTTGTGATTGGCGGAATTACCTTGATTCTAGCGATTCAGCTAATGAGTCTAGGTATCCTAGCTATGCAAAGCAAGAGCTACTTTGAGGAGATCTTTTACTTGGGGAGTTCTATTTACAGAGACAATAAGGAAAAATAGGAGATAAACCCATGAGTAATACAGTTTTGAACGAAAAAAAGCTGTTAACATTGCCTTCGGATCAAGAAGCTTCTGGTCGCACGCTGGGGGCGGAAGAAATTGCCCTAATAACTGAGGCAATCCAAAGTGGAACTCTGACAAGCACGAAAGGAAATTTTGTTAAGACTCTAGAAAAGTTATTTGCCGAATTGGTGGGGGTGAAATACGCTTATGGTTGCGCGTCGGGATCGGCAGCAGTTCACGTAGCGATCGCAGCGATCGATCCGGAACCAGGTGATGAAATTATCACCACTTCGATCACCGATATGGGAGCGCTAACGCCGATAATTTATCAAGGCGCAATTCCAGTTTTCGCGGATGTCGATCCCAAAACTTGGAATGTAACGGCAGAAACAATTGCACCTTGCATTAGCGATCGCACCAAAGCCATCATCGTCACCCATTTGTTTGGCAATCCCTGCAACATGACCGAGATAATGGAACTAGCGCGATCGCGCAACATTCCCGTAATCGAAGACTGCGCCCAAGCATACGGTGCCAAACATAACGGACAACCAGTTGGCAGCATCGGCGATATCGGTTGTTTCAGCTTACAACAAGGCAAGCACATCACCACGGGTGAAGGCGGATTAGTTACTACTAACAACGACGCTTTAGCACGCCGGATGTACCTGTTTATTAACAAAGCTTGGGGATACGGAGATCCCAACCCAGACCACTATTTCTTAGCCTTGAATTATCGCATGTGCGAATTACAAGGCGCCGTCGCAGTCGCGCAATTATCCAAATTAGAATCCGTCGTCCACAGTCGCGTTGATAGCGCCAACAAAATAACGGAAAAATTACAAGGCATAGCGGGAATTACTACCCCTTGGGTTGACCCAAGCAATATCCACACTTACTGGAAATATTGTCTGAGCGTCGATGGTAATATTATCCCCAACGGCCCAGTTGGACTGGCGCAAAAATTAAAAGCAAAAGGCATTTTCTCCGCGCCAAGATACATTCAAAAACCTGCATTTATGTGCGAAATTTTCCAAAAACAAAATACCTTTGGAAAATCGCGTTTTCCCTTCACGTTAGCCCGCCCCGAAGCTGTGGATTATAGCCGCGATCGCTTCACCGGCACCTACGCCGGATTAGAAAGCGTTTTAGTCCTGCCTTGGAACGAACGCTACACCGACGAACACATCGACTATATCGCCGACTCGATCCGCGAAGCCGTTAGCGAATAGATCAATTTTAGATTTTAGATTGCAGATTGCAGATTTACAGGCTAGAAACCGGGTTTCTGAGTAAATCTCTGGTTTCCCAGTCGAAGATTTTTCAGAGAAATCCGGTTTCTTTGCGTATTTAAATCTGCAATCTAAAATCTGCCATCTGCAATTTTTTTATGAGGATATAACACTATGGAACCCAAAGTTAATTTTGGTTTAGTTGGTGCAGGCGGTATTGCTCAAGCTTACGTGCAAGCTTTTGGTACTTGCAAAAATGCCCAGTTAGTAGCCGTTGCAGATATTCGACTTGATGCGGCTAAAGCTTTAGCAGCCAAATTAGGATGCCAAAGCTATGACTCTTACCAAGCGATGGCTGAAAGCGAACAACTCGATGCAGTGATTATTTGCACCCCGCCCATCACCCATCCAGAAATCAGCCTGTATTTTATCGACCGCAAAATTCACGTACTCTGCGAAAAACCTTTCAGCATTGACTCCAAAAGTGCCAAAACAATGCTTGATGCTGCCAGCAAAGCTGGCGTCAAGCTGACAATGGCCTCAAAATTCCGCTACGTTGAAGACGTAATTAAAGCTAGAAATATCGTCAATTCGGGAATTTTGGGAGAAATTGTTTTATTTGAAAACGCCTTTACTGCCCGCGTTGATATGACATCCCGCTGGAATTCTAACCCCAAAGTTAGCGGCGGCGGCGTATTAATTGACAACGGCACCCACTCGGTTGATATCATGCGCTATTTTCTCGGCCCCCTGGCAGAAGTGCAGGTAGTAGAAGGGAAGCGCATTCAAGGATTAGCAGTCGAAGATACGGTGCGGATTTTTGTGAAAAGCGTCAGCGGAGTGACGGGGAATATCGACCTATCTTGGAGTATTAATAAAGAGCTAGACTACTACATTCGCATTTACGGATCTTTAGGCACAATTTCCATCGGCTGGAAAGAATCGAAATATCGTCAATCTTCCAGTTCGGATTGGATTGTCTTCGGCAAAGGCTACGACAAAGTCCAAGCATTTAGCAGCCAAATTGAGAACTTTGCCAAAGCTATCCGGGAAGAAGAACCGCTGTTAATTAACGCTCAAGATGCCTTAGCCTCCGTAGAAGTAATTGAAGCAGCTTATGCAGCAATGAACCAAAATCATTGGCTCGCGGTTGCCCAAGAAACCAATGCCAGCCAACCATTAAACGGAACGAAACAAGTATTAGAAGTTAGCAAAGTATGAGCGTTCGGATTCATCCCACAGCCATTGTTGAAAAAGACGTAGAAATTGGGGCTGGTTCGTCAGTTTGGGATAGCGTTCATATCCGGCATTCAACCCATATTGGGGAAGAATGTATTGTTGGTGAAAAAACTTACATCGCCTACGGTGTAAAAATCGGCAACCGGGTCAAAATTAACGCCTTTGTCTACATTTGCACGGCAGTGACAATTGAAGATGGAGTGATGATTAGTGCCGGAACTGTCTTCACCAACGATCGCTTTCCCAGAGCCACGACTTCCGACTTGAAACAGTTGCGGAGTTCCGATCCAGACGAACATACTTTGCCCACCCTGGTGCGAGAAGGCGCTACGATTGGCGCTCATTGCACAATTGGGAACGATTTGGTCATCGGACGCTTTGCCATGATTGGTATGGGTGCGCTGGTTACCAAGTCCGTGCCGGATTTTCATTTAGCGATTGGACATCCAGCGAAGTCGGTGGGGTGCGTTTGCCGCTGCGGAGAGCCACTGTTAAGGTTTTCCGATGATACGCCGCAGGATTTCGACGAGATCGCCTGTTCGGCTTGCGGACTCAAGTATGCGATCAAAAATCGCATGGTAAGTGAGTTGACGCCCCCAGTTTAAGAATTGCAAATTTTAGATTGCAGATTTGAGATTTACTTTAATCTGAAATCTTAGAAACCGGGTTTCTGCGTAGATCTCTCCCAAACCAACGATTTTTCATAGAAACCCGGTTTCTTTGCCTAAGTCCTGAAAGCTGCAATCTCAAATTTAAAATTCTCTGAATGCAATTGACTCGCCTCGATATTCTAGTTCTGGCAACCGTCGTTCTGATCGGATTGCTTCACCTGCCTTACCCATTTGAAGGCGATCAGGCATTGTTTACCATCGGTGCGTGGAACATGAGCCAAGGAGGGATTCTATATCGAGATTTCTGGGACTTGAAGCAGCCGGGGATTTATGCCTTTTACCTGTTAGCCGGAGCGATGTTTGGTTTCCATGAAGTTGGGATTCATAGCTTTGAATTGCTTTATATGCTTGCTTTCTCTGCCGTGCTAATAATTACTTTAAAAGATTATTACACCCAGCGAGCGATATGCCTCCAGCACACTAGCGCGATATGCCTCCGGCACGCTAGCGCGATATGCCTCCGGCACGCTAGCGCGATCGCAAGTTTAACCCCGCTGCTGACAGTCGGTATTTACTATGGCGTTTCTGGGGCTTGGCATCTGACGCAGTTGGAAGCTTTGGTTGGCTTTCCCATGTTTCTTGCCGTTTATTTTGCCGTTAAAGCTTCCCAAGTTCAAAAATCTCAGTTTGGATTGTTTTTTCTCTCCGGCATCATGGGGGGAATTGTACTGCTATTTAAGCTGATTTTCCTGCCGATTCTGCTGGTTTTCTGGGCAATTGCGTTGCTCGATCCTTTGAGGGAAAAAAGATTTTTTAACAGCTTGATACCGATTGGCTTACCCGTTGTTTTGGGAACTTTATTACCTCTGGCGATCGCTACCATATATTTTGCCCAGTTCGACTTGCTGCCGCTGGTTTATCAAACTTTTTTTGAACGTCCGTTTCAGATCTTTATTCAATCACCATTTTCCACAAACGAGCGTTTCATCAATTCACTCAAGTGGTTCATTTCTAGATTTGCACCTGCGATCGTTTTTGCCTTCATAGGGGCTTATAAATCCAAAAGACAGCCAAGAGATTTGATGACGCTTTATCTTGTTGCATGGTTAATATCCGGACTGGGAGTCATCTTTCTCCAGTACAAACTTGGTTGGGAATACTATTACATGTTAATCTTTGTGCCCCTCGGGATTCTAGCTGGTAAAGGCTGGGATTGCTGGTGGCAGTTAATTAGACAAAATCCAGCGTTAAATTCACCTTGGAAAAAAAGAAGCGTGGCAGCGTTTAGTCTAATCTTTCTATTTTCAACTGCATTAATATCTTTAGCTAGGAAGAGTTTTTTCCTGTTCCAGGAAGGCTTCGCGCTCAAATCAGAGCAACAGCGAGGATACCAAAGCCGTTTAGCTCCCGATTATCAGACGATTTTAAACGAAGTAGCATGGCTGAAAAAACCCGAAACTTTGCCTGGAGATATCTATGTTTTTGGCGATCCGCGTTATTATTTATTATCAGGTCGTAAACGAGCGATCGCATTCCATCTTTGGACTCCCCTGATACCCGCTCAATGGATGCAGTTAGGCGAGCAATTGCAGTCAGATCGACCAGTGTATATTTTCGTCGAAAAGAGATTTAGTTTTATCCTGCAAGAACAACCGCAAATTGCCCGCTTTATTGCATCTAACTATAAACTTCTGCACAACAGTAATGCCGGAGTTTGGTACGGGTTAAACCCCTATTAAAGCCAAACTTATTTTAGATTTACTCTCAATTTTCAATCTTGATTATGTTACCAAACACAGAAAAATGGGCAATTGTAGGAGGCGGTATTTTGGGCATGACGCTTGCCCATCGACTGGCTCAACAAGGAAAAAACGTTACCCTATTTGAGGGGGCTAACGAATTGGGTGGATTGGCGAGTGCTTGGCAGTTGGGGGATATAGTCTGGGATCGGCACTACCACGTGACTTTGCTGTCGGATACCCGCTGGCGATCGCTCCTCGGGGAACTCGGTTTAGAACAAGAAATCGAATGGGTAGAAACCAAAACGGGTTTGTATGCCGATGGCAAACTTTATTCTATTTCTAATTCTATCGAATTCTTGCGCTTTTTCCCTTTGGGATTAATCGATAAACTGCGGTTTGCTTTCACGATTATCTACGGTTCTAAAATCAACAATTGGAAAAAACTAGAAAAAATCCCCGTCACCGATTGGCTGAAAAAATGCTCGGGAAAGCGCGCTTTTGAAAAAATCTGGCTCCCCCTGTTGCGCGCCAAGTTAGGTGACAATTACAAAAAAGCCTCAGCCGCCTTTATCTGGGCAATTATTGCCCGCCTGTATGCCGCCCGTCGCACCGGATTAAAAAAAGAAATGTTTGGCTACGTTCGCGGTGGATATGCGCGCGTTTTGTCACGATTTGGTCAAGTTTTGGCAGGGGAACAAGTTAAAATACAACTCGGTCATCGAGTCAAAAAAGTTGAGTCTATCGCCAGGGATAAAGTCAGCATCGAGTTTCAAAATGGAGAGCAAGAAACCTTCGATCGCGTCATTTTAACCACCGCTGCCCCCATCGCCGCTCAAGTTTGTGCCGGACTTTCGGAAACGGAAATTTCCCAACTTAAAGGCATTGAATATCAAGGGATAATTTGTGCTTCCCTGTTGTTGAAAAAACCCCTTTCCAACTTTTATGTCACTAACATTACCGATACCTGGGTTCCCTTTACCGGCGTCATCGAAATGTCAGCGTTAGTTGACCGCAAATATTTGGGCGGAAATGCTTTAGTTTATCTGCCGAAGTACATACCATCAGACGATCCGGCATTTTCCCTATCGGACAAAGAGTTAGAGGAAAAATTCGTTCAAGCACTAATCCAAATGTACCCTCGGTTTGACCGCAGCGACTTGCTTTGCTTTCAAGTTTCGCGAGTCAAGTACGTGCTGGCAATTTCCACGGTGAATTACTCGGAAAATTTACCCCCGATGCAAACTTCTATACCGGGAGTTTATATTATCAATTCAGCCCATATCGTTAACGGAACGTTGAATGTCAACGAAACAATTCAACTAGCCGAAACAGCAGCCGCACAGCTTTTAGAATCGCCCAATAACATCAGGTTAGAGCTAAGAGTTTAATATCAGAGAGAGATACTGTCAACTGTCAACTGTCAACTATCAACTGTTATGAACTGTCCGATTTGCGACGCACCCACACGCCATTTGTTTAAAAAGTATGGCTATTGGATAAGAGTTTGCGAAACCTGCAAACACCAATTTGCCGAACTCACCCCAACTTTAGCCCACGCGGAACAAGTTTACGGCGACGATTACTTTGAAGGCGGGGGTGCGGGTTATTCCGATTACTTAAGCGAAGCAAAAATTATCAGATCTCATAGCCGTCGCTACGGCAAAATTTTGGCACGTTACATGCAACCCGGAACGATGCTAGATGTAGGCGCCGCAGCGGGTTTTATTCTGCAAGGGTTTACAGACGGCGGATGGACGGGTAGAGGCATCGAACCGAACCCGCGCATGGCAGAATACGGGCGGATACATCTCGGGTTACCGATCGAGACGGGGACGTTGGAGGAGTTTAAAACTAGCGATCGCTACGACCTCATCACCATGATTCAAGTTATACCTCACTTTTTCGATCTCAAAAGTGCCTTGCACGCAGCTGAAAAAGTTACTAAACCCAACGGATATTGGCTGATTGAAACTTGGAATCGGGAAAGCTTAATGGCGCGAATTTTTGGGAAAAATTGGCACGAATATAGCCCCCCCAGCGTCCTCCACTGGTTCTCCCCTTCTGGACTGCAAAACCTCACCTCACAGTTTGGCTTTCGCGAAATTGCCAGAGGAAGACCCTCAAAATGGATTCAAGCTTCCCACGCCAAATCTCTACTGGGTTACAAGCTCAAAGGCTCGACTTTCGGCAAACTGGCAATGAAAGTAGTGAATTTGATCCCTGACGATCTATCCATCCCTTACCCATCAGAGGATCTTTTCTGGGCACTGTATCAAAAACAATAGTTCCTGAATTTTAGATTTCAGATTTTTGATTTCAGATTTGTTACTAATAGCTGCATTCAAGGCAAAATAAACCATTTCAGATTTCAGATGTAAAATTTAAGATTTGTTGCTAATGCGGGCAGCGAAAACAAAATAAATCTAAAATCTACTATCTAAAATCTAAAATCCCTATAAGCTGTTTGGCGATCGAATGATACCATAACCGCTCAATTGTGGAGTGCATAGAGCGCGAACAGAAATAGACAAGTATTACCCAAAAAAAAGGGGGCTATAATGAAACCGCCTCATCACAACAATTTGACCTTAACTAAAAACCCGGTTAATTCGGTTGTTGGGTTTAGTTCTAACAGAATTATCCCGATACTGTTTGGCTTATTCGTTCTGGGCGCTGTTTTAAGAACCTTAGATATGGGACAGCCCATTGGGGTAGATAATCTCCTCTCTTGGCGAGAAACAGATATTGGCGGCATCGCCAGAAATTTTTATCGCGAAGGGATGAATTTGTTCTATCCCAGAATTGATTGGCGAGGAGATGGCCCCGGCTATGTAGAAATGGAATTTCCCCTTTACCCTTGGTTAATTGCAGTTATTTACAAGCTCTTTGGCTACCATGAAATTTTCGGACGCCTGCTGTCTTACTCGTTTTCGCTAGGCGCAATGGCGGTGTTTTTCTTACTCGCTCGTTATCTCCTGCCGCCCGTGGGAGCAGTCTTAGCTTCATTATTTTTTGTCCTCAGTCCTCTCGCAATTAAAATCTCCAATTCGCTTCAGCCAGAGGGACTAATGTTTCTCTGTTACGTACTTGCTGCTTATGCTTTTATTCGCTGGCTTGACGATAACTCTTGGAAACACTATGGCCTAGCTTTGTTGGCGACGACTTTGTGCATTTTAGCCAAAGCTCCAGCAGCTCATATCGGACTGTTTTTTGCCCTCATAGTTTTGAAGGAAAAAGGGCTAGTCGCCTTGCGCCAAATTCGCCTTTGGGCGTTCGCAATTGTGGCTTTATTGCCGAGTATCCTCTGGTACAAACACGCCCACAATTTCTGGTTAACCTATGGAAACTCCCTGGGAGTTTCTAATGAAACCCACGTAGCAGGATTGAAACTTTTTACCAATCCATCCTTAATTCGCGGCATTTTCCATATAGAGCTTTTCCATGTATGGATGCCTACGGGTTTAATTATTGGTGCCATTGCTATCCTGGTAGCGCGGTCAGAAAAGGCGGCGATTTATAGCCTCTACTGGTTGTTAGCTATTCTTGCTTTTTACCTAGTTATAGCCTACACAACAAGTGCCAGATGGGCGATTTACTACCACATATTTTCTGTGCCGCCCGTTGCCCTATTAATTGGGTTAGGAGTAGAAGCTCTGATCGCCGTTAATTGGGGAAAGAATTTAACCAGGAATTGGTTGCCACAGATGAATACTATTGTGGTTGTTTTGGTAATAGTATGTTTGTCTGGAACTTTTGTGTTTCAAGGATTGCAGATTTATCGGAGTACGGCGCAGGGGGCGAAAGATATGGAAAAACTCTACCAATGCGCCCAAGAATTTAAGCCAGCAATTCCCGATAATGTTTTAATCGCGACGACCGCTCCTGCTACTGTTGATAAAGGTCGGCCTATTGCCTCTAATGTCCCATACATGTTTTACTGGCTAGACCGTAAGGGTTTCAATCTTTTTGCCGAAAATCAATCTTTGCAGGGCATTATTGATCTTAGCAAGCGAGGCGCCCGATATTTTATCGCTGAAAAAGGGTATTTTAAACGCAAGCGTGACTTTGAATCTGATTTGCGTCGAACATTTCCGGTAATTCGAGAATGCCAACCAGCCGTTATCTTTGAATTAACTCCCAAGCTCAAAAAATAAACCAAAACTATGAACGTAAGAATATCCCAGGGGCTATCTACATCAGCGTTAAAATTCCTAGTTATCGCTTTGTTAGCGCTAGGGATATTTTTTCGATTCGCCAACCTTGACCAAAAAGCTTACTGGCTGGATGAAACCTTTACCTCGCTGCATCTTTCTGGTTATTCAGATCTAGAAGTAGAGAATCAAATTGCTAAGGGTCAAATCGTTAGCGTTGCCGAGTTACTCAAGTATCAGTATCCCAGTCCTGAAAAAACAGTTTTTGATACGGTCGATCGGATTGCGAAAACAGCGCCAGAATTGCCACCTTTGTATTTTGCGATCGCTAGATTTTGGCTCCAGCTATTCGGCAATTCCATCACCGCAATCCGCAGTTTGTCTGCCATCATTAGCTTGCTAGTTTTTCCCAGCGTCTATTGGCTGTGCTTGGAACTATTTAAATCCCCCTTCGTCGGGTCGATAGCGATCGCTTTAATAGCCGTTTCACCGTTTCACCTCCTCTGGGCACAAGAAGCGCGACCTTATAGTTTATGGACGGCGATCGTTTTACTATCTAATGCTGCACTGCTGCGAGCAATGCGGCTACAAACAACCCGCAGTTGGATCGCTTATACAATCACCGCAATTTTGGGTTTTTATACCCATCTATTTTCTACTTTACTGTTTTTCACCCACGGAATTTATGTAGTTTTAAGCCAACGCTTTAGATTGACTAGAACTCTAATTTATTATGGCATTTCCTCGTTAATATCGCTAATAGCTTTTGCCCCTTGGTTTTACATAGCTATAATTACCATATCTCAATATCCAAAGCAACCTGTAGCAGCATCAACGAACGACTACCCCCTGATTTTACTTAAAGGTTGGCTGCGTGGCATCAGCTTATTTTTTGCCGATTTTAGCATCGATGAAACCAGTTGGTTAATTGCCGTAATATCGTTTTCGATTCTGGTAGGATTTATTTTACTATTAGTCGGGTATGCTATCTATTATTTATCCAGGCATACAGATGCAAAAGGTTGGTTATTTGTCTTATGCTCAATGGCAATACCACCTCTAGTAATAATTATCATAGATCTAATGCAAGGGCAAATCAGATCGACAGTATCTCGGTATTTTGTATCTAGCGGTTTGTTCGTGCAGCTATCAGTTGCTTACCTATTAGCAAATCAGCTAAGCAAAACTTACGACCGACCGTTAAAACATCAACAATGGAAACTTGGTGCGATCGCTTTACTCTCAGTCGGCGTGTTATCCTGTATAACCATCATCCAATCCCCAGCTTGGTGGACGAAAGCTGAAGATAACAATAATCATCAAGTAGCTCAGATTATTAACCAAACCAAGCAACCACTAATTGTCAGCGATACTTTTTTCGTTAGAATCTTATCTCTCAGCCATGTTTTAGATGAAAAAGTGAAAATTCAGTTATTACCTACCCCAAAAATAGCCAAAATTCCTCAAGGGTTTAGCGACGTATTCTTGTACCAACCTTCTCAAGAATTAATCAACGAACTCAAGCAAAAACAGAACCTTAAAGTAGAACCATTTTACCACCAGTTTCTCTGGCAAGTGCAGCAAAAAAAATGAAGCTATCCGGCTAATGTTTTAAACAATAAAAGCGACCACTACCAATTACCAATTACCCATTACCAATTTATGATGAACGCCAACCAGAAACCAATTGCTAGCTTATCCCTAGATCTGGATAACAAGTGGTCTTACATGAAAACCCACGGAGATTCGGGTTGGGAAACTTTTCCCTCTTACTTGGATATTGTAGTGCCGCGGTTTATAGACTTTCTTGGGGAAAGAAATCTAACCATCACTGTTTTTATCGTCGGTCAAGATGCGGCATTAGAAAAAAACCATGCAGCACTGAGATCGATTGCTGAGGCGGGACACGAAATTGGAAATCACTCGTTTAAGCACGAACCTTGGTTACACCTTTACTCTGAAGAAGAGATAGAACAAGAGATTGCGATCGCAGAATACCATATCGAAGAAGCCACGGGCAAAAAACCCATTGGCTTTCGCGGCCCAGGATTCAGCATTTCCCGCAGCACATTGCAAGTTTTAGCACGACGGGGCTATCAATACGAGGCTTCTACATTTCCCACTTTCCTCGGCCCGCTAGCAAGGGCTTACTATTTTATGACCAGTAAATTGAGCCAAGAAGAAATGGAACAGCGGAAAGCTCTATTTGGCACCTTTGGTGAAGGATTTCGACCCCTCAAACCCTACCAGTGGCAGTTAAATCCTGGCGGACTGATAGAAATTCCAGTAACGACGCTGCCGATTTTTAAAGTGCCAATTCATTTCAGCTATTTGCTTTATTTAAGCGTATTTTCTCCACCCTTAGCGCGGCTGTATTTTGATATGGCTTTGAAACTCTGCCGCTTAACAGGAACCCAACCTTCTTTGCTATTACACCCCCTTGATTTTCTCGGCGGCGATGACATTCCAGAACTATCTTTCTTCCCAGCAATGAACCTTCCCGGCGGCAAAAAGTTAGCCCTACTCAGTAAGTTAGTTAGCCTGCTATCCGATCAATTTACGATAGTAACAATGCAGGAACATGCTAAGTTAGCCACTGAACGGTTCAAGCTTCCCAGGGTAGAACCTCGCTTTCGTCAGGTAGGAGCTTAAATTTTTCGAGGTTTCATCGGAGGCTATACCTTTGTAGCGTCTGATGAAACCACAGTCAGATGGGGTGCTAAATCGAAAAAATCGGTTTAAAGCCTCCCCCTAAAAGGCAGGGCTACTTCATAGTCATCAAAGAAAATAGGAGGAGCTGAGGGAGCT
>ERZ1066137.336-NODE-336-length-38085-cov-8.904943_pt1 | contig 38085 bp, 34 predicted proteins | sample MGYA00382784_ERZ1066137 | MGnify/ENA primary metagenome ERZ1066137 (study PRJEB33369, sample SAMEA5778367) | biofilm metagenome | biome: Industrial cooling water; feature: Water cooling tower basin; material: Biofilm | place: United Arab Emirates | collected... | reverse complement strand
GTCCCCCTTTTTAAGGGGGATTTAGGGGGATCTAAAATGCTTGGCCTCATAACTAGCAACTTGCGTTAATCAAGGATTTTTAATCGTATTAGCCATTAGCAGCTATATATGATATCGCTAGCAACTTGTTTTAAATAGTAAAAGAGTTTTTGCGATCGCTTAAAATATATAAACTCATAATCCCATTAAAATTATGTTCTACAGCGAAACAGCCAGAATGCAGGGGGTGCAGTTACCTATTATCCCAGTCGTAGCCGAATTAATCAGAAATTCTCCGGGAACAATTTCTTTAGGACAAGGAGTTGTTTCTTATCCGCCGCCACCACAAGCTATAGAGCAAATTTCGCAATTTTTAGCCATCCCAGACAATCACAAATATCAACCCGTACACGGTATTGTACCTTTGCTCGATGCGATCGCTACCAAACTCAAATCGGAAAACGGTATTGACATCAACGACAATCAATGCATAGTCGTCACTGCTGGCGCGAACATGGCATTTATGAATGCAGTTTTGGCGATTACTTCCCCTGGGGATGAGATTATTTTACTGACGCCCTATTATTTTAACCACGAGATGGCGATCGCAATGGCGGGATGCACACCCGTCCTCGTGCCGACTGATGAAAATTACCAGATTTGTCTCGACAAGATAGAACAAGCAATTACCGACAAAACTCGCGCCGTTGTCACCATTTCACCGAACAATCCCACGGGGGCAGTATATCCGCAAGCAGCATTAGAAGCGGTGAATAGATTGTGTTGCGATCGCCAACTCTACCACATCAATGACGAAACTTACGAATACTTCACCTACAACGGCGTCCAGCACTTTTCCCCCGGCGCCATTCCCGACGGTAGCGATCGCACAATCTTACTTTATTCCCTTTCCAAAGCCTATGGTTTCGCCTCTTGGCGCATCGGGTATATGGTCATTCCGCAACATCTATTCGTTTCGGTTAAAAAAATCCAAGATACGATTTTAATTTGTCCTCCAGTTATTTCTCAATACGCCGCTTTAGGCGCATTGCAAGCGGGAATTAGTTATTGTCGCGAACACTTGCAAACTATAGCCAAAGTGCGCGAAAAATGCTTATCTCAACTTGCTGCCATCCCAGATTTATGCACCGTACCGCCTGCGGATGGGGCGTTTTATTTTCTACTCAAAGTTCATACAAAAATCGGCGCAATGGAATTAGTAGAACGCCTAATAAAAGAACATCGCGTCGCTGTAATTCCCGGCACAACATTCGGTATCGATGACGGTTGTTATCTGCGCGTTGCTTACGGTGCTTTACAAGAAGATACAGCAACAGAAGGTATGGGCAGATTAGTACAAGGTTTGAAAACAAGTTTGGTAATGGGTAATGGGTAATGGGTAATGGGTAATAGGTAATAGGTAATAGGTAATGGTAGAAATTGCTAATTACCTATGACAATTTTGCCAATTGGTAATTGGTAATGGTAAAATAATTACCAATTACCAATTACCAATTACCCATTACCAATTACCGATTACCAATTACCAAATTATTTATTCTTCCTCAAACAAAGCTACCGTAACCGCATCAAAAGCAAATGCGAGAAACAGCGGCATGGGAGATTTTAAGAAAAAGCCTAAAAGTGCAGCGATGATGGTTACTGATATGGCTGCGATTGTCCAGCGTCGTTCTTCCTGGCTAAATCCTTTGCGCGCCTTGATCGCTCTCAGTACCTGCGCTGGAACTGGTTCGGGCATCACTGCAAAGGGAGGAAAAGCCCAATAAAAGTTAGGACGCTCTACAAATAAATCTGTCCAACCGTTTTCTTGGCACCATTCTTCAATCCATTCATCACAGTAATGTTTCATATAGCGATCGCTGAAAATGTTACGAAAGTTATTTAAAATTGACATAATTGCAGTTGTAAAATTAAGGGCAGTCGAAGGCTGTGTTCAAATCTGTATCAAAAAAAATAGCATAATGAAATATATAAGTCATGGTTAAGCGATATTTTTTTATAATTGAGATAGGTTTCTTAATAATCTCTCTATAGATACTAGAAGCCGCACAGAAGTTGCGCCTAGTTTATAGGTAAAATTACTTATCAACCTCAGAAGTAAATCAACTTCTACTGATAAATGACTGCAAGTGTAATTTTTTTTATCTTACCTATCAGGGTACTTAATCAGTCATCTGTCCGTAGAAGGAAATACGCTGGGTTTGGCGTTATGGTAATAGCAAAAAGGATTGGTTGCAAGTATGTCGATAGTACCAGAGTTTACCAAAGCTGTTCTATCCCCAGGCTGTTTGCGGCGGGTGCATCACATCGCCTTTAACGTGCGGGATATGCAAGCGTCGCGTCATTTTTACGGAACGATCCTGGGTTTGCACGAATTAACTGGGGATGAAGTTCCAACCACATTAGTTAAGTTGGTGGCAGAGGGGAAAGTTGCCAACTTTGTAACGCCAGATGGTACGGTAATAGATTTATTCTGGGAACCAGATCTGGCGCCGCCAGATCCAGATCCGGAAAAAGCTTTTACGCGCGCCAATCATTTAGCTTTTGATATAGATCCGAAGTTATTTGACCAAGCCGTGGAAGTGTTGCGTCAGCAGCAAATCCCGATTGCACAGGATGTAGTTACCCGACCCACCGGACGCGGCATTTACTGCTACGATCCAGATGGATTTATCATCGAGATTCGCTGCGATCCGGATAATGCATGAGGTAACTATCGCTCAAAAGATAGATGGCGATGAAGGCACATTAATTTAAACTCCAAAAACCACAACAGGTGCATTGCTATGAAAGCCGTTGTTATTAATCAATACGGCGAGGCTGAAGTATTGCGATCGCAAGATCTCCCAAAGCCTCAAATCAAAAGCGATCAGATGTTGGTAAAAGTATACGCCACCAGCATCAATCCTATCGATTGGAAGACCCGCAAAGGAATGCTGAAAATTATCTTCGGCAGCAAATTCCCGATGGTTTTGGGTTACGACGTTTCAGGAGAAGTGGTAGAAGTTGGATCGACAGTTACTCAATTTCGCCCAGGCGATCAAATTTATGCCTGTCTCGATACCGCGACTAGCGGATCTTATGCAGAATATGCCGCTGTTTCCGAAAAAGTGGCGTATTTTAAACCTCAAAATCTCAGCCATGAAGAAGCAGCTGCCGTACCTTTAGCCGCTGAAACAGCTTTACAAGCTTTGCGCGATTTGGGCAATATTAAGACAGGCGATCGCATATTAATCAACGGCGCTTCGGGTGGTGTGGGTACCTTTGCCGTCCAAATTGCCCAAGCTTTAGGCGCAGAAGTCACCGCAGTTTGTAGCCCAAAGAATGCCGAATTAGTCAAAAGTTTGGGCGCCGACCGCATAATAGATTATACAACTCAAGACTTTACTAAAGAGTCGGTCAAGTACGATATGATTTTGGATGCGGTGGCGAGTCGCTCGTTTTGGGAATGCCAAAATATCTTGTCATCAAATGGAGTTTACGTCAGCACCATCCCCGATTTCGCTAACGGCGCCGCGCTTCTCATTACTCAATTAATACCCGGTAAAAAAGCAAAAATTATCCTGCTCAAATCGAATGGCAAGGATTTAGCTTACTTAAAAGAATTGATCGAAGCGAATAAGTTGCGCCCTATAATTGCCCGCACTTATCCTTTATCAGAAATCGTCCAGGCTCATGCAGAAAGTGAAAAAGGGCGAGTGGTTGGTAAGCTAGTAATCGCCGTTTCGAGTTGAAAAATTAATCGTGAGAATTGGATTTTTGGGGACTGGCTTAATGGGAAAGCCGCTGGCGCAAAGATTGTTATCCGCGCAACTGCCGGTGGTAGTATACAACCGGACTCAGTCTAAACTAGAAGCGCTGCGGGAGGCGGGGGCGATGGTAGTTGATACACCGGAGAATGCGATCGCATCCTCTGATTGTATCATTTTAATGCTTTCCGACGCCCCTGCCATTGAGCAAGTTCTCTTGTCAGAAAATGCCAAACAACAACTCAAAAACCGCACCGTAATTCAAATGGGAACGATTTCACCTTCCCAAAGTCAAGAATTACAAAAACAAGTCCAAGCCGCAGGCGGCGACTATCTAGAAGCACCCGTTTTAGGAAGTATCCCAGAAGCCGAAACCGGGAAATTAATCGTCATGGTAGGCGCGACAGAGTCACAATTTCAACAATGGTCTAATTTGCTGCAAAACTTTGGCTCAAATCCCCGTTTAATTGGCCCCGTTGGCGCGGCTGCTGCGGTTAAACTAGCCCTAAATCAACTCATTAGTTCTCTCACAACTTCCTTCGCACTCAGTCTAGGTTTTGTGCAAAATCAAGGCGTCGAAATCGAATCTTTCATGGAAATTTTGCGCCAAAGCGCGCTATATGCGCCTACTTTTGATAAAAAATTGCAGCGAATGCTAGAAAGGAATTACGCCAATCCCAATTTCCCTACCAAACATCTGCTCAAAGATACTAACTTATTTCTAGATGCAGCCAGAGAGGTTAACTTAAATGCTACCAGTTTATCAGGCGTGCGGGAGATTTTAGAAATTGCTCAGCAGATGGGTTTATCTAACGAAGATTACTCATCCCTGTTTGAAGCAATTAATCCTGAAGCATCAAAAAACCCGGTTTCTTGAACAACTGAAATAATGTTCGGTTGATTACCCATAATTAGCAGCCAAGACATGGCACGATAAACGTTATCTGTGTCGGAGATATCTCTGATGCCTTGTCCCTACGCAACGACAGAGTGAAGTTGTTTTATTATGGGCAATTCAACCGACATCATATGAAATGCCTCCATGCTAAAGCATGGGGCTACACAGACAAAGCCCGCCTGCGCGGGCTTTGTTTGTATACTCAGATCTTGCACCATTATCAACAAACCTGAAAAAACCGGGTTTCTTGACCAAAAATCTAGGCTTTCAAGCTGAGTTATTTGCAAGAAACCCGGTTTTTAGCCAAGGTGCAAGATGCGAGTATAGTCACATCTTGCACCTACCCGATAAACAGCCTCCAAATAAATTTGGGGCTGAAAGCTTAAGTTAGCTAAAGCTAACTAAAATCAACCTTTTAACCCGTTTCAACGGGTTTTAGCTTTCAGCCAGAAATTTATTTCTGGGCTCAGTGCAAGATCTGAGTATAGCGATACCCTTGAGGGTATCGAATTGAGGGTTACTGCCTTGATTCCCGATTATTATCATCAGCAACCGCTGACACAACTGTCGAGACTGTGGAAAAAAAAGCTGCTATCACAACGAGTAACATTAAACTAGCCAGCGCAGCTAAAGGTGAAGTTATCAACAGAACTAACTCCACAAACAAGAGAATTGATATCAGTGCTTTGTTCATAAATATTCCTTTCAAAACTTGCTACTCCCAGCCTAGCGAAATAGAGCCTAATATTACCCCACCCGTAAGACTGAAAAAAAGGGTTTGTATCGCGTAGAAACAAGGTATTGTTCAACAGTTGACAGAAACCGGGTTTCTGTGAAAAATCATTTATGAAATCAAAGATCGCTGAAGAAACCCGGTTTCTATAGCGGTTTGCAACTTGGTAGAATACACTCTATTTTGTCTAAGTTAAGTCCGCGTAGGCGGACTTCGTTTGTGTAGCGGCACCCTTAAGGGTGCCGCTACACAAACGAAGCGAAAGGCTGTATTCCACCAAGTCACAAACAACTATAATAGCGGGTAAAAAGTAAAAATCAGGCGCAAAAACAAGTTTCATCTCCCACCACTGGTGGGAGATGAAAACAATTTAGTTAGCTAAAACCGATCTGTAAGCGAGAGAAAACCTACTTAGTTAACTGCTTCAGTTGGCGCTTCAGGTGCAGTTTCTCCTAAGTTAATTTTGACCACTTTGTTGCGGGCTTCAACAACTTTCGGCAAGGTTAGAGTCAAAATACCATTGGTGAAATCAGCTTTCACTTGGTCATTTTGAATCGGGTAAGGTAATTGCAGAACTCTTTGGAATTTGCCGTAGCGAAACTCTGAATGCAGCTTTCTAGCGCCTTCTGGTTGTTCGGTGCGATATTCTCCAGCGATTCCAACTGCTTTTTGAGTTACTTGAATCTCCACATCTTTGCCTTCAATTCCTGGCAGTTGAGCTTTCAGAATCAGGTTATCACCGGCATCGATTACTTCTATAGCTGGCTGCCATGTAGAAGCAGTATTAGAAGCATTTAAAGCGAATTGATCGAACATTTTATCAAGTTGACGGCGAACGGTTTCAATTTCACTGCCGGGATGCCAATAGCGAATCATCATAGTAACAATTGCCTCGATTTGAATCTGTGAAGTTTTGAACTAGCTGCGGTTTGGTTCCGCTGCATTTGCTTACCTTTTTATAATGCCAATAACTAGATTCGCGTGACAGTAAAGAGAACCCTATCGAGTTATTCGTATTAACCCTAATTTTTGGGTTAGGAGAGCAGGAATTAGTAAGTAAGAGGTAAAAGATAAAAAAGGCAATTGGGTAAACCCTACTTTATAGGTTGGGTTTACCAGAAAAAATGGGTTCAGGACTTACGCACGGCGAACTCATCACCTTAGTTTGTTAGTATATCTTTGGTTTCCAAACCAAAGATTTTTTACAGAAACTCTAACTATCAACTGTCAACTGTCCACTGTCCACTGTCCACTGATAAAAGTCCTGCGGCTTTCAAATCGGCTTCGTTGGGGAGGGCAGATCCGGGTGTTTTGCAGATTGCTTCTATTTTGGAGAAAAGCTCGTCTTTTTCTTCAAAGGAATAGGTTTCTAGCTTTTCGAGTAAGGCTTGTGGATCGCAGCCGTAATCTGGTTGGTTAGCAATAGCATCCTCGATCTGAGTTATAAACGTAGAAGCGCAGCACTTGATACCGCTGAGGGCTGCGATCGCAAAAGTCAGTTCTTCTTTACTTAATTGCACCATTGGCAACTGGCTAATAACTCAACTTGGTAATTATCTCATGCTAATAACGCAAGTTGCTAGTTACAAATATTGTCGGTTTGATCCCCCCTAACCCCCCTTAAAAAGGGGGGAACCGGATTCTTAGTCCCCCTTAAAAAGGGGGGAACCGGATTCTTAGTCCCCCTTAAAAAGGGGGGAGCCGGATTCTTAGTCCCCCTTCTTAAGGGGGATTTAGGGGGATCTAAAATGCTTGAACTCATAACTAGCAACTTGAGTTAATAGCTAATGGTTAATGGCTAATGGCTAGATTCAGGAAAAATCTAACTTTACGCTCCAATCACAATTAGCAATTAGCCATTACCATTAATAATTAAAAACTAATTTCCGCCATTCTTCCACCGCAAAAGGAGGAATGTTCAGTTCTATTACTTGGTTATCTTTGAGCGGGAAATTTAATTGCAAAGACGTGTTATAATCTAACTGTTTCATAAATTCCCGTAGGTCATACTCGCCAACATTAGCGGGTAAAGATAATTGATCGAATGCATCTTGAGCTTGCCAAACTTCCCCAGTTCCTGTCGTAATTTGTAAGTTTTTTGGGTGCGATAACTCGACAATTCCGGGAAAGCCAACCAAGCGCAAATGAATCGAATCCACCAACCCCGACTTAACGCGCTTGTACAGGACGACTTGCCAAGCTTTATGGGAAGCGTCCCGAAAGCTTTGCACAGAGCGATACATGGTTTGATTCGGGGATTCAGGATAAGCATGAATAGAAGCTGAAGTGGGAATCGGGTTCCCTAAAGTTAGATATAAAAAGCACGGGATTATAGCCCAAAGTTGCCAGGTTTTTAACCTCTTTGTTACTGATATTTTATTCATTATCTGTAAATTTTTCATTGGCTGGGGCATTTTCATCTGGGCGAGTTTTAATTCGTAATTATATCGCTTGTCAATATTTTTTTGCCAGCGATCGCCCAAAATCTATTTATCTGCAAAATGGAGAGGTTTTTTTCAATCAACTGTAGGTTTAATAATCTGATTCAACTTTTCCAAAAAATGTGTTAATATCATACCATATTATTTGGGTCAACTTACTTAAGTTTTTTAGGGAACAAATACAATACCGCTGAAGCTGCTGATGGCTAAAGAATATAGAACCAGACCTCAAGGGGTCTGGTTTTAACCTAGAGATAATCAGAAAAGATGAAGAGGTTGATCGGGCAAATTTTGCAACGGCGAGGCATCGGGATTACAGTTCTTGGGGTAACGGGAGCAGTATTGGCGCTGCAATGGTCTGGTTCTTTGCAGTTGCTGGAATGGGCAATTTTAGATCGATGGTTTCGCCTGCGGCCTTTAGAATCTGGAGAACCCCGCGTAGTCATCGTCACGATTGACGAATCAGATATATCGCGCTTGGGACGTTGGCCTATGTCTGATGAGACTTTAGCAAAACTGTTGGAAAAAGTGAAACAGCAACAACCAGCAGCGATCGGGTTAGATTTGTATCGCAATCTCCCGGTAGAACCAGGGCACTCAGAATTGCTCAAAGTTTTTGCTTCTACGCCTCATTTAATTGGGGTGCAAAAGGTCGTCGGCGATGCTAGCGGACCAGTGGTTAGCCCGCCGCCGGTGCTGCCCTTGCGATCGCAAGTAGCCGCCAGCGACTTGGTAGTAGATGCCGATGGCAAAGTCCGCCGCCACCTGTTATCAGTCCGCCTCCGGGAAGGTAAAACTATGTTGACCTTGGGAACCAAGCTGGCATTAACCTATTTGGAAGCTCAAAATATTCGACTCAAAACTAATAGCAACACCAACATCCTTAAACTAGGTAGAGCGGAGTTTTTACCTTTACAAGAAAACTCTGGCGGTTACGTGCGCGTGGATGTAGGCGGATATCAAATATTGTCTAATTTTCAGAGATTGCAAACCGGATTGCCGAAAATTTCGCTCTCAGATTTGCTAGAGGATAGAATACCGCCGAATTTAATCCGCGGGCGGATTGTAGTCATCGGATCGACAGCGGAAAGTTTAGGCGATCGCTTTTACACCCCCTACACAGACAATCTACGCACGGCTTGGTCTGGGGTAGAAATCCACGCCAATCTTGCCAGTCAAATCGTTAGTGCTGCCGAAGATGGCAGACAACTCCTCAGAGGCATCCCAGAACCCCTGGAATGGTTGTGGATCGGTTTTTGGTCTAGTTTGGGAGCCGCATTGGGATGGAGCGTGCGAACCCCTCGGTGGGCATTGATTAGCATCCCCGCCACCATCGGCAGTTTGTTTGGCAGCGCCTACCTGTTATTTTTATTCGGTTGGTGGGCAGTCGCTGCCTCACCCTTTTTAGCACTGATCAGCACCGGACTAGCAAGTCGCGGCTACCTCTTGTGGAAAAACCTACAATTGTCCCACCAAGAGTTAGAAAATTACGCCCAAACCTTAGAACTAAAAGTGCAACAGCGCACCCAAGAACTGGTAGAAAAAAACATCGCCTTAGAAAAAGCAAAACTAGCAGCCGAAGCCGCCAACCGCGCCAAAAGTGCTTTTCTAGCCAACATGAGCCACGAACTGCGAACCCCCCTGAATGCCATTCTGGGATTTAGTCAATTATTGAGCCGAGAGCCAGAACTACAACCCCAGCAAAGAGAGCAAATAGGCATCATCAACCGCAGCGGCAACCATTTGCTCAGCTTAATCAACGATATTCTGGAACTATCCAAAATTGAAGCCGGAAAAGCGGTAGTCAATATCGGCAAAGTTAACCTGTACAACTTGCTGCAAACCTTACAAGAAATGTTTCAACTCAGAGCTAGCTCTAAAGGATTGGAACTGTTATGCGATCTCGCTACGGACTTGCCGCGATACGTAGAAACAGACGAGCGAAAACTTAGCCAAATTTTAATTAACTTACTCGGCAATGCGGTCAAGTTTACCGAAACAGGTAGAGTAATCCTCCGTGCTAAAATAATTCAAGGTCAAGAAAAACCTAATTACCAATTACCAATTACCAATTACCAATTATTATTTGAAGTCGAAGACACCGGCCCCGGTATTTCCCCGGAGGAGAGCGCCAGATTATTTGCTGCATTTGTGCAAACTGAGGCCGGTCTTAAATCTCAGCAAGGTACTGGACTCGGATTGGCGATTAGCTATCAACTCGCCCAACTAATGGGAGGTGAAATGACCGTTAAAAGTACAGTTGGTCAGGGTAGCCTATTTCAATTAATTCTTCCCGTCAGCATCAAAGAAGCTACCGAACAAACCGAGTCAATCGACGCCTTAAAAGTCATCGGTTTGGTACCAAACCAACCCAGCTATCGCATTCTTGTGGTTGAGGATGTGGCAGAAAATCGTTCATTTTTAGTCCAGTTACTTGTATTGGTAGGCTTTGAGGTACGCGAAGCCGAAAATGGTCAAGTCGCCATCGGCATCTGGGAAACTTGGCATCCCGATTTAATTTTGATGGACATGCGGATGCCCGTGATGGATGGTTACGAAGCAACTCGCCTAATTAAAGCCACTCCCGGCGGACAAAAGACAGCGATTGTTGCTTTGACAGCGAGCGTGTTTGATAACAAACCGGCAATTTTGGCAGCTGGTTGCAATGACTGCGTGCAGAAACCTTTCCGGGAGTCAGAACTGTTTGCCAAAATAGCCGAACATCTAGGAGTACAATACATCTATGCACAAAAGCAACTCAATCCAACGCTGGCTCTCTCTCAGAAAAATGACAGCCTAAAATCTACTGGTATAGTAGAAAAAACTACCCTAGAACATCTCGCAGCTTCTTTGTTAGCAATGCCAACCCAATGGAAAAATGAGTTATATGATGCAGCCTTGCTGCTCAACGATGAAGAATGTACTGAACTGCTCGATCAAATTGCCAAAGACTACCCAGATTTGTCCAGTAGGCTCAAAGATTTGTTAACTAATTTTCGGTTTGATATTGTGATGAATTTAATTAAACCCGAGCAAAGTAGTGAGTAGCGATCGCACCAGCTAGCCGCAAGGCAATATCGCTTACCCCCAACCAAACTCTCAAGGCTATTTTTGGATGTTTTTTCTGTCAAAAAGCAGGAAATTAGATTATTAAGTTTTCAAAAATGGGATTAGATGTGGCGAATTTACACCCAGAAAATCGGCTTTTTATTTCTCCGGCGCTCGCCTACTACCTGCAAAAATTAATCCTGATTAATTTAGATAGATTAATTGTGAAAAATGCCGAGCTGATCGGCGATTTGGACGCAATATTAGAAAAATTGTATGGAACTAAAGAGAAAATTAATGTAGTCACGCTGGAACTAGAGCAGTTTGTATTATCCCATCAAAATTTGAGCTACCAAGGAGCGAAGGCGCTTCCAGAAAGAAATAAAATAGAGCGGCAAATTTTTGAGCGATTGGGGTTTAAGCTAAAAAATACGGCTCGAATCAACATTTTAATTATTGACGATACCCCTGATAATCTACGTTTGCTGTCGGCAACTCTGGTTCAGCAAGGGTATAAAGTTCGCAGCGCCATTAGCGGTAAAATCGCTCTCGATGGGATAAAATATTTTGTCCCGGACTTGATTTTACTCGATATTTTGATGCCAGAAATGGATGGCTACCAAGTCTGCACCCACCTGAAAGTTAATGCCATGACTCGCGACATTCCAGTCATATTCATTAGCGCAGTCGATCAGGTTTTAGATAAAGTTAAAGCTTTTGGCCTTGGGGGTGCAGATTACATTACCAAACCGTTTCATATAGAAGAAGTATTAGCAAGAGTCGAGCATCAAATAGAACTGAGAAACCTACAAAAAAGACTTGCAGATCAAAACATGCGCCTGCAACAAGCACTGGTGGAACGCAAGCAATTAGAAGAACGATACCGCAACATGTTTGAAAATAGCGTTGACGGCATTTTTCAAAGTACGGTTGATGGACGTTTCTTAAGAGTAAACCAAGCTTTGGCGAGAATTTATGGTTACGCTTCTCCAGAAGAAATGATCGGCGCGATCGCAGACATCAACCAACAAGTATACGTCCATCCGGGACGCCGATATGAATTCGCCGCTTTTATGCAGCAATACGACACCGTATCGGATTTTGAATCCCAAGTTTACCGTAAAGATGGCAGGATTATTTGGATATCCGAAGACGTGCGTGCAGCCAAAGACGCGGATGGTAATTTGTTGTTCTATGAAGGTACTGTCAAAGATATTACCGCTCGCAAGCAAGCTGAAGCCGAATTGCGGCGCGAACGTCTAAAAGCAGAACTGTTGCTGCTCAACATTTTACCGCAACCCATAGCCCAACGCTTGAAACAGAATGAAAGCGCGATCGCAGAACGCTTCGACGCCGTGACGGTTTTATTTGCCGATTTAGTAGATTTCACTTCACTGGCTGCCAAAATTACACCTACCCAACTGGTTAATTTACTCGACGAAATTTTCTCCGCCTTCGATCGCCTAGTCGAGCAATATAAATTAGAGAAAATCAAAACCATTGGCGATGCCTATATGGCAGTGGGAGGCTTACCCATCCCGCGCACAGATCATGCCGCAGCCGTCGCCGATATGGCATTAGCCATGCAGCAAGCTATTGTCAACTTTCAACAAGATTTCAAAAAACCTTTTCAACTTCGCATCGGTATCAATACCGGGAATGTAGTAGCTGGTGTGATTGGTAAAAAAAAATTTACCTACGATTTATGGGGCGATACAGTGAATATTGCCAGCCGCATGGAATCAGAAGGCATCGCCGGAAAAATTCAAGTCACCGCCACCACTTACGAACTATTGAAAGATAAATATATATTGCAAGAGCGAGGCACAATTTTTGTTAAAGGGCGGGGAGAAATGTTGACTTATTGGTTATTGGGTAAAAGGGATTAGGGATTAGGGATTAGGGGTTAGTTTTCCTCAGAAAGATTGCGTACCGAATGACGTTGCCGCCAAACTTCTAAACTGAAAATACAAGCAATCAACCAAACAAATCCCGCTGCGTACCCAGCGATAACATCAGTGGGCCAGTGAACGCCTAGATAAAGCCGACTGAAACCAATGGCTGCAATTAATAAAATAGTGACGCTGAAAATTGATTTTCTATAGCGATGAAAGCGAGTAGCTAGTAAATAACTTAGCATCCCATAGATTACAAGAGAAACCATAGCGTGACCGCTGGGGAAACTGTAGAAACTGACATCAACGCTACGTTGCCATAACATAGGTCTAGCGCGAGCAAACAAGTTTTTTAGTAAAAAGTTTAAGCCGATAGCACCGATACATGCGATCGCTAAAGTTGTGGCTGCGGATCTGCGCCTGCGAAACAGCAGCCAACTTGCCACAATCAAAGATATTACAAGCAAAAAAGATGGTTCCCCAACAAACGTAATCGCTTGCATCAATCGATCTAGCCAAGGTGTATGCAGGCGCAATAGCGCCTGCAAAATTGCCCGATCGAATTTCTGAGTTTCATTTTCTAATACTTCATCTGCAATTGCTGCGAACCCCCACAGCGCTAACGCCGCTGCCAGCAAACCGCCAACTCGAATTGCTGAGAGTAGGGGCAGAATTCTAGCGTCACCCTTTTGCCGCCAGAACCGAATAATTTGCCGACTCTTGTGACGCACCCAGTGCAAAGGCATAATTTATCAGCCCCGAGGGTCAAGACCGAAATTTCGCTGGCGAATTGCAACGAAACGTAACTAAACTAAGTTAAACTTTCCCAAGCTTGAGTAACCACATCCTTAAGCCAACGCCGTTGTTGCAGATCCAAAAGTCTGTCATCGGCGAGGACTTCAGCGGTTAACTGTTCTAAGGATTTGCCTTGAGAACGGGAAATGTTAATCACGCCCGCGATCGCTGCGGCGACCAATTCTTCGTCTACGGGCTTCTGCCGCAAGGCGGCAACTTCTTGTGGGCTGGCTGGAATGGGATAATTCATGGCGAGTGAGTGAGAGGAGCGACTACCTTAAGAAAAATGAGAAACTTGTAAAGTTTTTTAAGAGAACCTTAAGTATCCGGAATTCTACCGTACTTTGAGCGTTTGTCAATTCCTCCTTTTTGGTTAAGTTAACCCCCACAGAGAGCGGCACAATGGAAGAAATCCTTTATTTAGAAGTTCCCACCCCGGATACAGGAGCAGTTCGCGCTTGGTTACAACAAAGCTTTAACCCAGGCTGCGGAGAAAAGATCGTTACCCGCGATGGCTTTCTGCTTAGGTTTCCCACACCTACATCAAAAGCAACTAAGATTCCGGAAATATCAACCGTAGCCGAACTATCGGCTTTTGTCTGGTCGGTACAGCGCACCACTTATCTGAAGGTGTTTCGCACTGGGGTCAAAGTCCCCAAACAAAGCCAGATCCTCGAACGTCTGAAGGCGGAAATCCGCACCCAGTTTCCCCATCAATATCCGGAACCTCCCGCGATCGATTTGTCGCAACAGTCGATTTTTGCAGCCCTAGCGCCCTATTATCCCCAGACGGTGCGTTATTTTGAGAAAATGCCTAACGGCGAGTACGATCTAACCCGCGTCTACTGGTGGGAGCAACGCTGGCGCAATAGCGTCCGCAATCCCCAGCAGCCGAAGCAAGTTATTTTTAAGGCAGGGGAGGCTGTAAAGGACGCGGGGAAAGAAGTCAAAGCGGCATCTGATTATGACCTGATTTACGTAGGTGGTGCGTTAGGCGTGATTCACGCAGCGGTGATGGCGCGCCTGGGTTATCGGGTGCTGCTGCTGGAACGGTTACCCTTTGGCAGAATGAATCGGGAATGGAATATTTCCCGCGAAGAGTTTCAAAATGTTATCGACTTGGGTTTATTTACTCCGGCTGAGTTTGAAAGCATTATTGCCAGGGAATATGTAGACGGGTTTAGTAAATTTTTTGATGCTAACAATCCGCCCCATCTGAAAGCGCCGGTTTTGCATACTCCCACCGTACTAAATGTCGGTTTGGATGCAGAAAAACTGCTGCGATTGTGCGGACAAAAACTCACCGCCGCCGGGGGTGAAATTTGGGACGAAACCGAATTTTTGCGCGCGGATGTAGGGCAAAATGGGGTAGTCGTTCAAGCTAAACATTTACCGACTCAATCCGACCGAATTGCCAAAGGAAGGCTGTTAGTAGATGCAATGGGAACTGCATCGCCGATTGCGTGGCAATTAAATGGCGGTCGCGCTTTTGACAGCGTTTGTCCGACAGTAGGGGCGGTAATTGAAAAAGGATTTGAGCCGGGAGTGTGGGATTCTCAATACGGCGATGTCCTTTACAGTCACGGGGATATTTCGCGAGGACGGCAGTTGATTTGGGAATTATTCCCCGCCGAAGATGATGCGCTGACGATTTATTTATTTCACTACCACCAAGTCAATCCAGATAATCCTGGTTCGTTGTTGGAAATGTACGAAGACTTTTTCCAGATTTTGCCAGAGTATCGCCGGTGCGATATGGATAAACTCGTGTGGCGAAAGGCAACATTTGGGTATATACCGGGACATTTTAGCGTGGGGGGTAGCGATCGCACTGTCGCCTTCGACCGTCTCATCGCTATCGGCGACGCTGCCTCGCTGCAATCTCCACTGGTGTTTACTGGATTTGGTTCTTTAATTCGCAATCTCGGACGCTTAACCGAATTGTTGAATACGGCGCTGAAATACAATTTGCTTTCCGCCAAACACTTGAACCAAATTCGCGCCTATCAAAGCAATATTTCGGTCACTTGGCTATTTTCTAAAGGCATGATGGTTCCCACTGGAAGTTTCTTGCCGCCCCAGCGCATTAACTCGATGCTCAATACCTTTTTTGGTATTTTGGCAGCGGAATCAATTCCTGTGGCAGAAACTTTTATTAAAGACAGAACCAACTGGCTGACTTTTAACAGACTCGCACTTAAAGCAGCCAAAATCAACCCGATGTTAATAGTTTGGATTTGGGAACTTGCTGGGGCAAAAGATTTCTTGCGTTGGGTAGGTAGCTATCTAGACTTTACCATCAGCGCTTTAATCGGCTTATTGTTGGCGGGTTGGTTCCCCTCCTCGCTGCGACGCCTACAGCCCTTTTTAGAACCTCGATTTCCTTCTGTGTGGCTGTGGTTGTTGGCGCTGAGTTATACCTACACTACTGGTGTAGGACGCAAGGCACAAAGGGCACTGGTGCCGCCTGGTAGGTGGGCAGGCGAACAGCGGGCATAGGGCATCCGGATCGATCCCCCCCAACCCCCCTTGCCAAGGGGGGCTTTCCAGTTTCCCCCTGCGCTGGGTGGGAAGGCTTTTCGATATCGATCCCCCCAACCCCCCTTGGCAAGGGGGGCTTTCCAGTTTCCCCCTGCGCTGGGTGGGAAGGCTTTTCGGTTATTTGCGGTTCCCCCCTGGGGCTAAAAACAGAGAGGCTTTTCGGTTCTTTTCTGCCTCCCCTGGGGGAAGGCTTTTCGGTTCTCTCCGGTTCCCCCCTTGGCAAGGGGGGTTAGGGGGGATCGGCGCGCTTGATCGATCGCAATTTGGTCTAACAGGTGAGAAAAGATAGCGGATTCCTCATATCAGTAGCAAAACCAAGAATGGCGCGATCGCGATGTTCGTATATTAAATCCCCCTCAGCATTAAACAAAAAAGTCGCACCTCTTTGAGTTAAATAAGCCGGATTTGGCACATAAGTTTGCCAATTTGTCAATACTTCTGCCATATTCCGCAATCGCAAGGTGGCTAACTCAAACGGGCGCTGAAAACCTTTGCCACCTGCCAATCCAAAGAACGAACCTTTGAGCGGCGGGAGAGGGGGAGCTTGGATAATTTCGTCATCGCCGATTAATTGCGGTGCTTGGCGATCGCCTCGATACCCGCGAAACACTTCCGCCAAAGTGCCAGGGCTACCAATTCCTGCACACATCAGCATCAGGTTAATCCAAGCATTTACACCGGGCGATAAACCAGGTAGTTTGAGGGATAAACCCCGATACAGATTGAGTTTTTGGTGCAATTCGGCGGTGGGATCTACAAACAAAAATTCTGGGGGAAATCCAGTGTAACTACAGAATCGCTCACCCGACTTGCGATCGCCTATTCCCACCCCTCGGATTGCTATCCCTTGTGCTTGAAGCATTGCGGCATCTCGCTGCAACCACCAAGCATATTCCAGGCTGTCGAAATCTCCCAATTGTGGCAATAACAGCACCAGTTTTAGAGGTGAAGACTCGCAACCGCTTAAGATGGGTACAACTGCGCCGTCGCTCACTCGTTGACGCTCGGTTTGGCTCAAAATGGTATGTGGATTCATCAGTTACTGATTTAGACAGGGGAGGAGTGCGATCGCGCAGCGTGCCGGAGGCATATCGCTTAGTTAAGTTATCCATAAATCTTACTATATTTAATAATTAAAAATAAAATCAACCAATCAGAACCAGTTAATTTAACCAGCGGTAAATAGGAAAAAAGATTTAACAATGAAATCAGCAGAATTTCTCAAGCTACGACAAGAAGCAGAGAATGAAAATACGGGAAGCGATCGCTTAGTAGAACTTGCCCAGATTAGCACCGAACTGGCAAGGGTTGTTGCCAAGAATCCTTGTGCTACGCCTGAGTTGTTGCGAAGTCTCTCAGGGAGCTACGATACCGAGACTCGCCCAAATGTAGCAGCAAATCCTAACACGCCAACTGAGGTGTTATGGCTCTTAGGCGTACAATTTCCCCAGCAAATTTTAGATAATCCGATATTCTCTCTGACTCCAATTGGGAAATATGAAGCCCCATACGCGCCCCCCCCCAGGCTGAAGCCTCTTGCTCACAAACGAAGCCCGCCTGCGCGGGCTAGAAATTTTTAAGCCTGCGAAGGCAGGCTTTGTTTGTATAGCCCTACCCTTCAGGGTAGGTTTCAAAATGCGCTGCGCGTTGCGCCCCAGTCGAGGGCGGGGTCTTGTTCGTGTCCTGCCGCCTTCATCCCGCGCTGGTAGCCGCGGCGATCGCTTATCCTCGCCAACCACGCTTTAACGTTCGGAAGCTTGTCAAGACCGACATTGTAGAATGCCTTCAGTCCGAGACGCTACTTGCTTAGCCGCGGGAAAGATGGAAGATCGATCGCGGCTAAAGACTTGATTTTCTTTTGCGGGCGCTGCGGATAAACTACAGGTGCGGGCCAGTTGGCACCCTCAGAAAAGTCGATCGACTCGTTGGGATTCACGGGCACCATACTGCTGACAGATGTGGGTTCTGGCAATGCTGGCGATTCGTCTTGGGGTGGTGCGGCTGACTGAAGGTTGCCAATCTGTTCCGGGGTTAGGGGTTTCCAACCTTGTAAGTGAATTGGCTGGGGTGGTGCAACGGGTTCGGCGGGGGGAATGTTGGTGGATGCGATCGCAGCCTCTGTCAATCTTTCCAATTCTTCCCACAGCACTTCCTCGGCTTGTTTGATATCCTCGGTAACCTCCGCGCTTAAATCGGGTAAATCTTCGCTCAATTTGGTTTTCGGCGCGACTGGGGCTGGCGTTGTTTCCTTAATTGGCTCGGTTGCTACTTCTGGTTCTGGTTGTACCAGGGATTCGATCGGGCGACTTACTTCTTCTGGGGTTTCTTCTGTCAAAGGCAAGTTTAAAGCCGGTTCGGTGCTGGTTTCGCTTTGGTTGCGTTGGTCAGATTCGGCAGATGCTGGAATTCCATCCAAGGATACCGACCAAGGTTGAATCGGTTGCGGTTTTAGCACTAAGCGCAGCCTAGCAAAGGCATTTTGGGGATTGTATTGTAATTCTGCCTCGGCGGGAACGTTGCCCATATCGGCGGGGATTTCGGTTTGGTAAGGAACTTCCAAACATTTATCTAAAGCAGCTTTCAATTGCAGCGAATAACGTTGCTGACGTTCTAGGCGCGATCGCAATTCGGTACAGGTATTTTCGCTGATTGACAAACTGTAAGATTGGTCGTTGTATTTTTGCTGAATATGGGCGCATTCCCTTTCCAGTTGAGCCACCTGTTCCTGGCTGCTTTCCATTTGCTGGCTTAAGGTTTCGATTAAAATTTGCTGGCGCTGCGCCACTTGATGCGAAGCTTCCAACTCGCGGAATAAGCGCGTCAGTTGCTCTTGCGTTTTGCTTAGTTCTTGATTTTGTTCGCTTAGTCTTGTTTCTAAGCTATTATTGCGCTTCATCTGCAACTGCAAGGCGCTGTGGCACTCATCCAGCAGTGTTTCTAACTGTTCTACATGACCCAAGAGTTCGCTATTTTGCTCTTGCAGGGATTGACTTAACGTTACCAGTTCGGCTACATCCAAGTCAGATTGCCAAGTCAGCGCTTCTTCCAACTGGCTATTTTCTTCGGCGTTATCAACAGATGCAGCTATCTCTGGTGAGGCAGAATCTTGCCTATCATCTATCCTTTCGGGTTCTCCAGCATTTTGGACTGATAAGTTGATCGTGCCAGCATTATCTGCTGAGGAATCTAGCGCAGGCGTTGGCTGATTCGGCTCATGCATACCTGGTTCGTTGTGGGGAATTTCAGCTTCGCTCATCGCTATCTACCTCAGAGGTTAACGACTGTTTGACAGGGATTTGTGTTTGCGCCATCGACAACTATGACGCTTGCCGATCATTTTAATCGCATTGCTTTAGTCCTTGGCTACTATCCCAAGGTTAAAGCTTGCTTTAGTAAATCTTCATGCATTAGAGCGCGGTCTACTAAAGATTGTATTTGCACTGGTGAGAGGGATTCGCCATTGGCATAACACTCGAGCCAGGTTTGACTAATTATATTAGGGTCGTCGGGCAAAGAGGCGATATCCCATCCCGGCAATTGTAATTCTTCCATTAGTTGGCTGACTTTGGGGTCGTAGCTGAGGGCGAAACAGCGACATTCAGACGCAGCAGCCATAATCAGGCTGTGGAAGCGCATTCCAATTGCCATTTCCACGCCACCAAATAAGCCTTTTAACTGTTTGGGGTTTTCCAGACAAAGGATATGGGATACTTCCGGCATCGCGGCGTGGATTGATTTGGCGATCGCTAGATCCTGAGATTGCTGAAACGGTACTAATAAAATACAGGTTTGCGTTGCTTTTTGAAAGTCTATCAGGGCGCGGGTTAGACAAGCCAAACGCTCCGGAGTTAGCTGTTGATGCTGGCGCAAGGTGACTGCGACTCTCGGTGCTGGTAAGTCCCACAATCCTTTGATGGGTGAGCCTTCTAATGCCCATACTGGATCGGGAGCTAACCAAAAGGGTATATTCCATCCTGATACTAAGCCAGCGCTGGCCTTGTCCCGGACGCTGACGGCGCTACAGTTGGTAAAGCATCGCTGCGCCATAGAGCGAGTTATTGGGCGTTTTAACGGGCCAATTCCTTGCGCCCAGGCGATGGTTTTTTTCCCCATCTGCTGCGCCAATCCCATCAAGCCGCTGTAGTAAATCGCACTGTTGATACTGGTGACATCTTGGATTAAACTGCCGCCACCCCAGATGAAAGCATCGGCAGAGCTAATTGCAGCATAAACTTGCCAGGGAGAGAAGCGATCGCAGCTGCGAACGTTGTAGCGCGAGGTGGTTTGTTTTGGGTTGCCTGAAAGTACTATGGGCGTTACCTCTTCCGGCAGCATTTGCAGCAGCGCCGCCAATAATGCCTCATCCCCACCGTTGCCTTTGCCGTAGTAGCCGCACAACACCGCCCGCATCTTACCCATGTCTTTGCTCAAAATGTATTCTCTGTATCAGTTTAAATTCACTAGGTGGGTGTAAATATGTTTTTAGCGGACATTGTCAATAGGTAAGCCCTGCGCGGACAAATTTATGGTTTTGGATTTTAGTCATGCGATCGCTTGACTAATGGCATCTACCTATTTTATTTTTTGGCTGTAACCATACAAAAGCCTCTTTTACCTGTGTTTTACGACTGCGATCGCTCTTGACTTTTTGGATTTTTTAGGATAAACAGAGCAAATATACGACTTTTAGTAGAGGGGGGAATAGGCTCGAAGGGCTAATTTAGTTACTGGTCTTGAGTGCAATAGTTTTTTAGCATTTATTATTGAATTATTAGGAAGAGCGTTAATTCCTAGTTATAAAATTTACCAAGTTAATATATTGAGCGAGAGTTATGCCGTAACTAAATGCTGTAAAAAAATTATGGTGTAAATAAAACAGGTTAAAAAAGAGGTGAAAAAATGTTTTGGTGGTTGGAAGTAATAACAAAACAACCTTACTGTATCTACTATTTTGGGCCTTTCGATAATGCACAGGAAGCCGAGCAAGCTCAAGAAGGCTACCTGGAAGACTTAAAACTCGAAGGTGCCCAAGGAATAGAAACCCAAATCAAGTTCTACAGCCCAAGTAACTTAACTATTTTTCAAGATTGAGGAAACTAGCGGCTAAGGAATAAGTGAGGAAACGGTAGGATAAGAAAATGTTTGCGGATGTTAACAAGCGATGCACGCACTATCGATTCCTACCTGGATAATTCACGTTTCGAGCGTAATTGAGTGGATTGCTGCAATTTGGTTAATCTGGACTTACGGCGAAGTCAGCGGCAATCGAACGTGGTATACTTTATCTCTTGCCATGCTGCCAGCTTTAGTGAGTGCCATGTGTGCTTGCACTTGGCATTATTTTGATAATCCACCATCTCTAGAATGGTTGGTCACGCTCCAGGCGGCGATGACGGTGTTGGGAAACTGTACCCTTTGTGCCGCTGGCTGGTGGATTTGGCGAAATGCTCAGTCGGGTAATAAGGCGCAATCTGGTCAAGACCAAGCAAAATAATGATGATATCAAAAGATACTCTGTTTGCCCTATCCCTGTTTCCTTACCTGGGTTTTTTGTGGTTTCTCACTCGTTCCAAACAAGCACCACGTTTGGCGCTAATTGGGTTTTACATGACATTAGTTTTTGTCGGTGTCACCATTCCGGCGGGGATTTATGCGAAGATTGTTTACAGGGAATCTCTCGCGAATGTTGATTGGTTGCACGGTGGGGCAGAGTTCTTCTTGACGCTATCGAACATCTTGGTGGTGCTAGGTTTTAGGCAGGCAGTAATCGAAAGATCGCGATGCGAGTGGGTTTCCCCAGCAGAATCACCCCAAGAAAAGGTCTGATTGGGCGGCGAACAGATAGCATACCCGTTTGACACTCCCTGACGTAAAAATATAGGCAAGTTTAAGACTTCACAGTTTTAATATCCTGATTGGTCAGGAAACCCTAGTGCCATCCTGCGATCGCGAGGAGGTCTGCTATCCTAGCCTAAAAGCCAGCTCCTCGGTCTTTAACTTTTCTCCAATTCGGGGGTGGGTTTTAACGTCTTGTACTGACTCACTCGTCAAGTTTGATAAAGGGCACAATAAAATACAAGTCCTTCGGGTTCCTTGTCACTATGATCTGTTGCTTAAATCCCAATTGCCAGCAGCCTCTCAATCCAGAAAACGAACCGTTTTGCAAAAGCTGCGGCGCCAAATTAGTGCCGCTACTGAGGGGTCACTATCGCCCAATCCGTCCTCTCGGTCAGGGAGGATTTGCCAGAACCTATCTTGCGGTAGATGAAGATAGGCTGAAAACTCCTTGCGTAATTAAACAATTTTCCCCCCAAATCCAAGGAACTAATTCCTTAGACAAGGCAATCCGACTGTTTAACCAAGAGGCAGTCAGACTACACGAATTGGGAGAACATCCCCAAATTCCAACGCTACTGGCTTACTTTGAGCAGGATAAATACTTATACCTGGTGCAGCAGTTCATTGAAGGGCAAACTTTGTTTCAGGAGTTGCACCGGCAGGGAACTTTTAGCGAACAAAAAATCCGGCAGGTGTTGGCAGATATCCTGCCGGTTTTGAAGTTTATCCACGAGCGACAAATCGTTCATCGCGATATTACGCCTGCGAATATCATTCGGCGTCAGATTGATGGCAGGTTGGTGCTGATAGATTTTGGCATCGCCAAGCAGTTGAGAGATACGACTCAAATTCAACCTGGAACCAGAATCGGTACGGAAGGGTATGCACCTTTAGAACAACTGCGAAGCGGTCAAGTGTATCCGGCAAGCGATATCTACAGTTTGGGTGCAACTTGCATTCACTTGCTGACGGGAATTAAGCCGGAAGAGTTGTACAATCCGTTGCAAGGGCGTTGGATCTGGCACGAGTTTTTGCTTAAAAAAGGCATAACTTTAAGCGATCGCCTAACGCAAATTTTGGAGAAAATGCTGAAAGACTTGGTGAGCGAACGCTACCAGTCTGCGGATGAAATACTCAGGGAAGTAGGCGGTCAATCCTTGGCTGCCCCTACAGCCAGCAAGACAGCAGCAAAACCAGCTACGGTTCCTCCTTCGCCAGTCTCTCAACCACCGCGTTCTAGACTGCCGCTGCCAAAAGTACCCCTGTCTGACCCCCCACCTGCCGCCAAACAGCCGATTTCCAAACCTCCCCTTTCCAGACCGCCTTTGACTAGAGCGGCTTCTAATGCTAGAACTGGCAGTTGGGGATGCGTCAATACTCTCAGCGGACATTCTTCCTGGGTGACGGCGATCGCTATCAGTCCCAACGGACAAACGATTGCTAGCGGTAGTCTGGACGACAAGATTAAAATTTGGCATCTCCAAACGGGAGAACTAACGCAAACCCTCACCGGGCATTCCAAGGCGATCAACACCCTGGCAATTAGTCCCAACGGGCAACTTCTGGTCAGCGGCGGCGATGACAGAACGATTAAGATTTGGAATCTGTTTACCGGAAATACGCTTCGCACCTTAACCGATCATGGCAGAGATGTAAGCTCGGTGGCGATCAGTGCTGATGGGTTAACTCTCGCCAGCGGTAGCAAGGACAGGACGATTAAATTGTGGAAGCTGACTAACGGGACGTTGCGGGGTACGCTGTTGAGTCCGGCAGGCATGATTAAATCTGTCGCCATTAGTCCCGACGGGCAGTTTTTAGCCAGCGGCGGTCTTGACAATCAAATCAAGTTGTGGGCGATGGATAATGGCAAATTGCTTCGCACTCTCAGCGGGCATTTTAATTTAGTTAATTCTGTTGCTATTAGCCCAGATGGGAAAATAGTTGCCAGCGGCAGTAAAGACAAAACAATTAAATTGTGGGATGCGAGTTCGGGAGATTTAATCCGCACGCTTTCAGAACATACAGAATCGGTGAATTCGATTGCTATCAGTAGCGATGGCAAGATGCTGGTTTCTGGTAGCAGCGACAAGACAATCAAGCTCTGGAGTATCGCCAGTGGCGAATTGCTGCACTCGCTTTCTGGACATACTAATCAGATTAGTTCTGTGGCAATTACTCCAGATGGGCTGACTATTGTGAGCGGCAGTTTCGATAATACGATTAAGATCTGGGAAAAGTAGGTTGTGCTTGATGCGATCGCAAATATTGCTAATTGCTAATCGCCAGCTAGATATCGAAATCTTTGATTTGAGTCCCTAGTCCCTAGCATAATTAAGCGCTCACTAAGTGCTTGGTATCGGCATCAAATCCAGCGTTTTTGAGTGCATTGACAACTGCTTGAGCATCTTGCACCCAATCTTTGGGATCTAGACGCAACAATTCCCGGCGATTTCTGTTTGATACAATCGCAACCACGGGAACTTTTGCTTTTTCTTCCCTGTTTCTATGTTCTTGCAAAATGCTGCGTAAGGTACTCAAGTCATTGGGGTTAACTCCTTGGGGTGCGAGTTTCACCATGACCATTTGAAGCTTTTCTAAGGGGTAGGCGTCGTCAACTATCAGTTGGGTACGTTCGTCTTGTTTATCGACTTTCCCCGACAGGATTAAACGGGCATCATCAATTAGATAAAAGCTAATTAATTCGTAAGTTTTGGGGAAAACAACGGCTTCCGCTTGTCCGCTGACATCTTCAATTTGCAAGATTGCCATTGGTTTGCGGTTTTTGGTCATCACGTTTTTGATACCTGTTATCATCGCAATCGCCTTGACTTTTGTATTATTATTTTGCTCCTCTAATTGACTAATACTAATCGGAGTTAAATCGAGTATCTGTGCTGCTTTACTGGCAGATTTCAGCGGATGTTCTGATACGTAAAAACCCAGCAGTTCTTTTTCCATTTGCAATTTTTCGCGGCTGGGAAAATCGGGTACGGGTGCGTGTTTGGGGGCAGAATCGTAACCTTGATTGCTATCAGAAGCCGTTGTGAAACCTCTCAAGAGGTCGAATAAATTGCCTTGACCAACTGCTTTATCTTTGGCGCGGTCTTCCGCCCAGCTGATGATCGGGTCTAGATCGTGGATTAATTGGTTGCGGTTGTTTTCGATGCTATCGAAAGCGCCGCATTTGATTAAAGCTTCCAACACGCGGCGATTGACGGTACGGAGATCGATGCGATCGCACAGATCTGCTAGACTCTTGAAGGCGCCGCCTTCTTTGCGGGCGCTGAGGATGGATGCGATCGCATTTTCCCCCACATTCTGGATCGCCGATAGTCCAAATAAAATACTATTTCCTTGCGGCGTAAAGTCTACGTCAGATCGATTAATATCGGGCGGTTCTACCTCAATCTTCAGTTTCTGACAGCCATCAATATATTTTTTCACTTTCTCGCGATCGCCGCTATTAGCCGTTAACAGCGCCGCCATGTATTCCGTGCTATAATTTGCTTTTAAAAATGCGGTTTGATAAGTAACATAAGCATAAGCCATTGAATGGGATTTATTGAAGCAATAAGCCGCAAAATCCAGCATTTGATTAAATAAGTGTTCTGCTATTTTTTTACTAACTCCATTCCGCGTAGCGCCATCAATAAATGTTTCTTTTTGCTTCTGCATTTCCTCGGACTTCTTCTTCCCCATTGCCCTCCTTAATAAGTCAGCTTGCCCCAAGGAATAACCTGCCAAATCTTGAGCCATTTTCATGATTTGCTCTTGAAAGCAAAGCGTTCCATAAGTCTCTTGCAAAATTGGTTCCAGTAGTGGATGTTCGTATACTACTTTTTCTCTTCCATGTTTGCGGTCGATGAATTGGGGAATCAGCCCTGCATCTAATGGCCCTGGTCGATAAAGGGCTAAAATAGAGGAAAGATCTTCTATGTTCGATGGCTTTAATCTTTGCACGATATCGCGCATTCCAGAAGATTCGATTTGAAATATGCCTTCTAGATCGCCTTTCTCGATAATGTCAAATGTCTTTTTGACCTGTTTTGGTAGCTTTTTCTCAGTACCTTTGGCTAGGATTTTTTGACCGTATCTTTCTTCTTCTGTAATCGCGTCCGGGTGAATGATTTCGTTTCTATTCTTTTTAATTAAATCGATAGCTTTTTCGATAATTGTGAGGTTTTTTAACCCCAAAAAGTCCATTTTTAACAGTCCCATTGATTCCACGTCTTCCATGAAATACTGGGTAATTACTGCACCTTCATTATTTTTCTGTAATGGCACTATTTCATCTAAAGGAGAGGAAGAAATAACTATACCAGCAGCGTGTACGCCATAGGTTTTATTGGTGCCTTCAATTCGCATTGCCATATCCACCCAGCGACGCACGGTAATTTCTCCGATTGCTTCTTTACGGTCGTTTTGGATTGTAACTGTATCGTTTTCGTATGCTTGTTTAAACTTTGGTTCTGGGGAATGCTCCGAGATCATTTCCTTAAGTTTAGCAGGCTTGCCCCTAGATACAGGAATTAATTTTGCCATGCGATCGCTATCTGCATAACTCACTCCTAATGTTCTGGCAACGTCTTTCAAGACTGCTTTGGAGGTCATGCGGTTAAAGGTAATAATTTGCGCTACTCTATCTTCGCCGTATTTTTTGGTAACGTATTCGATGACTTTATCTCGTTTTTCGATGCAGAAATCTGTATCAATATCCGGCATCGATTTTCTTTCTGGATTCAGAAACCGTTCAAATAATAATCCGTGGTGAACTGGATCTATATTAGTAATTCTGAGGGCATAAGCAACTAGAGAACCCGCCGCACTACCTCGTCCTGGCCCAACGGGAATTCCGTTATCTCTGGCAAATTTGATATAATCCCAAACGACTAAAAAGTAAGTAGAAAATCCCATTTGCTGGAGCATTTTTAACTCATATTCCAGCCTTTCTTTGTAAACCGGATCGACTTCGGCGCGGGATTTGCATTTGAGGCGTTCTAGCAGTCCTTCCCAGGCTTTTTCTTCGACGTAGGTATCGGCGGTATGTCCGGAAGGAACGGGGTAGTCTGGAAGGCGAGGTTCGCCCATGATATCGTAGCGTTGGACTTTTTCTGCTACTTCTACGGTGTTAGCGATCGCTTGTTCTATGACATCATCTTCTAAATGGTCGCGGAACAGTTTTCGCATTTCTTCGGCTGATTTTAAATATTCGGTTCCGGTATATCTCAGGCGTTTATCTTCTATTACTAATTGTTTGGTTTGAATGCATAAAAGCGCATCGTGCGCCTCGACATCGTTGCAAGAGACAAAGTGGGAATCGTTCGTCGCGACTATTTTAATATCGAGTTCGCGCGCAATTCTGGCAATTTCTACGTTAACTACGCGCTCTTCTTGCAAACCGTGGTCTTGAATTTCTAAATAATAATCATCGCCAAAGACTTCTTTATACCACTGAGCAACTTTACGCGCTGCTTCTAATTTACCTTGCATAATCGCTTGGGGAACTTCTCCCCCCAAACAAGCGCTGGTAACAATCAGTCCTTCCCGGTATTCTTTTAATAAGTCTTTATTGATGCAAGGACGGGAAAATATTCCTTTTCCTTGCACGCCTTTGAGGTTGGAAATGGTGGTTAGTTTAACTAAATTTTTATAGCCTTGGTTGTTTTTGGCTAAGACAACTTGGTGATAGCGGGGACGACGTTCTTGTTTTTCGATGTCCCCGTTGATGATATACATTTCATTGCCGATAATTGGCTTGACGCCTTTATTGCGGCAGACTTTAAGTAACTCAATCGCGCCGTACATGACACCGTGATCGGTGAGAGCGATCGCATTCATTCCCAATTCTACCGCTCGATCTACCAAGTCCGGTAACTGACTCGCTCCATCAAGCAGGCTATAGTCGCTGTGAATGTGTAAACCGACGAAGGACATAGTTGATAGTTGATAGTTGATAGTTGATAGTTGATGGTTGATGGTTGATGGTTGATGGTTGATAGTTGATGGTTGATGGTTTGTCAAATGTCCCAGAAGAAGCTTGTTCTAAACCCAGTTTTTTTTCGAGCGTTACCCACTGTCCACTTTCCACTGAAAGGTAATGGGTAATTGGTTTTGTTTGCTATTACCTATTACCCAGTACCAATTACCCTAAGTTTGGTGCGCGTAGGTGCCACGGGGTGGCTTGTTCGTAGGCGTAGGCGACTTCTAATAACAAGTCTTCGCGCAATAGTTTACCAATCATTTGTAAGCCAATTGGCAATCCTTGCTCGTCGAAGCCGCAGGGTATGCTTAAACCGGGCAATCCAGCTAGATTTACCGGAATTGTCATCAAGTCGGACAGATACATGCTTAAAGGATCGGCGGTTTTTTCGCCTGCTTTAAACGCCGTGGTTGGTGCGGTGGGACAAACTAAAATGTCTACTTGTTCAAAGGCGCGATCGAAGTCTTGTTTAATTAAAGTCCGGACTTTTTGCGCTTTCAAATAGTAGGCGTCGTAATAACCTGCCGATAATGTATAGGTTCCTAACATGATCCGACGCTTGACTTCAGTACCAAAACCAGCGGCGCGAGTTTTGGTATACATCGTCATTAAATTGTCAGGATCGTTGCTGCGGAAACCATATTTTACCCCGTCGTATCTGGCTAGATTTGCCGAAGCTTCCGAAGGGGCGATGATGTAATAGGCAGGTAAGCCGTAACGGAATCTAGGACAAGAAATCACGTGGATTTCTGCGCCTAATTGTTGCAGTTGTTCGATCGCTTTGGTGACTGCTTTTTCGACTACGGGATCTAAACCTTCGCCGAATGTTTCTTTAATTATGCCAATTCTGAGAAAGCCTCTGGGTTTGAGACTCGGTTTTAGTGCTTTGGCGTAATCGGGTATTTGGACGTTGAGACTGGTGGAGTCTTTTGGATCGTAACCTGCGATCGCTCCCAATAATATTGCCGCATCTTCTACGCTACGACCAAATGGCCCAATTTGATCCAAGGATGAACCATACGCCACGAGTCCGAAACGGGAAACCAATCCATAGGTAGGTTTCAATCCCACAACGCCGCAGAAAGAAGCTGGCAGGCGAATCGAACCCCCCGTATCCGAACCCAAGGATACCACGCATTCATTCGCCGATACCGCCGCCGCCGACCCGCCAGAAGAACCCCCCGGTACTCGTTCTAAGTCCCAAGGGTTGGCAGTAAGCTGATAGGCAGAAGTTTCTGTCGAACTGCCCATCGCGAACTCGTCCATGTTAGCCTTGCCGACGATTACCGCCCCCGCGTCGAGCAGTTTTTGCGTCACGGTGGATTCGTAAGGCGGGATAAACCCTTCTAAAATCTTCGATGCACAGGTAGTGGGGATGCCCTTGGTACACATATTATCCTTAACGGCAATGGGAATCCCCGCCAACAGGCCAATTTCTTCCCCAGCGGCGATTTTAGCATCCACCGCTTTAGCCTGTTCTAAGGCGCGATCTGCTGTAACGCACAGAAAGCTGCGTACTTTAGGTTCTACCGCCTCAATGCGTTCTAAGGCTTCTTTGGTTATCTCTACAGCAGAGCGTTCTTTTTTGATGAGTTGTTTGTGCAACTCGCGGATGGATGCCATGCAGTCACCTCAAGACCTGGTTTCGATCTATATAAGTCCCGACTCGATCCAGTATACGGTGGTCACTGGCATCCCGTGTCAGTAGCATGACGACTAAAGTCGCGGCTATACAAACTAAGTCTTTTGAGAAACTAAGTCTTTTCAGATCTTGCTTCAGTATCATAGCCCGCCCGGAAATCAATTTCCGGGCTAATAGCGGAAGTCGGTTAAAACCGACTAAATGCGATCAAACCAGTCCGTTTTAACGGACTTTCGCTATCAGCCAGGGAATTTATTCCCTGGCGGGCTATGATATTGGTGCAAGATCTCAATCTGCCTACGCAGCCTGATGATGTGGGGTATGCGATCGCTCCCCTCAACGAGGAGTAAGATGGCAACCGGGGGAAGTTTGCCACCAGCGATCGCGCGTCAGATTGGCTGTAGAAGATAATAGCCATACGACTAAAGTCGCGGCTATACAAACTAAGGCTGCCTACGCAGCCTGATGATGTGGGGTATGCGATCGCTCCCCTCAACGAGGAGATATAGAATTATTAGGTAGCGTCGCATCAGGGACAATTTGCGCTACCGCATAGTTGCTGTCTAACAGACTCAGCAGTAAGCTACTTAGAGCCAACCAAAATTGTAGAAAACAATATTTCATTGGTTGATGTGGATCAACTAGCAAATTGTATAACTTTACCACAATCGCGAACCGATTGTGCAACCTCATGCGATCGCCCACCATCCCAAATCCGATCTTTATCAGAACAATCTCAATCCGAATTTGCCATGATTTTATTAATGCGATCGCAACTTTATAAGCAGTTATTCCAAGCTCCTAAAAAACCCGGTTTCTAAGTCAAGCACGATCTCCGGAATCTTTAAACCTAATATTGAATAAACTATTATCAACAATATTACGAGGCCATCCATGAATCGAATTATATTTGGGGCGGTTACCTTCATCGGTTCCTTATTCGCAGTTAAAACAATTGCCACTCCCCCCACCCAAACCACAAACGTCGCACCGCCACAACCGAATCAACCCGCAATCTTAGCCCAAAGTCGCTTCGATGCCCAATTATTACAACTCACCAACGAACAACGTCGCCGCGCCGGTTTACAACCTTTAAGACTATCGTCTAAATTAGGACAAGCCGCCCAATCTCACGCCCAAGATATGGCAAGAAATAACATTTTTAGCCATACAGGTTCAAATGGTTCTACGATGGTAGACCGAGTGAAAAAAGTGGGTTATTCCTACTCTACCGTCGGCGAAAACATTGCTGCTGGAGGCGCTACACCAGCCGCAACTATTCAACAATGGATGAACAGCCCCGGACACCGCCGCAATATCCTCAATCCTAGTTTCACAGAAATTGGCTTTGGTTACGTTGCTGCTCCTAATACAGAATATCGCCATTACTGGGTGCAAGTTTTTGGTTCTCCCAGGAATGCGAGATAGTAATTAAACCGAATTGCCAGGGAAAATTAGGGCGATCGCATGTAAAATATCGGATGCGATCGCTCATTTCCAAATCTCAAAAACCGGGTTTCTGCCTAGATCTTGCATTACCATCAATTATTTTTACAGAAACCCGGTTTTTTGGCGCCAATCAGAAACGCTAAAATAAGATATTATCAAATTAATGAGAATAATGCTTTTATGGTAGTTACTCTAGACCTTCATCCAAGCCTTGAACTAACCGACGAGCAGTTCGAGAAAATTTGTCAAGCAAATCAAGATTTAAAATTAGAGCGAACTGCAAAAGGAGATTTAGTTATTATGGCTCTCACTGGCGGTGATACAGGAAGACGTAACATTAAATTAAGCGCTCGATTGGAAAATTGGAGCGATGAGAGCAATTTAGGCGTTGCTTTTGACTCTTCCACAGGTTTTAGACTTCCCAACGGTGCGATTCGTTCTCCTGATGCGGCTTGGGTAAGATTAGATCGTTGGCAAGCATTAACTTCAGAACAACGCCAAAAATTTGTTCCCCTTTGTCCAGATTTTGTGGTTGAACTAGCTTCTCCCAGCGATGAAGTAGAAGATATTCGCGAAAAAATGCAAGAATATCTAGCAAATGGTTTGCAGTTAGGTTGGCTCATCGCTCCCGCAACTCAAACAGTAGAAATTTATCGCCCCAATCAACCTATAGAAATTCTCAACCAACCTGCTACCCTTTCGGGAGAAAATATCCTACCGGAATTCGTATTAAACTTAACCGGAATTTTAACCGATTAATCTCAGGGCGCGATCGCATAATTTAGGTAGCGCGATCGCGCTCCAACCAAGAGCGGCAGCTAACTGGTATAATTGAACTGTGCTTTTTGGATAAAAAATGTAGTCTCATGCAAAGTTATACCATAAAAATCAGCAGCACATCTTATAATACTCTGCAACAAATAGCTGCACGCTCAGGAGAATCAATCGAAGCGCTTCTCGATCAAGCTATTGAACAATACCGAAGACAAAAGTTTTTAGAAGCAGCTAATCAAGCCTACGCAGCTTTACGCAATAACCCAGAAGAATGGGCTATTGAAATGGAAGAAAGGCAAGCGTGGGATGTCACTTTAGCTGATGGTTTGCTATGACATTAGTACAGCCATCAAAGGGCGATATATGGCTAGTAGATCTCAATCCTGTGTCTTCAACAACTATGAATGAAGTAGAAGATAGACTACGCATTCTTTTTGGTTTATAGGTGAAAAATATTTTTCAAGCTGATTAATAAAAGCGATCGCATCACCCATGCACCTCAACACATACATCCAAGGAAACGGCTTTCCCATTCTCTGCTTGCACGGTCATCCCGGATCGGGTAGCAGTATGTCCGTTTTTACCAATCACCTCTCTAAACGCTTTCTAACCCTCGCCCCTGATCTGCGTGGATACGGTCAAAGTCGCGTCAAGGTCAATTTTGACATGGAAGACCATTTAAACGACTTAGAAGACCTTCTAGACCGCTATAAAATTGAAAAATTTATGCTATTGGGTTGGTCGCTGGGGGGAATTCTCGCCCTCGAATTGGCGCTGCGACACCCAGAACGAGTTAAAGGATTAATTTTAATCGCCACCGCTGCCCGCCCTTGGGGCAACCATCCGCCGATTAGTTGGCAGGATAATTTATATACTGGGTTGGCTTCGATTGTGAATCAAGTTCAACCGGGCTGGAAGTGGAATATCGAGACATTGGGGAAGCGATCGCTCTACCGCTACCTCATCCAACAGCATACCCCCACCGCCTACCGCTTTCTCGCCCAAGAAGCCATGTCTGCCTACCTGCAAACTTCAAACGCGGCGACGCGGGCGCTATCGGTAGCCTTGAGGGCAGGATACAATCGCCTGGAAGATTTATCTCAAATACAATGTCCTAGCTTAGTACTTGCTGGCGCGTGCGATCGCCACATCACTCCTGAGTCCAGTCTGGAAACCGCCCGCCACCTAAAAAACTGCGAATCGCGGTGCTATCCCAACACCGCCCACCTATTCCCCTGGGAAATCCCCGATCTGGTAATCAAAGATATCGATCGGTGGATCGATCGACATCATCAGATCAAAGAATTTTAGATTTTAGATTGCAGATTTCAGATCGGGCTTTAAATCTTAAATCTCAAATCTCAAATCTTAAATCTTAAATATTAAATTCCTTTACCCATATGCTGGCGATGCTTGAGTATCAATCATCTCCCCCATTTCATCAAAGATCGTCAGTTCGTTTGGCTTGCAGCGCTTAATCGCCACTGAAATACCTTGCGCCCCTTCCCCTTGCAAGTCTTCGATGTAGCCATCCTGAGCCTCGGCAGCTTCTTCATAGCTGATAAATGGGCCGAAATAATAGGTACAGCTGGGGTTCTGCGTTATAATTTCGACCCACCAAGCCAAACCCAAGAACTCTAGCATGTTGGTCAACTGTTCTTTCATGGCTTCTACTTGTGTTTAGCGATGCAAAGCGATTTCTGCCTTTTTGTTACTTTTCTTTATACTCTGTTCCTCTTCTTTTTTCCAAGTATTGTATTTCGCCTTCACCTTCTTTCTTTGTCACCCTTTCCAGCTGTAACGTATTTGACCATCGCTGGCGAAACAGCTCATACAAAGCCATTCCAGCTGCTACCGAGGCATTAAGACTGGGTGTTTTGCCTTGCAGCGGAATCGAAATCAAAAAATCGCAGCAGCGTTGTGTGAGCAGACTCAAACCTTCACCTTCAGAGCCAATCACCAGAACCGTTGCACCCTCTAACCGAGCGCCGTGTATTGGTTGACTGCCATTGACGGCTAAACCATATATCCAAAAACCAGCCGCTTTTAATTCTTCCAGAGCTTCTCTGAGATTGACAACCCTCGCCACTGGAAAACTTTCTAAAGCTCCAGAAGCAACTTTCATTACGGTGGATGTGATCCCAACCGCGCGTCTTTGCGGGATTGCCATTCCTTGCGCTCCCAAGGCTTCAGCCGTGCGAATAATCGCACCCAGATTGTGGGGATCGGTAATGCTATCGATGACCACTATCACCGGGTGTTCGGAAGCGGATTTTGCTTGTGCAATCAAATCCGCCAGTTCTATATATTCATAGGGTGCAATTTGAGCCGCTACGCCTTGGTGATTGGCTCGGTGAGTGACTTGATCTAAGCGTTTGGGATCGACTTCGTCAATTACCGTGCCATTAGCTTTAGCTTGGAGTAATAATGTATGAAAGCGGGGATCGTAACGCAACTGGGATAAAATCCAAATGCGGTTGAGATTTCGCCCATTTTCCAAGGCTGACAAAACCGTGTGGCGACCATAGATTAAATCTGTTTCTTCACCGGCGCTAGTGGTTTCAATCGGCTTACTCTGCTTAACAGCAGGTTTAACTTCTTCACCAGCGCTAGTGGTTTTAATCGGCTTACTCTGCTTAATCGCAGGTTTAACAACAGGCGGACGGGTACTAGGGGCGGCAGTTCCGGTGGGGGTGACAATGCGGCGCTTGCCGTTCGATTTGAAGGGCTTACCTGGTTTTGGCCTGCCCTTAGCATTAGCATTACGGTCTTTATTAATCATGAGAGTATTGGGGTTGCTTATCAACCCTACGGTTTTTTACTTTATTCGACTTGGTAGAGAATTCCAGCAATCTTGAGAATGATTTAAGGCTATTCCTCTGGTTTGCGATCCAGCTCCAGTTTTGCCAATAGCTGATTCAATCGTTGGGGATCGGTAATGTACAAGTAACCGATTAAGGTTTCTAAGCTTGTCGCGTGTTGATATATTTCCCGCTCTACTCGCTTAGGACCAGAAGTCGCAGCGTTGCGCCCCCGTCTCAGTATTTCCAGTTCGGCGGGGGTGAAGTAGGGGATAAGACTTCGCAGATGTTTAGCCTGAGTTTCTGCCCTTACCTGTGCGACCACTTGATTGTGATAGTCTTGCGATCGCTTGGGGGGCCAAAGATAACGGCTGCGGATGTAAAGCTCGTAAACTGCATCCCCCAAATAAGCTAATGCTAGGGGGGACAGTTGTGGAATTTGCGTTGCCGAGCAAACTTCTGTGAGCGGCGGAGTGAACAAGCGTTGTTAGATTTAACCCAAAATGGGTGAGTAGCTTTTAACATTTGCCATATCAACAGCGATCGCCCCCACTAGACTCATGATCTAGATTCATGATAAGGATAGCGGGGGAGCAGATTACTGTATTGTTCCTACAGCAGCTTCCACTGAAGGCTGCAAAGATAGAAACTTTTCCAAGCGGACGAGCTTGACAGTCTGCGTTACGCGGGCATTGGTCACTATTTGCAGACCTCCCTCCGCATTTTTAGCCTGCTTGGCTAGCTGCACCAGAGCGCCCAATCCAGAGCTATCGACAAAGTCGATCTTAGATAGATCCAAAACAACGTGCTTTGGCCCTTCGTCGATACAATTGCCAATTACCTTCCGGAAAGTCGGCTCAGAAAAAGCGTCTAATAAGCCTGTCAGGCGAAATAACTGGTATTTTTCCTTGACTTCCCGCGTGCCTCTGAGGCTAACTGTCAAGGTTAGTTGCTCAGGAATAATACCCTCCTAACTACATCGTGCTTACGGTCAAGGCTCTCAGTATATAAGCTTTCTACCTTCTTGTCCATCTAACAAAAGGATCATTTTAGGAATTGGGGAAAGGGGGAAAGGGGGGAAAAAGGGGGAAAAGGGGGATTTGGGAAGACAAGGGAGACAAGTAGGAATCTTGAACTAGAAAGTAATTTCTCCCTCAGCTTCAAAAGCTCCCTCAGCTCCCTCAGCTCCCTCAGCTCCCTCAGCTTCAAAAGCTCCCTCAGCTCCCTCAGCTCCCTCAGCTCAGTTTTTGGCTTCCCGCATGGTTTGAACGAAACGCTCGAACAGGTAGTCGGCGTCGTGGGGGCCGGGGCTGGCTTCTGGGTGATACTGTACGGAAAACAGGGGTAGGGATTTGTGACGCAAACCTGCGACGGTGCGATCGTTTAAGTTGAGATGGGTAATTTCCACATCTGCATCGGGTAAGCTATCCGGATCGATCGCAAAACTGTGGTTTTGGCTGGTAATCTCAACTTTGGTTTGCAAACCGGCAGGTTGATTTAAGCCGCGATGACCGAATTTTAGCTTGTAAGTATCGGCACCGAGAGACAAGCCGAGTATCTGGTGTCCCATGCAGATGCCAAATACGGGTTTTTGGCTTTGCAGCAAGGCTTTGGTGGTTTCGATTCCTTCGGTAACCGCAGATGGATCTCCAGGGCCGTTAGAGAGAAAGATACCATCGGGATTGTATTTCAGGATTTCCTCTGGCGGAGTATGGGCGGGGACGACTACGACTCGACAACCGTAACTCGCTAAGCGTCGCAGGATGTTGCGCTTGACGCCAAAGTCCAGGGCGACGACGGTGAGGGTTTCGCTGTCGGCTGGTTTGGCTTCCGGGTTGAATTCCCATACCGTTGTGGTAGGTTCAGACCACTCGTAGATCTGTTGCGTTGTTACTTCCCGGACTAAGTTTAAGCCTGCCATACTGGGAGCTGCTTGAACTAAGGCAAGCAATTCTACTGGGTCGAGAATTTCCGTGGAAATTCCGCCATTCATCGCGCCGTATTGACGAATTTTGCGGGTGAGGGCGCGGGTATCGATGCCGTAAATCCCTGGGATTTGGTGCTGTTTGAGGTAGTCGGGTAGGGATTGAGTCGAGCGCCAATTGCTGGGGCGAGGACAGATATTGCGCGCGATCGCACCCCGTACTTGAGGCCGTTCTGATTCTTCGTCCTCGAGGTTAACTCCAGTATTGCCTAATTCTGGATAGGTAAACAATACTATCTGACCGCAGTAGCTGGGATCGGTCAATACTTCCTGATATCCGGTCATGCCGGTGTTAAACACGACTTCCCCAATCGTAGTTCCGGGCGCGCCAAACGACCAGCCCCGATAAGCCGTGCCATCTGCCATCACTAGCAGTGCCGGATGAGCATCAAAAAGGGGCATACTTTCAATTACTCTTTTTCGATCTTGATCTATGCCATTATCACACGAGGGCATCGGGGGAAATAATGAAACCTTACTTAAGTATGGAGATGCGATCGCATTTGTTCGTTAGTGACGGACTCAATATTTTGCTGATAGCTTTAAATAAGCGATCCTTGTGGGAAAACTCTAAAAAAAACTTTAAAACTAATTACTCCGTCTACCGTTATGGAAAAGCTTTCGCGTCAGAGTTCTGTTCTAGTTCTAATATCAGTGGCGATCGCACTTACGAGCGTTGCTTGCAGCAACGAACAGCCAAAAAGTAACTCTAACAGCAAAACCCAACCATCTGCGATCGCTGCTGCCCCGAAAAGCACTCCAAAAGCCCAAAAGCAACTCATCCAAGCTAAAAACAACGTCCCCAGCAGCGCCATCGATACTTACGAACTAGCGCTAGATAAAGCCGCTAGCGCCGCCAGTCTCAGTCAAGCCGCCTCCTCTTCAGATGATTGGAAAATCGTCAGCAGTCGTTGGACTGAAGCGATTAAGTTACTCAAAGCCGTGCCCGCTTCCAGTCAGCACCAGAAGAACGCCAAAACCAAACTGGCAGAGTATCAAAAAAATCTCGCTGCTGCTAACCGCAAAGCCAATCCGCCCAGCGAACCAGTGGTAGCTTATAACCCAAATCCGGTAAAAAGTCAAGTCCAAAGCGCAATTCCCAGGGTATTTCGCGCCCCGATTATTGGGCGGTTGGGTGGTACGCCGGTGATTGAGGTGACGTTTAACAACGGACAAAAATATCCGATGATTTTGGATACTGGAGCCAGCGGGGTAGTAATTACCTCAAGAATGGCAGCCGCCTTGGGGGTGAAACCAGTAGGCAAGATTTTAGCCAAGACGCCGAGTAATAAAGCCGCCGCATTTGATGTCGGGTTTGTGGATTCGATTGCCGTAGATGGTGCAGTAATGACAGATGTGCCGGTTGCGATCGCTCCCCAACTAGATGTAGGATTGCTCGGACAAGACTTCTTTGCCAGTTACGATATCACCATTAGAAGGGATGTAATCGAATTTCACGTTCGGTAATAGGTAATAGGTAATAGGTAATAGGTAATAGGTAATAGGTAATAGGTAAT
>ERZ1066137.330-NODE-330-length-38580-cov-19.470629_pt1 | contig 38580 bp, 32 predicted proteins | sample MGYA00382784_ERZ1066137 | MGnify/ENA primary metagenome ERZ1066137 (study PRJEB33369, sample SAMEA5778367) | biofilm metagenome | biome: Industrial cooling water; feature: Water cooling tower basin; material: Biofilm | place: United Arab Emirates | collected... | reverse complement strand
CCGCCTGCGCAACGCCTCGCTCGTGGACGCCCTCGCCGCGCTGCAGGCCGACGGCCGCGTCCGTGTCGACGCCGGCCGGGTCCATCTCGCCACCGACTGACCACGTCCCGATTCCGCTTCCCGGCGACCCTTAAGGGACGCCGGGAACGGGAACGGGAACGAACTCGCAACCTGCTCGGCTCGTCGCGCCCAGAAGACCGTCCATCGCTCAGGCATCCCCTCATAAAACCCCAAGGAACGCGCGAAGAGAGGCATGCTGCATGATCAATTCATTAAAGCGCGTCATGAGCGCGAGGAGCTGCTCTTCTCGCATGGTCGGGATCTTGCGGTAGTAGAGGATGCCTTGCCGAAACAAGGAGTGGGTCCGCTTCTTGACCGTGTTGGCCTTGAGGAGGCGGTCCATGCCCAGGCTCTCGCCGGCGGCACCGAGGAGGGTCAGCAGGACGATGGCCAGCGCGGCGACGAAGAGCATCTTGTCGCGCCGGTCCGTGCGCTTGACGTGGGTCCAGTCGAGCCCCATGCCGAAGCGGAGGTCCTTGGTGTCGCGGAACGACGGCTCGATAGTCCACCGCTTGGCGTAGAACTTGATCAAGGAGCCCGCGCTCGCCTTCGGGTCGCTGGAGGCCAGGCACCACGCGTCCTTCATCTCCGTGTCGTGCACGCAAACCACCGTCGGCACGACGTAGTGCTGGTGAGTGACCGCTGCCCGGCGCAGAGTCTTCGAACGGCCCCCCTTGCCGACCCAGTCATCGGCCTTCCGCTTCTCCCCATCCCGAGACGTGACGTGGATGCAGCCCCGGAAGCGGATCAGATACTCGAAGCCGAGTTCGCCCACGAGGAAGTCGTAGAGCTTTTTGTCCCCGAACGCGCGGTCCGCCACGATGGTAACCTTCACGTCTCGCGGTACGACCTCGCGCAGCCGCAGGAGTAGCTCATCCTCGTATTCGTTGCGGTGCGAGCCCAGCGTCGACTTCCGAAACGTCTTCCAGACCAGCGGCGTCGCACGACCATGCGAGGTCAGCATGGCGAGCATCAACGTCGAGTGGTCGTCCGCGTCGAAGTCCGTCCAGTCCATCGCCACCGCGATCTCTTTCCGCTGGCCGACGATGAACGGCACCCACCGCTCGGCGAGCTCCCACGGGTCGATCTTGGTGTTGCTGAAGAAGCGGTCCACCTGTTTGACCGCGTGCTTCTCGCTGAGCCCGCGCTCCTCGGCGAGCGCGAGCCCGATCGCATGCACGCCCAGCGCGGCCGCGCCCAGAACGCCGATGGTCGCGTTCGTCAACGACAGCACGCGGCTCGCATGCAGGTCCTCGCCAAACAGACCCTTGATGAAGGTTTCCACCTGCAGCGGCTCGACGCTCGACTTGCGCGAGGGCTCGGGAAGCGTGGTCGACGCCGGGGACTCGGTCGAAGGAAGGAGCATGCCCTCTCCATGGCGCGCGATTACGCCCCATGCACGCAAGTGTCGAAATTCAGCCTCCTACGCCCCTCTACACCCCCCTCTGGATCAACCGGCCTCTTCTATGCTGTCCGCGGGGATCTCTGAGCGTCCATCGAACTACGTGATCACTGCGCCATCACTCAGCGCGGCGCTGCTCAGGCGTGCCGCTTGAAGTACTCGCGCTCGAGGATCGCCAGGCGCACGTGCTTGCGCAGGAGTTCCGGGTCGTCGATTCGGTCGAGCGCGTCCACGACTCATCTATGGTGAGCGACAGGCTCACCGCGCCGTCGTCCACCCAGAGCGCAGCGAACCGGCCGCGAGCGAGTCGCTTCATGTAGAGCGTCATCCCGGTGCCGTCGAACTGCAGCACCTTCGCCGTCGTGCGCCGTCGATTCGTGAACAAGTACAACGCCCCCGACAGCGGGTCCTGACCCAGCGCCTGCCGCACCAGCGCACCGAGCCCCTCGAATCCCTTGCGGAGATCGACGGGCCGCCGGTACGCGAACACCGGCACGCGTCCCGCCGCCCCGATCACGACAACCTCCGCGCCAGCTCGGCGACATCAGTGATGGTGAGTCCCTCGACCCGCACGCCGCCCGGCAACACGACGACGAGCGCCCGCCGCTCCGCAATCTCGTCCTCGACTTGCACCGGCACGAACAACGGCGCCTTGCCGTCCCGCGACCACGAGCGCAGCTCGTCGACCGTGACGCCGATCTCCAGCGCGGCCTGCTCGAGCGACCCCCCGCTCGCTGCCAGCAGCCGCCAGCGCGCCAGCGCCTTCCGCTTGAACCTCTCGCTCCGCTTCGTCTCTGTTGGTCTCGTCTGCATGCCGAGACCTCACGCCACTTCGCTCCCTCCCGTCACGACGGGGCACGGCGAGTATGTACGACGGGGCGGTCGGCGCGAGGTGCGGGCTGGCGAGCGAGCGCTGCACGCAGGCGCGAAGCGTCGGTCGATGTCGAGGTCGTCGTCCGCGCGCTGCGCTCCGGTTCACGGCACCGGCGCCAAGGAGAGTCCGACGACGACGATCGGAGCCTCGTCCGAGTTCGCCCGCATCCGCACGTAATACCGCCCCGGATCGAGGTCCAAGACGGTCGACTTGCCGACCTCCGCGGTGTAGTGTCGTGGCTCCCACGGGCAGCCGAAACAGGCGCCGAGCTGAACATCGACCTCGTCGCTGCCGACAGCCAGTTGATAGCGGCCTGCAGCCGGGACATCGAGCGTGACCGAACGAATGCTGGGCCAGGCGCGGTCGGGACCAATACCTCCGACGAGCGGGCCCTGAGTGCAGTCGAGGGAATCACCGTATGCCCAGTACGTCGGATTTGACCAGGCAACATTCGGCATCGTGCAGTCGTACACCAGCACCGGAAACGCCTGCTCGTCGCATGGCGCGCCAGACATGAAGAGCTCGACCTCGGCGTCGAGCTCGTGGCCGTACTCCTGGCGGAAGACCTTGCGAAGGCGATTCATCGTGCGCACCGACCCCAGACGTTGCGTCATTGCCACGAACGGCTGAGGCCCGTGCCGCGAGAGCAGAAACGCTACGAACGATCCCGCGAGTCCGTAATGGACTGGATCAGGGGATCCGCTCGTCATCAGTGGTCGGGGATCCAACAGGGGTTCGTCTGGATTTGGCGCTATCACATACCTGATGCCCATTCCGTCGCCCGTCCATGGATCGTATGCAACTGCGATACCCTCAGTGAAAAAGGGCCACCGATTCATCGAATTGCCGTGAGTGACGGCATGAACCACCTCATGAAGTAAGCCGGGTTTCCGGCCGACCGCGTTGGTCTTGATCGAACATCCGTCTGCAGTCTGTTCGCAGTTGGTTCGGGAGAAGTCCTCGTCGTCGAGCCAAAGGTAGCGAACGCCTACGGCGGGGTCGATCTGGAGTTCGTCGGCGACAAAATTCACGAAGCCGTCGACGTAGTCCCGAGTACCCTCGCAAGTCTCGAGACCGTGGCTCGCATGATAGGTAACGAAATCACCCTGCCAGCTTGGAAGTTCGTCGATGAGTTCGTTCAGGCTGCCGTTGCACGCCGAGAGTGTGAGGCAGCCGGAAAAGCTCAACAGGCGGCGTGTCTTCGGCCTCATCGGGACCTCCGTTGTGCCGCGCGGCGGCGGCCGCGCGGCAGATTCTCACTCGATCGTCTGGAGCGACATGGTGACCACGCCGCCGTCGAGGTTGAGGGTCAAGTTGAGCGTCAGCACGTTCGTCGACGAGAGTGCGCCGGTCGCCTGCGTGACATATTGCGTCGTCTCCCATGCACCAATCGGAGTATTGTCGATCGACACTTCGTCAGCAGTGAGAATGCCGATGAACGGCTCCGTCGGGAAGACGATATTGCCGGTTCTCTGGTGCAGCGTCCCGTGAACGACCTGGGTCAGACGCATGTCGACACCTTCGATCGCATAGGTGGCGATCGGCCCGGCGGCGTCCGCGAGCGTGCCGGCGACGTCGGTCTTCGCTATTTCGAGCGCATCAATCGTAACATCGCAGGTCCCGCTCGAGCAGTTCGAGACATCGAAGCCGATGTAGCCGATGATGTCGCCGGACGCGGTGGAGCCTCCGCTGGACATGGCGAGCCCCGTCGTGGATTCGAACGATCTGAGCGTTGTCACTCCGCCCCACGCGAGGAGGGGGCTGGGCAACGATTCGCAGACGTAGGGTGCAGTGAGGATTTCGGGTTCGTCTCCCAACGGGCTGTCGTCGAGAGTGCAATCGATCGCCGTGCCGACTACTTCCCTCGGCTTCGTCGCGTGGACATCGTTCCAGCCGTCGACCTCGGCCTCCTCTACGTCCATCTTCGCCTTCTGACAGAGCGCTTCGCACTGCGCCTTCGCGCTAGCGAAGTCTTCCGCGGCGACGCAGGGTTGGACGTTGTCGGAGAGGTTCGGATCGACCCAGCAGCCCTTGAAGTCGGGGTCCACCGGATCCGTGACGTAGTTGTAGTAGACGCATTTACTCTGCGAGTGGACGGTGCAGATCCACAGGTCGGGGCCGGGATCGCCGGTCGTCGGGTCGCCGCTCGTCGGGTCGCCGCTCGAGTCCGCGGTGCAGATTTCCACATCTTCGACGGGGTATTCGCATACGCACGGCGGGATCGGAAGGTCGGGCTCCGTGCCGCTGTTGCACGTTCCGTCGAATACCGCCTCATCGTACAGATCAGCGAGTCCCTTGTCACCGTTGAGGTGGACAGCGCAGATCTCCTTTGGATTCGAAGCGCAGAACCGCTCCTTCCAACATAACTGGGTGCCATTGGCGTCGTTGCACACGACCTTCTTGGGGCCCACGGGAGGTGGGGGGCAGGCACTCAGCACCACCGCAAGCGGGATCAGACTGGACAGTCGAATCTCATGAGAATGCCTCAGGGGGGGGGGGGCTAAACGATGTTCCATGGCCATCACATTCCTCTCTAGAACCGGGGCCCAAACCTGCGCGGTACTGCCCATGCAGAAGGGCTCTCATCTGAGAGTATCGGAACTCCTGTTTGGCATGGCCCCGCGCAGGGATGTGGCTCCTTGGGGGCAAGAACGTACCGTCGTGCACAGATGAACGCCGAAAACCGTGAGAACGTCGTTCTCGAACCGAATGATTGGGTTCAAGTAGGGATATATGATTTTAGTCACATTTTTTTTGGAGAGATCTCTGTCGGCGCGAGAGTGCTGCAGCCGCCGCTCGAGCGGCAGCCGAGGAGCGAGCACCGGCAGTCGGCGCGTGCGAGCACACCCTGCGCCGACTGCCACATGCCGCGGATCGACGGCCGCCGCGATCATCGGTTCCTCGCCTCGCGCGGTCGGGCGACCTTGCGACGGGCGCTGCGGGTCGAGGCGACGCGCTCGCCGGGCGGGCGCGTCCGGCTACGGCTCGCGCCCGGCGCGGTCGGCCACGCCGTGCCGACCGGCGACCTGCTGCGCTGGCTCGTCGTCGTCGCCGAGGCGCTGGGTCAAGGCCACGAGGTCGTCGCCGACAACACGCAGGTGCTCGGCCGGCGGTTCGGCCTCGCCGATCGGCGCGTGCCCGTCGGCGACAACCGCGTCGGCGCGCGGGGCCCCGCGCCCGTGACCGTCGAGCCTCGGCCCGGACGCCGACGCGCTGCCGATCCACTGGCGCGTCTACTACGAGCGCGTCGCCACGCTCGACGAGGCCGGCCGCGCCGAGCTCGACGCGCGCACCTCGCTCACAGAGGGCGAGCCGCGTCGCCTCGCCCGTCCGAGACGCGATCGTGGAGCGGCTGGAGCGGGCGCGGCGAGTATGAGTCTGTACCACAGGCCGCCGTCGACGCTGACGGCTTGGTCCTGCCGTCGCGGCCGTGGATGGCCCGCCGGGGGGCCACCCGTCCGGCCCGCCGGCCGGGGAGCGGCGACGCCGCGCGCCGGTTCAGCAGTGATCGCGCCGACTTGGTGAGCAGCCGCGCGCGGCCGCGCCAGTGCAGAGGCGTGCGCCATGCCCGCGTGCGCGAGGCCGGGCGTCTACGTCCCGCGGCAGACCCATGACAGCGACGCCGCGGTGCTCGTGCGCCGGCATCTCGCCGGCTTCCTCGAGCACCTCGCGGAGAGCGGCCACGGCCCGCTGCCTCGGTGTGGACCCACCGGTGATCGATCGGCGCCCGCGCCGGCGGCAGGTTCTGCCCGACGTTGATAAACAGCCTCGCCTCGAGCGCGCCGTCGTCGAGCTCGCGCGCCTGCTCTCACGTCAGCCCCGCCTCCTCTTCAGTCGCGATGAACGTCGGACTCACTGGCGGCGAAGTGGTGGACCCACCTGGCTGTCCGCGCCGGGGAGCGTCGGGGCGCGACGAAGCCCCGGCGGCGTGAGAGCCGTCGGGGCTGCGGGGGCCGGCGCGGTCTACTCGAGGTCGGGTACGGAGTCGGACGCGGAGAGCTCGGCGCGCTGGTGGGCGAGGTGCTGGCGGTAGCTGGGGCCGTCGATGTCGAGGCGGATGGCGGTCATGGCGAGGCGATCGAGGACGGCGGCGGTGACGGTGGCGTCGCCGAGGTACTTGCCCCATGCGCTCAGCTTGATGTTGGAGGTGATCGCGGTCGCGCCGCATTGGTGACGACGCTCGATCAGGTTGAAGAGCATGTGGGCGGCGGTCGGAGCGTCGGGCTGGGGCGGGACCTGGCCGAGGCCGACGTCGTCGAGCACGACGAAATCGGCGACGCACCAGCGACGCAGGCGGCGCTCGTAGGAGCCGTCGGCGAGGCCGGCGTGGAGCTCGGCGAGGACATCGGCGAAGCGGGCGAAGCGGACGGCGAGGCCGGCTTGGCAGGCGCGGATGGCGATGGCGGTGAGGATATGGCTCTTGCCGGTGCCGCTCTTGCCGGTGATCAGCAGGTCCTGCTTTCGGTGGACGAAGCCGAGGCCGGCGAGTTCCTCGATGGCGGCGCGGGCGAGGCCGGGCTGAAGGGCCCAGTCGAAGGTCTCGAGGGTCTTTCGGACCTTGATGCCACTGCCGACGATCCGCCGCTCGGTGGTGCGCTCGCGGCGGCGGATGGCGCCATGGCCGAGGATGCGCTCGAGGAGGCCGGTGTACGAGGGCCGCTCGTGCAGGGCCCGGCTCAGCTCGGCGTCGAGGGTTTCGTCGTCGAGGTCGATGAGTCCGAGGACGTCGATGTGCTCGCGGAGTCGGGCGTGCTCAGGCCGGCCCCGGTGCGGATCAGCCTGCCGACACCGAACCACGCGCCCGGCGCGATGGCCGAGAACGACTGGTCGACCTACACTCTTCCTTTTCACACCGGCCGGCGCGCCGTGCAGGTCTTCCTGCTCGTGCCCGTCGTCTCGCGCCGCAAGTGCTTCTCGCGGCACATCTCGCAGGACGTCCACGCGCTGATGGACGGCCACGTCAAGGCCTTCGAGCGCCTGGGCGGCGTGCCGCGGCGGATCAAGTACGACAACCAGAAGGCGGTCGTCATCCGGCGCGAGGGCGGTCAGCCGATCTTCAACCCGCGCTTCGTCGACTTTGCGACCTACTACGAATTCACGCCCGAGCTCGCCCGGCCCATGCACCCCAACGACAAGCCGCGGGTCGAACGCGGCTTCTGGGAGCTCGAGCGCAGCTTCCACAACGGTCGCAGCTTGCACGACGAGGCCGACTACGACGCGCAGCTCCTGCGCTGGATGAACGAGGTCGCCGACCTGCGGATCGTCCGCGGCGACGGGCGGATGATCGCCGAGTGCTTCGCCGCCGAGGCGCCGCACCTCCTGCCGCGCACGCCGCGGCTGCGACGGCGGTGGCATGCGCCGGCGCGCTGCGAGGAGCGAGCAACTGCAAGGGCACGCGTTCCGCGTTCCGGCCAGCGGGTTCAGGGTTCAGGTGCCCGCTGGCCGAATACCGGCTCCACGGTGCACGCGAACGGCCCCTCGCGGCGGTCACTCGATCGTGAGGCGGACACGCACGTGCGCAGGTGTCTCGCGGACGGGAAAGCGCACGCGTTCGAGTTCGCGCTGTGCGCAAGCGTGCCACGGGAAATTCGGGTCGTCGGCCGTCGGAGCGCGCGTGTTGAGCCCGGTGACGACGCCGAACCCGCGCATGACGTCGAGGTCGGCCGTTAAGACCGGTGGGACCCCTTCGCAGCGGCGCAGGCCGGCGATCGCGCGCCGTGCTGCTGCCGTCGCCTCCGCGGAGGTCACGGCGGGACGTGCTGGCCGGGATGCGGCTGTTCCGTCGCCTTCGCGCGCGGCGCGGGGGGGTGTTCGTCGCAGGGACGGCGTCGGTCGACAAAATATCTTCGCGCCCGCCTGGCGTGACAGCGGGGGCGCTCACCAAGGGTTCTTGAGCCGCCGATCGCGTTCTTTCGCTCGTAGCCGGGTCGTCGCTCACAGAGAGCACCGTCCCGACCGATGAAGGCCCCGGCGCGCGTTGTTCCTGCGAAACGGTCGTGCGGCCGAGAATAAAGCCCGCTCCGACCATGCACACGAACTCCTGCCCCCGCCCTTCGCGCTTGGGGGCTGGCGCGGTAGATTCCGGGCGAGACCTGCGCTAGCTTAGGCGTATGCGGCCACGGTCCCGGCCCGTCCTTGCCCTCGGTCTCGCCTTAGCCTGTCAGCCCGCGCAGGGCGGCTCGTCACCGTTCACGCCGTCGCCCCCGATGCCAGGAACCTCAGAGGCGAGCTCCGACGGCTCCGGCAGCTCCGGCTCGAGCACGACCGGCGAGCTGTCGACCGGCTCGGGGAGCGGCAGCGCGAGCTCCGGCAGCTCAAGCACGGGTGCCGTGAGCACGTTCGACGTCGGTACCGTGCAGGACTTCGGCCCCGACAAGCCTGCCGGGTGCGAGGGCAAGATCGATTTCCTGTTCGTCATCTCCCGCTACTCGGGGATGGCCTACTTCCAGGCCCAGCTACTCGACGCGTTCCCGAAGTTTATCGACACGATCGAGGCCAAGTTCGCCGACTTCGACTACCACATCATGGTGGTGGACGGTGATCCGCTGTGGGGCTCGATCCCTTGCGGCGAGATGTGCCCGGTGCAGTGTGTCCCCGGTTATCCGTGCAACTACACTCCGACCACGTGCGACACGAAGATCGGTGCGGGCGTCGTGTTCCCGGCTGGGGGGGACGCGGCGAACAAGCCATGTAACATCGACGGCGGCCACCGCTACATGTCCAAAGGACAGACGGATCTCAAGAGCACCTTCGCGTGCGCGGCGCAGGTCGGCAGCAGTGGCGGGCCGTGGATGGGAGAGGCGCTCACAGCTGCCGTCAACCCCTCCATCAACGGCCCTGGCGGCTGCAACGCGGGCTTTCTGCGCGACGATGCCTTGCTGATGGTGACGCTGATCTCGAACACGTTTGACGTGCCGATGAAGCCGTTTGGTTCCGCAGGCACACCGGAGGAGTGGGCTGGGGCCGTGCTTGCGGCCAAGCACGACGATCCCGAGGCCGTTGTGATGTTCAGCATCGTGGATCCTGGACAGCCAGAGTGCGATCCGGTGGATCGAACCTGCCAGATGGTCAAGATGTTCCCGCACAGGTTGTTGACTGACGTCTGGGCAGACGACTACGGCCCGGCGTTCGAGCAGGCGACCGAACTGGTCGCTGATGCCTGTGCAGGGTTCGTGCCGCCGGGATAGCCTAGCCGCCGATGTAAGCAACGGCCGGGTAGCCGTTTTCGCCGAAGCCGCCGGCGTAGACCTCTCCGTACTTGCCGATCGCCAGCGTGAGCGCCAAGTGGAGCACACCACCATCGGCGCGGACGTAGGTCCACAAGGGTTCGGCTTTCTCGGGATCGAACGCCCGGACGGTGAACGCGGTTTCGCTGCCCTTCGCCCCGCCCGTCGCCACGACCGCATAACCGGCCGGGCTCCACACGAGGTCCTGCGCCGCGAAGCCCTTGGTGGGGAAGGTGCCGAGCGACTTCACGTCTGCCAGGTCGCCCTGCAAGTCGAAGGTGCGAAGCTCGCCCTCCGGCTGGCATTCGTCGTCGCAGACGAAACCGGCAACAAGGAGACGGCCGAGACCGTCAACGGTGGCTGCCTGCGCGCCGCTCTGAGTCTCGACGCCGGGCGGAGCGACGTTCCAAACCGGCACCGTTGGGTCGTTCGTATCGACATGAGCGATGAACATGCGGTCGCGAGGCTTGTTCTCTGTTCCGTGCACGCCGTTCATCTCACCGACGAGCGCGAGCACGTCGCCCGCGAACACGCAGTCCCGCGTGCGCTCCGAGAACCAGTGGACATTCTGCGGGTTCGGTCTGTGGTCGAACGAGTGCTTCTCGCCCGGCAAGTTCGGCCGATAGATCCGCAACCTCGCGTCGTCGTCGAGCGCGGGCGTCGGCGCGAAGAGGCAGGCTGCGACTGTCCCAGACGGGTGCGCGGCGAGGGCGACGGCGGTCTCGGCCTCGTCGCCCTTGTCGACGATCTCCGGCTCCGCCTGCCACGCAGGGATCCGCACGAGCCACCAACGAGCCAGGTTGCCGACCTTACGGTTCACGAGCACGAACATCGCGCCCTGCGGATCGACGGTGAGGTCGATCGCCGAGCACGCATCGTCGGGGAAGATCGGGACGACGTCGCTCATCTTCCACGCGCCGCCCTTGTCGCGACGCCGCACGTAGCAGCGGGCGCCGTTGTTCGTGAACAGGGTGCCGAGCTCGATCACGTCGCCGCCCGGGAGCACGCCCATCGCCGCGATCTGGCCCTGCCCGATCGTGTTGCCGGTCTCCCAGTGCCCCTCGCTGCCCGGCTCGGGCAGGGCGATCGTGTAGGGCGCCTCGACCGTTTCGCCGTCCGTCGTCGCGCGCCAGGGCGTCAGAAGGGCGAACCGGGGGCCGTTGTCGAGTCCGCTGTAAATCACGATCTCACCGGCGAACACGCCCGGCGCGAGCGCGTCGAGCTCGATCGGGTCGCCCGCGCCGAGCTGCATGCGGATCCCGTCGGCGTGCTCCGCGGTGGCGGAGACCGTGATCGGCCCGTTGAACTGGATCGGGTCCGGCGTCAGCTCGAAGCCGACGATGGCGGGCGGCTCGTCCGCGGGCTCACCCGAGGTCTCGGTCCCGGGGCCGGACGACGTCGAGCCGGCCTCGTCGACGTCGCCGGTGACGGTCTGCACCCCGCTCGCGCCGGTCGTCGGGGTCGTCGTCTCACTCGGGCTGTCGGTCGACGTCGACCCGCAACCCGCGCTCTCGCACTCGTCCCACTGCGGCCACGGCAGGGCGGAGCACGCGAGCGACACGCACGAGAGCGCGAGCGGGGCGAAGCGAAGGATGGGCGTGGACATGGCGGGCTCCTCCAGTTGTTCAAAATCGAGCGCGAAGCGCAAGGCCCCCCGGGGCGGGCACAACGGCCGCCCGTGTGCCTCCTCGTGCGAGCCGCCGGCCGCCGACCGCCGACATCACGACGCCGACGATCACGGCAGCGCCGCCGGTGATCGCTGTTCCGAGGGCCAGCGCGTTCATAGAGCGGAACTCGGTCTCGAGCGCCTGGTCCTGCAGGCGGGCCGCGTCGTCGGGCGATCCCTCGACCCCCTCATGCAGCGCGACGGCCTCGCGGTAGGCGATCCACGCGCGGCCGCCGGCGTAGCCGGACACGCCCGCGAGGGCGAGGCCGACGCCCAGCGTCACACCGCCCGCGATCACGAGCGGCCGACCGCGGCGAGGTTCGGGCACGTGGCGCGAGCGGGGCACCGGCAGCAGAGGATCGGGTCGCGGCGCTTCCGACTCGGGCCCCAGCAGAGCAACCACCGAGCCGGAAGCGCTGGACGCGGAGGGCGGGCGAGGGGGCGGCGGCGTGGCGGTCGGAGGGGTGGCGTCCGGAGGGGCCGACGGAGCGGCCGGAAGCTCCGGCGCAGCCGCGGCGACGCGGGGCGCCTCCTTCTTCGGCTTCCTCGCCTCGCCACACCGGACGCCCCGCGCCTCCTCGCGTTGCTCAAGTTTCGGCCGCTCCGCCTCGAAGTTCGCGCGCTGGCTCGCGGGCTGGTCCTTGATCGCCAGGCTCGCATCGAAGGTCCGCCGCGCGTTGCACAGGTGCCTCGCCTCGCCTGTCTTATCGTACAGGCTTATATAGGACAGGTACGCGCCATGGAGCCGCAGCGCGCGGTCCCTCGGGGTCTTGCTCTCGCGTGCGCGCCGCTCGAACCGCTCCGCCTCGCAGGCGTTGTCGCCGATCGGGCACTCCGGCTCTTGCGCCGTGAGAGCGAGGGCCAGCGAACAGGTGATCACGATCATGGCGTGTACTCCCGGGTGAAGGACGCGGCCGCGGCGGGCCGGAAACGGATCGGCGTGGTCGCGTCGCGCACGCACCCGCGTACCTCGAGATCGTCGACGCCGCGCACCTGGACGTCGGCGAAGCGTTCGGCGCCCTCGTCGGCTGCGAAGTGGACGAGCACGGGGCCGTCTGCGAGGCCGGCGCAGCGGCGCAGCTCCCCCGCGACCCCCGCGAGCGCTTCCTGCATCATCGGCAGTACAGGCCGGTCCAGCGCGACGCCCGCGGCGTGCGGCACGACGACGGGCGCCGTGGCCTGCGGGTCGTTCGCTGCCGCGACGACCTCGCGCCCTGACGGCGGCGGGGCAGTCGGGACGGACATCCGGCCCCCCCAAAACGTGAGCCCGAGGGCGAGCACCACCGACGCCGCGCGGGCCGTCGCCCAGGTCCGCGAACGAGGCGCCGCCGCCTGCACGCTCGCGGCCGATGGTGCCGCGGCGACCTCGCGGGCGGCCTCCGAAGGCGGGTCCGGTGCGACGGCAGGAGGCACGGCGGCAACCTCGGCGGCCGGGGACGCTGCCTCGGGCGTCTCTGCGGCGGCCCCCTCGACCTCGACCTCGCCCGTGTCCTCCTCCATCTCGTCGGCGGCGGCCTCGAGCTTGGCGATGAAGCCTTGCACGTCGGCCCGCTTGGCTGGGTCTTCCGCGAGCCCGGCGAGGAGTGCCGACGCGAGGCCGAGCGGGCAGTCAGGCCGGATCTTGCGCGGCGAGTCCCCGAGCGGCCGCTTGCCGGTGAGCATGCGGTAGAGCAGGTGCGCAAGCGAGTAGACGTCGCTCTTTTCGGTCCAGCCCGCGCCGGCCTTGGCCTCGGGGGCGGTCCAGTCCTGAGTCTTGATCCCGAAGGACCCGAGTTTCGTACGCTTCCCCGGCGGGGTCAGGTAGCGGACATCGGCGGTCGCATAGTACCTGTCCGTAAAGTCAGCCATTCCGAAGTCGATCAAGGTCGCGGTGCGTGTCTCGAGATCGATCAGCACGTTCCCGTTGTTGATGTCGCGGTGCAGGATCCCGCGCTCATGGAGCGCCGCGAGGGCGCCGGCGATCTGCCGGCCGCACGCGATCACGTCCGCCGGTGCGAGCCGGGTCTTCTCGAGGCAGAAGTCGCTGGCGCGCTGCCCCCGTGCCAGGCTCATCGCGATAAAAGGCCGCTTGCGCCGCCGCGTGCGGCAGTCGACCAGCGTCGGCAGCGAGGGGTGCTGAACGGCGCGCAGCACCCGGGCCTCGCGCACGAACCGCCGTCGATCTTCTCGCGGTGCGCCGGGCCGCAGCAGCTTGAGCGCCACGTAGCACTCCGCGTCGTGATGGTAGGCGCGGTGGACCTCCCCCTTCGCGCCGGCCCCGAGCGGCTCGAGGAGTTCGTAGCAGCCGTCGAACAGCGGAGGGCGCGTCTTCGTGTGCGCCTTGCGGATCGTCTCGAGGCGTGCCCGCAGCTCCGCGGCCGTGGCGATCCGCTCGTCCGGGCACTCGGCCAGCGCCGACGCGACGAGTTCGTCGAGCTCGCGCGGGATCTCGGCGTCCGGGCGAACCTCGTGCATCGGCAGCAGGCTCGCGCGGTTGGGCATCACGCCGGTGCAGAGCACGTAGATCGTCACCCCGAGGCCGAACGTGTCGAACCGCGGATCCGGGGGCGCGTGGGGAGCCTCGGGCGGGTGAAAGCCGGGCGTGCCGACGACCAGGCCGGCGTCTGTCTGATGCCGCGGCGGGGGCGTCAGGCCGATCGCCTGCACACGCTGCCAGTCCTCGACCTTCGCCGTGCCGAGGTCGATCAGCTTGACGAGCGGACGGCCGGTCGCGCTGCGCAGTTGCACGAGGTTGCTCGGCTTGACGTCGCGGTGGATCACGCCCGCCCGATGCAGGGCCTCCAGCGCGCGGGCCGCCTGCGCCGCGAGATCGACGACCTCGCGCCAGGGCAGCCGGCCCTCGACCCGCAGTCGCTCGTCCAGGCTCCGCCCCGGAAGCATCTCGAGCACGAGGAAGGGTGAGCCGTCGTCCGCCTCACCGGCCGAGAGCACTTGCACGAGGTGTGCGTGCCGAAGGTTCGCCAAGATCACCGCCTCGCCCTCGAACCGCCGCCGGGCGTCCTCGGAGCGGTCCCGAAGCACCTTGAGCGCCGCGCGGCGGCGCAGCGCGCGGTCCTTGCACTCGAAGACCCACGATGCGCCGCCGGTGCCGAGCAGCGCTCCGCGCTCGAACCCGCCGATCATGACAGGCAGGGCCATGCCCGCGTGGGTGTGCTCCGTCCACCCCCGGGCGTTCGGCGGCGAGGCGGCGAGGTTCGAGGCGGTCGACGCGGGCGGGGTCTGCATGGGGCTCCGATCGAGGAGCATGCCACAGGGGCCCCGGATCAGCTGTCACTTGGGACCTGAACATACCATCATGTACGCCTGGTCATCCCTCACGATCAGTACTCGTCGAGCAGCGACCCTGGGGCGCACAGACCGCACGCTCGAACCGAAGGCGGCCCGCCCGCACGCCCGACACGTTGCGAACCGGCTCCCCCGTGGGCAGGTGACGCCGCAACACGCCCCGCGGAGGCCCCAGGCCCGCGATCAATACGGGCGTCCTCGGCGGAGCCCATGCCCCGGCGGACCCTCGCGCAGCTTGTCGAACGTCCACCGCGCCTCGACATGGATCTCGCGCTGCGCACCCGCCAAGGGCGCGAGCGGGCCTGTCATTCGCGCCGGGTCGGGGTGATACCCGGTCATCGCCCACAACGCGACCGCGCAGGCGAAGCGCACGTCGATCCGCCCCGCCTCCATCCACGCGGCGAGACGCGACCGCTCCGCCGCCAGTGCGGCCGCGGCCGCCGTCGTCACGGGCGGGGCGGCATACCACTGCGGGCGCAGTGCCTGGCCCGCGAGGCGAGCGACGGCGTACGCCCGCTCGCGCCGCGCGTCGTCGTCGGCCTCGTCGTCGGGCTCGACCTGCCCGGGCAGCTCCGGAACGGCCTGGCGCCGCAACAGCGCACGCAGCCGTGAGCCCCGGACATACGCCGCGTGCAGCCCCGGGCCACCGCGCACGAGCGGCTCGGCGCCGAGCACTGCGTCGACCACCGCCCCGTGCACGCCGGCGTCGCGCACTGCGAGCCACTCGACCAGCCGCGGCGCCACCCGGGCCCGCAGGTGTTCGACGAGCGCTGGATCGGGCGCGTGCCGGTAACGCCGTCGTCGACGCTCCGTCGCTCGCGCCGCCTCGCCGAGCGCCCAGGCGATCCAGCGCCGGACCTCCGGGTGTCGGTCGGCCTCGAAGGCCGCGATCAGCCCGTCGAGCGTCGTCGGCGTCAGCGCAGCGAGCCCGCCGATCCGCCCGAGCGCACGCGCGGCCCAGGCCCTCGCGCCGACCTCGGCGTCGCCGAGCGCAGCGATCAATGCATCCTGCGTGGTCGGTCGCCGTAGCTCGCCGAGCGCGCGGATCGCCCACCTGCGCACGCGCGGCGACCGATCGCGGAGCGCGGCGAGCAGGTGGGGCACCGCGGCGTCGCCGATCGCCGCCAGCGCCCGGCTCGTCAGTTCGTCGAGATCGAGCCCGCGATCGAACAGGGCCACGATCGCCAAGACCGCCTCCCGGGCCGTCGCACCGAGCCGCGCGACGGCATCCAGCCCGCAGCGCACATGCTCCGGGCGCTGCGGATCGAGCAGCCCGATCACCGCCGGAACCGCCGGCGCTCCGATCGCCACCAGCGCGGCGGCGACCTGCTCGTGCGAGACATACCGGACGTGGGCCAGCAGCGCAGGGATCGCCGCCTGCGCCGCCGGGCCGAGCTCCGCCAGCAGCGCCGTCACCGACGACGAAATGCGGCGATCGGGCAACGCGGCGATCAGGTGCGGCACCGCGGCCTCCCCCATCCCGAGCAGGCCGCGGTACGCCTCGTCGCGCAGCGGCCCGCTCGACGCCAGCGCCTGCACCCACGCGGTCGCTTGTGCGTCGCTCATGGCGCAGAGGCATCGCCGCGCATCGCCGGTGTCGAGCCGCCGGGGGTCGTCGTGCGGCTGCGCCAGCCTCACCAGGAGCGCCTGAGCGGCTGCGTCCGCAACGCCGCGCAGCTCCTACGCCGCCATCGCCGCCTCTCGTGCCTGCCGCTGGCCGTTGGTCCACAGGATGTAGCGGACCTTCTCCCGCCAGTCCCCTTCGAGCATGCGATCGACGCGCTCCAGGTATTCGAGCTGCTTGCGGTGATGGGCGAGCGCCTGAGCTCGCCGATATCGACCCTGCAAGACCTTGGCAACCGCCATCATCATCGCGCCGAGCCCCGAGCGGATCATCAAGGCACCCCTTGGATCCTTCTGCAGCTTCTCAAACCACGCGCGCGACGACTCCGTCGCGTTGATCAGGTCGAGAATCGCGGCCCGGAGTCGGCCGAGCTGCGCGAGCACGGCGAGCTGTCCCGATGGCTTCTCGGCGACGTTGTGCCACTCGGTGGCCACCGAGGCGAACGGGTCGGCCGCCGACGCGAGCGACGTGCGCGTCTCGAGCGGCGTCGAGGTTCGAGGACCTTCGCCGCGACGCACGCGGCGGCGCCCGCCCGCCTTTGCCTGCTGCTCCTGTTGCCGCGCCAGCAGGCGCTCCTGCATGGCCTTCAGCTCGGCCTCGCGGGCGGCCGCCTCCTCCGCCCTGCGCCGCGCAGCCTCCTCGGCGCGCTTCTTCGCCTCGGCCCGCTTGCGTTCCTCGGTGGCGACGTACTCCCTCAGCACGTCGCGGATGTACTGCAGCGTCTGGACCACCTCGCGGAACGTCATCGTCCCCCACGATAGGGGACGTCCGCCGGCCGCTCAAGGCCCCGAAGGCGTCTCCCCGGCGCCGGCCGTCTGGCTGGCCTTGAAGTCCTTGGCGATCTTGCCCAGCTCGCTCACGAGGTCACGGACCGTGCCGAGCCCTTGCACCCAGTCTTTCAGGTTCTTGGCAGAGAACGCGTTTTCGTCCTCGGCGTCGTTCTTCGCCGCGCCCGCGCCCACCGTCTTCGGCTCCTTCTTGAGCGTCTCGCCCTCGAAGATCGCTCGCAGCGCGGCCTGAATCTCGAGCGTCTCCTGCAGCGCGCGCTGGAGCTGGGAGGTCATCGCCTGCGTGCGGTTGAACATCTCGGCCGAGCGCTCGGTGAGCCGGTCGATCGCCGCCGTCTCGCGCTCGTAGACCTCCCACAGCATCCGGTGCGCGAACGAGTACGCCTCGCCCAGGTCGCCGCGCAGCTCGATCGGCGCCTCGACCTCCTCGGCCGCCCCGTCGCCGCCCCTGGCGACGATCACGCCGTCGACCTCGAGCACCTGCTGCGGCCGGATCTGGCCCTCGATCTGCTCGCGCAGGAGCGCCGTCAGCTCGGCGGGGAGATGTTCGAGCACGAGTTGAAGCGTCTTGCGCGCGGGACCGGGTCGTTTGGGATCCTTCTTCTCGACCGAGTAAAGGCGAAGGGTCCGAAAAGATTCCCCACGACCACCACCAGGATCGGCACCGGACCGAAGAGATCGCGAATCGTTCTCAATCCGACTCATGCAGCCCAAGATAGATCGGACAAGATCGGGATTCCACGGGAGAAGTCGCGCCGCATTCGATCGTGATGTCGATCCCTGGAGATCCCGAACCGGCCCAGGAGTTCACCCGCGAGCCCACGGGCCGGATCTGCCTCAAAGGCCATCTAGAGGCGCGAAGTTACAATGGATGGCGCCATTCGGGGTTCGTCCCCCAACCTTGAGAGCTATTTTGAGCACCTCTCAATCGTCGATCGCGCAGCGCCGCGAGCCAAGAGGACCCAGCGACTCGCCGACCCCATGGCTCACCGCCCCCAAGCGCGCAAGAGAGCTCCAAGCGTCTGGCCGGCCGTCTCTCGACAAGCCCGCGCCCGTCCACTACCGTGGTCGATGCTGTCTGCGGAGGGGGTCGATGAGCTACGGCGACAACATCACGGAGGAGCAGGCCCGACAGTTCCACGACCTGATCAACGAGCGCAAGAAACTCCTGGTCACAGGGATCGAGGGCCTGCATCTCCTCAAGCAGGTGCTCGCGTATGCCGTCCAGAAGGCCGGGGTCGCCATCGAGTGGGATCCCAGCACGCCCGCCTCGATCCGCGAGCGCTTCTCGATGATGTCGCTCTCCGCCGCGCGGTGGGGCCTCGCCGGCGCGGCTGCCGGGCTCGCCGTCGGCGTCTGCACGAACAAGCCCGCCACCTGGACAGCGATCGGCGCCGCCGTCGCCGCGCTGCTCGGCGCCTACCAGGGCCACTGCGCCATCGCATCGGGCTGGCACCTCCGCGGCTACCGCGACGAGCGCGGCGTCGAGTACGTGGAGGTCAAGGTCCGAGCGCTGCCAGGCCCCATCGCTTGAATTCGACTCGCCGTCCGCACCTTGCTGACGAGCCAGGCCCCTGCGTTCTTGCGCTCGACGCTCGCGCGACCGCCGAGCTCGACGGCGGCAGCCGCCTCGACCTCCCTGGCTCCGACTCCGCGAGCGCGGCGCTGTCCAGCCTGCGGGGCGGCGGCAAGGGCCCCGCCGAGCAGGCGGCGCCGTCCGCCCGCGACTCGCGGACATCACGGGCACCGCCGCGGCCCTCGCCGAGACCTTCGTCGCGCACGGCCCTCTGCACGCGTTACGCGCGCTGAAGGTCTCGCCGGCCGTCCCGCGGCTGCTCGCGCCGCAAACCCCGCTCGCCGAGGCACGTCGTGCCCAGCAGGACCCACGCTCGCCGCTGGTGGCGAAGCTCGGCAAGACGACACCGGCCACCGCGTTCGCACTGCCCCCGGGCCGACAGCGAGCGTGCAGCCACAGCGGACGTCGAGCGCCGAGCCAGACGCCCGCGCCGTCCCCCAGCCGCCGAACATATCACCCTCGCCACGCAGCTCGCCGCCCTGCACGCCGAACACACCGAAATTCACCACCATCTCGCCGCCGAACACGCCGCCCGCGTCGTCGCGCTGCAGGCCGAACACCGCACCCGCCCCGCGCCACGGCCCGCCCGCGCCGACGAACACGCCCGCCGAACCCACCCGCACCCCGCAGCTCGCCGCCCTGCACGCCGACCACGCCGAAATTAGCCGCCACCGCGCCGCCGAACGCAACGTCCACCGCCAGACCCGCCGCCGAACACGCCGCCCTCGCCGCGCAGCTCGCCGCCCTGCACCCCGAACACGCCCGACGCCTGCCCACCGGCCCCGCGCCCCGCCTCGCCTCCGCCTCGACACCCCGCGCCACGCACGGCGCCCCCCCATGTCTCGCCCCTGTCCTCCTCGCAGCCCACCCTGGCGAACATCGTCACGCCCAGCCGCACGAACGACGCGTAGCAGCTCGTCGGCCACTTCCCCCCCGACGCTCGCGCGCAAGAAACCCTGCCCGCCCACAACCACGAGCCCTTCGCAGCGCTCGCCGTCGAACACCCCATGTCCCCGCCCGGCCGAAGCCCCCCGCAAAAACCCTCCCGAGGTCGTCCGCCGCAGCGACGACCTGTCCGCCCGCCCGACACCCCAGCACCACCAGAACGCTCATCCTCGCCGCCCAGCGCTCGAATTTCGCCCGCCCCCGCGACCATCCCCCACGCACCGACCGACAGGCCCATCACGAGCGACCCGCCGCGCCCCGAACACCCGCCTCACCCGCAAGGCCGCCGCCGGTGTCGCCCCCGGCATCCTCGCCATCGACCACGTCCGTACCAGCGCCTGCACCGCCCACGACCTGCGCGACCTCGATCCCGCCCACGTCGTCCCCGACGACCCCTCCTCCGGCTCGCCAGCGCCTTCAGTACCCCCGAGCGCGACTCCATTCGCGCTCTCACAGGAGGACGGGGCATGACCGCCTCGGCACCCCCACCGTCTGACCCCCGCCGCCCGACCCGCACCCCGCCGAACTCTCCCGCGCTACTTCTCGCCACGCCCCCCGTCACGCGACCTCTGTTGGACGCCCCGCCAGGCCCTTTGCACCCCGTCCATCGACCGCCGCCGGGCAGTCACGCCATGCAGCATTGCAGGCAAGCTTGCCGGCAAGGTTACCGGCAAACTTGCCGGCAACATTTCCGGAGACCTTACCAGCCGCCGGCGGGTGTCCGTCGCCCGGCGATCACAGCTCCGGTTTCGCATTCGCTGCCCCCCGCCCGACACACCCGACACAAGCGCGCGACCCTGCACCCGACATCGCCCGGCCGCGAACACGCGCAACCACCACGCCCGGCCTCACCCGCGCTGACGGGGAGCCGACGCCGCCCAGGTCGTCGCGCTCCGGGCCGAACAGGGCGAGCTCGCCTCGCACCCGGGAAAACGCCCGCGCAGTCACCGAGCGCGACGTCCTCGCGGCAGGGGTCGCGGAAACGGGCGACGCCGTCCAACGCCGCCGAGCTCGAGCGCATCGCCGAGTTCGCCTAGCAACGGCTCCGCGACGCCAACAACGCCCAGCGGACGAACACCCTCGCGGACCCCCGACACGTCCAACACCGCGCCCGACAGACCCGACACGAAGACGAGCACGCGAGGCCATCTCGGATTCGCGTGACCTTTTTCCCGAATAACAATCAATTAGACCCAAAAGATCCGGCTCGAACCGGCGCATCCCAGCCCCCTGCTACGGGGCCTTCCGGGGCCAACCGCCGAGGCGGCCCCGGGTCCATTTCGACCGATTAGAATAGAAAGAATAGAAACCATCCCCATTTTTTGGCCAGCCCACAACGGCCCGCGGGCCTGCATGCTCGTGCGCGATCCTCCCGCGAGCGTTCGCCGGGCACATCCTCGCGCCGCGCGAACAAGATCCTCCCATTGAAACCGGCCCTGCGGCATCATGCCAACCTGGGGGGTGTTGGATGGCGGGCAGGTCGACGCGAGCCGGGGAAGGTGCGCCGTCGCGGCGCAGCGAAGGTGCCTTAAAGGACACGCGAACCGAGCCGGCCAGACGGCCGGACCTCGCGCCGGAGATCACCTCCGCGCACCCGCCGGCTTTGGCCCAGGACGGCGCAGACCTGCCGCTCGTCCTCTACGTCGCCGACATGGCGCGTCTGCTGCGGATCAGCGAGAAGGCCGTGCGGACGCGGGCCCTCCGGGGGCAACTGCCCCGACCCTTCCGGAGCGGGAAAGCGCTTGCGTGGACGCGCGATGTCGTGATCAGTTGGGTCCGGGATTGCGCCCGGCCGGCTGGCCCGCGCATGAAGATCAAGACTCGCCCCTACCACAACGACCCGACCCGCTTCCACGTCGACATCCGCTTCATGAACCCCTGCAACGACAACGAGGAAATCCGCCGGCGCCTGGTCGCGCCCTCCGGGCTCGACGAGCAGCACGCTCGCGCCTGGGGAGAGCGCCAGGTCCCGGCGATCCTCCGCGAACTTGTGGCGGCGACGGGCGGCACCACCGACGAGGCCGCGAAGGCGATCAAGGAGACCACCAGTCAGCGGGCGCCGCAGCTCACCTTCGCGGCGTTCTACGAGCAGCGATTCCTCCCCGAATACGTGCAGCTCCAGAAGCCCGCCACCCAGACCAATTACGACACCATCTACCGCAACCACCTTGGCCCGCTACTCGGCGACGTCCCGCTCGCCGCGATCGACGACGACCGGATCTCGCGCCTGCGCGCCGAGCTGCTCCGCCGCGTCGGCAAGAGCACCGCGAACCTGATCCTCGCCAAGCTGACGAAGATCCTCCGCCTCGCCAAGCGACTGCACAAGATCACCGCCGTCCCGGAGATCGACAAGCTGCCGCAGGGCAAGTCGGCGGCCAAGCCCGTCTACGCCGACGACGAGGTCGCGCGCCTCGTCGCCGCCGCCCGGGCCTACAGCGCCGAGGCCGAGCTCGTCGTCCTGCTCGCGCTCGACGCCTGCCTGCGCGTCTCGGAGATCTGCGCCCTCGAATGGACCGACGTCGACCTGACGCTCGGCACCATCAAGGTGCAGCACAACGTCTACCGCGGGCAGAAGCAGACGCCGAAGGGCACGATCGGCACGATCGCGCTCAGCTCGGCCCTGCGGACCGCCCTCGCCGAGCACCGCAAGCGCCAGCCGATCGGCCCGCTCGTCGTCTACCGCCGCTCGCAGTACACGAACGGCGAATGGGCGCCGCACACCCCGCACTCGGTCCGCCGCCTGCTGAACCTCGCCCAGCGCCACGCCGGCCTCCCCGAGAGCGGCCCGCACCTGCTGCGCCACTCGGGCCTCACGCGCCTGGCCAACCTCGGCGCCAGCGTCTACGTCGTCCAGGCCGTCGCCCGCCACGCCCGGCTCCAGACCACGCAGGCGTACCTCCACACCCAGCAGGCCAAGCTGACCCACGAGGCGGCCGCCCTGCTCGACGGCGCCGCCGCGAACGCCGCCGCTGGCAAACCCTTGGCAACGCCGGCAAGACCCCGCCGGAAGTAGCCCAGAAGCAAGAATTGGCGCCCCCGGCGCTTCCAAGCCCGAGAACGTGCTCGTCGCGCGCGACGGGCGGGTGTGCGTCGCCGACTTCGGGCTGGCGTCGGCGGCGGCGCAGCCGCTCGTGACCGAGACGTCCGCGCCGCGGCTCGCCGGGGACGTCTCGGCGACCGGCGCGCTGACGATCCCCGGCGCGCTGATGGGGACGCCGGGATACATGGCGCCGGAGCAGTTCCGCGGCGAGGCGACCAGCGCGGCGACCGATATCTTCGCGTTCTGTGTCACCGCCCACGAGGCGCTGTACGGGCTGCGGCCGTTCGCCGGCGATACGCTGGCCGAGCTGTCGCTCGCGGTGTGCGAGGGCGAGGTGCAGGCGCCGCCGCGCGGGCGTGCGTCGCCCTCGCGGCTGCTCCGGCTGCTCCGCCGCGGGTTGCACCCCGATCCGGCGCAGCGCCCGGCGTCGATGCGGGCGCTGCTCGACGCGCTCGCGCGGGTGCCCGGCGCGCGCCGCCGCTGGCTGCTCGCGGGCGTCGGGGCGGCCGCCTGCGCCGCGATCGCGGGCGCGCTGGCGCTGCGGCCCGCCGAGGCGACGTGCACGGGCGCGGAGGAGGCGATCGCGGCGGTGTGGAGCCCGGGCGCCGCCGCGGCGGTGCGCGCCGGCTTCGCCGCGACGGGGCTGCACTACGCGGCCGACGCGGCCGAGCGCGTCACCGAGGGGATCGACCGCTACGCCGCGGCGTGGACCCGGGCGCGCACGGAGGTGTGCGAGGCGACGCGCGTGCGCGGCGAGCAGTCCGAGCGCCTGCTCGACCTGCGGATGATCTGCCTCGATCGCCGGCGCGACCGCCTGGCGGCGCTGCTCGCGGTCCTCGCGGCGGCGGACGCCGGGGTGGTCGAGCGCGGGGTGGCGCTCGTCCACGATCTGCCGGCCGTCGACGACTGCGCCGACGCGCAGTCGCTGCTGTTCGACGAGGATCCACAGGAGACGATCGCCGCCGAGGACCGCGCGGCGATCGAGGACGGCGTCGCGTCGGCGCTGCTCGAGCACCGGGCCGGTCGCTACGCCGAGGCGCGCGCCGGCATCGCGCCGGCGCTCGCGCGGGCCCGCGAGGTCGCGGGCCCGCGGCTGCGCGCCCGGGCGCTCCGCGGCTACGTGAGCATGATCTGTCGCGAGGACCAGGCGACGGCGGACGGGCCGGTCCGCGAGGCGCTGGCGGCGACGCTCGCCGCCGGCGACCTGCGGGGCTTCGCCGAGGTCGCCGCGTGCATGCTGGAGCGCGAGCACACGGCCGGCCGCGACACGACGGTGTGGCTCGGCATGGCCGAGGCGGCGCTCGCCGCCAGCGGCGGCGACGAGCAGATCCTGGCCAAGCTGCGGGGGAGCCAGGGGGACGTGCTGAGCCAGCAGAACCGCCGCCGCGAGGCGCTCGTGGCCCACCGAGAGGCGCTCGAGCTGCGCCGCCGGCCGTCGAACCACCGGCCCGAGGTGGTCGGCGAAGCGCTGCTCGACCTGGCGAACACCCACCTGACGCTCGGCGAGGAGGCGGAGGGGATCCGGCTGCTGGGCGAGGCGCTCGCGGTGTTCGAGGGCGCCCTCGGGCCGGAGCACCCGCGCCTGCTGCGGCCGCTGCGGACGCTGATGATCGTGCACTTCCGCCGTGGCGAGCTGGCCGAGGCGCGGGCGCTGGCGGAGCGGAGCCTCGCGTCGCTGGTCCGGCTCCACGGCGAGGCGCACACGCGGGTCGGCGACATGTCCGGGCTGCTCGCCAACGTGCTGCTGTACGCCGGCGAGTTCGAGCGCGCGCGCGGGCTGTTCGGGCGCGCCGTGGCGATCGCGCGGGCCGACCCCGGCCGGCCGCGGATCTTCGGCCAGGCGCTGGCGAACCTGGCCAACTACCACGTCGCGGTCGGCGAGCTCGACGCGGCGGCGGCGGCCCTCGCGGAGGCGGCGCCGATCCTCACGTCGATGGTCGCGCCGCCGCACCCGGACCTCGTCATCCTCGACGGGCTGCGCGGGATCCTGGCGCTGCGCCGCGGCGACCTCGAGGCCGCCGAGGGGCACCTGCGCGCCGCGATCGAGATGTTCGAGCGGGGCCGCGAGCCGGGGCAGGAGATCGAGGCGGACATCGAGCTCGCGTTCGCCGAGGTGCTCGCGCGCCGCGGCGACGCCCGCGGCGCGCTCGAGCTGCTCGCGCGCCGCGGCGACGACCTCGCGGGCCTGGTCTACAAGCGCGACCGCGCGGCCGCGCTCGCGGTGCAGGCGCGCGCCCGCCGGGACCTCGGCGAGCGGGCCGCGGCGCAGGCGGCCGAGCGCGCCGCCGCGGCGCTCTACGAGGAGCTCCGCCCCGGCTACCCGATCGAGCGCGAGCTGCTGGCGCGCTGGCGGGCCGACCACGGCGGGCCGTGAGCGGCGGGCCGGGTCACTGCGGCTGGGCCGCGAGGAAGCGGGCGAGGGCCGGGAGGTCGCGGTCGCGGACGGTGGCGAAGCGGTGGTGCAGCGTGTGGTAGCGGGTCGCGTGCAGGTTGTCGCGGCCGAACAGGGCGGACCACAGCCACTGGATCGGGCGCGGCAGCGGCAGCGCGTCGGCGCGGCCCCACAGGCGCGGCGAGTGGAGCAGGAAGTCGAAGATGAACCAGCAGGCGGTCGAGCCGGCGCGGGTGACGAGGATCCACCAGACGACGTTCGCGCCGCCGAGGGCGAGCAGGGCGGCCGACAGCGCGGCGTTGTAGGCGAGCGCGCGGCGCATGCCGGGGCGGACCGCCCGCTCGCGGCGGACGTGCTGGATCGCGGCGAGCTCGGGCTGGAACAGCGCCTGGAGCAGCGCGCCGGTCCAGTGGTCGCTGTGGACGGCGACGTGCGGGTCGCGCTGCGGGTCGCCGGGGTGCGCGTGGTGGCGGCGGTGATCCGAGGCGAGCTCGTCGCGGCCGAGCTGCACCGGGCCGTGGACGATCATCGCCCATTGCCGCAGTCGTCGCAGCGGGTTGTGCCGGTCGGCGCGCGCGTGCACGGCCTCGTGGATCGCGTTGAAGTTGCGGATATAGGCGCACAGGCCGAAGAGCACGAAGGCCCAGGCCGGCAGCGCGCCGGCGCACAGCGCCGCGAATGCGCCGAGCAGCGCGGCGTGCCACGCGAGCGCGCGCGCGTCGCACCCGAGCTCGCGCTCGCCCGGGAACATGCGCGCCACCGTCCGCTCGATCCGCTCCGTCATGACGAGGGACATGCATTGAAAGATCCGTGCCAGCGTGATTCGCCAGCGATCCGCGGCGCGCGGTGTCCGCGGCGCGCGGTGTCCGCGGACGGGTGTCGCGCGGCGACCGCAGGACTGTCCGTCGCGCGGCGACGGGGGTCACGGCGCCATCTTGCGCACCTTGTCGCGGTCGACCTGCGACATGAACGCGTCGACGATCACGCTCCAGTTGGCCGGGTCGGTGACGTGGTCGCGGAGGATCGCGACCGCGGTCAGCTTGTCGCCCTCGAAGCTCAGCAGGTCGAGCACCTTGCGGGCCTCGGCGGCGGTCAGGCGCGCGGATTGGCTGCTCGACTCGAGCGCCGCGAGCTTGCCGGACGAGAACGACTCGGCCTCGACGGCGGCGACGATCCGCGCGAGGTCGCCCGACGCGGCGGCCGGCGGGGGGCCCGGGTTCGGGGTCGGCGTCGGGCCGGGGGTCGGGCCCGGGCTGGTCGTGCCGCCGTTGCGCTCGGCCTCGGCGTCGAGGCGGGCCTGCTCGCGCGCGAGGGCCTCGAGCTCGGCGGCCCGCTTCTTCGCCTCGGCGATGCTCTCGTTCGACACGAACGCGAGGACGCGCGCGGAGTAGCGGACCGAGCGGCGCTGCTGGGCCGAGGTGACGCACCACGACTCGGCGCGGATCGACATCGGCGCGCCGCCGAGCGCGAAGCGGTGGAGGCCGGCGGCCTTGAGCGCCTGGGTGTTGGCGTCGGCGAGCGCGTCGGTGCGGGCGTTCTGCTCGGAGCGCTCGCCGTCGGCGTGGCCGACGACGTAGACGCCGCCCTCGGCGGTCGGGACCTGTTCGACCCACGCCGGGCAGGTGTCGACCGCGCCCTGCTTGAAGGCGGTCGGGTTGACCTTGAAGGCGAAGTAGACCGGGTTGGCGAATTCGGCGACGCGGTTCCACTCGGCCGAGCGGTCGAACCCGCCGGAGCCGGACACCCCGGATTGAGGATTGGTTCCAGAGCCGGAGACCGACGTGCTGCGCGCCGCCTGGTGGCGCAGCGAGCCGGTGCCCTGGATGAACTCGCCGATGAAGCGGTCGGTGCACTGATCGGGCTGCGACTTGCAGCAGGCGGCGAACGCCGCGGGGTCGGCGATCTCGGCGACCAGCTTGCCGGTCAGCACGTAGTCGGCGCGGGCGCTGCGGCGGGCGTCGTAGTTGGCCGACGCGTCGGCGATCACCGGGATCCCGATCTTCGCCGCGGCCTGGGTGCTGACGCTGACGTCCTCCGAGTACGCGACGCCGCCGCCCTCGATGAAGCGCGGCTTGATGTGCGTGGAGCAGGCGAGGATCAGCGTGTTCGACTCGTCGAGGTCGGTGACCCCGGCCGGCACGAAGCGGCCGATGTAGGTCGAGGGGTCGGTGTCGAAGGTGTTGCGCAGGTACACCGAGGCGGACGAGACGACGGTGGCGCCCTGATTGGCGATCCCGTTGCGTGTGGCGCAGCCGGCGACGGCGAGGGCGAGGAACAGCAGCGAGCGGGTCATGGCGGGCACGCCCGAGAGCGTCGCACGAGCGGAAGGCGGGGCGCAACGGACCCCGGCGGCCGAAATCACGCAGGGCGGACCGCGCCGCGGCAGCCGCGGCGCCGCGGCGATCGTCGATCGCGGCGAGGCGGCGGATTGCCTCGCACGCGCGGGGGGACCTCGCGTGCGCTTGTCGGCCTGCAGGCCCCGGGCGTCGGTCGCCGGCGTTCGACGCGGGCCAGCGAAAGCCGGCCGCGGACGGGGCGGCGAGGGACGCCTCGAATCGCGCGAGGGCGGCGTCGAGGCGCTCGCACTGCTGTCGTCGCGACAGGCGGGCGCGGCCGGGCGCGGCGCTGGCGTCGATCGGCGCGCGCACGCCGGTGAGGGCGGTCCGTCCGGTACAGCCGCCGCGCGTGGCTCGTGATGTCGACGCGGGCGAACTCGTAGGATAGATCATCGAGCGCCGCGACGGCGTGCCGCGCCGCCCCGGGGGCCGCGAGCGCGAAGGCGAGCGTCTGCCGGGGGGCGAAGGGCATCGGCGGTGGCCACGCGGCGACGCGGGCGCCGATCGGATAGATTATCGCAGGCCCCCGCGAGGCGCGGGCGGGGAGACGGCGGCTTGCCTCGATGGCCCGGGTTTTTGTTCCGCGAATTCGCCGGGCTGCGCGACGGGGTGCTCGAGCTGCGGCTGTCGTCGGTCGTCGCCGAATGGCCGGCGTATTTGTTCGAGATCCACCCGATCGGAGCCGAGGCGAGCGTCGGCCGGATCTCGATCCGGTTCGACGACGATCCGTCGATCGCGCTGTACGCGGGGAACATCGCCTACGAGATCGACCCCGGGCACCGCGGGCACGGCCACGCGGCCCGGGCGTGCCGGCTGCTCCGGCTGGTGGCGCGGCACCACGGGGTCGATGAATTGTGGATCGTGACGGCGCCGGAGAACGTCGCGTCGCGGCGGACGGCGGAGGCGATCGGCGCGGAGTTCATCGATACGCTGGCGATGCCGCCGGATACGGACATGTACGCGCAGGGCGTGCGACAGGCGCGGCGCTACCGCTGGCGCCCGTGATCGCGGCGGCGCGTCAGGGCTCCCACCAGGTCGAGAGGATCCGGCCGTCGAGGCCGGTGGCGAACAGGTCGAGGTGGTCGGGGTCGCGGGCGACGACCTCGATCGGCGTGCCGGGGGCCGCGGCGCCGCCGGAGACGTCGGTCCACGCGGCCCAGCCGCGATCCTCGTCCCACCCGGTCGTGTAGATGCCGCGGTTGTTGCCGGTGACGAACAGGTCGAGGTGGTCGGGGTAGCGCGCGATGCAATCGACGCGCGAGCGCGGGGCCGCGACGACGCCGGGGAGGTCGGACCAGTTGGCCCAGGACCCGCCCTCGCGCCAGTGCGTCGCGTAGATCCGGCCGTCGGTGCCGGTGACGAAGACGTCGAGTCGGTCGGACGATCGGGCGACGGCGGTCACGGGGGTGCCGGGGTGCGTCCGGCCGCCGGCGAGGTGGAACCATTGCGACCAGGACAGCCCCTCGCGCCACCAGGCCGCGTGGATCCGGCCGTCGGTGGCGGTGACGAACAGGTCGATGTGATCGGACATGCGGGCGACGGCGGTGACCGACGAGCCGGCGGCGGCGATAAGCCCCGGCAGCGGGGACCAGCCGGACCACGACTGCGCCTCTTGCCACGCCGTCGACCAGATCTGGCCGTCGAGGCCGGTGACGAACAGGTCGAGGCGATCGCTCGTGCGCGCGACGACGTCGACGCGGCTGCCGGGGTGCGCGAGGCCGCCGGGGACGTGCGCCCACGGGGCCCACGCCTGGCCGTCCTGCCACGAGGTCGCGTAGATCTTGCGATCGAGGCCGACGACGAAGGCGTCGAGCCGATCGGGGGCGCGGGCGACGGCGGTGACCGGGGAGCCGAGCGCGGCCGAGAGCCCGCCGAGGCGGAACCACGCGGCCCAGCCCTGGGTCTCGTGCCACCACGTCGCATAGATCCGGCCGTCGGCGCCGGTGACGAACAGGTCGAGGAGGTCGGGGTTCCGCGACACGGCCGTGATCGGCGAGCCGAGGGCGGTCCGCCCGCCCGAGACGTTGAACCATGGATGCCAGCTCATGCACACTCCTTTTGTCGATAGGGCCGAACGGCCAGGTTGCGCGATTTCGCCGCGGGCTGCCTGGCGCGCCGGGTCGCCGTGGCGTCCGCGGTTTTTGCGGCGAGCGCGGGCCCGCGACAACGCCGATCGCCGCGGCGGGACGACGAACGGCGTTCGATCTCCGGCGGGTCGGCGCGTGCCGGTGATCAGCGCGGGGACCGCTGCAACCGCGCGTTCGCGCGCGCGCGCGTCGGCGGGGCTGCGGGCGCCCGCGAGCGTCGCCGTCGCGCGCCCGTGGGGCCGCGATGCGCCGGGAGTGTTCGCGGAGCCGTTCGCGGCGGGCGACGGGCCGCCGCGACGGGCGCGGGGGTCATTGCGGCCAGCAGAGGGCGCCGGACAGGCCGTCGCTGGTGCTCCACGGGATGCACTGGTCGCATTTCGTGGCGCCGTCGGCGGTGATCGTCAGGGTGTTGGAGCCCTCGAACACGCCCATGCCGGTCAGCGGCTCGCGGCTGCAGGTCTTGCCCTCGAAGGCGGTCGTGTACGTGAACGTGCCGAGGCCCGTGACCTCGACGGTGCCGCTACCCGTGAGGGCGGGGACGTCGCAGTCGCCGTTCCAGGCGTAGCTGTGGGCGATGTAGTGCAGCTCGACCTCGTCGCCGGCGCCGGGGAAGTAGCCGCCGTTGTTCTCGACGGTCAGCCCGCGGACGCGCATCGTCAGGCCGTCGGCGATCAGCGGATTGGGTCCGGGGAACACGCAGGTGCTCTCGATCTGCTTCGCCTGGATCGTGCCCTCCGCCGCGACCCCGTACGCGTCGGCGCTGAGCTCGAAGGCGTCGAACACGAACGTGTCGTCGACGCCGCCGCCGCCGTCGGGCACGCGCGTGACGGTGATCGTGCCGGTCCACGTCTGGCCGCCGGCGTCGGTGCAGCCGTCGCCGACGACGATCCAGCTCTCCGTGTCGCCCGTGATCTGCGGGCAGGTCTCGCCGGGCGGCAGCGTGCCGGGCATCGGGACGATCGAGTAGCCGAACTTGTACGGCAGGTCCGGCGCGTTCCAGGCGATCCGGGCCGCGCGGTCGCCGTCGAACGTGAAGGCGGACGGGTCGCCGGTGCCGGTCGGCTCGGCGGTGCCTTCGGTGGTGCCGGTGGTGCCGGGGCCGGTCGCGCCGGACGACGAGGCGGACGTCTCACTCGTGTCCGCGCTCTCGGTCGAATTGTCGGGGCAGGCGGAGACGAGCAGGAGGGCGGCGGACAGGGTCAGGCGATGCATGCGGCATCTATAGCGGCCGGGCCGAATGCAACAACGGGGAGTGCGGAGATTCACGGTGAGCCGGCGCACGCGGCAATCGTGGCAGTCCGCCGCGCGGGCGCTTCCGCGCGGGCGCAGGCGTCGTCATCGGTCCGCGCGGCCGTCCCGGACCGGCCGCGGCGATCGTGGTACATGGCGCGAAGACCAGGCGTGCGATCGACCGCGGCCGGCCCGCGCGACGACGAGGGCCGCGCGACCCGGGGTCGGCCGCTCGCGTTCGTCGGCCTCCCGGCGCGCGCGGGCCTGCCGTCGCCCTGCGCCCCCAACCTGCGCCGCCACGCCGGCCCGGGCGGATCCGACCGTGCGCACGGCTCCGCAAATTGGACAGGGCCGGGCGGACGCGGCTATGGCCGCTCGCATGCCGGCCCAGACCCAGTACGACATCTATCCCGCGGCCGAGCTCGACGCGCGCCCCCGCTACTTCGACGGCCAGTTCCTGGGCAGCCAGGACTTCGTCGACGATCAGCGCTACCACATCGATCGGCTCCGGCGCCACGTGCATCGCCTCCACGTCGCCGGGGTCGCGCACGGCCTGGTGGTCAGCCCCGACGGCCCGCTGCGGGTCAAGGTCTCGCCGGGCACGGCGATCGACCACGAGGGCCGCCAGATCGTCGCGGTCACGGCGCTGGCGCTGGCGATCCCGCCGGACATGTCGCGACCGGCGCAGTGCGTCGTCGCCGTCCGGTACGGCGAGCGCAACGACGCCTCGTTCGGCGGCCGCGAGGGCGAGCCCGGCACGCGCGGATTCACCCGCGTGCGCGAGGAGCCGGTGCTGGAGCTGATCCCCGCCGACGCGCCGCTGCCCGCCGGGGCGCTCAGGCTGGCGCACCTCTCGGTGGCGGCCGACGGCGCGATCGCGGTGACGACCCCGGCCGAGGTGCGGCGCTACTCGGGCCTGCGCCTGCCCGGGCCTGGCGACGACGGCCCGACGCTGACGACCGGCGGCGACCCGGAGCCGCGGCTCCTGCGGGTGTCCGGCGATCTGCGGGTCCGCCGGCCCTCCGTCGACGGGCAGTGGAGCGGCCGGATCGTCGGCGGCGGCGACACGGCGGCCGTCAGCCTCGGCGAATTCGACGGACAGGCCTGGCTCGGCGCGCACGACGCCGCGCTCGGCGGCTGGCGCGATCTGGTGATCAACCCGGGCGGCGGCCGCGTCGGCGTCGGCACGCGCGCGCCGCAGCAGACGCTCCATATCGGCGGCCGGCTCGCCGTCGATCACGGGGTGATCCAGCGGGGCGGCGAGCCGATCACGAGCACCAGCGACCTCGGGCTGTATTCGCAGGTCCAGAACAATTGGGTCCGCTACGTGTCCCGCGGCGGTCGCCACGTGTTCTTCAACGACGGCGGGATCGGGACCACCGCCGACCTCGCGATCGAGAGCAGCGGCGACGCGGTGGTCCGCGCGCTCGTCCGCGCGAGCGGGCTGGCGATCGGCCTCGGCGGCGCCAACCCGCGGGCCGCGGTCGAGATCAACGCGGGCCACGGCCACTGGCTGTTCCTCCGCCAGCAGCGCGCCGCCGAGGGCGGCGGCGGGTTCATCGTCCACAACCCGTGGGACGCCGCCGGCACGCCCGGCGGCGCGCCCGAGCGCAACCGCCTCGAGATCGGCTACGCGCCGGCGGCGGGCGACGTCCGGTGGTCGCAATTCGTCCTCCACGGCCCGAGCGGCCGCGTCGGCATCGGCGAGAGCAACCCGCGCCAGACGCTGCACGTCCGCGGCCGGCTCGCGCTCGACGACGGGGTGATCCAGCGCGGCGGCGAGGCGATCACCGGCACGAGCGAGCTCGGGCTGTATTCGCAGGTCGACGGCGCCGCCGTCCGGCTGGTCAGCCGGGGCGGCAAGCACCTGTTCTTCACCGACGGCGGGGCCGGCACGACCGCCGCGATGACGCTCCACGAGACCGGCCTGCTGCACGTGCGCGGAAACCTGACCGTCGACGGCCTGCTGCTCGCCGGCGACGTCGGCTGGGGCACCTACCATTCGCGCACCCAGCCGCGCGACAACGCCGGCCTGCGCGGCGACGCCGGGGCCCGCAGCGGCTTCTTCGACACCGGGTCCGCCTCGCCGGATCGCAACTATCCGCCGGGCTCCTCGGGCTGGTGGCACCTGCTCGACGTCCGGCACATGAACCCGAACAACAACTTCGCCATGCAGTTCGCGGGGGCGCTCCACGATCAGCGGCTGTGGTTCCGCAAGACCGCGGACAACCCGGCGACCGCGTGGCGGCGGATCCCGACGACCGACGACCTCGGCGTGACGCTCGACGGCAGGGTCGGGATCGGCGCCGGGCTGACCGGGACCGCCGCGGCCCCGCGGGCCCACCTCGACATCGCCCAGGTCCCGCGCACGGGCACCCACCCGACCAGCGTGCCCGCGCTGTACGTCACCGGCGAATTCGGGGCCGCGAGCGGCGGCGTCGAGTTCCGCCACAGCAACGGCTCGCAGGGCGTCGGCATCGGCTTCCGCGGGCTCTACGCGACCGGCAGCAACGACCACCAGGACCTCGCGCTGCTCCCGCGCGGCAACGGCGGGGTCGGCGTCGGCACCACCGAGCCGGGCGGCAGGCTCGATGTCCGCACCGGCGGCGTCGCCGGCTGGGATCGCGTCGTCGTGACGACGACGACCGCGTGGAACGGCAATACCCAGGCGCTCGTGTGCGGCGGCCCGGGGGGCGGGGTGATGCTCCAGAACCCGCACGTCGTCTGGCAAGCCGACGAGAAGCGGGCGAGCATCCGCTACGCGCACACCGACGCGAATGCCAACAACGTATGGTGGGACGTCGGCGCCCGCGGCGACGGCCACTTCACGATCGCCGCGCGCAACTCGCTCCACGCGCTGCGGGTCCAGCCGGGCGGGAACGTCGGCCTCGGCTGCAACCCGGAGGCCGGCAACCGGCTGCAGCTCGGCGGCGGGCACCTGCACCTCGACGGCGGGTCGCTGCTGCTGCGCAAGGGTCCGCTCGATCAACACGCGCTGGTCCGCTGGAACGAATCCACGGACCGGGTGGACATCGGCGGATGGGTCGGGGTGACGCTCGGCTCGACCAGCGCGGGGCCGAACCGGGTGACGCCGACGGTCGAGGTGGTCGGCAATACGACGACGTTCGCCGGGCCGCTCCGCGGGCCGGCGACCCGGCCGCTGCAGCTGCAATTGGTCCACCGCCGGGTGCTGTTCGGCCTGGCCGGCGATCAGCCGATGGGCTTCGACTCGAGCTCCCCGGGGCCCCACATCCGCGGGCAGCTCATCTACGGTCCGTTCGTCTACGGCGCCCCGACCGCGCAGCCCGGCGCGCGGCGGAGGTTCCGCGTCTACGCGGTCTACGCCGACAACATGACCGATACGGGTAACGTCGAGGTCCTCTTCCGGCTGGCGACGAACTGGGTGAACGACGCGTCCGGCGGGGTGTTCACGTTCACGCTCGAGCGGACCTGGGGCGACCCGAACCACACCCGCGACTGCTATTCGAGCTGGTTCGACGGCCAGCCGCCCGGTCACCACGGCTTCATCCATGTGCGCACGACCGTGGGCGGGCGAGTCGGCCGCCTCTATTACCTCGAGCTGCAGGCCTACGACGAATTCTGAGGTCGGCGCGCGCCGGGGCGGAGGCGCGGAGACTCCGGGCGCCGGCGCGCTCCATGGACGAGCCCCGGGGGGATCGACGGGTTGACCGGCGGGAGCGAGGTCCCGCATGCTGCGGCCATGCGCGCGCGGCGGCGAGGCGAGCACGAGCACGAGCGGCGGGTCGACCACGGGGGCGGGCGAGTGCGTGATCGCGGACGTGCCGGACACGCTCGGGTTCGTCTACAGCAAGTCGATCGATCTCGGGGACATCGATACGATCCAGGCCTCGTATTACAACATCGACGCGCAGGAGATCGTGTTCTTCTCGTATTTCGGCGCGGGGCGGCGGTTCTCGCTCGACGGGCAGGCGCTCGGCGACGTGACGGCGCCGGCGGACGCGCTGCCGAAGCTCGACGGGGCGAGCTACGATCAGGTCGGCGGGGTGGCGCTGCTGATCACGCAGGACTGCCGGCTGGTCGAGGCCGATCCGGTGACGCTGCAGCCGCTGAAGACGATCCAGCTCGACGTCGCCGAGTTCAAGATCGGGGTGTGCGCGGGCGTGGCGATCGGGGTCGACGGAAACATGTACGTGATCTCGTGGCAGACCGAGGAGATGGTGACGATGACGCGCGACGGGCAGACCGAGCTCGCGCGGGTGAACCTGGCGGCGCTCGACCTCGCGCGGCCGGACGGGATCAGCCTGATCGCGGGCAGCGAGAACTTCCTGGTGCTGAGCTCGGCGAAGCAGCAGGCGGCGATCCTGGCGCCCGACGGGGCCGTGGTGGTGCCGCCGGGGCCGGTCGGGCAGATGTCCCCGCCGCTCAAGGGCGGGATGATCGTCAACTCCGACGCGATCCTGACGGTCTGCGGGAACGGCCACGCGTGGGTGTGCGACGAGTACGGGACGAAGTGCCACGACTTCGTGCCGGAGGACGGCGACAAGGACGCGTGCGCCTGCACGATCCCGCAGTAGCGGGGCGAGGCGGGCTCGCGGCCGAGCTGCTGGCCGATCGGGCAGGTCGCGGCGGGCTGCTCGCCGCGACCGCGGGTCCGGCGGTGGAGGGTCCGCGGTCGCGGCGGTTGTGTCGCGGCCGGCAGCGCGGCGATACTGGCGGCGATGGCTCCGCGTCCGCTCGAGACCCGTGCGCAGCTCGTCGCGCGCCTGCGCGCCGCCGGCGAGGCGATCGCCCGCGCGCCGCTCCGCTTCGGCGGGCACCACTTCACGCACGTCGTCGTGGTCGAGGGCGGCCGCTGGCGGGTGCGCCGGCTGGTGCTCGACCGGGCGAAGGCGGAGGCGTACCTGGCGGAGCACGGGATGTTCATGCCGGAGCACGCCGAGATGCTCAGCGAGCCGGGGCCGGAGGTCTGGCTCGAGGCCGACTCGCTCGCGGGGTTGATCGCGGCGATCGAGGCCGCCGCGTGGCCGCCGGGCTGACGGGCTCACGGCGCGGATCGGCGGCTCAGCGCCGCCTGCGGCGGTTCCAGCGGTGCAGGGCGAACGCGGTGTGCACGGGCGACTTGACGTGCGGGAGCATGACGACGTAGCGCCGCTCGCCGTCGAAGTGGACGATCAGGCTGTAGAACGGCGGGCCCGCGGGCGGCCGCACGAGCAGCACGAGCTCGCCGTCGACGTGGCCGGACTCGACGTCGCGCGCGCCGTAGAAGTCGCGCGAGAACTCGATCATCTCGGTGATCGAGTCGAAGCGGCCGATCGCGCCCGTGGTCACCCGCAGCATGGCGGGGCAGCGTATCGCGTCGCCGCCTGCGGGTGGAGGCGTCCGCGTGGGGGCTCGTGCGTGGGGGCGATGACACCCGCGGGCGGCTGCGGTAGGGTGGTGGACATGCCGGGTCGTCGCCCCTTGGTCCTCGCCGTGAGCCTCGCGCTCGGCGCCTGCGCGGGCGAGCTCGCCGCGCCGCAGGCGACGATGCTGCCGGCGTCGCCCGCCGTGGCCGCGCCGGCGCTGCTCGCCGGGGTTGCGACGAGCACGCGCACGAGCGCAGCCCCGCCGGAGCGGCGGGCGCGGCCGCGCAAGGATCGCGGGCCGGGCGACCGCGACTTCGTGATCTCGCACTTCAGCGCGGGGGCGTTCGGGACGATCGTGATCTCGCCGGCGACGTACTTCCTGGCGGCGAAGGTCGGCGAGACGGGGCACGGGCTCGGACCGGCGGTCGGGGCCCTGCTGCTCGGGGCGTTCCTGCCGCCGATCCTGAACTACACGGTGCAATGGGCGGTCGGGCGCGGGATCGCGCCGGGGCGCGATCGCTTCTGGCCGGGGTTTTTGGTCCGGCAGGTGACGCACCTCGGGATCTTCGTCGGGGCGGTCGTCGGCGGGGCGGACTTCCGCAACCTCGGGCACGCGACGGCGATCGTGCTCGGGGACGCGATCGTCGGCAGCGGGCTGGCGACGATGACGGCGGAGCTGACCCGCCGGCCGCGCTCGGTGAGCCAGGCGGCGACGACCGAGGTCGTCGTGCCGGTGCTGGAGGTGAAGTTCTGATGCTGCGACCGATCTCGCTGTCGTGTGCCGCGCTGTGCCTGCTGGCGTCCGCCGAGGCGGCGGCGGCGTGTCCGACGGACGTCGTGTGGCCCGAGCCCGCGTGGGCCGAGGCGCCGCTGCCGGGCGGTCCGGCGGTCGAGGCGTTCGAGGAGTATCTGTTCACGCTGGTCGGGGCGGACGAGGAGCGCCTCGGGATCCGCACCGACGGGGTGGTCGTGGTCCACCGCGGTCGCATCATTTATGAGCGCTACGGCCGCGGGTTCGCGCAGCGCAACCGCCACCTGGCGTGGTCGGTGTCGAAGAGCGTGCTGAGCGCGATGGTCGGGGTGGCGGTGCTGCGCGGGGATCTGACGGTCGAGGACTCGATCTGCGATCATTACCCGCAGGACGGCGAGATCTGCGACGTGACGGTCGGAGACCTGCTCGACTGGGGCTCGGGGCTCGACTGGAACGAGGGGTACGAGGACGAGCCGTATTACCTGTCGTCGGTGATCGCGATGCTGTACGGGGTCGGGTCGGTCGACATGGCGGCGTTCGTCGCCGGCCACGGGCGCGCGCACCGGCCAGGGACGATGCACCGCTACAGCTCCGGCGATTCGGTGCTGCTGTCGGCGGTGCTCGCGGGGGCGCTGGGGCCGGGGCTGGCGGACAGCTACCCGTGGGAGTTGGTGTTCGACCCGATCGGGATGGAGAGCGCGGTGTTCGAGCGCGACCAGGCGGGGACGTTCGTCGGGTCGTCGTCGGTGTACGCGACGCCGCGCGACCTGGCGCGCTTCGGGTACCTGTTCCTGCGCGACGGCTGCTGGGAGGGGGAGCGGATCCTGCCCGAGGGGTGGGTGGCGGCGAGCACGACGCCGAACCCGAGCTTTTTGGCGCAGCCGTCGCCCGACTGGGAGCGCGACCGCGGGGCGGTGCCGGGCCGGCACTGGTGGCTCAACGCGCCGGTGCCGGAGCTGATGCACGAGAGCCGGTGGCAGACGGCGCCGCCCGACACGTTCGCGGCGCTCGGCCACTGGGGACAGACGATCTTCGTGATCCCATCCGCGGACCTGGTGCTGGTCCGGACGGCCGACGATCGCGAGACGGGGGTGTTCGACCGCGAGCGCTACCTCGAGCTGGCGCTGGCGCTGGCGGCGGAGGACGGGCCATGAACGCGCGCAAGGCATTGCTGCTGCTGGCGCTGGCGGGCTGCGGCGACGAGAAGGCGTACGACAACAACGACGCGGAGCTGGCGGTCCGCCAGAAGGCGAAGGAGACGTGCTCCTGCCTGTTCGTGATGGAGCTGTCGGAGGCGCAGTGCACGGCGTGGACGAAGGTGACGCCGAACGTGGCGAAGGCGACGATCGACTGGGAGGCGAAGCGGGTCCAGGCGACGGCGCTCGGGCTGTGGGCGGCGCGGGCCCGCTTCGACGGGCGGGCCGGCTGCGTGATCGATGATTGAGGGCGCGGGGCCCGGGACCTTCGGCGGGGGCATGGCGGTGGGTGAGGGCGCGGGGCCCGGGGGCCTTCGGCGGGGGCATGGCGGAGGGTGAGGGCGCGGGGCATGGCGGTGGGTGAAGGCGCGGGGCATGGCGGTGGGTGAAGGCGCGGGGCTCGGAGGCCTGGGCCGGCGGGCGGGGGCCGACGAAGCCGGGTCCCTCGCGGCCGGCGGGTCCCCGCCATGACTCGTGCTCGGCGCCCGCATGTCGTTGAAGACAGGTCTTGAGAGACATCTTGAATCGCACGAGCGGAAGGCATGCGGGCGCCTGCGCGCGAGCCATGGCCGCCACCCCGCCTGCGTCCCAGTTCGCCGGCCCCTGCCCGCCGGGGCGGAGAACTCGGAGGGCCCCGCTCGTCGGCCGCGCGGAGAGGCTCGCGAGTCCGGGAGACGGAGCGGAGAACTGGGAGGGCGCCGCTGGTCGGGCGCGCGTCGGGGCTCGCGAGTCCGGGAGACGGAGCGGAGAACTGGGAGGGCGCCGCTGGTCGGGC
>ERZ1066137.321-NODE-321-length-39295-cov-12.275765_pt1 | contig 39295 bp, 40 predicted proteins | sample MGYA00382784_ERZ1066137 | MGnify/ENA primary metagenome ERZ1066137 (study PRJEB33369, sample SAMEA5778367) | biofilm metagenome | biome: Industrial cooling water; feature: Water cooling tower basin; material: Biofilm | place: United Arab Emirates | collected... | reverse complement strand
GCTCGGTCGAGGACGCGGTGATGCTGCCCGAGATCACGGCCGCCTAGACTGCAGCTAGCTGATCATCGCGTGGAAACGAAAGACCACCACTCAGCGGGACGTGGCCATTCATTCCTCCTGGGGGGTGGTGGGGATGGGTCGGCACCGCGGCATCGGACGGACGCCACGCTGCGCCTTGGAGATTGAGCATGGCGCTAAAGGTCGGCTGTGTCCACCATTGAGCACGACTTTTTCGGCGGCAGACGCTGACCCGCGCTCAACCCCTGTGGTACTAATGGTCGACACTTGAGCCAAGGGAGGCCCCTCATGTCTGCTGCGCCGTCGACCGTGCGGTCGGGCAACCTGACGATCGCCGAGCTCGAGGGGCTCATCGATGCGGGGGAGATCGACACCGTCATCGTCGCCTTCGCCGACATGCAGGGGCGCCTCGTCGGCAAGCGCGTCGCGGCGCGCCTCTTCCGCGAGGAGGTCGCCGCGCACGGCGCCGAGTGCTGCAACTACCTGCTGGCCGTCGACGTCGAGATGAACACGGTCGCGGGCTACGCCCTGTCGTCGTGGGACACCGGCTACGGCGACATGGTCATGCAGCCCGACCTGGGCACGCTGCGGCGCATCCCCTGGCTGCCCGGCACCGCCCTCGTCATGGCCGACCTGCTGCGCCACGATGGCGGCCCCGTCGGCCCGAGCCCGCGGCAGATCCTGCAGCACCAGCTCGACCGCCTCGCCGCCCACGGCCTCGTGCCCTACGTTGGCACCGAGCTCGAGTTCATCGTCTTCGACGAGAGCTACCGCCAGGCCTGGGCGAAGGGCTACGACAACCTCACGCCCGCGAGCGACTACAACATCGACTACGCCCTCCTGGCCTCGAGCCGCATGGAGCCGCTGCTGCGCGACATCCGCAACGGCATGGACGGCGCCGGCATGTACTGCGAGGGCGTCAAGGGCGAGTGCAACCTCGGCCAGCAGGAGATCGCCTTCCGCTACGCCCACGCCCTCGCGACGTGCGACAACCACGTCATCTACAAGAACGGCGCGAAGGAGATCGCCGACCAGCACGGCAAGGCGCTGACCTTCATGGCCAAGTTCAACGAGCGCGAGGGCAACAGCTGCCACATCCACCTGAGCGTGCGCGGTACCGACGGCTCGGCGGTCATGGCGGGCGACGGCCCGCACGGCTTCTCGACGCTCATGGAGCACTGGCTCGCCGGCCAACTGGCCGCGATGCGCGAACTCAGCCTGTTCTTCGCCCCGAACATCAACTCGTACAAGCGCTACGTGCCGGGCAGCTTCGCTCCGACCGGTCTCGCCTGGGGCGTCGACAATCGCACCTGCGCCCTGCGGGTCGTCGGCCACGGCCACAGCCTGCGCATCGAGAACCGCGTGCCCGGCGGCGACGTCAACCCGTACCTCGCGGTCGCGGCCATCATCGCCGCCGGTCTGCACGGCATCGAGAACGAGCTCGAGATGCCGCCGATCTTCGAGGGCAATGCCTACGCCGCTGAGCTTCCCCGCGTACCCTCGACCCTGCGCGACGCGGCCGACCTGTTCGCCGGCTCCGAGCTCGCGCGCACAGCGTTCGGCGACGAGGTCGTCACGCACTACCTGAACATGGCGAAGGTCGAGCTGTCGGCCTATGACGCCGCCATCACCGATTGGGAGCGCATCCGTGGCTTCGAACGATTCTGAGCGGGCCGGCACCTCCGGACGCCGCCCCGTCATCGGCCTGACCACCTACCTCGAGCAGACGAAGAGCGGGGTGTGGGATGTTCCCGCGGCGTTCCTGCCGAAGGTCTACTTCGACGCCGTCGCGCGCGGCGGTGGCCTCGCGGTGCTCATTCCGCCGCAACCGATCGACGCCGCCGACGCCGATGCCATCCTCGATGGGCTCGACGGGCTCATCATCACGGGCGGCAAGGATGTCGACTCCCGCCGGTACGGGCAGCAGCCGCACCCCACGAACGATGAGCCCCGCCTCGACCGCGACGCGCTCGAAGACACCCTGCTGCAGCGGGCTCTCGCGCGCGACATCCCCTTCCTCGGCATCTGCCGCGGCATGCAGGTGCTCAATACGACGCTCGGCGGCACGCTCATCCAGCACCTGCCCGACGTGATCGGCTCGACGAAGTACAACGCGGGCGGCGGGGTCTTCACCCCGAACCCGGCCATCACGGTGCCCGGCACGCGCGTGGCCGAGCTGCTCGGCGACCGCGTGACGGTGCAGAGCTACCACCACCAGGCGCTCGACGCCGTGGCCGACGGCCTCGTCGTGAGCGCGATCGGCGACGACGGCATCATCCAGGCGGTCGACATCGAGGGCGCCACCTTCGGCGTGGCGGTGCAGTGGCACCCCGAGGAGGACGCGGCGGAGGACGCCCGCCTGTTCGCGGCCCTCGTCGACGCGGCCGCCGCCTACCGCGACGAGCGGAAGGGCCGCGCATGAGCGAGACGACCCTCATCAACCCGGCCGATGAGACCGTCATCGGCACGGTGCGGCACACGACGCTCGAGGAGGTCGACGCGGCCGTCGAGCGCGCCGTCGTCGCGCAGCGCGGCTGGGCCGCCCTCGCCCCGGTCGACCGCGCCCGCGCCCTGCGGCGCTTCGCCGCGGTCGTCGACGCGCACATCGACGAGCTCGCCGAGCTCGAGGTGCGCAACTCGGGGCACCCGATCGGCGCTGCCCGCTGGGAGGCGGGCAACGTACGCGACGTGCTCGACTACTACAGCGGCGCGCCCGAGCGGCTGATCGGCCAGCAGATCCCCGTCGCGGGCGGCATGGACGTCACCTTCCACGAGCCGCTCGGCGTCGTCGGCGTCATCGTGCCGTGGAACTTTCCGATGCCGATCGCGGGCTGGGGCTTCGCCCCGGCGCTCGCCGCGGGCAACGCGGTGCTGCTCAAGCCCGCCGACTGGACGCCCCTCACCGCGATCCGGCTCGGCGAGCTCGCCCTCGAGGCGGGGCTGCCCGAGCACCTCTTCCAGGTGCTGCCAGGCCGCGGTTCGGTCGTCGGCGAGCGTTTCGTCACGCACCCCCTGGTGCGCAAGGTCGTCTTCACCGGGTCCACCGAGGTCGGCAAGCAGGTCATGGCCGGATGTGCGGCGCAGGTGAAGCCCGTCACGCTCGAGCTCGGCGGCAAGAGCGCGAACATCGTGTTCGCCGACGCCGATCTGGAGGCCGCCGCATCCAGCGCCCCCGGCTCGGTCTTCGACAACGCGGGGCAGGATTGCTGCGCGCGGTCGCGGCTGCTCGTCGAGCGCAGCGTGCTCGACCGCTTCCTCGAGCTGCTCGAGCCGGCCGTGACGAGCTTCCGGGTGGGCGACCCGCGGCAGGCCGACGTCGACATGGGCCCGCTCGTGTCGAAGGGCCACTTCGACTCGGTGCGCACGTTCCTCGACGGCTCGGTTCCGGTCGCCTTCCAGGGCTCCGCGCCCGACGGCCCCGGCTACTGGATGGCGCCGACCGTGCTGCTGCCGAACCGCACCGACCGCGTCGCGACCGACGAGATCTTCGGGCCCGTGGTCTCGGTGCTGCCCTTCGACGACGAGGCCGACGCCATCGCGCTCGCGAACGACTCGATCTTCGGCCTGTCGGGCTCGATCTTCACGCGCGACCTCGGCCGCGCCATCCGCGTCTCGCGCGGGGTCGAGAGCGGAACGATCAGCGTCAACTCGCACTCCTCGGTGCGGTACGCCACCCCCTTCGGCGGGTTCAAGCAGAGCGGGCTCGGGCGCGAGCTCGGCCCGGATGCTCCGCTCGCCTTCACCGAGACCAAGAACGTCTTCTTCTCCCACGGCTAAGACAGGAGCCCGCATCATGAGCATCACCCCCATCGACCTGACCCAGCGACTCGCGGGCAAGGTCGCCGTGATCACCGGCGGCGCGAGCGGCATCGGTCTGGCCACCGCGCGACGCTTCGCGGCCGAGGGCGCCACCGTCGTGATCGGCGACATGAACCCCGAGACGGGCGAGGCGGCCGCCGCCGAGGTCGGCGCGCTCTTCGTGACGGTCAACGTCACCGATGAGGCCGAGGTCAACCACCTGTTCGACACCGCGCAGGCCACGTACGGCTCGCTCGACATCGCCTTCAACAACGCCGGCATCTCGCCGCCCGACGACGACTCGATCGAGACCACCGAGCTGCCCGCGTGGGACAAGGTGCAGGAGGTCAACCTCAAGAGCGTCTACCTGTGCTCGCGCGCGGCCCTGCGCCACATGGTGAAGCAGCAGTCGGGCTCGATCATCAACACGGCGAGCTTCGTCGCCGTCATGGGCAGCGCCACGAGCCAGATCTCGTACACCGCCAGCAAGGGCGGCGTGCTCGCGATGACGCGCGAGCTCGGCGTGCAGTTCGCCCGGCAGGGCATCCGCGTCAACGCGCTCTGCCCCGGCCCGGTCAACACCCCGCTGCTGCAGGAACTCTTCGCGAAAGACCCCGAGCGCGCGCAGCGACGCCTCGTGCACATCCCGAAGGGCCGCTTCGCCGAGGCCGAGGAGCTCGCCGCCGCGGTCGCCTTCCTCGCGAGCGACGACGCCTCGTTCATCACCGCCTCGACCTTCCTCGTCGACGGCGGCATCAGCGGCGCCTACGTGACGCCGCTCTAGGCCGATGGCGATGGCGGGCGACGCGAACCTGCCGGTGGGGATGCCCTCCGGTCCCCTCGCGGAGCCCGCCGAGTCGCTCGCCCAGGAGGCCCTGTCGCGCCCCGTGCGCGGGGGCAACGCCTTCGAGGAGACCCTCGCGCGCCTGCTGCAGCTCATCCGCCTCGGCATCGTCGCGCCGGGGGAGGCGCTGCCGCCCGAGCGCGAGCTCGCGGCGCGGCTGGAGGTCAGCCGCGACACCGTGCGCGAGGCGATCCGGTCGCTCGCCGACGCCGGCTACCTCGAGTCGCGCCGCGGGCGCTACGGCGGCACGTTCGTGTGCGATCCGCTGCCGACGGGCGCGGCTGGGCCCGCGGAGGTGGGGCCCGCGGCGTCGGGCCCGGCGCTGACGGCCGACGAGCTCGACGACATCCTGACCCTGCGCGCGGTGCTCGAGGTCGGCGCGGCGCGCGCCGCGGCATCCCGCGCCCTGACGGCCGCCGAGCGCGAGAGGCTCAACGCGCGCCTGGTCGAGTTGCGCGCCGCCGCCGCCGACGACTACCGACGGCTCGACTCGCGCCTGCACCTCACCATCGCCGAGCTGTCGGGCAGCCCGAGCCTCGTGTCGCTGATCGCCGAGAACCGCATGGCGGTCAATCGTCTGCTCGATCGCATCCCGCTGCTCGCGCCGAACATCGCGCACTCCGACGAGCAGCACGAGCAGATCGTCTGGGCGGTTCTTGTCGGCGACGCTGACCGCGCTGCGGCGGCGATGGCCGAGCACTTGGCCGGGTCGCAGTCGCTCTTGCGCGCGTTCCTCAGCTAGTCGGTGCGCGCTCGCCCGCCGAGGCGGCCTGGTCGTCGGCGCTCGCGCCAGCCGTGTGGCGGCGCGCGAACGCCAGGGTCTCGCGCAACCAGTCGAGCCGCTGCCCGTCGTCCACCCCGCACGCCCGCGAGTTGATCTCCGCGATGACGGCGCCGTCGAATCGCCGGTCGGCCAGCAGTCGCAGCACCTCGACCACCGGTTGGGCGCCGCGTCCCGGAACGAGGTGCTCGTCGAGCAGGCGGTCGTTCGGCTCGGTGGTCGACCCGTCGCACAGGTGCACGTGCCGCAGCCGGTCGCCCCACTGCTGGGCGAGGTCGAGCGCGCTCACGCCGGCGAGCGCGGCGTGCGAGAAGTCGAGCGTCAGCGCAGCGATGTCGAGGGTGCCCGGATTCCAGTCGGGCGCGTAGGCGCGGGTGTCGCGGCCGCGCACGGTCACCGGAAACATGTTCTCGACGGCGATCGTGATGCCGCTGCGCTGCTGCAGCTCGCGCACCGTCTCGACGAGCCCGGCGGCGGTGCGCCGCTGCCAGCGGTAGGGCGGGTGCACGACGACCGTGCGTGCTCCGACCGCACCGGCGATGGCGAGGCTGCGTTCGAGCTTGACGCGCGGGTTGCGGCCGAAGACGTAGGTGCTGAAGAACAGCACCGGGGCGTGGATGCTCAGCACGGGCATCTGGTACCGCTCGCTGAGCGCGCCGATGACGCGGGGGTCGTGCGTGTCGCGGTCGCTCGTGATCATAATCTCGATGCCGTCGAAGCCGGCGTCGGCGGCCAGGCGGAAGGCGTCGTGCAGGCGCCGCGGCAGCACGCTCGTCGTACCCATTCCGATGGGGATCACGTCGTCACTGTACGGCGATGGCGCCGTGGCGGGCCGGAGGGCCGGGTGAACGTCGTCTGAAGGGCGGTGAAATCTCCGGCTGGTACCGTGGCCGGTGCCGGACTGCCCCGCACCGACGATCCCCCACGAGGAGACGCACGAGCGCCATGACCGACCCGCACCCCACCGCTTCGCACCGCACCTCTTCGCACGGCACCGCTCCACATGGCACTGACGCGCGCCGCTACGACTTCATCGTCGTGAGCAACCGCCTGCCCGTCGACCGCCGCACCGCTCCCGACGGCTCGACCGTGTGGGCGCGCTCGCCCGGCGGGCTCGTGACCGCGCTAGAACCCGTCATGGCCGCGGCCGACGGCGCCTGGGTCGGCTGGGCCGGCGCGCCGGATGCCGAGCTCGACCCGTTCGACGTCGACGGCACCCGGCTCGTGCCGGTGCCGCTCAGCGCGCTCGAGCTCGAGCGCTACTACGAGGGCTTCAGCAACGACACGCTGTGGCCGCTGTACCACGACGTCATCGCCGCCCCGAGCTTCCATCGCGAGTGGTGGGAGGCCTACACGACCGTCAACCAGCGCTTCGCCGACGCCGCCGCCCGCATCGCCGCGCCGGGCGCGACGGTCTGGGTGCACGACTACCAGCTGCAGCTCGTGCCGCGCATGCTGCGCGAGCAGCGCCCCGATCTGACGATCGGCTACTTCCACCACATCCCCTTCCCGCCGTACGGCATCTACGCGCAGCTGCCGTGGCGCCGCCAGGTGGTCGAGGGGCTGCTCGGGGCTGACGTGATCGGCTTCCAGCGCGTGGCCGATGCGGGCAACTTCTCGCGTGCGGTGCGGCGGCTGTTCGGCTACGCGGCGAAGAGTCCCGAGATCCGCGTGCCCGACGGGCAGGGGGGCCACCGCGCTGTCGTGGCCAAGGCCTTCCCGATCTCGATCGATGTCGAGAGCTTCGAGGAGATCGCGCGGCGCCCGGAGGTGCAGGAGCGCGCGCGGCAGATCCGCGCCGACCTCGGCGACCCCGACACGATCTTCCTCGGCGTCGACCGCCTCGACTACACGAAGGGCATCCGGCATCGCCTGAAGGCGTTCGGCGAGCTGCTCGGCGAGGGTCGGCTGCGGGTCGGCGACGCGGTGCTCGTGCAGGTGGCGAGCCCGAGTCGCGAGCGGGTCGAGGCCTACATGCAGCTGCGCGACGAGATCGAGCTCACGGTCGGTCGCCTGAACGGCACCTACGCCACCATCAGCCACAGCGCCGTGTCGTACCTGCACCACGGCTACCCGCGCGAGGAGATGGTGGCGCTCTACCTCGCCGCCGACGTCATGCTCGTCACGGCTCTGCGCGACGGCATGAACCTGGTGGCGAAGGAGTACGTCGCCTGCCGGCTCGACGTCGATGGTGTGCTCGTGCTCAGCGAGTTCGCGGGGGCGGCCGATGAGCTCAAGAACGCGCTGCTGGTGAACCCGCACGACATCGACGGGCTGAAGGAGGCCATGGTGACGGCCGCCCGCATGCCCCGTCGCGAGCGCACGACGCGGATGCGCGCCCTGCGCCGCCGTGTGCGCGACAACGATGTGGCCCGCTGGTCGAGCACCTTCCTCGACACTCTGCGGCACGCGAGCCACCACTCGAGCGCCCGATGACGGCAGCCGCCCCGCCGCCGACCCCGGCACCGGGCATCGATGCGGCGCTGCGCGCCGCGATCGCCCGCGTGGCGGGGGTCGAGCGCCTGCTGGTCGCGCTCGACTTCGACGGCACGCTGGCGCCGGAGGTCGACGACCCCGAGGCGGCTCGGGCCCTGCCCGAGGCGGCGCGGGCGCTCGACCGCCTGCGCGCGCTGCCCGGCACGACTGTGGCGCTCGTGTCGGGGCGCTCGCTGGCCAGCCTCGCGCGCGTCGCCCAGGTCGACGAGTCGTGGCCGCTGATCGGTTCGCACGGGCTCGAGCTGCGCTTCGGGCCGGGCGAGAGCCCCGATGCGATCAGCGTCGTCGACCGCGAGCGGCTGGCGGCCCTGCGTGCGCGCCTCGGCCCGCTCGTCGCGGCCGTCGAGGGCGCGTGGGTCGAGGACAAGCCGGCGGGTTTCGCGGTGCACTCGCGGGTGGTCGAGCGCGAGCGGGCATCCGCGCTGGAGGCGGCGCTGCGGGAGGCGACCGCGGGCGATCGCGACCTCACGGTGCGTGCGGGCAAGAACGTGCTCGAGTTCGCCGTGCGCGATGCGACGAAGGGCGACGGTCTGCGGGCCCTGCGCGAGCGGTTCGCGCCCGACGCCGTGCTGTTCGCGGGCGACGACGTGACCGATGAGGATGCCCTCGCCGTGCTCGCCCCCGGCGACGTCGGCATCAAGGTGGGTTCGGCGCCGACGGTCGCCGAGCACCGCGTCGCCGATGCGCGAACCCTGGCGGAGGTTCTGACCCTGCTGATAGACGTTCGGGAATCTCCCGGGAGCGACCCGTAGACTAGGCGCATTCGGCGATCGCGCCGACACGCCCTGCCCCCTTGCCGAACCACGACACCGCGGGAGGACGCATGCTCATCGTCCTGGCGGTGTTCGCAGCGTCCGCGCTCGCGATCCTGGCCCTCGCCGGGCGGCTCGGCCGCCGCACCTTCGCCGTGGCCGCCCTCGTGCCGCTTGGGGCCTTTGCGCACACGCTGCTGCAGTCCCCGGCCGTGCTGAGTGGCGACGTCGCGCGGCTGCCGGTCGAGCGCTGGACCTGGATCGCCGAGCTCAGCCTGACCCTCGACGTGCGCATGGACACGCTGGCCTGGGTGCTCGCCCTCGTCATCACCGGCGTCGGCAGCCTCGTGCTGCTCTACTGCGCCGCGTACTTCCGCGACGACGAGCCGGGTCTGGGCCGCTTCGCCGCCGTCATGCTCGCTTTCGCCGGCGCGATGTATGGGCTCGTCATCGCCGACGACGTCTACCTGCTGTTCGTGCTGTGGGAGGCCACGAGCGTCTTCTCCTACCTGCTCATCGGCCACTACACGCATCGTCGGGCCAGTCGCGGTGCCGCCCTGCAGGCGCTCGTCACCACGACCCTCGGCGGGCTCGTCATGCTGGTCGGCCTCGTGCTGCTCGCCGTGCAGGCGGGCACCTCGAACCTGACCACCATCCTGGCCGAGCTGCCCGCGGGCCCGCTCACGACGACCGCCATCATGCTCGTGCTCGTCGGAGCGCTCTCGAAGTCGGCGATCGTGCCCTTCCACTTCTGGCTGCCCGGCGCCATGGCCGCCCCCACCCCAGTGAGCGCCTATCTGCACGCCGCGGCCATGGTGAAGGCCGGCATCTACCTGGTACTGCGCCTCGCCCCGGCCGGCGTCGAGGTCGCCGGCTGGCGCGAGGTTCTCGTGGTGCTCGGTGTCGCCACCCTGCTGCTGGGCGGGTGGGCCGCCCTGAAGCAGACCGACCTCAAGCTGCTGCTCGCCTACGGCACGGTCAGCCAGCTCGGCCTGCTGGTCGTGCTCGCCGGGTTCGGCACGCGCGACACGGCTCTCGCCGCGATGGCCCTGCTGCTGTCGCACGCCCTCTTCAAGGCCGCCCTGTTCCTCATCGTGGGCATCATCGACCACGAGGCGGGCACGCGCGACCTGCGCAAGCTCTCGGGCCTCGGTCGCCGACTGCCCTGGCTCGCGGCGCTCACCGCGCTCGCCCTCGCCTCCATGGCCGGGGTGCCGCCGCTGGTCGGCTTCGTCGCGAAAGAGACGGCGCTGTACGCGCTGCTCAGCGCGGCCACCGGTGCCCCGGGCGCGGCCGAGCTCGACGCCGCGGGCCAGGCCTGGGCCACCGTGGCGCTCGTCGGCGTGGTGGTCGGATCGGTGCTGACCGTCGCGTACAGCATCCGCTTCTTCTGGGGGGCGTTCGCCCGCAAGGCCGACGTCGACGCGGTCACCGATCTCGCGGGCGCCACCCCCGTGTTCGCCCTCGCCCCGGCGGTGCTCGCCGTGACGAGCCTGGCGCTGGGCCCGCTCGCGAGCCTGGTCGACCGGGGCGTCGCCGGCTACCCGGGGCTGCTCCCCGCGCCCGAGAAGGACTACGCCCTGGCCCTCTGGCACGGGCTCACGCCCGAGCTCGGGCTCTCGCTGCTCATCCTCGCCCTCGGTGCGCTGCTGTTCGTCGTCCGGGCCCCCGTCGCCCGCATCCAGCAGCGGCTCACGCGCGAGTACACGGCGAGCGACGCCTACTGGGATTCGATCGGGGCGGTCGACCGCCTCGCCGTCCGCGTCACGAGCCTCACCCAGCGCGGATCGCTGCCTTTCTACCTCGGTGTGATCCTCGTCGTGTTCATCGCGGTCACGACCGCGGGCCTCCTGCTCGGCGGCACGTGGCCGGCCGAGCTGCGGCTGTGGGACCACCCCGCGCAGCTCGCCATCGGCACGGTCATGATCATCGCGGCGATCGCCGCCACGCAGGCCCAGAAGCGCTTCGCGGCCCTCGTCGTCGTCGGCGTGACCGGTTTCGGCATGTCGGCCACCTTCGCCCTCCAGGGCGCCCCCGATCTCGCCCTCACCCAGATCCTGGTCGAGGTGGTCACCCTCATCGCCTTCGTGCTCGTGCTGCGCCGCCTGCCGGCGCGCCTCGGCGACCGGCACGGCAGTTCGCACAAGACGCTGCGCGCCGTCATCGGCATCGGGGTCGGAACCGTCATGGCGCTCGTCGCGCTCGTCGCGGCCGGGGCCCGCGTCGACGCCCCGATCTCGCTCGCCTGGCCCGAGGCCGCCTACGAACAGGGGCACGGGCGCAACGTCGTCAACGTCGCCCTCGTCGACCTGCGCGGCTGGGACACCATGGGCGAGCTCGCGGTGGTCATCGCGGCGGCGACCGGTGTGGCGAGCCTGCTCTTCCTGCGCGGCCGCGGCGACGATCCGACGCGCCTCGGCCGTGCCGCCGTGCAGCAGCGCATCTCCGACCGCCTCGACCGCGTGCGCGAGCTCGGCGAGCCCGGCGAGCTGCGCAACGCGTGGATCCTCGCCGGGCCGACACTCGACCCGCGCCACCGGTCGATCCTGCTGGAGGTCGTCGTGCGACTGACCTTCCACGCCACCATCGTCATCTCGCTCTACCTCCTGTTCGCCGGCCACAACCTCCCCGGCGGCGGCTTCGCCGGCGGTCTCGTGGCGGGCCTCGCGCTCGTCGCCCGCTACCTGGCGGGCGGCCGGTACGAGCTGGGGGCCGCTCTGCCGATCGGGGCGGGCACCGTGCTCGGCACCGGGCTCATCGTGGCGGCGGGCACCGCTCTCGTGCCGGTGCTGCTCGGAGCCCCGCCGCTCACCTCCACCTACTGGAAAGCCGAGGTGTGGGTGCTGGGGGAGGTCGAGTTCGTCACCTCGACGATCTTCGACATCGGCGTCTACCTCGTCGTCGTCGGCCTCGTGCTCGACGTGCTGCGCAGCCTCGGCAGCGAGGTCGACCGCCAGGGCGGCGACGAGCTCGCGCCCGCGATGGGCCGCGGCGCCGCATCCCGTGCCCGCGCTCCGCGAGGGGGTGCCCGATGACCGTCTCGCTCGTTCTCGTCGTCGTGATGGGCGCCCTCATCGCCTGCGGGGTCTACCTGCTGCTCGAGCGCAGCCTCACCCGCGTCGTGCTCGGCTTCCTGCTCATCGGCAACGGGGTGAACCTGCTCATCCTCATCATGGGCGGCCCGGCCGGCTTCGCGCCCATCTACGACGAGTCGCTCGACCCCGCCGCCTACACCGACCCGCTGCCGCAGGCGCTCATCCTCACGGCGATCGTCATCACCTTCGCCGTCTCCGCGTTCCTGCTGGCGCTCATCTACCGGTCGTGGCGCCTGGCCAACGCCGACGACGTCTCCGACGACGCCGACGATGTCGCCCTGCGCGAGGGCGGCATCACGATGCCCCTCGAGGAGGTCGCGCCCGACGAGGGCGACACCGACTTCCCGATCGAGGATGCCGCGCCGGAGCCCGCGCCGGCCCAGCGCTCCGACTCCGGTGGGGAGGTCGCCCGATGATGCCCGCCCTCGTCTCCCTCGTGGTGCTCGTGCCGCTGCTGTCGGCCGCGCTCACGCTCGTGCTCGGCCGTCGCGCACGCCCGCAGCGCATCGTCGCCGCGCTCGCCCTCGTGGCGGTCCTCGGCATCAGCGTCGCCCTGCTCGTAGGCGTCGACGCCGACGGGGCCATCGTCGTCGAGTCGGGCAACTGGGGTCTGCTCGGCATCGTGCTGGTGGTCGACCGGCTGTCGGCCATCATGCTCGTGGTCTCGTCGGTCGTGCTGCTCGCGGTGCTGATCTTCTCGATTGGGCAGGGTCTCGCCGACGGCGACGACGAGACCCCGGTCTCGATCTACTACCCGACCTATCTCATCCTCACCGCGGGCGTCATGGTGGCCTTCGTCGCGGGCGACCTGTTCAACCTCTACGTCGGCTTCGAGATCCTCCTGGTCGCGAGCTACGTGCTCATCACGCTCGGCGGCACGCGGTCGCGCATCCGCGCCGGTGTCACCTACGTCATCGTCAGCTTGCTGTCGTCGATCCTGTTCCTCGCCGCCATCGGCATGGTCTACGGCGCGCTCGGCACCGTGAATCTCGCCCAGGTCGCCGAGCGCGTGCAGCAGCTGCCCTTCGATGTGCAGGTTCTGCTGCACGTCATGCTCCTCGTCGCGTTCGGCATCAAGGCGGCCGTCTTCCCGCTCTCGTTCTGGTTGCCCGACAGCTACCCCTCCGCTCCGGCACCGGTCACCGCAGCGTTCGCGGGCCTCCTGACCAAGATCGGCGTCTACGCGATCATCCGGCTCGAGACGGTGATCTTCCCGACCCCCGAGCTCAACCCGGCCCTCATGGTGCTCGCCCTGCTCACCATGGTGGTGGGCGCACTGGGTGCGGTCGCGCAGGCCGACATCAAGCGAATCCTGTCGTTCACCCTGGTCAGCCACATCGGCTACATGATCCTCGGTGTCGCGCTCGGCACCGTGGCCGGAACCGCCGCGGCGATCTACTACATCGTCCACCACATCGTCGTGCAGACCACGCTCTTCCTCGCGGCCGGCCTGGTCGAGCGCGAGGCGGGCAGCACCTCGATCACCCGCATCGGCGGACTGCTCGCGAGCGCCCCGCTCGTCGCGGTGCTGTTCTTCATCCCCGCCCTCAACCTCGGAGGCATCCCGCCGTTCTCGGGCTTCATCGGCAAGCTCGGTCTCTTCCAGGCCACGGCGGTGCAGGGGGATGCTCTGGCCTATGCCCTGATCGGCGGCGGGGCCTTCGTCTCGCTGCTGACGCTGTACGCCCTCGTGCGCGTGTGGAACCTCGCGTTCTGGCGTCCGGCCGACGATGTCGACGGCGACGAGACGCGCCTGCTGCGCTCGGTGGAGGAGGCTCCCGACGCGCCCACCACCACCGAAACTCGCGCGACGCCGCGGCTCATGACGCTCAGCACGGCCGGGATGGTGGCCGTGAGCCTCGCGCTGACGGTCTTCGCGGGGCCGCTGTACGCGGTCTCCGACCGCGCTGCGGAGAACCTCGATGGGCCCGACGCCTACATCGAGCTCGTGCTCGGCGGCACCGCCGGCAGCGAGGGAGGTGCGCGATGAGCGGCATCATCGTCACCTCGCGCGGAGGTCGCGGCGCGCGCGTCCGCGTCGGCCTGCGCCGCAAGCTGCCCCTGCTGGTCGCCCTCGTGCTGCTGTGGATGATGCTCTGGGGCTCGGTGACCCCGCTCACCATCCTCACGGGCATCGTCGTCGCCCTGGCCGTCACCGGAGCCTTCTACCTGCCCCCGGTCGAGCTCTCCGGTCGCTTCAACCCGTTCTGGTTCGCGGTCTTCGTGCTGCGCGTGCTCGCCGAGATGGTCGTGGCCTCGTTCCAGGTCGCGGCCATCGCCATCGGCCCGCGGTCGCGGCACCGCGGCGCCCTCATCAAGGTCGACCTCCACACTCGCAGCGACTTCATCCTCACCGGCACGGCGCTCGCCGTGTCGATCGTGCCCGGCTCGGTCGTGATCGAGGTCGATCGCGCCAGCACGGTGCTGTACGTGCACAGCCTGTCGGTGCGCACGCCCGCCGAGATCGAGAAGGCGCGCGCGCACGTGCTCGGGCTCGAGCGCTCGCTGCTGCGCGCCTGGGGCTCGCGCGAGGAATGGGAGGCGGTGCGCTCATGACCTTGCCCGAGCTGCTGTGGGCGGTCGCCGGAGCGATCGCCGTCGTCGCCGTGCTGCTGATCCTCGCCCGGCTGATCGCGGGCCCCACGCTCATCGACCGGTTGATCGCGAGCGACGTCATGCTCACCACGCTCATCCTGGTCGTGGGGGCCGAGATGGTCGTCTCCGGCCACACCCGCACGATCCCGCTCATGGTGGTGCTCGCCGCGACCGCCATCCTCGGCAGCGTCGCCGTGGCCCGGTTCGTGACCCGCGCCGGCGACGGCTCCACGACGGCGGGGGAGGGCGACGATGGACGGCGCTGAGGTGACGGTGAGCATCCTCGACACCGTCGCGGGGGTGCTGCTCGTGGTCGGTGCGCTGCTGACCCTCGCGGCGGCGATCGGACTGTGGCGCCTGCCCGACCCGATCTCGCGCCTGCACGCCGCGACGAAGCCGCAGATCCTCGGCCTCATCCTCGTGGTCATCGCGATCGCCATCAGTGCGCGCAGTGCGAGCGTGCTGCTGCTGCTCATCCCGGTCGTGGTCTTCCAGCTACTCACCGCGCCGATCTCCGCGCACATGGTGGGCCGGGCCGGGTACCGCAACGGCGACATCGACCCGGCCTGGCTCGAGGTCGACGAGCTGGCGGCCGACGTCGACGCGGCACCCAGCGGCGAGCTGCCGGGCGGCACCTGGAGCGATGAGGCCGGGTCGTAGAATCAGGGCATGAGCGCCTCCGACCGCAAGCCCCGTTCTCGCGTCGTCACCGACGGCATCGAAGCCACCACCTCGCGCGGCATGCTGCGCGCGGTCGGCATGGGCGACGCCGACTGGGACAAGCCGCAGGTCGGCATCGCCAGCTCGTGGAACGAGATCACCCCGTGCAACCTCTCGCTCGCCCGGCTGGCGCAGGCCGCGAAGGAGGGCGTGCACGCGGGGGGCGGCTACCCGCTGCAGTTCGGCACGGTCAGCGTCAGCGACGGCATCTCGATGGGCCACGAGGGCATGCACTTCTCGCTCGTCAGCCGCGAGGTCATCGCCGACAGCGTCGAGACCGTCATGCAGGCCGAGCGCCTCGACGGCAGCGTGTTGCTGGCCGGCTGCGACAAGTCGATCCCCGGCATGCTCATGGCCGCGGTGCGCCTCGACCTCGCCAGCGTGTTCCTCTACGCCGGCTCGATCGCGCCCGGCTGGGTCAAGCTCTCCGACGGCACCGAGAAGGAGATCACGATCATCGACTCCTTCGAGGCGGTCGGCGCCGTGAAGGCGGGCAAGATGAGCTACGAGGATGCTCACCGCATCGAGTGCGCCTTCGCCCCCGGCGAAGGCGCCTGCGGCGGCATGTACACCGCCAACACGATGGCGAGCGTGGCGGAGGCGCTGGGCCTGAGCCTTCCGGGGTCGGCGAGCCCCGCATCCTACGATCGCCGCCGCGACATGTACGCCCACCGCAGCGGCGAGGCGGTCGTGAACCTGCTCGACAAGGGCATCACCGCGCGCGACATCGTCACGCGCGAGGCGCTCGAGAACGCCGTCACCGTGGCGATGGCGCTCGGCGGCTCGACCAACGTCGTGCTGCACCTGCTCGCGATCGCCAACGAGGCGGAGGTGCCGTTCACGCTCGACGACTTCAACCGCATCGGCAACCGGGTGCCGCACATCGGCGACCTCAAGCCCTTCGGCCGCTACGTCATGAACGACGTCGACCGGCAGGGCGGCCTGCCCGTGCTGCTGAAGGCCCTGCTCGACGAGGGACTGCTGCACGGCGACGCCCTCACCGTCACCGGCAGGACGATGGCCGAGAACCTCGCCGAGCTGAACCCCGACCCGCTCGATGGCGAGGTGCTGCGCACGCTCGACAACCCCATCCACGCCACCGGCGGCATCACGATCCTGCACGGCTCGCTCGCCCCTGAAGGCGCGGTCGTGAAGACCGCCGGCTTCGACGCCGCCGTCTTCGAGGGCCCGGCCCGCGTGTTCGAGCGCGAGCGCGCCGCGATGGACGCCCTGACCAACGGCGAGATCGCCGCGGGCGACGTCGTGGTCATCCGCTACGAGGGCCCCAAGGGCGGCCCGGGCATGCGCGAGATGCTCGCCATCACCGCCGCCATCAAGGGGGCGGGGCTCGGAAAAGATGTACTACTCTTGACCGACGGACGATTCTCGGGCGGCACAACCGGCCTGTGCATCGGCCACGTAGCTCCCGAAGCGGTCGACGCTGGTCCGATCGCCTTCGTGCGCGATGGTGATCTCATCCGGGTCGATATCGCTGCTCGCTCGCTCGACCTACTTGTCGACCCAGCCGAGCTCGAGGCGCGCCGCACCGACTGGGCGCCCCTGCCTCCGCGTTACACCCGTGGCGTTCTCGCCAAGTACTCCAAGCTCGTGCGCTCGGCGAGCGAGGGAGCCGTCACCGGGTAGTCACGCGGTCGATCCTGTTCCGACCACCGACTCTCCAAGGAAGCCGTCTGTCATGACCTCGGAATCGACCCCTGCGCCGACTCCTGCCGCGTCCGCGGCCGCAACGCCCTCCGATCCGCCCGTGCTGACCGGTTCGGGCGCGATCCTCGCCTCGCTCGAGAAGCTCGGCATCACCGACGTGTTCGGTCTCCCGGGCGGAGCCATCATGCCGTTCTACGACGAGCTGATGGCCTCGACCGCCATCCGCCACATCCTCGTACGTCACGAGCAGGGCGCCGGCCACGCCGCCGAGGGCTACGCCGCCGCGAGCGGCAAGCTCGGCGTCTGCATCGCCACCTCGGGCCCCGGCGCGACCAACCTGGTCACCGCGATCGCCGATGCCCACATGGACTCGGTGCCGCTGCTCGCGATCACCGGGCAGGTGTTCTCGACCTCGATGGGAACCGATGCGTTCCAGGAGGTCGACATCACCGGCATCACGATGCCGATCACCAAGCACTCCTTCCTCGTCACGAAGCCCGAGGACATCCCCGGAGTGCTCGCCGCGGCCGTGCACATCGCCACGAGCGGTCGACCCGGCCCGGTGCTCGTCGACGTGACGAAAGACGCGCAGCAGAAGAAGGCGCCCTTCATCTGGCCGCCCAAGATCGACCTGCCCGGCTACCGTCCGGTCACGAAGGCGCACGGCAAGCAGATCCAGGCCGCGGCGCAGCTGCTCGTCGAATCGCGCAAGCCCGTGCTCTACGTGGGCGGCGGGGTGGTGCGCTCGGGTGCCCACCGCGAGCTGCTCGCGTTCGCCGAGGCGACCGGTGCCCCCGTGGTCACGACCCTCATGGCCCGCGGCGCCTTCCCCGACTCGCACCGGCAGAACCTCGGCATGCCCGGCATGCACGGCACCGTGCCGGCCGTGCTCTCGCTGCAGGAGAGCGACCTGCTCGTCGCCATCGGCTCGCGCTTCGACGACCGGGTCACCGGCAAGGTCAGCGAGTTCGCGCCGAATGCCAAGGTCATCCACATCGACATCGACCCGGCCGAGATCGGCAAGATCCGTCATGCCGACGTGCCGATCGTGGGGGATGCCCGCGAGGTGCTGCTCGACCTGCTGCCGGCCTACCGTGCCGCGGCGAAAGACCAGGCCCCCGACTACACCGACTGGTGGAATCGGCTGGAGACCCTGCGCAGCCAGTACCCGCTCGGCTACACCGACGACCCCGACGACGGCCTGCTGGCCCCGCAGTGGGTCATCGAGAAGATCGGCGAACTGTCGGGCCCCGAGGCGGTCTACGCCGCGGGCGTCGGACAGCACCAGATGTGGGCAGCGCAGTTCATCCAGTACGAGCGCCCCGGCGCGTGGCTGAACTCGGGCGGTGCCGGCACGATGGGCTACGCCGTGCCCGCCGCGATGGGCGCCAAGGTCGCCCAGCCCGACCGTCTGGTGTGGGCGATCGACGGCGACGGCTGCTTCCAGATGACCAATCAAGAGCTCGCGACCTGCACGATCAACGACATCCCCATCAAGGTCGCGGTCATCAACAACTCCTCGCTCGGCATGGTGCGCCAGTGGCAGACGCTGTTCTACGACGGCCGCCACTCGTTCACCGACCTCGAGACGGGGGCCAAGAGTGCCGACGAGCAGACCCGCATGGTGCCCGACTTCGTCAAGATGGCCGACGCCTACGGGGCCCTGGGCATCCGCGTGACGAAGCCGGAAGAGGTCGAGCCGGCCATCAAGCTCGCCATCGAGACCAACGATCGCCCCGTCGTCATCGACTTCATCGTCAGCCGCGACGCGATGGTGTGGCCCATGGTTCCGCAGGGCGTCGGCAACTCGTCGGTGCAGTACGCCCGCGACCACGCCCCCGACTGGGACGAGGAGTAACCGCCATGACGTATCACGTGCTGTCGCTGCTGGTCGAGGACAAGCCCGGCCTGCTCACGCGCGTCGCCGGACTCTTCGCGCGGCGCGGGTTCAACATCCGCTCGCTCGCCGTGGGCACGACCGAGGTCGAGGGTCTCTCGCGCATCACGGTCGTCGTCGAGGTCGAGGGACTGCCGCTCGAGCAGATCACCAAGCAGCTCAACAAGCTCATCAACGTGCTGAAGATCGTCGAGCTCGACCCCTCGAGCTCGGTGCAGCGCGAGCACATGCTCATCAAGGTGCGCGTCGACAACGCCACCCGATCACAGATCCTCGAGGCGACCAACCTCTTCCGCGCGCGCGTGGTCGACGTCGCCACCGACTCGCTCGTCATCGAGGTGACGGGCGACACCGCCAAGGTCGAGGCGCTGCTGCGCGTGCTCGAGCCGTACGGCATCAAGGAGATCGCCCAGTCGGGCCTCCTCGCCATCGGCCGCGGCTCGAAGAGCATCAGCGAGCGCGTGCTGAAGAACTAGAACCTGCCACCCCACCCAACCAAGGAGACACCTCTCGTGACCGAGATCTACTACGACAAAGACGCCGACCTGTCGCTCATCCAGAGCAAGAAGGTCGCCATCGTGGGCTACGGCTCGCAGGGCCACGCCCACGCTCAGAACCTCCGCGACTCGGGCGTGCAGGTCGCCATCGCCCTCAAGACCGGCTCCAAGTCGATCCAGAAGGCGACCGATGACGGCTTCAGCGTCATGACCGTCGCCGACGCCGCCGAGTGGGCCGACGTCATCATGATCCTCGCCCCCGACCAGCACCAGCGGGCCATCTTCAGCGAGAGCATCAAAGACAAGCTGGTTCCCGGCAAGACCCTCGCCTTCGCGCACGGCTTCAACATCCGCTTCGGCTACATCGAGGCCCCCGAGGGTGTCGACGTCATCCTCGTCGCCCCCAAGGCTCCCGGCCACACCGTGCGCCGCGAGTTCGTCGCCGGCCGTGGAATCCCCGACATCATCGCCGTCGAGCGCGACACCACCGGCCACGCCTGGGACCTCGCGCTGTCGTACGCCAAGGCCATCGGCGGCACCCGCGCCGGCGTCATCAAGACGACCTTCACCGAGGAGACCGAGACCGACCTGTTCGGCGAGCAGGCCGTGCTCTGCGGTGGAACCTCGCAGCTCGTGCAGTACGGCTTCGAGGTGCTCACCGAGGCCGGCTACCAGCCCGAGATCGCCTACTTCGAGGTGCTGCACGAGCTCAAGCTCATCGTCGACCTCATGTGGGAGGGCGGCATCGCCAAGCAGCGCTGGAGCGTCAGCGACACCGCCGAGTTCGGCGACTACGTCTCGGGCCCGCGCGTACTCGACGCCGGCGTCAAGGAGCGCATGAAGGGCGTGCTCGCCGACATCCAGTCGGGCGCGTTCGCGAAGCGCTTCATCGACGACCAGGATGCGGGAGCCCCTGAGTTCATGGCCCTGCGCGCCAAGGGCGAGCAGCACCCCATCGAGGAGACCGGCCGCAAGCTGCGCGCCCTCTTCGCGTGGAAGCAGCAGGACGCCGATTACGTCGACGGCAGCGCTGCGCGCTGACGTCGCCGCACCCTCGGCACCCGCGCCACCCCACCTCCTCCGCTACCCGCTGAGGACCCCACGAGGCCGCGACCCCCGCAACCCGGGGTCGCGGCCTCGTGCTGTTCGCTCGCCTCTCCGTGCACGCGGGCCGCGACCGAGCGGGCGCCAAGGCGCGCCTTGGTAGGCTCGGGGCATGGCTCGACCCGCGCCCGATGACGACGCCGCCCTGCGGTGGGACGACGTCGACGACCCCAGCTACCTCGACCCCAGCGCGGCCGATGATGAGCCGGGCGACACCGCGCCGGAGGCCGCGGACACCGCTACGGCGGGCGACGCGGGCCCCGCATCCGGGGCCGACGCGGCGGGGGATGCGGACGCCGACCAGGCCGCCGCGACCGACCTGCCCGCTCCCGGCCTGCGCTTGCTCACGGCCGTGTTCGCCGTGGTCTTCGTGCTCTGGTCGGTGGGCTGGATCATCAGCGTCGGCCTCGTTCCGATCAGCGGCCCGACCCTCGTGATCGAGGTGCTCTACCAGTTCAGCGAGTTCCTCGCGATCGTGGCGAGCGCGCTGTGGTTCGCGGCGACGGTGGCGCTCACCCCGCAGCACCGGCTCGCTCCGCGGCTCGGCTGGTTCGCGTTCGGCGCGCTCGTGCTGCTGCCGTGGCCGCTCGTGCTGGGGGTGATCGGATGACCCGCGCGCACGTCGGCGTCGCCGCCCTGCTGTCGATCGTCGTCGGCTGGTTCGTCTTCGACGCGGTGAGCTCGCTCATCGAGTTTCCGCTGCAATTGGCGGCGGCGGGCATCCCTGTCAGTTCCGTCCTCATGGTGCTGCTCTGGGCGGGAGTACTTGCGCCCGTTCTGCTGTTCACCGCCGCGGTCGGCATCGCGCGGCGGCAGCCGTTGCCGCGATTCGCGCTCGTCATCCTCGTCGCCCTCGCCGCGACCGCCGCGGTGCGCATCTCGCTCATCGCGGTCGCGGCCGGCTCGACGGTGCTGTAGGGCGCGCCGCTGGGTCAGGCCAGCCCCACCCACAGCACGAGGCCGATCAGCAGCACCTGCATGACCAGGCGCGGCCAGAACGGCACGGCGAACACCCCGAAGCGGTCGCGGTGCCGCGCGGCATAGGCGTTGGCGGGGAACACGCACACCAGGAACACCGCGAGCGCGATGCCCGCCGCCGCCCGCGTCGGCTCCCACAGCAGCCCGAGCCCGCCCGCGATCTCGGCGACCCCGGTAACCCACACCCACCCCGCCGGCGAGAACGGCCGCCCGTGGAAGACGCGGGGAACCATGGCCGCCATCCCGCGCACAACGGGCGGCACGAAGTGGGTGATGCCGATGCCGACGAACACGACCGCGGTGATGACGCGAGCCAGAGCGACGGGGTCGGCGGCGAGCTCGAGCGGGGCATCCATGCCGCCATTCTGGCCGGGCGCCCTGCGATACCCTGTGAAGCACCGGTCGCCCCCACTGGCGTAGGCCACCGCATACCACCATGCCCCTGCTGGTACCCCTGCGTAAGGACCTCACCGTGACCAAGCCGGTCGTACTGATCGCTGAAGAGCTCTCGCCCGCCACCGTCGACGCGCTGGGCCCCGACTTCGAGATCCGCCACGTCGACGGCACCGACCGCGGCGCCCTGCTCGCCGCGCTCACGGAGGCCAACGCGGTGCTCATCCGCTCGGCCACGCAGATGGATGCGGAGGCCATCGCCGCCGGACCGAATCTGCGCGTCATCGCCCGTGCGGGGGTCGGCCTCGACAACGTCGACGTGCCCGCGGCGACCCGAGCCGGCGTCATGGTGGTCAACGCCCCCACCAGCAACGTCATCAGCGCCGCCGAGCTCGCCATCACCCACCTGCTCGCTCTGGCCCGGCACCTGCCCGCCGCCGACGCGAGCATGAAGGCGGGGCAGTGGAAGCGCTCGGCGTTCACCGGTGCTGAGCTGTACGAGAAGACGGTCGGCATCGTCGGCCTCGGTCGCATTGGCGTGCTGGTCGCGCAGCGCCTGGCCGCGTTCGGAGTCGAGCTCATCGCCTTCGACCCCTACGTGCCGCCCGCGCGCGCCCAGCAGCTGGGGGTGACGCTCGTCGCGCTCGACGAGCTCATGCGGCGCAGCGACTTCATCACCATCCACATCCCGAAGACGCCCGAGACGACGAACCTCATCGGCGCGGCCGAGTTCGCGCTCGCCAAGCCCACCCTCCGCATCGTCAATGCCAGCCGCGGCGGCATCATCGACGAGGATGCCCTGCTCGCGGCGCTCACCAGCGGCCGCATCGCCGGCGCGGGTCTCGACGTCTTCGTCTCCGAGCCGCCCACCGGCTCACCGCTGCTCGGCGCCCCCGGAATCCAGCTCACGCCGCACCTCGGGGCCTCGACGGACGAGGCGCAGGAGAAGGCGGGCGTCGCGGTGGCGAAGTCGGTGCGCCTCGCGCTCGACGGCGAGCTCGTGCCCGACGCGGTGAACGTGGCGGGCGGGGCGATCGACCCGAGCGTGCGCCCGGGTATCCCGCTCATGGAGAAGCTCGGGCAGGTGTTCGCGGCCCTCGCCGACCAGTCGTTCGCGAGCATCGACATCGAGGTGCGCGGCGAGATCGTCGCCCACGACGTCAACGTGCTCAAGCTCGCCGCCCTCAAGGGAGTGTTCAGCCGCATCTCGAGCGAGCAGGTGAGCTACGTCAACGCTCCACTGCTCGCGGAGCAGCGCGGCGTCGCCGTTCGGCTGCTCACCGAGGCCGACAGCCCCGAGTACCGCAACCTGCTCACGATTCGGGGTTCGCTCGCCGACGGCACCGTGCTCTCCGTCTCGGGCACGCTCGTCGGGGCGAAGCAGGTGCAGAAGATCGTCGAGATCAACGGCTACGACGTCGAGGTGCCGATGGCCGAGCACCTCATCGTCATGCTCTACACCGACCGCCCCGGCATCGTCGCGATCTATGGCAAGGAGTTCGGTGAGGCCGCGATCAACATCGCGGGCATGCAGATCGCCCGCCACGAGGCCGGCGGGCCGGCATTGAGCGTGCTGACCGTCGATTCGCGGGTTCCGGATGCGCTCCTGGAGCGCGTCCGCACCGCGATCGATGCCGACCTCATGCGTGAGATCACGATCGTCGATCTGTAGCAGGCAGCACCGGCGACCCGCTGCTCGGCGACGAAGCCGTCAGACGAAGGAGGAACCCATGACCCGCACGCTCGACCTCGCCATCATCGGCGGCGACGGCATCGGCCCCGAGGTCACCGCCGAGGCGCTCAAGGTGCTGCGCGTCGCCGTCGAGGGGCACGCGACTGTGACCGAGACGGCCTATCCGCTCGGCGCCGAGCACTATCTCGCCACCGGCGAGATTCTCGACGAGGCGACCCTCGAGGCGCTCGCGAAGCACGACGCGATCCTGTTCGGCGCGGTCGGCGGCGACCCGCGCGACCCGCGCCTGGCCGGTGGCATCATCGAGCGCGGGCTGCTGCTGAAGCTGCGCTTCGCCTTCGACCACTACGTCAACCTGCGGCCGACCTTCCTCGCTCCCGGCATCGCCTCGCCGCTCGCCGATCCGGGCGAGGTCGACTTCGTGGTCGTCCGGGAGGGCACCGAGGGCCCGTACGTCGGCAACGGCGGCCGGTTCCGCACCGGCACGCCGCACGAGGTCGCCACCGAGGTCTCGATCAACACCGCCTTCGGCATCGAGCGGGTCGTGCGCTTCGCGTTCGCGCAGGCCGCCGCTCGCCGCCAGAAGCTCACGCTCGTGCACAAGACGAACGTGCTCGTGCACGCCGGCGCGCTGTGGCAGAGCACCCTCGACCGCGTCGCGCCCGAGTTCGCATCCGTCGCGGTCGACTACCTGCACGTCGACGCCGCGACCATCTTCCTCGTGACCGACCCGTCGCGCTTCGACGTGATCGTCACCGACAACCTGTTCGGCGACATCCTCACCGACCTGGCCGCCGCGATCGGCGGCGGTATCGGGCTCGCCGCCTCGGGCAACCTCAACCCCGACGGCGCCTTCCCGAGCATGGTCGAGCCGGTGCACGGCTCCGCGCCCGACATCGCGGGGCAGCAGAAGGCCGACCCGACCGCGGCGATCCTGTCGGCGGCGATCCTGCTCGACCAGCAGGCGCTGCCGGATGCCGCGGCGCGCATCCGCGCCGCGGTGCTCGCCGACCTCGCCGCGCGCGGAACCGCACCCCGCCGCACGAGCGAGGTCGGAGACGCCATCGCCGCCCGATTGGCCTGAGACCACCCTCGGGCCCGGGCAGTACGCTGTAGCCACGCTCACCCGGCGGATCCATGACGCCGGCGACCTCTCGAGGATCCCCATGACGACTCTCCTTCCGATGGCGACGCCCGACCTCGCCTGGGCCGTGACCCGCAACGACGCGGCGAAGCCTGCCGCCGAGCGCGACGCGATTCTCGCCGACCCTGGCTTCGGCAAGCACTTCACCGACCACATGGTCGACATCTGCTGGAGCGAGCGCGGCGGCTGGCACCGCCCGCGCGTGCAGCCGTACGGCCCGATCATGCTCGACCCGGCCGCGTCGGTGCTGCACTACGGGCAGGAGATCTTCGAGGGCCTCAAGGCCTACCGGCACGCCGACGGGTCGATCTGGTCGTTCCGGCCCGACGCGAACGCGCGCCGCCTGCAGCGGTCGGCGAAGCGCCTGGCGCTGCCCGAGCTGCCCGAGCAGTACTTCATCGAGGCCCTGCGGCAGCTCATCGCGACCGACGGCGACTGGGTGCCGAGCGCGCCCGAGACGAGCCTGTACCTGCGGCCCTTCATGTTCGCGAAAGAGGCCTTCCTCGGCGTGCGCCCCGCGCACAAGGTGGCCTTCTACGTCATCGCCTCGCCCGCGGGCGCGTACTTCCACGGCGGTGTGAAGCCGGTGTCGATCTGGCTCTCGACCGAGTACTCGCGCGCCGGAAAGGGCGGCACGGGCGCGGCGAAGACGGGCGGCAACTACGCCGCCTCGCTCGTGGCGCAGGCCGAAGCGGCCGACCACGGCTGCGCCCAGGTGCTCTTCCTCGACTCGGTCGAGGGGAAGTGGCTCGAGGAGCTCGGCGGCATGAACGTCGTGCTCGTCTACAAAGACGGCTCGCTCGTCACGCCGAAGAGCGACTCGATCCTCGAGGGCATCACGCGCGACTCGATCCTGCAGCTGGCAGAAGACCGCGGGCACCGCGTCGAGCGCCGCCAGGTGAGCATCCAGGAGTGGCGCGAGGGGGCCGCCTCCGGCGACATCGTCGAGGCCTTCGCCTGCGGCACCGCGGCCGTCGTCACGCCGATCGGCATGATCAAGGCCGCCGACTTCGAGATCGGCAGCCCCGACGCGGTCGCGGGCGAGCTGACGATGTCGCTGCGCGCTGAGCTCACCGACATCCAGTACGGCCGCCGGCCCGACCCGCACGGCTGGATGCTGCGGCTGGACGCCTGAGCGCGTGGCCCGCATCGACCCCGACTTCCCCCGCATGAGCGCCGGCGCGCGCGTCGGCGTGCTCGCGCTGTGCCTGGGTGCCGGCGCGGCCCTGGGCTTCCTCGGCACTCTCGGTCACCAGTCGCTGCCCCCGGTCGGCGTCGCGATCGGCCTCATCACCGTCGGGCTCTACCTTGCGGGCCTGCGGGCGTGGGGCGGCGTGCGGGGCCCGGCCACCGCCGGCGCCGTCGGGGTGGGAATCGTCGTGGGCGCCATGGCCACGGTCACCGACGGCTCGGTGCTCGTTCCCGGCAACCCCATCGGCTACGTCTGGCTGCTCGGCGTCGCGATGATCGCCCTGGTGGTGCTCGGCTGGCCGAGCGTGCAGCGAGCTCCCCGGCGCGCGGCGGCTAGCATGGTGCCCGGCGGCGCTGCGGCGCCCGCATCCGAGCGGTTCACCGAAGAGAAAGGCCCCTCACTGCCGTGACCTATGTGATCGCCCTTCCCTGCGTCGATGTGAAAGACCGCGCCTGCATCGACGAGTGCCCCGTCGACTGCATCTACGAGGGCGACCGCATGCTGTACATCCACCCCGACGAGTGCGTCGACTGCGGGGCGTGCGAGCCGGTGTGCCCCGTTGAGGCGATCTTCTACGAGGACGACCTGCCCTCCGAGTGGAGCGACTACTACACCGCCAACGTCGAGTTCTTCAGCGAGATCGGCTCGCCCGGCGGTGCGGCGAAGGTCGGCGTGATCGCGGGCGACCACCCCGTGGTCGCCGCGGTGCCGCCGCAGGGCTAGCCCCCGTGCGTCGCGAGCTGCCCGACTTCCCCTGGGACTCCCTCGCGCCGTACGCGGCGCGCGCCCGCGAGCACGCCGACGGCATCGTCGACCTCTCGGTCGGCTCACCGGTCGACCCGACTCCGGCCGTCGTGCGCGAGGCGCTGGTCGCCGCGACCGACGCCCACGCCTACCCGCAGACGATGGGTACGCCTGCCCTCCGCGAGGCGATCGTGCGCTGGTACGCCCGGCGGCGCTCGGTGACGCTCAGCGGCCCGGATGCGGTGCTGCCGACCATCGGCAGCAAAGAGCTCGTCGGCCTCCTGCCGCTGCTGCTCGGCCTCGGGCCCGGCGATACCGTCGTCTTCCCGCGTACCGCCTACCCGACGTACGCGGTCGGCGCCGCCCTCGTCGGCGCGACCGGCGTCGCGGAGGACGACCCCGCGCTCTGGCCCGCCGGCACGCGCCTGATCTGGCTCAACTCGCCGGGCAACCCGAACGGGGCGGTGCTCGGCGTCGAGGCGCTGCGCGCGGCGGTGGCGCGCGGCCGCGCGCTCGGCGCCGTGGTGGTCAACGACGAGTGCTACGCCGAGCTGGGCTGGGAGCCCGCGACGTGGGCCGGGGGCGACCTGGCGGGCGGCGAGGCCGTGCCGAGCATCCTGCACCCCGCCGTCACCGATGGCGACCTGACCAGCCTGCTGAGCGTGTACTCGCTGTCGAAGCAGTCGAACCTCGCCGGCTACCGGGCCGCCTTCCTCGCCGGCGACCCGGCGATCGTCGGCGCGCTGCTGGAGGTGCGCAAGCACGCCGGGCTGATCCCGCCCGCCCCCGTTCAGGCGGCGATGGTGGCGGCGCTCGACGACGATGCGCATGTCGCCGAGCAGCGCGAGCGCTACCGCGCCCGCCGTGCCGTGCTGCGCGCCGCGCTCGAGGCCGCGGGCTTCCGCATCGACCGCTCGGAGGCCGGGCTCTACCTGTGGGCGACCCGCGACGAGCCCGCGTGGACGACGATCGACCTGCTCGCCAGCCACGGCATCCTCGCCGCGCCGGGCACGTTCTACGAGGGCGAGAGCTCGCGCCATGTTCGTGTGGCCCTCACCGCGACCGACGAGCGCATCGCCGCGGCCGCCGAGCGCTTGGCAAACCTCTCCAACGCCTGAGCGCGCCTGTTGGGGGGTGCCACACTGGCGGCGTCTTCCGCATAGGCTGTAGGTGGGTCACTCCTGGGCCGCCACCACCACCATGGCTCGTGCCGGGACCCCGCCCCCACCACCGATCACACCCCGATCACCCCCTGCGAGGAGGCGCCGTGAGCGACAGCACCGACAAGGCCACGCTGCACTACCCCGGCGGCACCGCCGAGTTCCCGATCCTGCCGAGCGTCGATGGCGCCTCCAGCATCGATGTCTCGACGTTGACGCGGCAGACCGGCCTGACGGCTCTCGACTACGGTTTCGTCAACACCGCGTCGACGCGCAGCGCCATCACCTACGTCGACGGCGAGCAGGGCCAGCTGCGGTACCGCGGCTACTCGATCGACGACATCGCCGAGAACTCGACCTTCCTCGAGGTCGCCTGGCTGCTCATCTACGGCGAGCTCCCGACGCCGAGCGAGCTGGCCGACTTCGACTCGCGCGTGCGTCGCCACACGCTCCTGCACGAAGACCTCAAGCGCTTCTTCGACTCGCTGCCGCACCAGGCGCACCCGATGTCGGTGCTCTCGAGCGCGGTCAGCGCGCTGTCGACCTACTACGGCGACTCGCTCGACCCGCACGATCCCGAGCAGGTCGAGATCTCGACCATCCGCCTGCTGGCGAAGCTGCCGGTCATCGCCGCCTACGCCCACAAGAAGGCGATCGGCCAGGCGTTCCTCTACCCCGACAACTCGCTCGGCTTCGTCGAGAACTTCCTGCGCCTCAACTTCGGCATCATGGCCGAGCCCTACGAGGTCAACCCGGTGCTCGTGAAGGCGCTCGACCGCCTGTTGATCCTGCACGAAGACCACGAGCAGAACGCATCGACCTCGACCGTGCGGCTCGTCGGCTCGACGGGTGCCAACCTGTTCGCCTCGATCTCGGCCGGCATCAACGCCCTCTCGGGGCCCCTGCACGGCGGCGCGAATGAGGCGGTGCTCGACATGCTCGCGCGCATCCGCGATTCGGGCGAGAGCGTCGAGCGCTTCGTCGAGCGCGTCAAGAACAAGGAAGACGGCATCAAGCTCATGGGCTTCGGCCATCGGGTCTACAAGTCGTACGACCCGCGCGCCAAGCTCGTGAAGGCCAGTGTGGATGCGGTGCTCGCCGACCTCGGCGTCAGCGACCCCCTGCTGCAGATCGCGCGCGAGCTCGAGGCCATCGCCCTCGCCGACGACTACTTCATCGAGCGCAAGCTCTACCCGAACGTCGACTTCTACACGGGCGTCATCTACAAGGCCATGGGGTTCCCGACCCGCATGTTCACCGTGCTGTTCGCCATCGGGCGCCTCCCGGGCTGGATCGCCCACTGGCGCGAGATGAACGACGACCCGAGCACGAAGATCGGCCGCCCTCAGCAGCTCTACATCGGCTCGGCCGCGCGCGACTGGCCGCAGCGCTAGTCGACCCGGCCCGGGGCCAGTCGCCGGCACGGGATGCTCGCGGCGAGCATCCCGAACCCGCGACCTAGGCGTGCAGGGCGTCGTTGAGCTGCACGCCCGCGCCCGTGCGGGGCAGCACCTCGACGGCTCCCGTGAGCGAGCTGCGGCGGAACAGCAGCCCCGGCACGCCCGACAGCTCGGCGGCCTTCACGACGCGCGGCTGCCCGTCGGCGCCGAGCTCCGGCTGGCCCGCGCCGTCGACCACGACGACCTTCTGGCCGGCCGTGACGTAGAGGCCCGCCTCGACGACCGAGTCGTCGCCGATCGAGATGCCGATGCCGCTGTTGGCGCCGAGCAGCGCGCGCTCGCCGATCGTGATGCGGTGCGTGCCGCCGCCCGAGAGAGTGCCCATGATCGAGGCGCCGCCGCCGATGTCGCTGCCGTCGCCGACGACCACGCCCTGGCTGATGCGGCCCTCGACCATCGAGGTGCCGAGGGTTCCGGCGTTGAAGTTGACGAAGCCCTCGTGCATGACCGTCGTGCCGGGCGAGAGGTAGGCGCCGAGGCGCACGCGGCTGGCGTCGGCGATGCGCACGCGCGGCGGCGTGACGTAGTCGAGCAGGCGCGGAAACTTGTCGACCCCGAGCGTCGCGATGCCCGCCTGCTGCAGCTGCGGGCGGCGCGCGTCGAAGTCGTCGGGGTGCACCGGGCCGGCGGTCGTCCACATGACGATGGGCAGGTGGCCGAAGATGCCGTCCAGGTTGAGGGTGTTGGGCTGCACGAGCCGGTGCGACAGCAGGTGCAGGCGCAGGTAGGCGTCGGGGGTCGACTGCGGGGGCGCATCCAGGTCGATCGAGACGGTGCGCGCCTCGCGCCGCACACCGCGGCGCGCATCGTCGCCCTGCAGGTGCTCGATCTCGGCGGGCACGATGTAGGGGTCGCGGCCGGGCGGCAGCGCGCCGAGCGCGGGGGAGGGGAACCAGGTGTCGAGCACCGTGTCGTCGGCGATGCGCACCGTGGCGAGCCCGTAGCCCCAGGCGTGGCGCGTGGCGCGCTCGGAGTCGGTCGCGAGGTGCGAAGCGGCGTGGAGGGCGGCGGGGTCGCTCGACATGCCTCCAGGCTACCGGCGCGCGATTAGCCTGGAGTCGTGACCGAGAACGCCGCGCCCGCCCCACCGCTCGACGCCGTGCTCGGCGACGTGGTCGCCCTCACGGCGGCGCTCGTCGACATCGCGAGCGTCTCGGGCGATGAGCGCATGCTCGCCGACGCGATCGAGCGCGTGCTCCGCATCCGCGCCCCGCACCTCGACGTGCTGCGCGATGGCGACGCGATCGTCGCCCGCACCCACCTCGGCCGGCCGCAGCGCGTCATCATCGCCGGGCACATCGACACCGTGCCGGTGAACGACAACCTGCCGAGCCGCCTCGAGCTCGACAGCGGCAGCGGCGATTCCGTGACGGGCACCCTGCACGGCCGCGGCACGGTCGATATGAAGGGCGGCTGCGCGGTCATGCTCGCGCTCGCCGTCGCCCTCGCCGAGCCCGCCTACGACGTGACGTGGGTCTGGTACGACCACGAGGAGGTCGAGGCGCACCTCAACGGCCTCGGCCGTCTGGCCCGCACGCGGCCCGAGCTGCTCGCCGCCGACTTCGCCATTCTGGGCGAGCCGAGCAACGCCGTGATCGAGGGCGGCTGCAACGGCACCCTGCGTGTCGAACTGACCGCGACCGGGCGGCGGGCCCACTCCGCGCGCGCCTGGATGGGCGTCAACGCCATCCACGGTCTCGCTCCGGTCCTCGACCTGCTGGCCCGCTTCGAGCCGCTCGAGATCGAGGTCGACGGCCTGCGCTACCGCGAGGGGCTCAACGCGGTGGGAATCCGCGGCGGGGTCGCGGGCAACGTCATCCCCGACGAGGCCGTGCTGACGGTCAACTACCGCTTCGCGCCCTCGCGCTCGGTCGCCGAAGCCGAGGAGGAGCTGCGCGAGCTGTTCGCCTCGGTCGCTCCCGCGGTCTCGATGCGGGTCACCGACGCCGCCGGCGGGGCGCGCCCGGGGCTGGATGCGGAGCTCGCGCAGCACTTCGCCACGGCGGTCGGCGGCACCCCGCAGCCCAAGTTCGGCTGGACGGACGTGGCCCGCTTCGCCGAGCTCGGCATTCCCGCCGTCAACTACGGCCCCGGAGACCCTTCCCTCGCGCACACCGACGACGAGCGGGTGCCGGTCGAGCAGCTGCTCGCCTGCGAGCGCGGGCTGCGCGCCTGGCTGACGGCCGATGCGGCCGGAGCGCAGGCGGGGTGACGACCCTCGCGCCCCCGCCGGCGAGCTCGCGGCACGGCGCGCTCGCGGTGCTGCGGCGCACGCCGTGGTGGGCGGCGGTGCTCGGCATCTGGGCCGCGTCGCGGCTCGTCACGACGAGCATCCTGCTGTCGTTCGCCGCCCGGCAGGGCGAGAACGCGTGGACGGGCGCGAGCCCCGGCTACCTCGACTTCGCGCGGCTGTGGGACGCCCACTGGTACTACATCATCAGCGTCGTCGGGTACCCGACCGAGATTCCGCGCGACGAGAACGGGCTCGCCGGCGAGAGCGCCTGGGCGTTCATGCCCGTGTACCCGGGGCTTATCCGCCTTGGCATGGCGCTCACCGGCGACACCTCGCCGCAGGGCTTCGCCGCGGTCGCCGTGACGATCTCGGTCATGTCGAGCGCGGTCGCGGCGCTGCTGTTCTTCCGGCTGTGCCGGCGGTGGCTGAGCGAGGGCACGTCGCTGCTCGCGACGGCCTTGCTGTGCGTCGCGCCGCTGTCGCCGATCTATCAGGTCGGCTACGCCGAGAGCCTGCACCTCGCGCTGCTGTTCGGTGCGCTGATGCTCGTGCTCGAACGCCGGTGGGTGCTGCTGCCGGTCGTCGTCACCGTCATGGCGCTGACGCGGCCGAGCGGGCTCGCCTTCGCCCTGCTGCTCGCGCTCGTGTGGGGGTGGCGCTGGCTCACGCGCGGCGGTGAGCCCTTCCCGCCGCTCGAGCGGGTGCGGCTCGGGCTCGCGGCCGTCATCGCGGGGCTCGCGGGGCTGGCGTGGCCGGGCATCGTCGCGCTCAGCACGGGCGAGCTGCGCGGCTACCTCGATACCGAGCTCGCCTGGCGCCGCCCCTACATCGGCGAGGGAGAGCTGCTGCCGTTCACACCCTGGTTCGAGGGAGCGGCCTGGTGGGGCGGGCGCATCTGGTGGCCTGACCTGGCGCTCGCGGGCGCGCCGTTCTCGGGGGGCGAGGCGCTCGGCGTGAGCAACCTGATCGGGATGCTGGCCCTCGCCGCGCTCGCCTTCCGTCTGCCGGCCATGCGGCGCATGCCGCTCGAGCTGCGGTTCTGGCTCATCGCCTACGCGCTGTACCTGCTCGCCGTCTTCTTCCCGCAGTCGAGCACGTTTCGGCTGCTCGTGCCGCTCGCCCCGGCGCTCGGGGCGATCGCGCTCGGCATCGCGAGCGTCGGCACCGGTCGGGTCGGGGCCCGCTGGTCGCCCGCGACCGCCCGCGCGGTACGGGTGGCCCTGGCCGCGCTCGCGATCGCCGTTGGCATCGCCGGGCAGGTCGCGTGGGTGCACCTCGGCTGGTGGGTCGACGGCTACGACTGGACGCCCCCGTGACACCGGCTGGTCACCGCACGGCCTCCCGTCGATTTAGCCGTTGAGCATCCGTAAGGGATAATGGGAGCAGGATTTCAGCGAAAGGGGAGGCCGCATGGCTGCCATGAAGCCCAGGACCGGTGACGGACCGATGGAGGCTGTCAAGGAGGGTCGCCTCATCATCGTGCGCGTTCCGCTCGAGGGCGGTGGCCGCCTGGTCGTCTCCGTCAACGATGACGAGGCCCGCGAGCTGCACGACGCGCTCGCCGCCGCGATCGGCTAACTCGGCAGCCCTCGATCGGCCGGCGGCGCGCTCAGCGCGCGGTCACGATCTGCAGTAGCCCGTCACCGACCGGTGACACCGCGACCCGCACGACGGGCGAGTCGAGCAGTTCGGCGAGGATGCCGCGCAGCTCGACGGTGACGCCGTCGCGCCGAGCAGGGTCGGGCACCGCGTCGCGCCACAGCGCGTGCGGAACGAGCACGGCTCCGCCCGGGCGCACGAGTCGCAGGGCGTGCTCGAGGTACTCGGCGATCGCCGCTGCGTCGGCATCGATAAGCACCGCGTCGTAGCTGCCCTCGTTCATGCGGGGCAGCACCTCCTGGGCGCGACCGGTGATGAGACGCACGCGAGCCGCCGGATGCCCGGCCTCGGTGAAGTGCCGGCGCGCGGCTTCGTGATGGTCGGCCTCGACGTCGATCGAGGTGAGCTGCGCCTCCGGTGCGCCGTGCAGCAGCCACAGGCCGGAGACTCCGACACCCGTGCCGATCTCGATCAGCTGCTCGGCCCCCAGGGCCGCGGTGATCACCGCGAGCTGGGCGCCCGTGGCCGCGCTGATCGGCTCGATGCCGAGCTCGAGCGACTGGGCGCGCGCACCGCGGATCACGTCGGGTTCGACCGTGCGGTCTTCGACGTACTTCCACGACAGGTCTTTGCTGGCCACGGTGCTCCTTCTCGGCCCCCAGCCTAGGGCGAACCTCCCGGCTGGCCCCGCTATTCTCGAGGGGTGTCCTGGGGCCTGACGTTCGAGAAGCTGCTGCTCATCGGGCTGATCGCTGTGCTGCTGATCGGCCCCGACCGGCTGCCCGGTTATGCGGCCCAGTTCGGCCGGTTCATCCGCACTCTCCGCGACATGGCGAACGGGGCCAAAGAGCGCATGCGCGAGGAGATGGGCCCCGACTACGACGATGTCGACTGGAAGAAGCTCGATCCGCGGCAGTACGACCCGCGCAGGATCATCCGGGAGGCGCTGCTCGAGGATGAGGCGCCGCCGACGCGGCCCGGAGCCGGAGCCGCCGCGGCCGTCGCGACCGCGCCGCGCGAGTCGGCCTACGCGCAGCGCCAGCGGCTGATCCGCGAGGGCCGCCCCGCGCCGTTCGACCCCGAGGCGACCTAGCCGCGGTCGCCCGCGGCGATCACCGGAAGCGCCGCCGTGACCGTGCGCGGCTCGCCGACGGTGCGATAGCCCTCCATGACGCGCTCGGCCTCGGCCTGCAGCAGCGCGATGACCCGGCGCACGCTCGGCCGCTCGGCCCGGTCGGCCCGCAGCAGCGCAGAGATCTGCCGCTCGGCCGGCAGCCCGGTGATGGGCCGGGTGACGATGCCGTTGCCGTGACTGCGGGTCGTGAACCGGGGCAGGATCGCGATGCCGACCCCGGCGGCCACCAGGCGCTCGACGATGATGTTGTCCATGATGCGCTGCACGATGCGCGGCTCGCGGCCGACGACCGCTGCCAGACGGTCGTGCACCCGGTCGTAGGGGTAGCCGAGCGGCGCCCCGATCCAGTCCTCGTCGACGAGGTCGCTCGGTCGCACGACGCTCTTCTCCACGAGCGGGTGGCCGGCCGGCAGCGCCACATCGAACGGCTCGGTCATGAGCGGCACGACCGTCAGGCCCTGGTCGCTCCAGTGGGCGGGGATTCCCTGCGAGTCGGCGAGCACCAGGTCGTAGTCGGGCGTCAGCATGGCGAACTCGGGCTGGGGCAGATCGTGGTCGGTGACGACGATCTCGAGCCCGGGCTGGTCGCGGGCAGCGAGCAGCACGCCGGGCAGCAGCATCTGCCCGGCGGTCGGGAAGGTGCTCACCGTGACGATGCCCTGAGGGCTCTCGGCGAACTCCTGCCAGAGCGCCTCGGCGGCCTCGATGGCCACCGCGATGCGGCGGGCGGTGTCGGCCAGCGCGAGTCCGGCACCGGTGAGCACGAGCCCGCGACCCCGTCGCTCGGTGAGGGGCACGCCGACCTCCGACTCCAGCACCTTCAGCTGCTGCGAGACCGCGGATGCGGTGCGGTGGGTGGCGCGGGCGACGGCGGTGATGCTGCCGCGGTCGGCGAGCTCGCGCAGCAGGTGCAGGCGCCGGACATCCATGACTCAATCATAAGCACAGCTAAATGATCACTTCAGAAAGAATCGATTGTGCTAAACCGTTGGGGGCGCTGGAATGGAGGTGTTCAGGAAGCAAGGAGAACCCCGCCATGACCGCTCTGCTCGTCATCATCGCTCTGCTCGCCGCGGCCGCCGTCGTCTCGACGGTCATCGTCGCGAGCCGCGACGGCTACCGCCGACTGCCGGCGATCGAGCGCTACTAGGCGCGGTTCGCCCCCGCATCGCGGGGCGCCAGTGAGAGCTTGCGCCCCGCGAGCCCGCGGCCCCGCCGTGCGAGGTCGCGCGCGAGCGCAGTGATCGCCGCCCCCGCCGCATCTGGCTCGGCCGCAACCGCCCCGCCGCGCAGCACGATCGGCTTGCCCGCATCGCCGCCCTCGCGCAGCCGCACGCTGAGCGGGATCTGCGCCAGCAGCGGCACCTCCAGCCGGGCCGCCGTCTCGGCCCCGCCGCCCGAGCCGAACAGCTCGAGAACGCTGCCGTCGGGCTGTGCGAGGCCCGCCATGTTCTCAACCACACCGATGACGGTCTGCCCGGTCTGACGGGCCACGAGCCCCGACCGCTCGGCCACGTCGGCCGCCGCGCGCTGCGGTGTCGTCACGACCACGACCTCCGCGTGCGGCATGAGCTGCCCCACCGAGATCGCCACGTCGCCCGTTCCGGGCGGCATGTCGAGCAGCAGCACGTCGAGATCGCCGAAGTGCACGTCGGTGAGGAACTGCTGCACCGTGCGGTGCAGCATCGGCCCGCGCCACGAGACCGCGGTGCGGGCATCCACGAACATGCCGATCGAGATCACGGCGACCCCGTGCGCGCGCGGCGGCATGATCATGTCACCCACCCGCGTCGGCTTCGCGTCGGCGATACCGAGCAGCGCCGGAATCGAGAAGCCGAAGACGTCGGCGTCGACGAGCCCGACGCGCAGCCCCTGTTGAGCCAGAGCCACAGCGAGGTTGGCGGTGAGCGTCGACTTGCCGACGCCGCCCTTGCCGCTCGTGATCGCGATCACCCGGGTCAGCGAGTCGGCCGTGAACGGGTGCCCCGCCGGCCGGGTGCCGCGCAGGCGGGCGATGAGGGCATCGCGCGTCGCGGCATCCATGACCCCGACATCGATCGCGACGGCGCCGACGCCGGCGACCGACTCGGCGGCCGCGCGCACATCGCGCTCGATCGCGGTCGCGGCCGGGCAGCCGACGATGGTCAGGCGCAGGTCGATCGCGACGCTGTCACCGTCGACGCGGATGCTCGGAACCATGTCGAGCTCGGTGACGGGCCGGCGGATCTCCGGGTCGATGACCCCTGCCAGCGCGGCCCGCACGCGGGTCTCCAGCTCGCCCGCCGGGCTCGGGAGAGCCGCGCCCGCCCCCTCAGGACTCATCGGCCGTGCGCGTCGACTCGTCCTCGCCGCGGTCGCGCCGATCGAGCTCGTCGAGCAGAGCCCGCAGCTCGGTGCGCAGGTGGTCGCGGGTGACGACATCCTTCATCGCCAGGCGCAGCGCCACGACCTCGCGCGCGAGGTACTCGGTGTCGGCGAGGTTGCGCTCGGCGCGCTGCCGGTCTTGCTCGATCTGCACCCGGTCGCGGTCGTCCTGCCGGTTCTGCGCGAGCAGGATCATCGGGGCGGCGTACGAGGCCTGCAGCGAGAGGATCAGCGTGAGCAGGGTGAAGTTCAGCGCCCGCGGGTCGAACTGCGCCTCGGGGGGTGCGAGCGTGTTGTAGGCGAGCCAGACGGTCACGATGACCGTCATTCCGACCAGGAACCACGGGGTTCCCATGCCGCGCGCGAAAGCCTCGGAGAACCGCCCCATGCGGTCGTTGCCGCTCGAGAAGCGCGGCACGAGCGGCGTGCGCAGGCCCTTCGGCGAGTCGAGCCGCACCTCCGGGCGGCGCTCGCGCCGACGCTCACGCGCGGCCATCGCCGGGCCTCCTGCCGGGGATCGCGCTCGGGGCACCCGGGCGACGACGCGCGGGGGCGACCGTCTCACCCGCATGGTGATCGGCGCTGCGCCAGTCGTCGGGCAGCAGGTAGTCGAGCACGTCGTCGATCGTCACCACACCCACCAGGCGGTGGGTCTCATCCACGACGGGCAGCGAGACGAGGTCGTAGCTGGCCAGGCGGCGCGAGACCTCGGCGGCCGAGGTGTCAGGACCGACCGGCTCGATGCTGCGGTCGATGATGGTTCCGAGCCGCTCGTGCGGCGGGTAGCGCAGCATGCGCTGGAAGTGCACCATGCCGAGGAATCGGCCGGTCGGCGGCTCGTAGGGCGGCAGCGTGACGCAGATCGCCGCCCCGATCGCGGGGGCCAGCTCGTGACGGCGGATCAGCGCCAGCCCCTCGGCGACGGTCGCGTCGGCCGAGACGATGATCGGCTCGGTCGTCATGAGGCCACCGGCGGTGTCGGCGTCGTAGCTGAGCAGGAAGCGGACGTCCTCCGCCTCCTCCGGGTCCATGAGCTCGAGCAGGTGCTCGCCGCGCACGGTCGGCAGCTGCGCGATGAGGTCGGCCGCGTCATCCGGCTCCATCTGATCGAGCACGTCTGCGGCGCGCTCGTCGTCGAGCTGGGCGAGGATCTCGACCTGCGCGGTCTCCGGCATCTCCTCGAGCGCGTCGGCGAGGCGCTCGTCCGACAGTTCCTCCGCGACCTCGATGCGCCGGGTCTCGGGCAGCTCGAGCAGCGACGTCGCGAGGTCGGCCGGCAGCAGCTCGTTGTACGAAGCGACGAGCTGCTCGGCGCTCTGCGGGGCCGCGCCCGGCGTCTGCTCGATGACATCGCCCCAGCGCACGAACAGTGTCGGACCCTTCGCGAAGGGTGCGGGCACGGTGCGCGGCTTGCGGACGAAGAGCTGATCGACCGCCCACTCGCCCGGCCCCGCCTCGACGATCGCGACATCCTCGATCGTGGCGGCGCCCCCGCCGTCGCGCAGCTGCACGCCGCGGCCGACGAGCTCGGCGAGCACCCGAACCTCGCCGCCGCGCTGCGCGAAGCGGCGCAGGTTGATGAGTCCGGTCGTGATCACCTGCCCGCCGCTCATGCTCGTCACGCGACCGATCGAGACGAAGACCCGGCGCCGGCCGGGAACCTCGACAACGAGCCCGATGACGCGCGGCGGGTCGTTGCGGCGGTAGACGACGAGCACGTCGCGCACGCGTCCGACGCGGTCGCCGACGGGGTCGAAGACCGCGCAGCCCGCCAGGCGGGCGACGAAGACGCGCGCGCTGCTCACGGCACAACCTTATCGGCGGGCTGTCAGAATGGCCGGGTGAGCACTCCGAGCCTGTTCGGCCGCCGCGCGGCCGCCCCGCCGACCGTCCCGCAGGGTGACGTGCTGGGCGAGTACGCCACCTACCCCGAGGCACAGAAGGTCGTCGACCGACTCGCGAAGGCCGACTTCGCCGTATCGGGCATGGCGATCGTCGGCAGCGATCTCAAGACCGTCGAGCGCATCACCGGCCGCATGACCTACGCGCGCGCCGCGATCGCCGGTGCGGCGAGCGGGTCGTGGGTGGGCCTGTTCTTCGGCCTCGTGCTCTTCCTCTTCATGCCCGCGCCCGACTTCTCGCTCGTGCTCGCCGCCGCCATCATCGGCGCCGGCTTCGGCATGATGCTCGGCATCGTGTCGTACGCGGTCACCCGCCGCCGCCGCGACTTCAGCTCGACCCACCAGGTGCTCGCGAGCACCTACCAGGTGATCATCGACCCGAGCCAGACGGCACGGGCGCGCATGGCTCTCGCGGCCGAGAGCGCTGAGGCCGCGCGGGAGGAGCCGACGGGCGATTAGCGCCCCCGCATCCAGGCCTCGACCTCGTCCGCCGTGCGCGGAATGCCGGCGGAGAGGTTCTCGGCCCCGTCGGCCGTGACGAGGATGTCGTCCTCGATGCGCACGCCGATGCCGCGGTACTCTTCCGGCACGGTGAGGTCGTCGGGCTGGAAGTACAGCCCCGGTTCGATCGTGAACACCATGCCGGCCGCGACGATGCCGTCCATGTAGAACTCGCGCCGAGCCTGCCCGCAGTCGTGCACGTCGAGGCCGAGGTGGTGCGAGGTGCCGTGCACCATGTAGCGGCGGTGGTAGCCGGCGTCGGGGGAGAGGCTCTCCTCGGCCGAGACGGGCAGGAAGCCCCACTCGGCGGTCTTCTGGGCGATCACCCGCATCGCCGCGGCGTGCACCTCGCGGAACCGGATGCCCGGCTTCACGATCGCGAACGCCGCATCGGCGGCCTCGCGCACGGCCTCGTACACCCGGCGCTGCACGGCGGTGAAGGTGCCCGACACCGGCAGGGTGCGCGTGATGTCGGCCGTGTAGTAGCTCTCGAGCTCGACGCCGGCGTCGATGAGGATGAGGTCGCCGGGAACGAC
>ERZ1066137.311-NODE-311-length-39915-cov-19.005695_pt1 | contig 39915 bp, 34 predicted proteins | sample MGYA00382784_ERZ1066137 | MGnify/ENA primary metagenome ERZ1066137 (study PRJEB33369, sample SAMEA5778367) | biofilm metagenome | biome: Industrial cooling water; feature: Water cooling tower basin; material: Biofilm | place: United Arab Emirates | collected... | reverse complement strand
CTCGCCGCCGGGCGCCCGCGGGCGCGAGCCGGTCGCGTCGCCGGACGGGCGGGCCGCGGGTGCGCGCGGCGAGCCGGATGCCGAGCCGTCCGACGCGCGGGCCTCGACCTGCGAATCGGAGGAGGCGTGTGAATCGGTCGCGTGTGAATCGGTCGCGGGTGAATCGGTCGCTTGTGAATCGGGCGGGGCGCCGTTCGTGGTCGGTGCATCGGCCGCGCGGTCGGAGGACCCGTGCGAATCGTCGGACTGCGGCGCCGGAGCATCGGCCGCGCGATCGGCGGACTCGTACGAATCGTCGGACTGCGGCGCCGGTGCGCCGGCGTCACGGTCCGGGTCGCGTGCATCGGCGGCGTGGTCGAGCGCTCCGCTCGAATCGCCCGCGCCGCGCGGGCGGACGTCGTGGGCGGCGCGCTCGCCCGTGTGCTGATACGGGGCCGCGAACCCGGCGTCGTCGCGGCGCGGGCCGGCGCCGGTCCACATCACGGCGAGCACGAGGCCGGCGGCGAGCGCGAGCGCGGCGACGCCGACGGCGACGAGGCGGCGGACCCGGGGCGCGCGCTCGCCGGGTCCGGACGATTCGGGGGTGTACGGCTCGGCGAGGCGCGGCTCGAGCGCGGCGAGGCAGCGCTCGGCGACGGCGTCGTCGGGCGACTCGGCGCGGCGGAACGCCGCGAGTCGGGCCTGGGCTTCGGGACTCAACGGCTGCATGGCACCGGGCTCCTCTGCGCGCGCGCGCGCTGGTCGTCGACGACGGCGCGCTCGAACTCCGCCCGCGCGGCGCGCAGGCGCGAATAGACGGTGTTGAGCTTGACCTCGAGGGCCTCGGCGATCTCCGGGGCGGTCATGCCCTCGAGGTCGGCGAGCACGAACACCATCCGCTTGTCGGGGTCGAGGCGGTCGAGGAATTTCGCCACGAAGTCGGCGGCCTCGGCCTGCTCGCTCGGGAGGCTCGCGCGGCCGTCGGCCTCGACGACGGCGAGCGCGTGCAGCCTGCGCTCGCGGCGGTGCTGCCCGCGCCGGACGTCGGCGGCGACCCGCCGCGCCGTGCCGAACAGCCAGCTGCGCAGCGAGACGTGCGGGCCGAGCCCGGCGAGCCGGCGATGCAGCACCAGGAAGACCTCCTGCGCCGCGTCCTCGAGCGCGTCGGCCGGGACGCCGAGCCGCCGGAGGATCCGCCAGACGAAGCCGAAGTGCTCGCGGTAGAGCTCGGTGAACGCGCGCCCGGCCGGCGCGGCAGGGCCGGCGGAGGCGGAGGGTTCGGGCTGGAGCACGCGCAGCACGGGGGTCTCGTCAGGGCCGTGGCCGGCTCGCGGCGATTCCGTCGGCGGGCAGGCGCGCGCGGGTCCGCGCGCCCGGGCCGAGGCGCAGCTCGACGCCGAGGGCGACGCGCAGGCCGAGCGGATCGGCGACGTGCACGACCTCGCCGCCGACCGTGAACTGGGCGCGGAGCGGGGCGACGACCAGCTCCGCGCGCGCGCCGAGGCCGATCCGCGGGTGCGGGGCCCAGACGAGGCCGAGCCCGACCAGCGCGGCGAGCCACGGCGGCCGGGCGTCGCGCGGCCGCAGGGTGACGCCGGCGCCGCTGGCGAGGAACTGCCCGCCCTCGAGCCCGAGACACAGCGGGATCTCGAGCCGCCGCTGCAGCACGCGCGCGCAGGCGCGCGCGCCGACGGCCCACCGCGCGAGCCGCCCGACCCGGGCCGTCCCGAACGACAGCGCCTGCGCGGCCGTGTAGAGGCCGTGCAGCTCGATCCGCAGGCGGGCCCGCGCGAGACCGAGCGCGCCGCCGACGTCGCCGGCGATCCGCGGGGTCGCGCCGGCATCGATCGCGGCGTCGAGGCGCACGAGCGCGCTCGCCCGCGCGGGCGCCGGGGCGCGCACGCGCGCGCGAGGCGTCGCGCCCGGCGACGGCGAGGGTGGAGGCGCCGGCGAGGGCGCGGGTTCGCGCGCGACGACGGCGAGCGGGAGGTCGCCGTCGGGCATCCGCGACAGCGGCTCGGCGGGCTCGCCCGTCACCTGCGCGGTGACCTCGAGCGGATCGACCACGATCGCCACCAGCAGGGCGGTCGCCTCCGCGAGCGTGGCGCAGTCGTCGGTGACGAGCCGCCGGCGCAGGGCGACGCTCGCGGTCTGGATCCGCAGGTCGAGCTCGTAGAGCTCGCCGACCCGCCTCGTCCGGGCGGTCGCGCGCACGCGGGGCGCCGGCGCGGCGCCGTCGTCCGCGGCCCCGAGCCCCGCGAGCGCGGCGAGCACGGCGTCGCGCCCCGGGCAGCCGTCGGGCGCCCGCCAGTCGAGCGTCACCGGACCGTCGGCGAGCAGCAGCAGCGCGGCGAACGCGGCCAGCATGGCCCGCGACGATTACCACGCCCGGCGCGCGCCGTGGGGCCCCTGCCCGCTCGCCGCGCCGCCCGCTCCCGGGCCGGCGCCCTCGCATCGCTCGCCGCGCTGCCGCCCCGCGGCCGGACCTCGAATCGCCGCTCGTCGGCGAGGCACCCGTCACCGTCCGCCCGAGAGCCCCACCGAGCGCGCCTCGCCCGGCTCGGCGAGACGGCGCCCCGCGCCCCGCCCCCTTGCGAGCGCCCCCCGTCGGAGCGCGGGCGCGCGACGGTCGCGGGCCGCCCGCTGCCGGGGCGCCGGGCCGCGGCGGGGGTCGTCGACGGCGGTCGCGGTGCTCACATTGCCGTGAGGACAGGTCGATCGATTGCGCGGGGCCGCGCGCGAAGACGCGATGGGTCGGCACCCGAGGACCGCGCACCGGCGTGCACGGGTTGTGTGGGACAAGGTCGCTCGATAGCGTGGGGCGTGGAGAGCGGCATGATCGAGCTCGTCGTGGTGCACAGCGAGGATCCCGAGACCGGGCCGGCGACCGCCGAGCTGGTCGAGCGGGCGCGGGCGAAGGTCGGCGGCGCCGCGGTGCGGGCGGCGGTGTTGTTCGCGGGGATCGACCACGACCACGCGGCCGCGGTCGGGGCGATCGTCGACGCGTTCCCCGGCGTGCAATTGATCGGCTGCACGACCGACGGCGAGGTCTCGTCGGAGTCGGGGTTCTGCGAGGACTCGCTGCTGCTGCTGCTGTTCGTCGGCGACGGCTTCGAGGCGTCGGCCGGGCTCGGGCGGGGGGTCGACGTCGACCTCGCCGGCGCGGCCCGGCGGGCGGTCGCGGACGCGCGCGCGGGGCTGACGCAGGCGCCGCGGCTGTGCCTGACGACGCCGGAGAGCCTGACCTGCGACGCGGTCTCGTTGCTCGAGCAGTTGCGGGGGCAGGTCGGCCTCGACGTGCCGGTGTGCGGCGGGATCGCCGGCGACTCGTGGCGGTTCAAGCGGTGCCTGCAGTTCTGCGGGCGCGAGGTCACGAGCGACGCGGTGCCGGTGCTGCTGCTCGCCGGCGACTTCAAGCTCTCCTACGGCGTGGCGAGCGGGTGGACGCCGCTCGCCACCGAGAGCACCGTGACCGAGGTCAAGGGCAACGTGGTCGCGCGGATCGGCGATCGCTCGGCGATCGAGTACTACCAGCAATTGCTCGGCCAGCACGTGCTGCCGTCGGGCGAGTTCCCGCTGGCGGTGCTCGACGAGCACGGCGGCTTCTACCTGCGGGCGCCGGTCGGCTACGACCTCGAGCGCGGCAGCGTCATCTTCGCCGGCTCGGTGCCGGCGGGGGCGCGCGTGCAGATCACGGCGGCCAACCGCGACCAGATCGTCGACGCGACCCGCCAATCGATCGCCCGGGCGATCGAGGACTACCCCGGCGAGCGCCCATCGGGGGCGCTGGTCGTCTCGTGCGCCGCCCGCAAGCAGCTGCTCGGCACGCGGACCGCCGACGAGCACGCGAGCCTGCAGCGCTCGGCGCTCGGCGGGCTGCCGTTCGCCGGGTTCTACGCCTACGGCGAGATCTGCCCGACCCGCGCCGGCGAGGCGCCGGTCTTCCACAACGAGACGTTCGTGACGGTGGTGTTCGGAGCGCGCTGAGCGATGGCCGACGCGGCTGAACTCGAGGCGAGGCTGCGCGCGCTCGAGCGTGAGAACCGGGTGCTCGCGCGCCGGCTCGAGCGCTCGGAGCAGAAGCGGGAGGAGCTCGAGGCCGGCCGCGACAAGCGCGAGCTGCTGCTGCAGGAGGTCATCCGCGAGCTGCGCGAGGCGGAGGAGCGGGCGCGGCGGGCCAACGAGCAGCTCGAGCGGCGGGTCGACGAGCGGACGCGCGAGCTGTCGCTGGCGAACGCGGCGCTCGGGCAGGCGCGCGACGCGGCGGTCGCCGCGAACCTCGCCAAGAGCCGGTTCCTCGCCAACATGTCGCACGAGCTGCGGACGCCGCTGAACGCGATCATCGGCTACTCGGAGCTGCTGAGCGAGGAGCTCGCCGACGCCGGGCACGTCGGCGACATCCGCCGGATCATCGGCGCGGCGCGGCACCTCCTCGCGCTGATCAGCGACATCCTCGACCTGTCGAAGATCGAGGCCGGACAGATGTCGATCTACGTCGAGCCGATCGAGGTGCCCGAGCTGCTCGGCGACGTCGTGGCGACGCTGACGCCGATGATCCGCCAGAACCGCAACGCGCTGGCCGTCGAGGTCGCGCCGGACGCGACGACGCTGCGCTCCGACCACGTCAAGCTGCGCCAGATCCTGTTCAACCTGCTCAGCAACGCCGCGAAGTTCACGCGCGACGGGACGATCGTGCTGCGGGCCCGACGCGGCGGCGGCTCGGTGGTCTTCGAGGTCGAGGACACGGGGATCGGGATCGCCCGCGAGTTCCAGCGCAGCCTGTTCACCGCGTTCGCGCAGGCCGACGACTCGACGACCCGGCGCTACGGCGGGACCGGCCTCGGGCTGGCGATCACCCGGAGCTTCTGCGAGCTGCTCGGCGGGCAGGTCGAGGTCGAGAGCGAGGTCGGCCGCGGCTCGCGGTTCATCGTCCGCCTGCCGGCCCGCGACTGACAGGGCCCGGACACGCCATGCGCTCCATGCGCGCGGCCCACGCCCCGCGCCCCCCGTCCGCGCCGGAGCGGCTCGCCGTCGAAGCCGGCCGGTCCCCTTGACCACGCACGCCGACCCGCGCAAAGGTGCGCCCAGCCGTGCCGCGCTGGTTCAACGTCGCCGGACCGTGCAACGCGGCCGACCACTACATGCTCCCGGCCATGCGGCGCCTGCCGAAGATCCGGCGCCTGATCGACCGCAAGAGCTACTTCGTCCTCCACGCCCCGCGGCAGGTCGGCAAGACGACCGCGCTGCTGGCCCTCGGCCGCGAGCTCACCGCCGAGGGCGCGTACGTCGGCGTCCTCCTCTCCGTCGAGGTCGGCGCCGCCTTCCCCGACGGCACCGACGCCGCCGAGCTCGCCATCCTCGACGCCTGGCGCGGCGACGCGCGCGCGCGCCTGCCCGCCGAACTCCAGCCGCCGCCCTGGCCCGACGCCTCACCCGGCCGTCGGATCGGCGCTGCGCTGGCGGCCTGGTCGCTCGCCGCCCCGCGGCCGCTGGTCATCTTCGTCGACGAGATCGACGCCCTGCGCGGCCCGCCGCTCGTGTCGATCCTCCGCCAGCTCCGCGGCGGCTACCCCAACCGTCCGCGCGAGTTCCCGTGGTCGCTCGCCCTCGTCGGCCTCCGCGACGTCCGCGATTACAAGCTCGACCTTTCGATCGAGGGCTCGCACGGCGGCAGCCCGTTCAACATCAAGGACACCTCGCTCACCCTCCGCAACTTCACGGCCGACGAGGTCCGCGAGCTCTACGCTCAGCACAGCGCCGACACCGGCCAAATCTTCACCGACGCCGCCGTCGCGCGCGCCTTCGAGCTCAGCGGCGGCCACCCGTGGCTGGTCAACGCCCTCGCGCGCGAGGCCACCGACGAGCTCGTCGAGGATCGAACTCTCCCGATCACCGACGCCGTGATCGACGCCGCCAAGGAGATCCTGATCCGCCGCCAGGACACCCACCTCGACAACCTCGCCGAGCGCCTCCGCGAGCCGCGGGTCCGCCGGATCATCGAGCCGATCCTCGCCGGCGAGGCCCTGCCCGCCGTCCCCGACGACGACCTCCGCTACGTGCAAGACCTCGGCCTCGTCCGCCCCGAGAACAGCGGCGGCCTCGTGATCGCCAACCCGATCTATCGCGAGGTCATCCCGCGCTCGCTCGCCAGCGTCGCCATCGCCTCGCCCGGCGGCCGCCGCATCACCGTGATCCGGGCCTGAGCAACGGCCTCCGTCCGCGCGTCCGGACGATCGATGCTGACGCGCCCACGGATCACGAGCTCGGCGCGTCCGCGGCGGCGCGGGGGCGGCCGAGGGCGGCGAGCGGGACGTGGCCCGGCTCGTCCGTCCAGCCGGAGGCCCAGCGGACGTGCGCGGGCAGGAGGTGGCGGCGGGCGGCCTCCTCGCGCAGCAGCTTGCGGCGCAGGCGGATGTACTGCGCGGTGCCGGCGTCGGCGCGGACGAGCTTGTCGGCGAACACGCCGGGGACCGGCAGGGTCTGCGAGCGGACCGGCGGGAGGTCCTGCAGGCGCTGGGTGACCCAGTAGTCGAGCCGCTGCCAGCCGCGCATCGCCAGCGAGCCGAGGTGGGCCCAGCGGACGTTCGGGCGCACGTGGATCAGGCAGCGCCAGACGTGGTCGTCGTCGATCGGCGCGTCGATCGTGACGATCTTGTAGAGGTCGCCGAGCTCGATCAGCGTGACGCCGGGCAGGTGGCTGGTGACGACGACCGGGAAGTGGGCGCTGCGATCGTGCGGATCGAAGGTGTCGACGCGCAGCTGGATCCGCTCGCCCTCGACGACGCACGCCTCGACCTCGCACTGCGTCATGCGCCCGAGCTTCGGCACGCCGAAGCTGTGGATCACGGCGGCGTGGTAGACGTCGAAATTGGCCTCGAGCGTGCGGTGCAGCGGGACCGGCCACACGTAGTCCATCTCGCTGCGCGCGACGTCCGGGCCCTCGGGGATCGCGTCGAGCCACGGGAGCGGCGGCAGCTCGGCGAGGCCGAGCGCCTGGGGCGCGGCGCCCCACCACAGCCAGACGACGCCGTGGGCCTCGCGCACGGCGAACGCGGGGACGTCCATGCCGCCGGGGATCCGCGCGTCCGGGCCCTCGCACGGGATCGCGGTGCAGCGGCCGCCGCCGTCGAAGCGGAAGGCGTGGTACGGACACTCGATCTCGTCGCCGCGCACGCGGCCGCGGCTCAGCGCGGCGCCGCGGTGCGAGCAGCGGTCGAGCAGCGCGACCGGCGAGCCGTCGGCGCGGCGATAGAGGACGATCGGCAGGCCCAGGCGCCGGACGGCCACCGGCCTGCGCCCGAGCGCGGCGGAGCGGAGGACGCCGTACCAACGGTTCGGGATCGCGGGTTCATGCGCAGCTTCGTGCATCGGAGAGCTCCCTGAGTCGACCCGAGCGTGGATCGGGCGGGCCCCCGTGTCAATCAAACGATTGATCATCGACTTTCGGGCCGGAGATGCGCTAGAACTCCGGCTCATGGCGGCGCCGGGACAGGCAGAGGAGAGCCGCGCGCGGCTGGTCGAGGCCGCCGGAGAGGTGCTCGCGGAGTTCGGGTGGGTCGGCGCGACGAGCCGGCGGATCGCCGCGCGCGCGGGATTGAACCTGTCGATGATCCGCTACTACTTCGGCGGCATGGACGGGCTGCTGCTCGCCGCCGTCGGCGAGGCGATGCGCCGGCTCGGCGAGCGCACGGGCGAGGTGCTCCGCGGCGGCGACCTGCTCGCGCTCGCCGACACCGCGCTGCGCCTGGTCGACGACCCGTGCATGCGCCCGGCCCTGCGCGTGCTCGCCGAGGCGACCGTGCAGGCGAGCCGCGACCCGGACATCGCGGCCGAGGTCCAGCGGTTCTTGCTCGGCTTCCGCGCGAGCCTGCGCGAGCCCGTCCGCGCGGCCCTCGGCGACCCCGACGACCCCGCGCTCGTCGACGCCGCCGCCGCGGTGCTGGCGGCGACCCTCGACGGGCTGCTGCTGCACCGCGCCGCCGGGCTCGAGTTCAGGCTCGCGCCGCTGCGCGCGGCGCTGCGCGGCCGGGCGGCGCGCGCGTAGCCGGTCGCGCTGCCCGAGTGTACATGTCTGTTATGACATGTTATGAGAATCAGCCATGTTCCTGACGACCGAGCGATACGAGGCGCAGTCGGCCCGCTGGCCGCGATCGGGGCGGCACATCCTCGCGCAATTCGACGCCGCGACGGTCGTCGTCTACCAGGCCTATCGCCCGGCGATCGGGCGCTTCGCCGCCGAGCACCGGCGCTTCGGCGGCGAGTTCAGCCTCGATCGCATGAGCTGGATCAAGCCGAACTTCCTGTGGATGATGTACCGCTCGGGCTGGGGCACCAAGGAGGGCCAGGAGGTCGTGCTCGCGGTGAAGCTCCGGCGCGCGGCGTTCGACGAGCTCCTCGCCGCCGCGGTCCACTCGAGCCACGTGCCCGAGGTCTACGGCGATCGCACCACATGGCAGCGGGCCGTCGCCCGCTCGGACGTCCGGCTGCAGTGGGACCCCGACCACGGCCCCGGCGGCGACAAGCTCGAGCGGCGGGCGATCCAGCTCGGGCTGCGCGGCCAGGCGCTCGCCCGCTACGCGCAGGAGTGGATCGTCGACATCGCCGACATCTCGGCGTTCGTCGCCGAGCAACGGGGCGTGTCGAGCGGTCCGGCGCGGCGCGAGCTGGTCACGCCGCGCGAGGACGTCTATCCCGTCGCCGACGCCGCGGTCGCGGCGCGGCTCGGGCTGTCGCCGCTCGCGTGATTCACGGCGACGATCGTGCGGCGAGCGTCGCCGCGAGCGCCCGCAGCTCCGCGAGGCGCCACGCGTACGCCTCGCCGGCCGCCGTGTACCAGCGCGAGGCCGTCGCCAGCAGCTCGCCGGCCCGCGCGTCGTCTCGCGGGCTCGGCCGCGGATCGGCGAGCAGGAGCGCGGCGAGCCGCACACGCGCGCGCGCCAGCAATTGATCGACCCGGACCTGCCGCCCGTTCGTCGTCGTCCGGGCCGCGACCAGATCGTCGATCGCGGCCTGCAGCGCCGCCGCGGCGCCCGCGTCGTCGCCGAGCGCCCGCAGGTGCTCGCCGAGCAGCAGCTCGAGCTCCGCGGCGTCGAAGTGGCGCCACCACGCGTCCCGACGCACGCGCGCGAGCGTCCGCCGCAGCTCGTCCGCCGCCGCCGCGTGCTCGCCGTCGTCGAGGGCCGCGGCGCCGCGGATGCCGGCGATGTCGACGCGGCGGAGCTGCTCGGTGTCGCCGTCGCCCGCGAGCAGCAGCGCCGCGGCCTCGCGCGCGTGGACGCGGGCCTCGTCGACGGCGCCGGCCTCGCGATCGTGGTGGGCCAGCAGCGCGAGGCAACGCGCCAGGAGGTGGCGCTCGCCGGACGAGAAGCGCGCGAGCGCCTCGCAGCCCGGGCGCACGAGGTCGCGCGCGACCTCCGGCTCGCGGACGTACAGGCTCGCGGTCATCCGCCCCTCGATCGTCGTCGGGTGCGCGGCGCCGAGGTCCTCGTCGAAGATCTCGACCACCTGGCGCATCTCGTGCGACCGCACCGCGGGGTCCTCCTCGAGCATCGCCAGGTTGCTCCGGGTGTACGCGAGCTCGACCCGCGGCACGCCGGCGGCCCGCTTGACCGCGAGCGCCTCGGCGAGCAGCCGCCGCGCCTCGGCCGGCTCGCCGCGGGCGAGCGCGACGACGGCGGCGTTGTTGAGCAGCAGGCCGCGCAGCGGCCCCGGGCTCGGCAGCCGCGCGACGTGGGCCGCGAGCAGCTCGAGGTCCTCGAGCTCGCGCGCGGCCTGGCCGGGCGACCGACCGCGCAGGTACAACAGGTGGACCATCGCCTCGGCGGCGCTCTCGTCGACGCGCGCCGCGACGGCGACGGCCGCGGCGCGCCGCAGCAGCGCGATCGTCCGGGTGAAGCTCTCGTCGTTGTCGTGCAGCGAGAGCTGGGCGCGGGCGAGCAGCGCCCGCGCGACCAGCGGCGGGTGATCGATGCCCTCGGCCTCGACCAGGAGCCGGTCGGCGAGCTCGCGCGCCGTCGCGTGGCGGCCGAGGTCGCCGAGGCTCTTGACGCGGACGAGCGCCTCCTCGACCGCCACGACCCGACGCGCGGTCTCGGGGTCGTCCGGCGGCGCGGCGTCGTCGGTCAGCCGCGCGACGTCGACGCAGGCGGCGATCGCCGGTAGCTTGTGCGTCAGCTCGAGCGCGCGCAGCGAGACCGCGGCGTCGCGCTCGGCGAGCAGCCGCGCGGCCTCGCCGACCGCCGCCTTGCGCTGGCGCAGGCACGCGAGCCGGCGCTGGGCGAGCGCGTCGGACTCGGTCCGCCCGCGCCGGGCCTCGCAGGCGCCGCGGTAGGCGGCCTCCCACGCGTCGGCGTACGCGTCGAGGTCGGCCTCGACGCGCGGCCAGACCTCGGCGATGAACGCCGGTCCGGCGTGGACGAACGCCTCGCGGGCGGCCTCGCGGCGCTCGTCGGTCCACACCTCGGCGATCTCGCGCGCGCCGAGCTCGCAGACATCGATCGGGTCGATCGCCTTCGCGGCCATGAACCCGCCGACCGCGGCGGCGCACGCGAACCCGAGGCCGGCGAGGTAGGTCCGCCCGCGCGGCGCCGCGGCGCGCTCGAGCGCGCGCAGCAGGGTCGTCATGTCGGGGTGGCGCTCCTCGGGGCGCGGCGCGAGCCCGCGGCGGACCAGCAGGGCGATCCGCCGCGGCACCAGCGAGGCGGCCGGCGGCTCGCCCACGCGGCCCGCGGTGACCGCGTCGCTCAGCTCGGCGAGCGTCGTCCGCGGGAACGGCGGGCCGCCGAACAGCCCCTCCCACAGCGCGACACAAAAGCTGAATTGATCGCTCGCCGGGCCCGCGGGGCGCCGCTGGTGCTGCTCGGGCGACATGTACGCCGGCGTGCCCATCCACGAGCTCGCGCCGGTCAGCGACGCCGACAACAGCTCGTGGCCCGCGCGGACCGGCGCGTCCATCCTCGGCGGCCGCACGGCCCGCGAGCCGTCGTCCTCGCCGGCGAGCCCGAAGTCGGCGACGCGGACCCGGCCGTCGTCGCCGATCAGGACGTTGTCCGGCTTGAAGTCGCGGTGGACGAGCCCGCGCGCGTGCGCGGCCGCGAGGCCGCGGCCGGCCTGCACGTAGACGTCGAGGACCTCGCGCCAGCTCCGCGGCGCCTCGGCCAGCCACTTGCTCAGCGTCCGGCCGGCGACCAGCTCCATGGCGATGAACACCTGATCATCGACCACCCCGACATCATAGATCTGCGCGACGTTCGGGTGCGACAGCCGGGCCATCGCCTGCGCCTCGCGCAGGAACCGGGCGACCGAGTGATCGCGGGAGTGCGAGCGGTGCAGCAGCTTGACGGCGATGCTGCGATCGAGCTCGGGATCGAAGGCCGACCACACGACCCCCATTCCCCCCGACCCGAGCCATTCGAGCAGGACGAACCGCCCGACCCGGCCCGCCTCCCCGGCCGCGCGCGAGCGGGCCGCCGACGGCATGGTGTCCCCAAGGACAGGTACCTCGCCGGCGCCGTCGCTGTCGTCGGCGGCCCGCCGCGAACCAGCGGCCGGATCACCGGTGCGGCTCGCCCGGAGCGTGGGGTCGAACTCTTCGCGCATGCGAACCTCGTCCGCAGAAGATACGGCAGGGCCCGCCCGCGCCGCCGGAAGCAACCGTGGCGGCGTTCCCGGCGCCCTCGACGAGAATCGCGCCATTCGTGCGGCCGGCGCGCCACGTGCGATTGCCGGGGCTTGGTAGCGACACTTCCCCATGGGCAGAAGGACGTTGCAAAAGGCCCCGCGTGATGTGTGCTCGTGCTGTCGTGCAAGACACCCGGCCCAGCCGCGGCGGCGTCCCTGGAATTGGTGGTCGCGGGCGGTGTCTAGGGTGTGATGCCTCGCCTCGAACGCCCCCATTCGTCGCTGTGTGCCCTGCTCTACGCGCTCCTCGCCGGCTGCAATTCGCCCCCCGGGACGACCTCCGAGGCCGACGGGACCCAGACGAGCGCCGTGACCTCGCCGACCGGCGGCCTGCCGACCACCGCGGAGCCGACCACCGATCCGACGGGCGGCCCCGCGCCGACGACGTCGACGGCGGACCCGACGACCTCGGCGACGTCGGCGACGACCGCCGATCCGACCGGACCGGCGTGCTCGGACCTCGGGGCCCCCTGCGCGGGGCCGGCGGACTGCTGCTCCGGCTCATGCATCGACTTCGGCGGCGAGACGCCGGTGTGCGCGGCCCAGGCGTGCGTGCCCGAGGGCGGCGCCTGTCTGATCGGCCAGGACTGTTGCTCGCTCACGTGCGCCGGCGGCCTGTGCGGCGCGGGCGGCTGCCTGTCGATCGGCGAGGCCTGCGTCGAGTCGAGCCAGTGCTGCTCGAACAACTGCGACGGCGGCGGCTGCGGCCCCGGCGGCGGCGGCTGCGGGCAGGACGGCGCGGCCTGCACGGACGACTTCGGCTGCTGCTCGGGCACCTGCGCCGACGGGACCTGCGTCGGCGACGGCGCGCCGTGCAGCGCCGCCGGCGAGGCGTGCGAGTCCGACGGCGCCTGCTGCTCGGGCCTGTGCGACCAGCAGCTCGGCTGCAAGAAGCTGCCGTACTGCCGGCCGACCGGCGAGCCGTGCACGCTCGACGCCGAGTGTTGCACGCTCGCCTGCGACGGCGGCTACTGCCAGGCGCTGCAATTCTGCGAGGCGACCTTCGAGCCGTGCGAGTTCGACTTCGAGTGCTGCTCGGGCAAGTGCAAGGACGACCCCGAGGGCTTCAAGACGTGCCTGCCGATCGGCGGCTGCAAGTCCTCGGGCCCGGTGCTGACCAGCAAGGGCGAGGCCAATCAATTCGGCGAGGTGTGCGCGGGCGAATGCGAGTGCTGCTCGGGCCAGTGCGGCGCCGACCCGGACGGGGTGTTCCGCTGCGAGAAGCAGGGCCCGGCGACCTGCGGCGCGCCCGGGTTCGTCTGCCTGCCGCTCGGCGAGCTGTGCGACACCGACTGTCAGTGCTGCTCCGGCACGTGCGACGAGCCCAAGGAGCCCGACATGTTCGGCCAGTTCCCCAAGCGCTGCCTCGTCGACCCGAACATGGGCGGCGGCGAATGTGCGCAGCGCGGCGAGCCGTGCACCGACCCGGCCGACTGCTGCGAGGGCTTCTGCCTGCCGACCGGCGACGACCAGTGCGGCTTCACCTGCGCGGGCGCGTGCGTCGGCCTCGGCGGCGGCTGCACGACCGACGCGGACTGCTGCAAGGGCGGCCTGTGCGTCCCCGACGGCCTGGGCGGGCTCGTGTGCCTGCCGGTCGTGCCGGGCTGACCGCGGCCGGGCGCGCGCGAAGATCGTCGCTCGCCGGCGCGGCCGGCCCGTGGTCTCATCACGGAGCATGGCCGACGCCGACGACGACGACGCATCGCTGCCCCGGGAGCAACAGGCGTACTGGCGCCACCGCCGATGGACCTCGCGCGCGCTCGCGGTCTTCGGCCTCGCGGCCGCGGTCCGGATCGTCTTCAGCGAACCGAGGGTGTGGGGCGACGGCCGCGCGGCGACGGCGTTGGTCACGGCCGCGGGCGTCGCGCTGTCGCTCGCGGGGCTCGTCGCCTACGTCCACAACGCGCGGATGGCCGAGCGGCGCGGGTTCATCCGCGGCAGGTTCCGGCGCGGGCCGACCGACGGCGAGCCGCCGGCGTGAGCCGCAGCGCGCTCACGAGACCAGCCGGGCCCCGGGCGCGAGCCGCTCGGCGGCGCCGGGGTGCGCGAGCAGGATCCACGCGACGTGCGGGCCGGAGCTGAGCAGCCGGACCTGCACGTCGGCGATCGCCCACGGGAAGCGCAGGCGGAACGCGAACGCCTCCGCGCCGCCGCGGATCAGCAGCGCCTCGACGCGGCCGCGGAACGCCGCGCAATTGGTACACGGCGCGATGTCCTCGAAGAAGTGGCGGCCGACCGCCTGCGACCCCCTCGCCACGCCCGTGCTGACGGACACGTGCGCACGAACGACCCCGGACGCATCGACGCGGTACACACCTGCGGGCATGGACGACATCTCGACTCGCACCTCGCTCGTGAGCTCTGACGTGAAGCGTCCCTGTTCGAGCGAGTGCCGTCGATGACAGCGCTCTGACAGCGCCGACGTCGTCACGGCTCCTGCTCGAATTGCACGCGCCACGGCACGACGGCGAGCTCGCCCGAGGCCGTCGGCCCGAACGGGGCGAGCGCGGCGACCTCGGCCAGGCACGCGCCGAGCTCGGGCGCCTCGCGCAGGTTCTCGCGGATCGCCACCGCGAGCACCCGGCCGTCGCCGCCGAGCGCGATCTCGAGCCACACGCGGCCGCGCACCGGCGCCTTCTGATCGACCGAGCGCACGTAACAGTCCCGCAGGCCGTCCCGCCGCGACGCCATGCCGGTGACGACATTGGCCTGATCGAGCGGGTCGACCCCAGGCAGCGCCGCCGGCCGCGGGCGCTTGCACAGCAGCGGCTCGCGGCTGCACCCCTTGCGCCGCAGCTCGTGCGCCTCCGGCCCCTGCAGCCCGGCCGACGCCGAGATGCATGAAGAGGCATGTCCTCCGAGACAGGCGGCGACGTACAGGGTCGTCGCCGCCGCCGGGTCCGGCTCGACGCCCTCGCCGCGCTCCCACGCGCGCGCCAGCGCGGCGCACCCGTGCGCGCTCCCGAGGTCGCAGGCCCGCTTGGCGTAGACGGCCGCGCCCGGGAGGTCGCCGAGCTCGCGGTGCTGCACCACCATCTCGACGCACGCCGGGCCGTCGCCCCGCTCGCAGCGCGCCGCCAGCACCTCGTACGGGCTCGGCGGCGTCGGCGGCGGCAACGGCGGCGGCTCGACCGGCGCGGAGCAGCCGACCCCCGGCGCCAACGCCAACGCCGCGAGCGCTACGAGCCGAGTCCGCCGGCCGCTCATGCGCTCCACTCTGCCACGTCTCGCCCGGGCTGGCGACCGCGCCCGGCGCGCGAACCGACGCTCACGCGGCGAGCGCTGCGGGGGAGAATGCACGCAGGCGAGGCGCCGGAACCCCACCGCGCCGGCCAGTCGGCGGTCGCCGGTCCGGCGGGATCACCCCGGCGCCGCGGCCCCGTCCGAGCACGCGCGGGGACACGCGCGCGAATCCCCGGAGGCCGACCCCCAACCCCGCAGCGCCCCCCCATTCGTGCGCCGGACGGGACACCGCCGCGACGAGGGCCGCGGCGCCGAGGTCGGCCCCGCCCGACACGAGCCTGCGTCACTGACAGACGCAGACGAGGTTCGTCAGGCCGCTGGTGTTCTCGCTCCAGTCGCCGATCTTGCACGGGCCTCCGTCGCACATGGTGTTCGGGATATCGAGGCCGTTGCTGGTGCAGCCGTCGCGCTTGTGCATCTTGGGATAGGTCGGGAACGGCGTCTGGCCGATGACGTAGCCGGGCTTCGGCGTGCAGTTGGCGCCGTAGAAGCGCTGACAGAAGTACGCCGCGTCGGTCGCCGCGTTGCCGGAGCACCCGACGGAGCAGCAGCCCTGGGTGATATAATGATTGCTCTTGAGCCCCTGGAACATGTGCTCGGGGCCATACTCCGTGATCGCCGGCTTGCACGCGCCGGCGCCGCACGTCTCGTTCGGGCCGCAGACCTTGCCGCACATGCCACAATTGTTCTTGTCGGTCTGCGTGTCGATCTCGCAGCCGTCGCCGAGGTCCGCGTTGCAGTCCCCGAAGCCCGCGGCGCAGGCCGCCTTGCAGTCGGTGCAAGCGCCATTGGCGATCATGCCCCCGTCGCACTCCTCGACGCCGACCTGCACGACCCCGTCGCCGCACGCCGCAGCGACGCAGGTAGCGAGGCACGCGTCGGTGTCGACAGCATTGCCGTTGCTGGGGACTTCGCGCGCTGACGGGCTGAATTCCCGCGAATGCGGCACTTTGGTCCGCCGGGTCCGGAAATCGAACCAAAATCGGCCCAAATTCATCCCGCGGCCGGAGATCGCGTTGTCGCGCGACGTTCCGTAGAAGACTCCGGGGGTCGACCGATCCCGGCAGCCGCGCGGCCGACGCTGCTCCCGCGGACCGGGGGCAGTCGATCCCCAGGTATCTCCGCAGGACGGCACCCGCCGGCGAGCGCGAGCGCGCAGCCTGTCACATGCATCCTGTCCATGAGGCCAGCCCCTTGACCGCCGCGAAAGCCGGGCTGAACGGGAGCGCTGACCGCTCCGGTAGCTCGGAGCGCCACGTGACGCCGGAGAGAGCCTCGCGGGTCCCGTGCTGTCGTGGCGACCATCGAGCCCCAAGCCGCCGCGGAGTGGGGGAGAGGCGGCGACACGCTCGTCGCGCAAGGCACCGTGTCCGCGCCTCGAGCCGCGCCACGTCTTGCGCCGGCAACCTGCCGGACCGCGACGTGCAGGCACCTGTCTCTTCGCTTCGCCAGTCGCGGACCAACGCGACCAACGCGGCAAGACGCCGGCACCGGCAGGACGGACGGCGTAGGCGTGGCCGCCCTTGCGCGCGTGGTGGACCAGCACGACGGCGCGGCCGAGGCTCGCGCAGGAAGTGAGCTGCAGGACGACCGCGGAGCGACTGGACGGAGGCGCGGAGATTCGCCATCGTGCGACGACATGGACGCGAAGCTGTGGAGCGGACGCGAAGTGCAGCAGGTCGGACCCCGGGGGGTCCGCCGCTGGAAGGCGACCCTGGTCGGCAAGGAGGTGCGGACCAAGACGAGCGCCGGTGCCGGGGCGCCGCGCGCGGCCGTGAGGGCCCACGCGACCGCGGAGGCGGCCGCGAGCGAGCTCGTCAAGGCGCTCCGCAAGAAGATGCTCGACGACCACGTGTTCCTCCGGCCCGAGGCCGAGGTCGGTGAGCTGATGTTCGCGATGGCGCTGCCCGGCGGGGGGCCGGCCGACAACTTCGACGTCACGCCCGACGGGGAGACGCTGCTGGTTGGGGCCGGGCGCGGCGACCCGAAGGCGCTGGTGGTGCGCGTATCGCTGCGCACCGGGGCGATCGAGCGCTTCGACGTGCCACCCGATCGGGGGCGCTCGCAGCTGTTCGTCCACGGCGCGCTGGTCGAGCGCGACGGAGCGGCGGCGATTGTCGGCGTCAACGAGGTCGTTCGTAGGCTAAACTTCAAGACAGGTACATGGAGACAGGTCGCTTCGGTCATGCACAGAGGGCAGGAGCACGTCAACCCGTTCTGCGTCGAGCCGCAGCGCGACGCGGCGCACCGGCGGATCTTGCTGGTGAGCGGCGACCGGCTCGAGGTCCGCGAGCTGGCGACGGGGGCGGCGCTGCTGACGACGCCGATCGGCACGCGCACCGCGGAGTGCCGGCGGATCGCGCTGTCGCCGTCGGGCGAGCTCGCGGCGGCCCACGTGATCTCGCGGCACCTGGTGTACGGCCACGAAGACGCGGCCAAGGACACGACCGACGAGGTGCAGGTGTGGCGCGTGGCCGACGGGGCGCGGATCGCCGCGATCCCGGCCGGCACGGGGGGTCAGGAGCCGGCGTCGCTCGCGGTGACGCCGGACGATCGGGCGCTCCTCCTCGACGCCGGGCGAGCGCTGGTCTGCGTCGACCTGGCGAGCCTGGTGCGCACCCGGGTGCTCGCCGAGTCCTCGGGCGCGGTGTGGAACTGGACGCCCGCCGGCGAGCTGGCGGTGTTCGACGGAGTGACGTTGAACCGGCGGTCGGCGCCGCAGTTCCGGGCGCGCGGGGCCATGACGCTCGAGGCGCAGCGGGGGCAGCGGCTGCGCTGCGTGCCCGGCCTCGCGATCGTTGGCGGGGCCGGGCTGTTCTGCGTGTACCGCATGAAGTGGTGAGAGCGCGGCGATGCGCGATCTGTCGAGAGGGGGCGGTGGCGGACGAGCGCGCCGTCGGGAAGATCCTCGCCAGGACGGATCGGCCCGCTCTTCGTTGCGCGTACGACGACGGCTATGTCGACAGGGGGGACCAGTCAGTCCGGTCGAGACCGCGGGCGGATAGGCGGACGCGGCCGCTTCGCGCCGAGCCGCTCCCAGGCGATCGGCACCAGCACGGGCCCGCCGCCGGGCAGCTCGACCTTCACCGTCGGCGGCGCCCGCCGGGCGAGGTGGGCGCCGAGGTCGTCTGCGCTCATTGTCTCGACCCGCGCGAGCAACTCGGCGAGCTCGCCCGGATCGTTGCGCCAGCGGAGGAGCGAGGTCGCCGGGAATGTGTGGACCGCGTCGGCGCGGGCCGCCGGATCGGTGGCCGCGAAGAAGTCGGGCCCGTAGGTGAACCCCGAGCTGGGGAGGAGCGAGGTCGAAGCGACGATCACCGCGTCGAGGTCACCGAGCGCCTGCAGGAGCTCGCTGGATGCCCCGAAGCAGGTGTCGATGACCACCAGCTCCGGCTCGAAGCAGCGGATCGCCGCCGCGACCTCCGGGGCCGGGCGCGCGAGGTACTCGGGCGGCCTCCCGTGCCCGCCGACGATCACCGCGGCCGCCCGGGTCTCCCCGCATTCGAAGCCCTCGAGCGGGTAATAGGTGCAGCGATCCTCGGGGCAGCGTGCACGGAGGTGCGGCGCCTGCTCCGAGTAGAGGACCGCGACATCGGGCGGCGGATTGGTCGGCGGCGGCCCGGCGAGGAGCTCGCGGCCGCGGAAGTCGAATTCACGCGGGCCGCGCTCGCGGTCCCACATGAGGATCCCGTTGCGTTCGAGCCCGCTGCGGGCGAGCACACGCCCGTCGGCGCCGACGAAGGAGGCCCGGCCGTCGAACGACGCGCGGATCGACGGGACGCCGAATTCGACCGAGCGGAGGACCTGGATGGCGAGGAATTGCTGGAGCGCGCGCTCGCTGGCGAACCACCGATCGCTGGCGAGGATCGCCCACAGCTCGCCGCCGGCCGCGACGCCCTCGGCCAGCAGACCGCGCGAGAGGCCCTCGCCGCAGATCAGCGGGATGATCGTCCGATCGCCGACCTCGAGGACCGCCGGCCCGGTCCCGGGCCGATACGGGGTCTTGCCGACGCCGAGGAAGCGACGCTCCGCGACCGGGAGGAAGACCCGCTTGGCCCGGCTTGCGAGCACGCGCCCGTCGGCGGCGACCGCGACGGCTTGATTCTGGATGATCGTGCCCGGGAGCGTCGTGATCAGCCCGATCAGGTGCGCGGTCGGGCTCGCGGGGACGAGCGGCGGGAGGACGGCGCCGTTGCCCGGACCCTCGGCGAGGAGCGGTCGCAGGTCGAGCGTGGCCTCGGGCCAGATCAGGAGATCGACGCCGTCGGGCAGGACGTGGGGGAGCGCGACCGTGGAGGTCGTGTGCATCGCGGCGATCCCCTCCAGCACCTCGGCCCTGTCGTCGACGAGCGGCGGCGCGAGCGGGAGCGCCGCGAGGATCACCGCGCCGGGGACCGCGATCCGCCAGCGCCGGGTCGCCAGCGCCTCGCCGAACGACGCGGATGCGAACAGGCAGGCGAGCAGGAGCGGCCACCAGCCGACCAGCGCGAGGGCCCGGAGCACGGGCTGAACGGTCCACTGCGTGTTGAGCCAGTCGTCGACGCAGGCGTTGCTGGTCGCGAAGCTGAGGAGCTCGCCGCCGGCCCAGGCGAGCGGCAGCCAGAGGCGAGTCGCGAGCCAGCGGCCGAACAGCCCGTGGCCGACGCCGAGGGCGATCGCGTACGGGACGGCGAGGATCATCGCCTCACCGAAGCGGAGCGCGATCATGCCGGTCAGCGAATAGTCGAACACCAGGAAGTTGCCGTCCCACATCCAAGGGAAGGCGATCAAGGTCGTCAGTCCATACGCGACGACGACGCTGGCCGCGGCGGCGACGGACGAGCGGGTGCGCCCGAGCGCCACGGCGTACGCGGCGATCGAGAGCCAGGCGCAGGCGGCCAGCAGCGGCGACGCCAGGGCGGCGCCGAGGAGCCCGCCGGCCAGCCCGTAGAGGCCCGCCGTCGTCCGATCGTAGGGTGTGGGGCGGATCAGCGGGCGCATGCGGAGTCCGGGCGGCGTCGGGAGCATACCGCCAGAGCTCGCGGGTCCGGCGGCCGGAGTTCGACGCGCCGCGGAGCGGGCCCGGCGCGCGTACGCCCTTCGCGGATCGGCGCGCCCTTTGACCCCGTCAGCGCATGATCGACCGCGCGACCGTCCAGACCCCCGTGAGCGCGCGAGCGCCCGCACTCGCCTCTGCGCTTGCGATCAAGATAGTTTGATCGCGGACGAAACATCGCCCGACCGCGCCTCTCCCCGTTGCAGGAGGTCCGGGAACATGACCACAATGGCGACGGCGCGGTCGCTCGCGTGGGGGGTTGGCGGATGCGGACGAACTTCTCGAAGTACACCTCGTGCCTGGCCGTTGTTGCTGCCCTGTCGGCCTGCTCTGGCGGCGGCGCGGCCGACACGGACGACACCGGGGGCGCGTCGGGCACGGTCGACACGGGCGGCGACCAAACCCTCGCGGGCTACTTGAAGGACAAGTGGGGGATCGCGGTCAGCGACTTCAGCGTCGACGTCTTCCTCGTCGGTGACGATGGGACGCAGGTCCTGGTCGACGACGGGGTCATCACGGTCGACGGGCTCGGCTCGCAGGAGGTCTCGACGGAGACCATCATCTCGCCCGCGTCCCAGGGGGGTCAGATCTCCTTCTTCGTCTCCAACGCCGACCTCAGCGACGAGCGCTACTTCCTCTTCGATCAGGTCGAGAACTACGTCACCATCGGCGACCTGACCCGGGGCGTCGCGGTGTCGAAGAACCCCGACGGCACCTACGACGTCTGGGCCTTCGACGGCGACGCGATGGATCAGTTCCTGACGGTGCCGAACGGCTACGAGGCGCTCAAGCTGGTCGAGCAGTACAACGACTTCAAGTCGATCTCACCGTACATCATGCTGATGGCGTTCGCCGTCGCGCACACGACCGTCCCCGAGGCGCGCATTCCGACTGCTTGCGGCGATACGGCCGTGAGCCCCCCGGTCTGTGAGACCTTCAAGGAGTTCTGCGACTGCGCCGCATGCCTCGTGCTCGACCGCCAGGGCGCCTGTGATCCCTGCCCGCAGCTCTGAACCCGCCGCGCGCCGGCGGCTCGGCCCGCTCGCGCTCGCGGAGCGGGCCCGGCGCGCGCACGCGCGTCGCGGATCGCCGCACCAGCTCGACGATCGTCGGCGCCCCAGCGACAGCGCGACGGTCCACCCCCGCCAGCGCGCGAGCGTCCGCACTCGCCTCTGCGTTCGCGGTCCGGACCTGCACGCGATCACGATCAAGATTGTTTGATCGTGGACGAAACATCGCCCGACCGCGCCTCTCTCCGTTGCACGAGGTCCGGGAACATGACCACAATGGGCACGGACGACAGCGCGAGCACTCGCGCGGGGGAGTTAGCGGATGCGGACGAAGTTCTCGAAGTACACCTCGTGCCTGGCCCTCGTGGCTGTCCTGTCGGCCTGCTCCGACGATGCAGGCGGCACGGGCGGCGGCGACCAGACCCTCGCGGGCTACTTGAAGGAGACCTGGGGGATCGCGCTCTCCCAGTTCGGCAACCTCGACGTCCTCGTCGGCGACGACGGCACCCAGATCTTCACCGACGACGGTGTGATCACGGTCGACGGCCTCGGCGAGTACGAGGTCTCGACAGAGACGATCATCAGCCCCGCGTCGCAGGGCGGTCAGGTGTCCTTCTTCGTCTCCAACCCCGACCTCACCGATCAGCGCTACTTCCTCTACGATCAGGTCGAGAACTACATCACCATCGGCGACCTGACCCGCGGCGTCGCGGTGTCGAAGAACCCCGACGGCACCTACGACGTCTGGGCCTTCGACGGCGACGCGATGGACAGCTTCTCGACGGTGCCCAACGGCTTCGAGGCCCTGAAGCTGGTCGAGCAGTACAACGACTTCAAGACGCTCCCGCCGTACCTGCTCTTGACGGCCTTCGTCGCTGCTCACAACGCGCCCCCCGAGGCCCGCATTCCCCTTTGTAACATCAACAACACCTGCCCCCACACGCAGTTGGCCGCGCAGCCGCCTGTATGCGAGATCTTCAAGGAGTTCTGCGACTGTGCCGCGTGTCTCGTGCTCGACCGCCAGGGCGCCTGTGATCTCTGCCCGGATCTCTGACCACGTGCTTCGATCACGTCGCCCACGGGCGCTCGTGCTGGCGCTCCTCCTCGCCGGCTGCGCTCGCGAGCCGGCGGGCCTCGAGGTCTTCGGCCTCCATGCGGTATGGTTCGAGGGGTCCGGCGACGAGGATCGCGAGGCGCTCGATCGCTTCCTCGCCTGCCTCATCGAGGGCTCGACGCTGAACCACTACTGGCAGGGCGAGGCGCGGGTCGAGCTGCGCGGCTCGTTCGCCCTGCCGCCGCCGGGCACGCTCCTCGACTGGGACGCGCTCGCGTCGGCCTGGCTTGAGCCCCAGATCGGCGCGGGGCTGCCGACGCCGCGGGCGGACGAGACACCGCTCTACCTCGTCTTCGGCGGCCACCCCGACGTGTGGGTCGGCGCCTGCGGGCGCAATTCGGTGGCGACGATCGCCGGGCGCCGCGCCGGGGTCGGCGTCGTCCGCACCAGCCAACTCTGCTGGCCCACCGGCGATCGCCTGCGCACCGAGACCCAGATCGCCGCCCACGAGATCGTCGAGACCGTCGATCGCGCCCTCGGCCACGGCACCTGCGCGGGCGGCGGGACCTGCCGCGGCCGCGCGATCTGCGAGGGGTACTGCGACACCTTCGTCGGCCTCGAGTGCCCCGGCGCGCCGACCGGCTCCTTCGTCGGCTGCGAGGATCGCAAGGTCGACGGCTGGGTGATCCAGCGCTTCGGCTACGAGGGCCGCGAGCCGGACCGCTGTGAGGCCTGCATCGCGTGCGACTTCACCCCGGAGGTCTGCCCGGCCGATCGTCCGCGGTGTGGCCAGGAGCAGGGGTCGTGAGCAGCGACACCGCCGGCGGGGGCGCGGCCCACGAATTTCGCCGCGTCGTGACGCGCTCGGCGCGGCGCGCAAATGCGGTACAAGGGGCGACGTGAGCCGACTGGCCCCTCTGCTCCGTGTCGCCCGGGCGGGCGGCGCCCTCGCCTGGACGGCGGCGGAGTTCGCCGCCCTCGAGGCGAAGCTCCTCGCACGGCGGGGCGACCTCGACGCGAGCGCCGAGCGGGAGCTCCAGCGCTGGTGTCGAGGGCTGCTCCGGCTCGGCGGCGTCGAGCTCCGGATCGACGGCGCGTGGGCGCCCGCGCGCGGCGGTCGGCTGGTGCTCGCCAATCACCGCAGCGCCTACGACATCGTGATCCTCTACGCGCTGTTCGGTGGCTCGATGCTCAGCCGGGCCGAGGTCGCCAGGTGGCCGATCTTCGGCCACGCGGCGCGCCGAAGCGGGACCATCTTCGTCGATCGCGCGTCGCCCCAGAGCGGTTTCAAGGCGATCCGGTCGATCCGCGAGGCGCTCCAGCGCGGACGGTCCGTCACGGTCTTCCCCGAGGGGAGCACCTTCGCCGGCGACGAGCTCCGGCCCTTCGCCGCCGGCGCCTTCACGGCCGCCCGTGGGCTCGACGTCGAGGTCGTCCCGGTCGGCCTCGCGTACCCGGTCGGCACCGAATACGTCGAGGATAGGATCGCCGAGCACATCGCCAACCTCACGGGCCGTCGGCGGATCCCCGTCGGCGTGGCCGTCGGCGCGGCCCGACGGCCCGACGGGCGCTCGGAGCGGCTCCTGCGGGAGTGCGAGGCCGAAGTGTCCGCGTTGATCGCCCGGGCGCGCGCGCGGCTCTGAGCGGTCCCGGGCGCCGGGCCGTCGGCCGATCAAGGAATCTCCATGGACTCCGCGGAGCCACGCGGGAAGAATGAACCGCGGCGGGCGAGAGGGTACGCCTGCGATCGGGCCCTGACGAGGCCATGTCGTGGCATTCGGGCGCGTCCGCCCGGGGGAGTGGATCATGCGCGGTATCGTGACATCGATGGTGATGATGGCCTGTCTCGGCCTGGCGGCGTGTGGCGGCGGGGGAGATGACACCGGCGGATCCGGGGCCTCCGAGTCCTCATCCGCGACGATGACGGGGACCACCGGCGCGACCGCGACCGGGAGCGAGACCGGGAGCGAGACCGGGGCCGTGACGGGCGGCGAGCAGGCGCTCAAGGGGCTGCCCGAGGGCGTGAGCACCTGGACGGGCCAGGGCATGATCAACGGGCTCACCTTCGGATACGACGTCACGATCACCAACAACGGCGGCGATCTGACGGCGACCGCCAAGATCACGGACGACGCGGGTCTCGGCCTCGGCAGCCCCGAGTTCGCGCTGAGCGGCACCCACGAGCCCACCGCCGGCCGGGTCGCGCTCGCCCCCAACGACTGGATCACCCTGCCCGACATGGACATCGAGCTGATCGGGCTCGAAGGCGTCTACGATCCCGAGGCGAAGACCCTCAGCGGGATGTTCGTCGACTTCGCCAAGGGCAACGAGAACGTCCTCCTGGGCGGCCCCTTCACCCTCACGCTCGTCGACGGTCCCGGCGCGGCGACGATCCGCGGGGACGAGTCCAGGTCGCTGGTCGCCGGCAGCCAGAAGTTCTCGGGACAGACGCAGTGCACGGGTCCGGTGCGCGAGACCGAGGTCGAGCTGATCTACGACGGCGCCGGCGGCCTCACCGGGACCCTCACGGTCGGCGACCCGGGCCTCGACACGCCGATCGGCGCGTTTGCGATCACCGGCGTCCACAATCCGAGCACCGGCGGTATCACCCTGGTCCCGGGGCTCTGGATCGACGATCAGGGGACGTCCCTCGCGTTCTACATCGACGGGACCTACGATCCGATGACGGGCGCGTTCAACGGCGATCAGTGGACCAACACCGCCGCGTGTCCAACCGGCACCTGGAAGACCACGCTCCAGTGACGGCCTCGGGGCGCGCGGCGCCGGCCTGGCCGGTGGTCACGATCGAGCCCGCACAGGCGTCCTCGCGCGAGCCCGTGACGTACACTGACGGGGACGAGATGCTCCCGCTCCCCGACTTCGAGCCGTCTCTCCGCGCCTCGCTCGCCTCGCTGCGGGGCTGGCTCGTCGGCCCGAAGGTCAGCGCCGAGGAGGCGGCGGCCTTCGCCGCGTACACCCGCGAGCTGACCGCCCGGTTGTGGCCGGGCCTCGGCCTCGTCCTCGGCCTCGGGACGCTCGCGTGGTGGCCGACCGATCGCCTCGTCTACGCGGAGAGCGCGACGATCCGCGACGCCTTCGCCGACTTCCGGGTCCGCATCTTCGTCCTCGACGTCGGCCTCGCCGTCACGCTGCCTCGCCTCGCATTCGCTCGGCGCCACGCCCACGTCGCGGCCTGGCTGGCCGGCCTCTCGAACTACCTCCTGGCCGGATGGTTCCTCGCCGAGGCCGGCGAGGGCGCGGTGGTGTGGTTCGACTACGCGTTCATGACCCCGATCTTCTCGGTGCTCCTCCTGGTGCCGCTGCGGGCCCGGATCGGGATGGCGACGTCGTTCACGGCCGGCATCATCGGCACCTGGATCGCGCACCCGCTCACGCGCTTGGACGCGCCGGGGGCGACCGCGGCGATCAGCTACCTCGTCTTCACCACCTGCATGGCGATCTTCATCGGCCATCTGCTCTACGTGCAGGTCCAGCGCTCCTTCCATCTCGGCCGCCGGGTCGAGCTTCAGCGCGTCGATCTGGCGAGCCTCGCCGCGCGCCTCGAGGAGCGGGTCCAGGAGCAGACCGAGGTGATCCGCGATCTGAGCGCGCGCGCCGCGGAGGTCCGCGCCGAGCAGCGCCTCGAGCTCGCGCGCGAGCTCCACGACGGCCTCGGTCAGGAGCTGACGTCGATGCGTCTCCTCGTCGACCTCGGGATCCGGCTCCACAGCGATCGCGCGGTCCTCGACTCCTTCACCAGCCTCGCCCAGCAGATCCATCGGATCCAGGGGAGCCTCCGCCAGGTGCTCGTCTCGCTGAGCCCGCAGCCGATGGAGGACGGGTCGCTGGTCGAGTCCCTCGCGGTGCTGGTCGGCGAGCTCGAGCGACGCTCGGGCCTCGAGTGCCGCTTCGTCCATCGTCACGTCGCCGACGGGCTCGCTCCGGCCGTCAGCCTCGCCCTGTTCCGGATCGCCCAGGAGGGGCTGACCAACGCGCTCCGCCACGCCCGCGCCCGGCGGCTCGAGCTCCGCCTCGAGCTCCGCGGCGACGAGATCGCGCTCGAGGTCCACGATGACGGTCGGGGCATCGATCCGGCCGAGATCGGCCGCGGCTTCGGCACGCGCGGGATCCAGGAGCGCGCGAGCGCCCTCGGAGGCCGCGCGACCTGGACCGTCGATCACGGGACCCATCTGCTCGTGACGTTACCCCTGAGGAAGGACCCATGATCCGCGTCATCGTCGCCGACGACCACCCGATCGTCCGCCACGGCCTCGGCCGCCTCATCGACCTCGAGCCGGACATGACGCTCGTCGCCGAGGCGGCAGACGGCGCCGAGCTGATCGGGATCCTCGGGCGACACCCCTGCGACGTCCTGGTCCTCGACCTCTCCTTGCCGCACCTCCGCGGGCTCGAGCTCCTGGCCGCGATCAAGGAGCGGTGGCCGGCGCTGGCGGTCCTGGTCTTCTCCGTCCACCCCGAGGACAACTTCAGCCTCTTCCTGATGGACGCGGGCGCGGCCGGCTACCTCTCCAAGGATCGGATGATCGAGCAGGTGATCGAGGCGATCCGCTGCGTCGCCGCCGGCCGCCCCTACATCACCGATCGTCTGGCCGAGCTCCGCCACGAGCGGGGCAGCGACGCCCTCGCGCCCCACCAGCGCCTCAGCGCGCGCGAGCACCAGGTCTTCACCCGGGTGATCCAGGGGATGACCGTCTCGGCGATCGCGGCCGAGCTCGAGATCAGCGCCTCGACCGCGAGCAACCACGTTTCGCGGATCCGCGAGAAGCTCGGGGTCGAGAGCAACGGCGAAATCGTGATCTACGCGGTCCGGGCGGGGCTGCTCTGATGTGAGCCCGGCCGCTGTCCGTCCAGACCAGGTGGTTGCGTGAATCGGAGGAGGGACGAGTCGGCGTAACGGCTCACGATGTCGTGACAGCGTCGGTTGTTCTGCGCGAGAAACACGGGCATGATCGCGCCGTGCGAACGAAGCCCAGGCGACACGGACGGCGACACCCGGGCAGCGGCCTGCTGGCCGCGGCGGTGCTCGTGGGCGGGTGCTTCGAGGCGACGCCGTGGCCGCCGTGCACGCTCGAGGCGGGGCCCGAGTGCTTCGACTCGGCGGGCGCGACGACGGGAGAGATCGGGAGCAGCTCGGGCGCGGGCGGCGAGTCGATCCAGACGGTGACGGGGGCATCGACCCCGACGACGACGATCGAGCCGACGGCGGGGCCGGCGACGGCGGGCACGAGCGAGGGGACCGAGAACGCGCCGCCGGTGATCGAGCTGTTCGCCGTGCAGCCTGGGCACCTTGGCGAGGCCGGGCCGGCGCTGGTCCAGCTCGCGGCGAGCGAGGACGTCGTGACGGCGCGGCTGTACCTCGACGGGGTCGAGCTCGCCGCGCTGACTCCGGCGGCGTTTCCCCACGTGTACGAGGCGCTGTCGGCGAAGGACAACGGCGAGCGCGTGTTCAAGGTCGTCGTCGAGGACGCCGAGGGGCTGACCGCGACGGCCGAGGCGACGCTGACCGTGCAGCTCCCGCCGGCGGGCGCACAGAAGTGCCTGTTCGTCGACGGAGAGGCGGTGTCGAGCGTGGTCGCGGGGCTGGTGTACACCGACGCGGCGATCGTCGCCGTCGGCACACGTGACACCGGCGTGGGCTTCCGGGCGACGGTGTGGAAGCTGGGCCCGGACCACTGCGAGGTGCTGCCCGGGTGGCCGAAGACGATCGCCGACTGGACCGCGGACCCGGCGCTGGCGGCCGTGCCGTCGCGCGCGTCGGCGATCGCGGTCGACGAGGCGGGCAACCTGGCGATCGGCGCGAACTTGACCAAGGACGGTAAGCCGCAGCGCTACGTGGCCTTCCTGAACCCGGACGGGGCGCGGCTGTGGGAGAAGCCGGGCAAGGTCGGCGAGGAGGTCGCGGGCATCGCGGTGACGCCGGAGACGGTGGTCGCGGTCGGCTGGCAGCGCACGAGCGAGAACCCGGTGCGCACCGACGCGATGCTCTGGCGGCACCTCGAGGGCGGCGGCGTGTGGGCGCAGACGCTCAAGGCGCCGTTCGCCGCCGGGGAGTTCCCTGACGAGCTGAACAGCTACAGCGAGTGGGCACGCGCCGTGCTCTACGACCCCGGGACGGGGCTGGTGAGCGTGGTCGGCGATCGAGAGCTGAAGGTCAACGCGAACGAAGTGTTCCGTCGGAGCTTCATCGCCCGCGTTGTTCCGCTCGGCGGACCGGTCGGCGAACCATGGACGTCTTCAGGGGACGTGCTGCCGAACGACGGCACGAACGCGATCGGGAGCTGCGACGGTGAAATACTGCTCGGCGGCTGGGCCCGCGACAAGCCGCTCGATACGCCGCTCCAGCCCCTCGTGCGGTGGATCGGCGACGACGGGATCCCGGACAAGCGCCTTGTCGAGGCCATGCCAGCGACGCAGACGCACGGCGTCGCCTGTGACCGCGAGGGCAAGATCGTCCACGCGGCCAGCCGGCTCTCGGGACAGATCGACGCGCGGGTCTTCGCGTTCGCCGATCCCCTGGGCCCGCGCATCTGGTACGAGCAGGGGACACCCGGTGACGACGCGGCAGGCGCGCTCGCGTGCGGCGGACGGGGATTCTGCGCCTGGGGCGGTTTCCGGACGCAAGACGGCAAGCTGCTCGCCGTCGTGCGGGTCCATCATCTATAGAGCGCCGGCGTCATTGCGGGACGACGAAGCCCTCGCACAGCAAGACGATCGAGTCCACGGCATCGGCGAAGAAGGGTGCGTAGGTCTTCTCGCAGATCGACGCGATGAGCCCGTGTTTCACACCGCTGGCGAGCAGCCGCAGCGGGTTCTTGTTCGGGCTGTACTCACCGGGGAGACAGAGCTCCCAGGGACCGACATCGACGTCGGTCGTCAACACGAGCACCGCGAAAGCGTCGTCGTCATGATGCTTGGCGGCGCGTAGGGCCTCGATCCACGAGTCGACGGTGCCGGCCGAGGCGACGTCGTAGCCATCATTGATGATCGTGACGACGAGGAGCGCGTCCTCGCGCAGGAAGCCGTCGTTGCAACCGCCGGGGCCGTTGAGCTCGGGCCGCAGCCCCGCGAGCATCGCCTCGGCCGTGACGTCGCTCCCGCTGAGCCCGACCTGGGCCATGCAGGCGAACGCGTCGGCGAGCTCGGGCTCGTCGCGGGTGATATAGCTCGTGCCGTTGGTAAGCACGCACCGCCGGTTGCTGGCCCCGTTCCCCCTGGGGAAAGTGACGCCGGCGCCGAGTTGTTCGTCGCAGGGTTGCACCGCAGCGCCGCAGAAGGGGGGATTTCCCTGCGGGTCGCAGTCCGAGCTGCACGCGCTACAGTCCGGGATCCCCCAGACCGTGTCCAGGTTGCCGACGAGGATGTGGACGTCGAAGTCGGGGACCTGCGCTTCGATCGCGGCGATGAAGCCCGGGAAGCTCTCGATAAGCTGCTCCTGGTACGCCTGCATCGTGCTGGCGGCGCTGATCACGAACAGGAAGTCGATCTTGCCCTTGCAGCCGACCGGAGGCGGGTCGTCGAGGTCGGGGACGGGCATGTCGAAGCCGGGCCCGCTGCTCGTGGTGCTCGAGCCGGCGACGGAGGTCGAGTCGGGCGCGCCGGTGCTCGTCGAGGAGCTGCCGGAGCTGGTCGAGCCGGCGGGCGCCGTGGTCGCGGCGGGCCCGGTGAGGTCGCCGAAGCCGGTCGCGCCGCCGCCTCCGCCGCAGGCGGCGGTCGTCAGGGCGAGGAGCGCGTGGCGGAGGCGCCGCATCGAGGGCTAGCGTAGCGGAAACGCGCGCGGACGTCATGTCCTGGCGGGTGCGTAGGGCGCCAGGGGCGTGCTCGTGCGGGCGTCCGGCGCGGCGACGAACGGACGAGGCCGGTGGCGCTACGACTCCTCCGTCGGCTCCGGCGGCGGACGGCCCGGCCGCGGCGCGCTCGCGCGGGTGTCGTGGACGAGGGCGCGCAGCCGCGGCAGGTCGAGCAGGACGATCCGGCGGCGCTGGCGGGCGATCAGGCCCTCGTCTTCGAAGCGGCGCAGCTCGAGCGACACGGTCTCGCGCGTCGTGCCGAGCAGGGCGGCGAACTCGTGATGGCAGAGCTCGAGCGCGAGCTCGCGGCCGCCCGGGATGTCCTGGCCGTGCTCGCCGAGGTCGAGCAACTGCGCAGCGAGGCGGGCGCGGACGCTCAAGCTCAGCGCGGCGCACAGCCGGCGCGCCGCGGCGTCGCGCCTGGCTACGGCCCGCTCGAAGAGTCGACGCTCGAGCTCGGGGTGTTCGTCGAGCACGCGGCGCAGCGGCGCGCGCGGGACGACCGAGACGATCACGGCGGTCGCGGTGACGGCCATCTCGTCGCGCGGCGCCGCGGTCCACAGGCAGCTCTCGCCGAACAGGTCGCCGGCGCCGTGGAGGCCGAGCGTGATCGTGCGGCCAGCCGCCGAGACGTGGTACGCGGCGACGCGGCCGCCGTGCAGCAAGTACACGTACTTGGCGACGTCGCCCGGCAAGTAGAGGGTCGTCCGGCGCGGGCATTCGCGCAGCTCGGCGACCTCGGCGAGCGCCACGAGGGCCTCGGGCGGGAGCGCGCCGAAGCCGGGGAATTTGCGCAGGTACCAGAGCTGGCGCTTCGGTTCGGCGGGCATGCGAGCTGTCCTTTCGGCCATTGCACCGAGCTCGACTGTCGAGGTATCGTGTGTCATCAGGCGCGCCCGGCGGCCGCGCCGAAGCGGTCGAGGAACGCCGCGAGCTCGCGCCGCGGCTCGTCCATCGCCGAGCGCGACACCGCGGCGCAGCCCTCGGGCAGATCGTCGACCGGCTGCAGCACAAAGGCCGCACCGGGCGTCCGCAGCAGGTACACCGCCCCCTCGCGGGTGACGTAGAAGATCCGCGTCGCGGTCTCGTAGAAGCCGGGCTCGCGGCTGCGGGTCTCGACGACGGTGCACTCGAACTCGGCGGGATCGGCTGGACGTTGCTCGGCGGACGGCTCCATGGCGCCTCTTCTTTTCTAGGACGTCCTTTCTATAACTTAATGACGGAAACAAGCAACGGACGAAATCGCGCCCGGCCGGTCCGATCCCACCCGACTTTCGGCTCCGCGGAGCTGGGGGCGCCGGGCGACGCCGAGCGCCTATCCTCTATAGGAAGGATCGCGTACCCTGGCCCTCGTGGCTCGCGCCAGGCGCCTCCCGACGTTCGCCTCGACCGACGACCTGATCAAGGTCACCGGCATGTCGCGCACGACCCTCTACAAGTGGGCCGACGAGGGCCTGCTCCCGGCCCCCGAGGTCATCTCCGACGGCAGCCGCGGGATCAAGGCACGCTGGCCGCTCGAGGCGCTCGAGCGGGCGCGCTTCGTGATGGCGAAGAAGGCCGAGCTGCTGACGACCGCGGAGATCGCCGCGCTTGTCGTCGAACGCTGGGGGCCGCCGACGGCCGAGGACGTCGCCCGCCGCGAGGCGGCGCGGCAGCTCAAGCGCAAGAAGACGCGGCCGCCCGAGGGCGAGCCCGAGGGTGAGGCATGACCCGCGCGAAGAGGCCGAGGTTCACGACGAACGAGGAGCTGATCGCGGTCACCGGCGTGTCGCGGCAGTCGCTCAACCTGTGGGTCAAGCGGGGGCTTTTACCGAAGCCGACGATCATCTCCGACGGCAAGACGGGCGTCCGCTCGCGCTGGCCGTACGAGGCGCTCGAGCGGGCGAGGTTCGTCGTCGAGGCGCGCGAGGCGATGTACACGCTGCGGGAGATCGAGGCGCTGGTGCGCGAGCGCTGGCCCGCGGGCGAGGTCGAGGAGGCGGCGCCGGAGGGTCCGGAAGATGCGTAGGCGGGCGCCAGGGCGGCGTTTGGAGTCGGTGCGCGCCGGCGCGCAGGGTAGCATGCGAGGGGTGTTCGACCGGCGGGCCCTTGGACTGGCATTGAGCGTCCTCGTCAGTTTCGCGCCGCTCGTTGCCTCGGCGACGGCGCCGGCTGGGCTCGAGCACGCGGCCTGCCTCAAGCTGCGCGACGAGAAGATGCCCGCCGTCGCGGCGCAGCACTGCCGCGCCGCCTACGACCTGCTGCCGCTCGAGACGACCGACGCGGCGCTGCACGACCGCGCGGCGATCGTGTTCGACGCGCACCACACCTACCAGGAGGCGTTCGCCGCGACGGGCGAGCATGCGTACCTGTGCGACGAGGCTGCGCTCTTGCGGCGGTTTTTGTCGGACCTCGATCGACTCGTCGACGCGCAGGCCCGGCAGGCCGATCGCCGCGACGCCCGCAAGTTGCTCGCGGAGGTCGAGGCGAAACTCGGTGAGCACACCTGTGCGGAGCCGCAGGAGGATCTTCTCGCGGTGACGAGAACGGGAAGGAGAACCGCCACGGTGCCCGAAAACCGGCCCGAAGCGCCCCCTGCGGCCCCGCCGGCGCCAGCCCGGCGGCCGCTGCGGATCGCCGGCGGCGTCGTGCTCGGCGTCGGCCTGGTGCTCGGCATGGCGACGATCGGCGCCCTCGCGTTCGGCGAGCAGCTCCAACATGAGCGCGACGCCCTGCTCGGCGCGCCGTACACCCCCGGCGACGTCGCGATGAACGCCGAACAACGAGCGACCGAGCTACGCGCCGCCGGCGTGCGCGCCAACCTGATCGCCGCGGGTCTCGGAGCCGCCACCGGCGCATCGCTCGTCTCCGGCGTCACGATGCTCGCCGTCGACCGCGCGCGGCAGCGTCGCTCGCGTCTCGCGCTTCACCTGTCCGCGTGGCCCGTCACCGGGCTGCGCGCCGCCCTGGAATTTTAGGCCCGCGCATGCCGGCGATCTGGCACCCACCGAGGCAGACGCGCGACCCGGAGCTGTCATTCTTCTACCTCGACGAGGACGACGACGCGGCGCAATTTGAAAACTACAGCGGCGAGGTCCTGGGCGGCCGCTACAAGCTCGAAAAACCGATCGGCCCCGGCGGCACCTCGACCGTCTACACCGCAAAAGACCTGCGCACCGGCGCGACGGTCGCGGTCAAGGTGTTGCACTCCAGCATGCACGAGCGCCTGCTCGGCCACTTCGCGCAGGAGGGTCGCGCGGCGGCCCGGCACGCCAGCCCGCACCTGATCCAGGCCGTCGACTTCGGCAAGGACGACGACTGCGCCTTCACCGTCTTTAAATTCGTCGACGGCGTGTCGCTGCGGACGCTCGCGCGCGGCGGGCCGATGCCGTGGCGACGCGTCTGCCGGATCGCCCTGCACGTGCTCTCCGCCCTCGACGCCCTGCACCGCGCCGGGCTCGTTCACAACGACCTGCATGCGTCCAACGTGCTGCTCCAGCGCGATCTCGACGGGGGAGACTTTGCGATCGTGATCGACCTCGGCTTCGCGTCGGTGCTGCCGAACCGGCGGATCACCCACGCGCCCGAGCCCGACGGCACGATCTTCGGCCTGCGCAGCACGATCGCCCCGGAGCGCTGCGCCGGCTGTCCGCCCGACCCGCGCTCCGACCTCTACTCGCTCGGCGTGATGATGTGGGAGCTGCTCACCGCGCAGACGATCCCCGACTTCATGCTCGCGCCCGACAAGCTCGCCGTGCCGCCGCTGCAGATCATCGCGCCGGGGATGCACGTGCCCGAGCGCGTCGACGCGATCGTGCTGCGCGCGCTCAGCGACGTCGAGGTCCGCTTCAAGACAGCCGCCGAGATGGCGCAGGCGCTCCGCGAGGCGCTCGACGATCGGGAACTGCCGGTGCTCGTCCCGCCCGTCGTGCCCGTTCCGCGGCCGGCGCGGTCGCACGCCGCGACGATCTTCGCCGGCGCGACCGGACTTGTGGTCGGCGGCGCCGCGGTGCTGGCGGTGTTGCACGGCGAGCCCGGCGACGTCGCGGGAGAGGCCACTCGCCCGGCGGTCGAACAGGCTCCTGGCACTTCGCCGCCGCTGCCGCCGGTCGAGCCGAGCATCGCTCAGCTCGCCGAGCAGGCGCCCCCACCAGCGCCCGAGCGGCTCGCGTGGAGCCGGCCCGAGCAGCCCGTGGAGCCGCCTCTCGCAGCGCTCCCAGCGACGCCCGAGCCGAGCGTTCCCCCGGCCGCGCACGCACCGGCAAAACGATCATCGCCCCACGTCGGCCAGACCCGCCGCAAGCTCCGCGCCTGCGACCCCGAGGGCACCCAGCTCGAGTCTGTCGTCACGATCGAGCGCCCCGACGACGGCGCCCCGAAGATCTTGTTCAACGGCCGTGCGGCGTTCGGCGACTTTGGCGACTGCGTCGGGGCGGTCGCCCGCGCCCTCGCGCTCGCGCCCGGACAGCGCCTCCGCTTCAAGCTCTGACGGTCGTCCCTGCGCAGCGCGGCGAGCACATCCGCCCATGTTCACCCGCGAACATGGTCGTTCGCATGGTCGTTCACGTGTTCGCGGAGGGTGCAGTCACCTGGCGCCAGACCAGCGCATCACCGACGGAGCAGGTGGCGGGAAGGGGTCTTCTTGGGCGATGAACCCCTCGCCGCCCCACAGACCAACGCCCCCGCGCCTCGCGGCGCCCTCGAAGCTTCCGGTGCTCCGAGGCCACCCGCGCCGCCCCGGCCCGCCTCCCCGTGACAGGTCGCAGACCCGGGACCCCGCAACCTCGTCCCCGCGACCGCCGGGCAGCGGACCGTGCGCTTCGAGGCCTGCGCCACGATCTCCGACATCCCGCAGCTCGTCAAGCCCGAGCACCGCGCCACAACACCGGCGGGCGCACGACACCCCCGACTCGCGCCCGCTCGCCCCGCCACTACCTGCGCCGCTCGACGAGCTCCTGCAGCAACGCCGCGACCCGCGGCAGGTGACTGACCGGCAAGCGATCGATGCACTCACGCGCCAGCCGGCGCAGCTCCTCGGGGTCGGGGCCCGGCTCCTCGTCGAGGTCGGGCCACGGCGGCGCCTCACCGACCTCGACGTCGTGCTCCTCGAGCCACGCCACGATCGCCCGCCGCCGCTGCACCCGCGAGAATGCGTACCACCGCTCGAGCACATGCTTGCCGGCCCCGTGCAGCGTGTCCTTGAATCGGCGGAACGGCCGAGCCCCGCCGAGCGCCTGCCGCAGCCGAGCCGCGACGCGCTCGTCGGCAATCGTCGCCGCGAACTGCTCCATCCATCCGAACTCGACCTGCGTCTCCGGCCGCTCGATCCGCACGAAGCGCTCCGGCTCGCCCTCGATCAACGCCGCGAGCTCGCCCCCTTCGGGCCAGTCCGGCATCAGCGCGACGACCGTCCCGCTCGCGCGATCGTAGAAGCTGGGACCCATGAGCTCCGGGTCGGCCTCGAACGCGACCTCGAGATCGGACCACTCAGGAACCGCGGCGCCGGGTGAGATGCGCATGACGGCCGCGGAGCATACCCGAACCGCGAGCGATATCGAGCCCCCGCCGCACAGGCCGTCCACCGCCCGCGCATCCGAGCCCGGCGACGTGACGCCCCTGGTCGGCGGACCGGATACCGCGTGCAACCGCCTCCCGGCGCACGGGCCTCGGTCCGACACCGCACCCGCCCCCGAGCACCCCCACGCTTGGCCCAGCGCCCGACCCCGCGACCGGCCCGACATCCCCCACAGGCGCAACACCGCAGCCGACACACCCGACAGGCTCCGCGACCATCACGCCGTCGGCCGCACGCGCGCCCACGGTTTCCCGCTCGTGGCGTATTCGTCCGCGCGCACGCGCATGTCTGCGCCTCCGCGCGGACGCAAAGCTCGGCTCCCTGCACGGTCCCCTGCGCACATTCGGCCCGCCTCAAGACCTTGCGGCCATACACAATCACCCCAGGCCGCGCGGCCGGCCCTTCATGCCGCTGCCCACATTCGCCCGCGATCACCGGCCGCACCCGATCTGCTTGCGAATCGCACGCGAATCGCAAACCATTGCGACGATGAATGCACCTGCCACGTGCGATCCGCCGGGCGGATCGGCGCGCGATTCGTCCAGTGACTCGGACTTCCCGCCGCCCGCGCTCGCCCGCGCCTACGGCGACGCGCTGGCGACCGACCTCCCGCGCGGCGTCCCTGGCAGCGCGACCGCGAGCGAGGTCGCCATGGCGTTCGTCCGCGCCTTCGCCCTGCGCCTCCCCGACCTCACCGGATCGGCTCCCGAGCTGTTCGCCACGCTCGTCGATCACGGCTTGCTCCCGAGCCTCCCGAGCGCCCGCGTCATGCCGGCCGCGCTCGCGCTGCTCGCCTCGGTCTCGCCGCTGGTCGAACAACGCAGCGCCCGCCGCTGGACGATCTGGCTCGCCCGCGCGCGCGACCCCGCCGGCCCGTTCGCCGACGCGATCCGTCGCCGCGCCAGCGTCCCCACCGTCGCCAGCGCGCCGACACCGACCCGCCGCCCGCGCCCGAGCACGATCCGCGCCGAGCGCGAGGCCCTCGCGCGCGCGCTCGCCGACGCCGAAGCCGAACAGGCGCAACAGACCGCCGCCCTCCACGACGCCGAACAGGCACGCGACACCCTCACCGCCGAGCTGGCCGCCGCCCGCGACGAGCTCGGCCTGGCTCGACGGCGCGAGGACGACCAGCGCCGCGACCTGGAACGCGAGCAGGCCCGGGCGTCGACCCTCCAGGCTCAACTCGAGAGAGCCCTCCGCACCACCGAGGACAGGGAGGCGACCCTCCGCGCCCTCGAGGCGGCGTTCACCGCCGAACGCGAGAAGCACCACGCGCTCCAGCAGGAGCTCGGCGAATCCCAGGGGCAGCTCGCCGCCACAACCCGCGATCGCGACGAAGCCCGGGCCACCCTCGAGACCCGCACCTCGCAGTGCGATCAGCTGGTCCGGATGATCGCCGCCCACGTCGACGCCGGCGCGCTGCCGAGGACCGTCAAGGACGCCGGCGACCTCCTCGGCGGCCTCAAGCAGCGCCACACGGCCGCGCTGGCCGAGCTGGGGCGCACCCGCGACGCCCTCGCCGCGATGACACGCGCGCGCGACAGTAAGGCCGCCGACCTCGCCGAACAGCTCGCACGCCGCGACGGCTTCTTCGAGCAGCTCGCCACCCGCACCGGCGCAGACAGACCACCATCCAGCTTCAAGGCTGCCAGCGACCTCGTCGACAACCTCCAGCAGCGACTCGACGCCGCGCGGAAGGACCTCGTGGACACCCGGGCCAAGCTCGACGAGTTGACGAAATCCCGCGATCTCCACGCCAACGAGGTGGTTGAGCTGATCGAGCTCCGCGACAAGTTGTTCACGCGGATCGCCAAGCACGTCGGGGCCTCCACACCTCCCGAGAGCTTGAACATGGTCGACGAATTACTCGCCCGTCACGAGCGCTGGACCCGCTCCTCGGAGGAGCGGCTCAAGGCAGCGGAGCTCACGAACCAGGGGTTGCAGGCCGCGTACCAGGACCTGACCGACAAGCTCGCCAAGGCCGAGGAACAGCACGCGAGGCGGTCGATGCTCCACGAGGTCAGGCTCGGCAATGCCAACGTGGCGAAGGAGGCCGTCGAAAAGAAGTTACAGGAGAAAAAGGAGGAGCTCGAGTCGATGCGCCGACGAAATGAAGTCCTGCAGGAGGCGGCGCAGACGAACGCGAAGACCCTGGCCGACCAGCGAAAGAGGTTTCACAAGCTCGAGCTCGCCTTTCAGACGCTCCGAGCCGAGGTCGAGCTCCGCCGCGAACGCCGACCGACCGACGCCGCGCTGCAGCGAGCCATCGACGAAAAGCTGGTCGAGTACGCCAAGAACCCGCCCGACCTGCCGATCTGACGGCCCGCCCCGAGCCTCTCGAGCTCGCCCTGCGCGAGCCCGCGAGCACTCCTCGCACGAGCCCGCGTCGTTCACGGATCCCGGCCCTCGGGCGCATCGAGCACCGCCTGCGCGATCATCCGGCCGAGGATCCGGCCCAACTGCACGTCCTGGTCGAGCTCCGCGAGGCGTTCGTGGTCGGGCTCCGTCTCACGTGCGAGCGCCTCGCGCTCGCCTTGCTGTGCGAGCGTGTGCTCCTCGAGGACGCGCCGAATTTCGCCGAGGATCACCTCGTCGCGCGCGAGGTCGACCTCGGTCAGCTCCTCGCGGCCCCCGAGCTTGACCCGCAACGCGACCTGCAACCGCCGCAGCCGCCCCTCGACCGACCGCCGACGCTCCCGCTCCTCCTTTAAAAAACCCCGCAGCCCGGCGCTCCTCGCCGCCTCGTCCTTCCTCGCAGTTTCGGCCGCGAGCTGTTGCTCGCGCGCCGCCGCGTCCTTCGCCGCGAGCTCCGCCCGCAGCGCCGCGAGCTCCCGCCCCGCCGCCTCGAGCGCGACCTCGCGGTCGAGCACGAGGTCCTCGAGCTCCCGCCGTTCGGCCTCCGCCCGCGTGCTCTGCTCGGCCACGGGCGCGGCCTGCTCCGGCCGCACCGCGAGCGCCTCTTCCGCGATCCGCCGACGCTCACGCTCCTGTCGCAGTTCCTCGTCCCGGGCCGCGAGTACGGCGCGCAGCTCCGCGATCGTCTCGTCGGCCAGCACTTCCTGATCGCGCATCCGCCCCGCGAGCTCGTCTCGCTCGCGGTCGAGTTCCGCCGCCTGATCCCGCCGCACCTGCATGGCCTCGTCACGTTCACGCCGGAGCGTATCGAGCCCAACACCAAGCTCCGCAAGCTCGGCCCGACTGTCTCGCAGCCGTTGCTCGAGCTCCTCCCGCTCGCGCCGCAGCGCATGGATCTCGTCGCCCATCTGCGCGAGCTCGGTCCGGGCATCCCGCAACTGTCGCGCGAAGTCGTCGCGTTCGCCGCCCACCTGCGCGAGCTCGGTCTCGACCGCTCGCACCCGCCGCGCAAGCTCGTCCCGCTCGATCCGCGCGCCGTCGCGCTCGGCCTCCGCCGCACGCAGCCTCGCAGCCGCCGCCTCGAGCCGCTCGCGCAGCCCCGCTCGCTCCGCCCGCTCATCGCCCCCGACCACCTTGGACCGCGCCTCTGCGACCGCTCCGAGCCGATACGGGCTCGGCGTCTCCGCGAGCAGGCTGCGGTGCCGGGGCGACGCCGGATCGCTGATCCCCGCGAGGCAGAGCCGCCAGAGCTGCCGGCTCTGCCGCTCGACCAGGCACGTCCTCCCGGCCACCGCCCGCATCGCCCGCTGCAACCTCACCGCGTCCGGCGGCGGCTCTCCCAGCAGTTCGCCGATCCGCTCGCCGATCTGCCGGATGGTTCCAATGAGATCGAACGCCCCGACCTCCCCGAGCCGGATCACCAGCTCGACGAGAACCAGCGCCTCGGGGAACCGAAACCGCATTGCCACGAGACACGCCCGCGCGGCCGCTGACGCCTCCCGCTGCGCACGCCCCTGCGACGCACCGAGCAATCGTGCATACCGCGGCAGCACCCGCGCCCTGCTCGCCGTCTCCTCGACCGCCATCCGTCCCCCTCCTCCTCGCCCAGCGTACCAGAACAACCAGAGACCCCCGCTGCAGACCGAGCGTGCAGAGGACGTCGCGCTCATCCTCCCGGCGCAAACGTTCCAGACAGCGGCCCAGCCCGGCTTATCAACGACACCGCGCGTCGATGCGCCTCCCCATCAGTCCCCACCAGAGTCCCGGTCCGCGGCCACTTCGCGACCGAATCACTGCCAGCGCGAGCACCTTCCGCACTACGACCGCGCCTGGTCCGCGCGCCGCCACACGCGAGTTGGAGACGGCCGTGCGCGCCGGAGAGTCTGGTTCACACCGCGACCGCGCTCGGTCCACGTCAAGTCAAAGACGGCCTTGTGCGCGCCGGAGCGCCTCGGGCTCGAGGCCGCCCGTCGGCTCGACCTGGCGCAGCAGTGATCCGTCGAGCCAAGACCTCCTCGCATCCGAGCGGCCGATCGGCGGCCCGCAATCCGACGAGAGGCACCCGCATACCCGGCTGGGCCGCTACGGAGAGCGTGTACGATTCGGCGACGCCTTCGGCCGCTTCGCCTTCGCCCCGGAGCGACCGGCGCGGACGATCACCTTGCTCGTCAGGTTGACCGCGTCGCGCAGCACGTAGT